>ERZ827423.3610-NODE-3610-length-10451-cov-3.044152_pt1 | contig 10451 bp, 8 predicted proteins | sample MGYA00519775_ERZ827423 | MGnify/ENA primary metagenome ERZ827423 (study PRJEB31778, sample SAMEA3449296) | human gut metagenome | biome: human gut; feature: human-associated habitat; material: faeces | place: United Kingdom | collected 2010/2012 ...
GCTCTCCCATCACAGATATGACTGGAGCGGCGGAAAGGAGCAGAGCGCCGCTACAAAGGAAAATTACGGCGTTCTCCGCTATGCGTGTACGGACTGTACCGCCTACACCGGTCACACCGGCCAGCATATCCACAGCTTCGACTGTGCCGGCACGTATGTCTACGCTCCGTTAGTGGGCGTTTCCTTTGAAGCCAACGCCGGAGACGACAAGGTGGAGCATATGCCGGAGGAGATGGATAATCTCGCCTACGGCAGCGTTCCGGAGACGACGACTCCTGTCAGAGACAGCGGTTCGGAGGAGTGGAGCTGGACCTTTACCGGCTGGTACAGGGACGCGGACTGTACGGAAAAGATCGACGCCGAAAGCTCAGAGGGGCTGACCAAAAACTGGACGGTACTGTACGCAGGCTGGAAAAGGACGGCGGTTCCTCAGTATGAAGAGCCGGTGATCGACAAGACGGCCACCGCTCTCGACGGAAACGACCGCACGAGGGTCACCCTGTCCATCGGCGCCTCCGAGGAGCTGGAAAACGTGGCGGTTCTGTTCCTGCTGGACAAATCCACCAGCCAGGGCGTGCGAGACGAGGCCGCCGAGATGCTGGACGAGCTCAAGACCAAGTCCAATACCAACATCCTCTACGACGTCGTGATCTTCTCCGGCACGGCGACGTCCACGGGCTGGAGAGATATCCGGGACGACGCCACGCTGGAGGATACGAAGAAGAACTTCATCAACGGTGAGACCACCGGTGGAACCAATATGCCGTCGGGAATTTACAGAGCCATGGCGGATATGGAGACGCTGGAAGAGGAGCATCCTCGGTATGCCACCTCCTATCTGGTAGCGCTGAGCGACGGGATCACCTATGTCTGGTCCGAATCGGACGGCGGAGCGGTATACTGCGTTCCTGTGGAGGGCATAGGATCCAACGGCCAGGTGGAAAATTCCCCGCAGAACGGCGCGGATACCTGGAGCATGATGTACGAATACGGCGCGAGCCTTCAGTCTGTCTACGGCGGAGCGGCGCAGTTCCTGAGCGCGGCTCCGGAAAAGATGGCAGCCACCAGGGAGGCCAGAAGCGTACAGGAGTACTACGGCGAGGACAAGCTGAAAAATCCGATAGAGACCTTCATTTATGATGACGAAGCGACGGAAGCGGTCGCAGCGAAATATGCCTGCGGCCCGGACTTTGCGATGTACTATACCATGAGGGATTACGCGAAGCTGGCCAACATGTTCACCCATACCTTCGCCTACGCAGTTCCCGAAGCCGACGGCAGCGGAGCGGACAATACGGCAAACTGGAAAAATTATCCATGGGGCAGAGAGGTCATGGAATACTGCCGGTCCATCAGCACAAACGCCACCTGGGACGGCGACGTCTCCAACGCGAATCCGGAAAAAATCTTTGAGGGCATCGAGGATCAGATTCTGTATGCGATTCAGCGCGGCACGGTCAACGATGTGATCGGAGATGATTTCACTCTCACAGACGCCGCCGGGATCGGGCTCGGCACCTTCACCCTGACGGCAGGAGCGACAGACGTAGCGGCCGCCGCAGTGGACGGCAATACGGTATACTTTGGAACTGCCGATGGGGAGGGCGTCTATCCGTATTCGGTAACCTATTATCCGGAAGGTAAGGATGGCGACAGCCGTGAACAGTTCGACTGGCAGATCAACGTGCCTGTCGGGAACGGATCGGGGCTTAAGCTGACTTATTCCCTGGACCTGGTACATAAAGAGAGCTCTTCCGGAAGTCATAAGGTTCCGACAAACGAAGAAGCCGTTCTGCAGTACGAGACGAGCACCGGCGGAACCGGAGAGCTGGAATTTCCGATCCCTGAAGTCGTTTATACGGTTTCCTCCGGCGGAGGCGGAGGCGGTGGCGGCTCCAGACCTCCTGCGCTCAACAAAGAGGATCACTTCGCTTATGTCATCGGCTATCCGGAGGACTATCGCACCGGAGAGGCCACCGGGGACGAGAGCCTGTGGCCGGTGAAGCCGCAGAACGATATTACCCGCGCGGAGGTAGCCACCATCTTCTTCCGCATGCTCACCGATGAGAGCAGAAGCGAATACTGGATGCAGACGAATCCGTACAGCGACGTGGAAGGCGATAAATGGTACAACAACGCGATATCGACGCTGACGAACGCCGGCATTCTCACGGGCTACGAGGACGGCTCCTTCCGTCCGGACGCTCCGATCAGCCGCGCGGAATTCGCCGCCATGTCGGCGAGATTCAGCGATGCGGAATACAGCGGAAGCAACGGATTCAGCGACGTATCCGACAGCCACTGGGCGGCGAAATACATCGCTCTGGCGCAGCATCTGGGATGGATCGACGGCTATCCGGACGGAACCTTCAAGCCGGAGCAGGAGATCACCAGAGCGGAATCGATGAAGCTGATCAACGAGGTGCTGGACCGCACGCCGGACGCGGAACAGATGCTTGCGGATATGATCACGTGGCCGGACAACGAGAAGAGCGCGTGGTATTACGCAGACGTTCAGGAGGCGACCAACTCCCACGAATATCAGCGCAGCGACAGCGAATCTCCGGAAAAGTGGACCTCCATGCTGGAGGTTCGCGACTGGGCGGAGCTGGAGCGCGAATGGTCGGACGCCAATTCTGCGAAAAATCCCGGAGAAGTGGTGAGCCGCACGCAGAATAACGCGTGAGGCGGAAAAGATACGCAGATATTTTACGGTTTTACGGTAATTTCTGCCGCGGTTAAACCCGACTCTTTATTTTACGGAAAATATTGACGAAAAACGCCCGCGATCCCGTTGCGCTGAGGGATCGCGGGCGTTAAATTTTTGCGCTTACCGCCGTCGGCCTGAGCCTGCCGGCGGCAGCTGCAGAATTTGATTGCTTTAAAAAACTGATTGCTTTGAGAATCTGATCACTCTGCCGGTTCGCTATTCTTCCACGCGGATTACGCTGCCCACCGTGGAGACATAGGACTGGGCGTGAAGCTCCTCGAGGGCGGTGTCCAGGACGTTTCTCTCGGCCTCGTGGAGGATGAAGACGAGAGGAACTGTGTTTTCCGGAGCCTTCAGATTCGGACGCTGCATCATGGATGCGATGCTGATGCCGTACTTTCCGAAGGTGGACGAGATTTTGCCCAGCATGCCGGGAACATCGTCGACGATCAGCTTGAGATAGTATTTGTTCTTTCCCTCGCCGCCGTATGCGACGTCCTCGCAGGTCTTTAAAATCGGCGTGGAATCGAAAGCGCAGCCCTTGTCGATGGCGCGGGCGATTTCGATGACGTCTCCCATGACGGCGCTTCCCGTAGGCAGCGGGCCGGCTCCGTTTCCGTAGAACATCAGATCGTCCACGGCGTTTCCTTTGATGAATACCGCGTTGAATTCGTTGCTGACGGAAGCCAGCGGGTGGTCAAACGGGACGAGCGCCGGCTGGACGTGGCATTCCACCGTGCGGTCCGTCTTTTTTGCCGTGGCCAGCAGCTTGATCTTATAGCCGCAGGAGTCGGCATAGGCCACATCGGCCAGGGTGACGCCCCGGATGCCCTGGGTGGGCACCTGGTCAGGGTAGACGTGCTGCCCGAAGGCCAGGGCTGCCAGGATGCAGATCTTCCGGCAGGCGTCGTGTCCGTCTACGTCGGCGGAGGGGTCCCGCTCCGCGTAACCGTTCTCCTGTGCCTCCTTCAGCGCCTGCTCGAAGGTGAGGCCCGCCTTGATCATCCGGGTAAGGATATAGTTGGTGGTGCCGTTGAGGATGCCGGTGACCTGGCTGAGCTCGTTGGCTGCCAAGCAGGAGGTCAGGGGCCGCAGGATAGGGATGCCCCCGCCCACGCTGGCCTCGAACAGATAGCTGACCCCGTGCTCCCGGGCCAGCTGGAGCAGCTCATAGCCGTGGGTGGCCACCAGCTCCTTATTGGAGGAGACCACGCTCTTGCCCGCTTTCAGCGCCCGGGTGGTAAAGTCCAGCGCCACCGTGGCGCCGCCGATAGTCTCCACTACGATGTCCACCTCGGGGTCGCTCTCGATGACCCCAAAGTCCTTGACGAAGCAGTCCCGGTACGGGCTGTCCGGGAAATCCCGCACATCCAGGATATATTTCAGCCGCACCAGATTCTCCACCCGCTGGTCGATCAGCCCGCCGTTGGTGGTGAGCACCTCTGCCACGCCGGAGCCCACAGTGCCAAAGCCTAAGATCGCAACATTTACCATTCCGTTCACCTCATGAATCTCTTCCACGATAATCTAAAAACACGGCCCGTTATCCGGCCAGGATCTCACAGCGCAGCACGCCGGGGCTGCCCCCCGCGGCGGCCAGCAGCTCCTCCAGGGATTCGGCGGGCTCCGGCTCCGGTTCGGAGGAGGACGCGGCCTCCGCCTTCCCCGCCGGGGCGGGGGCGGCGGCCTGGCCGGGCTTGTCCTCCCCTCTCCGGGTGACGAAGTCCCCGGCATCCAGCTTGGGCTTGTCCGAAGCCAGCCCGTCCGCGTCGCACAGGGCGGTGAGGGCGTCGCCGGTGTCCGGGCCGAAGTCGGCGATGGTGTAGATGGTCTCGGCCACCGAGGCGTTGACCGACGTGACAAACAGCACGCCGAAAAAATTGCAGACCGCCGCCAGCAGAACGCCCCGGCGGAAGGAGAGCGCCCCGGTGACCACTGCGCCTGCGATGGCGTTGGGGGCGTCGGTGGCGCCGTTGACGATGATGACGCCGATATTGAGCAGGGTGACCACCAACAACAAAGGATTGGACGCCAGTTCGGTGATGAACATGCCCCACTCTATAACCACGGCATCCCCTTCGACGCGTTTAAAGGTAGATGTCCAGTTTATCGTAAAGAGACTGTAAAGATGCGGACAAACCTACCTGTAACGAGGCAAAACTCCGTGACCGGATATCAAGAAACGGTAAAGCGCAAAGGTATGGGAGAGGTTGCCCTCCTCCGCGCGGGGAGGGCGCGCGTCGGCGGAAAGGCTCCAGCACCCAAAGCCAGCAGGGCCGCGCAAAGGCCGGATGCCAGGGTCTTCGCGCCGTCGGACGGGTCCACCCGACGGCGCGAAGGCTCCGTCCTAAGCGTAATACGCGAACGTGCGCTCGCGTTCGGCGGCGATGGTGGTGAGATCGTTGTGGCCGGGCAGCACGATGGTGTTGTCGGGCAACGTGGCGAGCTTCTTGAGGGAGTGCCGCATGTCGTCCATGCTGCCTCCCGCGAAGTCCGTGCGCCCGATCGATCCGCAAAACAGCGTGTCCCCCGAGATCAGCAGAGGCGCGCCCGCAGCGTCGCTGCCGAATCGCGGATCGAGGAACAGGCACATGCTTCCCGGCGTGTGGCCCGGCGTCAGCACGCACCGCAGGGTGTGGCCGCCGTACCGGAGCTCTCCGCCGTCCGGCAGCGGGGTATACAGCCCCTCCCTCCAGGGCGGGGCCGCAGTCTGGGCCGGATTGTCCCCCCACAGGGTCTCCATCTCCTCCCAGGTGAAGCCGTTCAGCACGTACTCCCGGTAGAGCCCCTGCCAGAAGGCCGGGTCCGCCGCGTCCCTCACCCCGGGCTCGTCGATCTCCCCGATGAAGATCCGGCAGCCGGGGCGGATCAGCTCCGGCGCCAGGCCGGTGTGGTCGCTGTGGAGATGGGTGCAGAAGATGTCCAGCCGGTCCCGGTCCACGCCGATCTCCGCCAGCTGGCGCTCCATGGCCTCCCGACAGGGCTGCTGCCGGAAGCCGGTGTCGATCAGCAGGCTCCGCTCCCCCAGGAGCAGATAGCTGTTTAAGTTTTTCAGGGGATTTCCCACCAGGGGAATGTCCAGCCGCCAGAGATTGCTTGTCAGTTGTTCCGCCATGAGCCGCTCCTTCTTGGGATGGCACCAGTATAGCAGATGTTCCCCCGTATGTCCAGTGAAGAGGGCCTTGTCATTCTCCCGCCGGGGTGCTAAAATGGGGGCGATTTCAATGTTCGGAGGCGATTCCCATGAAAAAACGACTTGCCGCGCTTCTCTGCGCGCTTCTTTTGACGGTGAGCGGGCTGCCCGCCGCCTCTGCCCTGGAGGGAGAGGCCGCCCGGGCGGCGGACACCCTCACCACGCTGGGGCTGCTGGATGCTACATACGATCTGGACGCCCCTGCCACCCGTGCCCAGGCGGCGGTGCTGCTGGTGAACCTGGCCGGGGCGGCGCGGGCCGCCGCGGCGGATAACTGGATCGCCGGATTCCTGGACCTGCCGGCGTCCATCGCCCAGGAGGTGAACTACGCCGCCCGCCAGGGCTGGATCAACGGCGTCACTCCCGTGGCGTTCCGCCCCGACGGTGCCCTGACCGCCAACGCCTGGAGTGCCTTTCTGCTGCGGATGCTGGGCTGGTCTGACGCAGACGGCGACTTCACCATCTCCGACGCCGCGGGCTTTGCCCAGCGGATCGGCCTCTTCCCCATCGCCTATACCGGCGCCCTGACCCAGGGGGACCTGTTTGAGATGGCGGCGGACGCCCTGACCTTCTCCTACCGGGACGGCAGCGCCACGGTGATCGGCCGCCTGGTGAGCCAGGGAGCCGTCTCCCGCTCCGCCGCCAACGCCCTGGGGCTGCTAAATCCCGCCCTGACAGCCCGCCAGGCGGCGGACCGCTGCACCGCCGCGGTGTTCCGCCTGGACACCTATGAGACGGAGGCCTATTGGAAGGACGGCATCTCCACCGGCGAGGCCAGCGGCTTCTTCATCTCCGCCGACGGCCTGGCGGTGACCAACTACCACTCCATCCAGGACGCGGTGCGGGCCGCCGCCGTCCTCTCCGCCGGCGATGTGTATGAAGTGGAGTCCGTGATCTACTACGACCCGGGCATCGACATCGCGGTGCTCCGCGTCTCTCAGACCGCTCTGAAGGGCCATGACACCACCGCCTTTGCCACGCTGGAGCTCGCCCCCTCCGGCACCGGAGACCTGCGGGTAGGCGACACGGTCTACGCCATCGGCAGCCCTCTGGGACTGGGGCTGGCGGTCAGCTCCGGCATCGTCAGTGCCACCCAGCGGGAGGTGGACCGGTATGACCTGCCCTGCGTCATGAGCACCGCCGACATCTCCGAGGGCAGCAGCGGCGGCGCCCTGCTGAATGTCTACGGCCAGGTGGTGGCCGTCACCTCCGGCGCCTACGTCTACGGCAACAGCATGTATCTGGCAGTGCCCATCGACCCGGTGCTCTCCGCCGACCTCACCGGCCAGGGCCAGACCCTGGCGGAGGTGCAGGCGGCAGAGTCCGCGGCCTGAGCTATCCGCGCAAAAAAGAGACGCCTTTTCAGGCGTCTCTTTTTTCATGTTCCTCTCAGTGGGTCAGGATGAACCGCTCCAGCTCCTCCGGCGTCCGGACCACCGCCACGGCGCCGGCCTCCGCCAGCTCGCCGGGGGCGGCGTAGCCGAAGAACTCCACGCCGGCACAGTCGATGCCACAGGCCTTGGCCCCCAGCACATCGAACTTCCGGTCTCCCACCATCAGGATCTCCGGCTTCTGTTCCTCCGTCAGTTCCAGGCGGCCCATGGTCTCCCGGATCACGTCCGCCTTGGTCCAGTCCCCGGTGGGCGGGCTGCCGGTGATGACCGTCAGGGACGGCGTGAAGCCGAACCGTTCACAGATGGGCACGCACAGGCTCTCCGGCTTGGAGGAGGCCAGGGCCAGCACATAGCCCCGGGCCTTCAGCCGGGCGCACAGGTCCGCCATGCCGGGGGCGGCCATGTTCTCGAACTTGCCCACAGGCTCATACCGCTCCCGGAAGGTGTCCACGGCCTCCGCCGCCCGTTCCGCCGTGAAGCCGCAGAACTCCACAAAGGAGTCCTGCAAGGGCGGGCCGATGAACTTGATGAGGGTGCTCTCCGGCGGCACCGGCTCCCCCAGCTTGTCAAAGGCATACCGCAGGCTGTTGAGGATGCCCTCCTTGGAGTCTGTCAGCGTGCCGTCCAGATCAAAGAAAATATAATGGTACATGCACTTCTCCCCCTACGTTTCGCAGGGGCAATTTTATCATGTTTCGCCCTGCTCCGCAAGAGGGGGCCGCCGCTTTTTCCAGGCAATCCCCGTCCACACCGCTAGGACAGTGGCAGAGATCCCCCCGGCGGCCAGGATCCCCGCCCGCAGCCAGCGCCAGGGGGCCACATCCGCCTCCAGTCGCTCCCGCAGGACGATCCAGCTCTCCGGCAGCCCGTCCCGGATCAGCTCCTCGCCGTACTCCATGATCCACGGGGCCAGAGCCAGGTCCAGTTGGCTTTCCGCCAGGAACCACAGCCCCACCAGAACCGCCACCCACATCAACCACACCAGCCAGATCTGCCGGGTCCGCCGCAGGAATCCATCGCCCTGGCGCAGCGACAGCCGCAGCCGCTCCGGCACCCACAGAAGCGACGCCTCTTTCCCCGCCCGGCGGCGCAGGGCCCACTCCAGTATGGCGCACAGCACCGCCAGACCCACGGCGAAAATCAAGGGCTTCCAGGTATCCCCGGCGTAATAGAGCCGCATCCCGGCATCATCGATCACCAGGTCCCCGATCCGCACCAGCCGCAGCAGCGTCCACCACTGGAGGGCGGAGGCGGCCAGCAGCTTGCGGTACAGGTTCTCCCAGGTCCCGGTGTCCAGTGTCACATCGCCGTAGCGGGCCGGGTGGGCGGCCAGCACGTAGCCAATCCACAAGAGGCCAACCGATACCGGCCAGGCCGCCAGGCTCACATACTCCACCCGGAACCAGGCCAGAATGCCCAGGGCCACAGCCCCGGCAAAGCAGATATCGAACCGGGTCCGCAGCCGCAGCAGAAGAAGGCGCCGCCGGGCCGGGCCCTCGGTCTCCGCCGGACGGCCCCGCAGGGTCTCCCCCGCCAGAATGTCGTCGGCAGTGACACCGTACAGCTCCGCCAGGGCCGGCAGCACCGTGATGTCTGGCAGTCCGGCGCCATTTTCCCACTTGCTGACTGTCTTGTTGGAGACCCCCAGCTGGTCCGCCGCCTCCTGCTGGGTCATGCCCCGGGCTCTCCGCAGATCCGCCAGATACGCCCCTGTCTTTTTGGCATCCATAGGCCGCCCTCCTCTCTGCCTCCAGTATACCGCAAACCGAGCCGTCTGCCCATCCCCTGTGCCTGGATTTTGTCTGCGGAGCGTGGAGTTGGGCCGGGACAGCAAAACAGCAGGGCGGGAAACCCGCTCTGCTGTTACGCCTCCCCGTCCGGGATATAGCGCATAATGTCCCCCACCTCACAATTCAGAATCTTGCAGAACATCTCAATGGTGTGGGTGCTGACGCTCTCGTTCCGCTTCAGCCGGGTGATCTGGGCCGGGCTGATGTGATAGTTCTTGATGAGCGCATACTGGGAGATGCCTTTTTCCCGCATCACGTTCCATAGATTGTCATAGGAGATCATCGCACGCAAGCCTCACTTTCTGCTTGCATGTTAACCGAAATCGATGTATAATCAGATTAACCAATATCGGTTAATACCCAAACCAGGCCAAACGCTGATCCCCGGCAGTCATGATCCAAAATACTATGCAGCCAGTTAATTGTTTTTCAATTTCGCCAATATATAATTGAGCTATACGAAAGTTCGGGTATAGATCGGTAATCACTCAAATCGTTAAGCACACCTTTTCGGAGGTCGTGCGGAAAGAAAGGTGAATCAAAATGGCGGATAAATGTTGTGTCTGTGGAAAAGAAATGAGTATTTGGTCAAGAAATATTTCCAGCCTGATGATCAAAGACACGAATCGCAAGAATCATTGGATCTGTCGGCCATGCTATGAAAAGACGATGGCCCACGGAGGTCTTTTAACATGGCATGACGATGGTACTGCTACCATTCCATTCGATAAACCAATCGAAATCCGAAATAAATGTAATGTCTGTGGTCACGTATATTGTTATAGTCTTCTTGATTTGGAGCGTAATAAGAAAGCGGCTAAAGACGCACTTTTATCAAGCGCAGCTTCCCTTGGTCAAACCTTGGGCGGTTCTGCTGCCGCAGGAGCAGTTTATAGTGGCAATGCTCAAAACTCTATGGACAAGGTTGTGGACTATACCAGATGTCCAAAATGCGGGTCTATGGACGTTCGACAGTTAAGCGACGAAGAATGGGAGAGTGAGCAAGCCGCCGCACAACAAAGTTCTCAGCAGACTTCCGCCGCTGATGAGATCAAAAAATTCAAGGAGCTTCTGGACATGGGCGCCATCACCCAGGAGGAATTCGACGCCAAGAAAAAGCAGCTTCTCGGTCTGTGATTCCCATCCAGGGGCAAAAATTCCCCCCGGCCTGATGGCCGGGGGGAATTTTTATGTTTGCAGTCTTGAATTAGCCGAAGTAGCGCTTCAGCAGGCCCTCGAAAGCCTTGCCGTGGCGGGCCTCGTCCCGGGCCATCTCATGCACGGTGTCATGGATGGCGTCCAGGCCGTTCTTCTTGGCGCAGGCGGCCAGCTCGAACTTGCCGTTGGTGGCGCCGTACTCACAG
>ERZ827423.3613-NODE-3613-length-10444-cov-4.556743_pt1 | contig 10444 bp, 8 predicted proteins | sample MGYA00519775_ERZ827423 | MGnify/ENA primary metagenome ERZ827423 (study PRJEB31778, sample SAMEA3449296) | human gut metagenome | biome: human gut; feature: human-associated habitat; material: faeces | place: United Kingdom | collected 2010/2012 ...
TTGCGGTACTCGCCCATCTCGTTTATGAGACGGCAGACCTCATTGTGCTCCTCGATGGTGCGCATGAGCGCCTCGTCCGAGGTGTCAATACCGAATTTCTCTCTCAGGGGCTTCAGGACATGGGCCCTCAACTGCTCGCGGTAGTGCTCATAGCTGTTCTCCGTTTTCTTGAAGGGCACGTCCGTGAACTCGCAGAAGAAATCCGGGTTCTGGATTAGGTCCATCATCTGCAGATGCTCCTGGAAGCGGCAGGTGACGGTACATGTCTCCGTGGCCATCTGAGCGTCCAGGAAGTTGTAGCCGCCCTCAAGCGCGCGCTCCAGCAGGCTGCGGCCATAGTGGCAGGTGCGGCCGGACATATAGTAGGTGGCGATATCCGGCGAGGTGCAGCGCGGTGCGCGGAGCCGCACCCCAAAACATCCGGGCAGATCAAGCAGGACCTCCGGCATAAAATAACAGGTATAGCCCAAGGCGCGCTTTCCCTCACCCTTAGCCTGCTTCACGAGGTCGTTGTTCGCCTCCTGCAGCAGGTCCTCAAAGAGAATCAGGTGCTTCAGGTCTCTCATTGCTGCATTCCCCCATTCTGGTTACACGTTATTCTGTTTTCGTCCGTTCCATGCCGATCGCTATGTTATAATTTTAACCCCAATATGTGCCATGCGTCAATCCAGTGATGATTTTTCATCACTTTGCTGTGGAAATGTCAAGGATCGTTGTGCAGAATATACAATATTTTGGAGTGGCTTCCAATATACGTGTTGAGAATTCGCCCTCCGGTCCGTCTGGCGGCCGGGAGCATATGCGGCTTCCGGGCAGCAAAAAGCCCCGGGAGGGAACGCATCGCGTTCCCTTCCCGGGGGCTTTGATCGAAATGGTATGCTCAGAACGCCACGTTCATGAACAGCGCCACGCAGCACAGGATCACGGCCAGCGGCACGTAGACATAGCGGCCGACGCCGTACCAGAACGCGCCGCGGTGGCGGCGGCTGCCGGTGTTGACGGCGGCGAGCAGGTCGTCCTTCTTCATGATGTAGAACCACGACACGGCGCCGAGCGTCGCGCCGATGGGGATGATGTAGATCGACACGAGGTCCATCCACGGGCCCCATTTGGAGATGGGCTCCATGAGCAGGCCAAATCCGAGGCACAGCACGCACAGGATGCCGAGCACGGCCGCGCGGCTGAGCTTCGGGAACTTGTGCAGGAGCGATTCGGCGACGGCCTCGAACATGTTCTGCAGCGAGCTGACGCCGGCAAAGATCATGGCGACGTACAAAATGACGGCGAAGAGCCGGCCGAGCGGGATGTCCTGCAGGATGGTCGGCAGCGTCACGAACAGCAGGCTCGGGCCCGCGCCGACGTCCAGCCCGTAGGAAAAGCAGGCGGGGATGATGACGAGCGCGGCGACGACGGCGGCGATGGTGTCAAAAACGGCCGTGTGCTGCGCCACGCCCACGACGTCCTCGTCCTTGGACAGGTACGCGCCGTAGACGATCATGCCGCTGCCGGTGACGGACAGGGAGAAAAACGCCTGCCCCATGGCCCAGATCCAGATCATCGGGTCTTTGAGGGCCTCCCAGCGCGGGGTGAACATGAACTTGTAGCCCTCGGCCGAGCCGGGCAGCAGCGCCACGCGCACGGCCAGCACGACAAAGATGAGGAAAAACAGCGGCATCATGACCTTGTTGGTCTTTTCGATGCTGTGTGCGCCGAGAAAGAGCGTCAGCAGTGTGCCGGCCACGACGATGACGTGGTAGGGGATGACGGAGTACGGCTGCGTGGAAAACGACGCGAACCACACGGCGGCGTCGCCCGTCATGAGCGTGCCGAGCAGGGAGTCGACCAGCGCCTTGAGAATGTACGTCACGATGACGGCGTAGCCGATGGCGATGCACAGCGACCCGGCCAGCGGCAGCCAGCCGAGCAGGCCGCCGACCTTTCCGGCGGTCTTGCCGCGCGTGGCCCATGCGTTTTCATAGGCACCGAGCGTGCCGGTGCCGGCGCGGCGGCCCATGGCGAACTCCGTCGGCAGGCCGACGGTACTGAAGATGACCACAAACAGCAGGTAGATCAGCAGGAAGGCCCCGCCGCCGTTGCTGCCCATCTTGTTCGGGAAGCCCCAGACGTTGGCCATGCCGACGGCCGAGCCGACGGACGCCAGGATAAAGCCCCAGCGGCTGGCAAAGCTTTTCGTGTTTTTCGTTTTCATGCGTTCTCCCATCCAGACGTGAAAAACATCTGTGCAGCGCGCCGCGCAGATGTCGGGTCTGATTCTCGTTTTCGCTGCGCTTTGCCCGTGCACAGCGGCTTCATTTTAAAGTATTGCAGCAGGAAAGTCAAGAAAATCGCCGGATTCCTTCAAAAATCCGGCAGGGTTTCTTGTGGATTTGACGAAGGGCGACAGGAAAAGCAGAGCCTCGCGGGTTTTGCCCGTGAGGCTCTGCAGTGATTTTAGCGATCTGCTTTAGAACTTGATCTCCTTGCCGGCCTTGCGCCACTGCTTGAACTCCGCGACGGCGGTGAACAGCGCATCGGACGAGGAGTTGATGGCGGTCTCGACGGAGTCCTGAATGACACCGATGATGAAGCCGACGCCGACGACCTGCATGGCGATGTCATTGGAGATGCCGAACAGGGAGCAGGCCATGGGGATGAGCAGCAGCGAGCCGCCCGCAACGCCGGACGCGCCGCACGCGCCGAGCGCTGCCATGACGGACAGGATGATCGCAACGGGGAGCTGGACGGTGATGCCGAGCGTGTGCACCGCGGCGAGCGTCATGACGGTGATGGTGACGGCCGCGCCCGCCATGTTGATGGTCGCGCCGAGGGGGATGGACACGGAGTAGAACTCCTTGTCCAGGCCGAGGCTCTCGCACAGGGACATATTCACGGGGATGTTCGCGGCGGACGAGCGGGTGAAGAACGCGGTCACGCCGCTTTCCTTCAGGCACTTGAACACCAGCGGATAGGGGTTCTTGCGGATGACGATGAACGTCATGATGGGGTTGACGACGAGGGCGGCAAAGAGCATGCAGCCGACGAGGATGAGCAGGAGCTTGCCGTACTCGGTAAAGATGGCAAGGCCGCTGGTGGAAACGGCGGAGAACACGAGACCCAGAATGCCGAACGGGGCGAGATTGATGACGAAGCGCACCGCCTTGGTGACGGCCTCGGAGGCGTCGGCGAGGAACTTCTTGGTCGTGTCGGACGCGCCCTTGAACGCGAAGCCGAGCACGATAGCCCAGAACAGAACGCCGAGATAGTTGGCCGAGACGATCGAGCCGATGGGGTTGGAGACAATGTTGTTGAGCAGGCCGGTGAAGATGGCGGCGAAGCTCTCGGGCGCGCTGTCGGAGACGGCCTCAGTCAGCGTGATGGTCACGGGGAACAGGTAGCTTGCGATCACGGCGATGACAGCCGCCAGGAACGTGGAGACAAGGTAGAGCACGATGACGGTGCCGAACTGCTTGCCCAGCTTCTCCTTGGACTGGGCAAGGGCGCTGATGATGAGGACAAAGACCAGCAGCGGGGCGATGGCCTTCAGGGCACCGACAAACAGGGTGCCAAGGATGCCGATGCCGGGCGCGGTCACGGCGGCGTTGGGGATCAGCAGGGCGAGCGCCGCGCCGATGACCATGCCGATCACGATGCGCAGCACAAGGCTGACGCTGTTGTACGCTTTGACAAGTTTCATTCTTTTTTCTTCCTTTTTTCTGTTTGTTTTGCGTGAAGAGGCGCAAGAGACAGTGTAACAAGATGTGAACACAATGTCAACAGGGAAGCCGACCGGAATGCTGCTCTGTATCCGGATTTTGCGGGAGAATGCGCAGACGCAAAAGTCGGGGCGGGCATTGACCGCCCCCGACTTGTTGTCGCTTCGGGGGTGTCCCCCGATGCGCGCGTCAGATCTGCTCCTCGACGTCCTTGTCGTCGTGGTATGCGATGAGCGCGTTGTAGATCTTTTCGATGAGCTTCATGTCCGCGTTGGTCATGTATGCCAGAAACAGCAGACCAAAGAGTGCGGCGAGCACGATGAGCACGATCCAATACCAGGCCATATTCGTTCCTCCTTACCAGCTGAGTGTGTCTTCGTAATCCAACAGAGTGGGGTCAAGCGGCTTCTCGTTGAGCACCGTGACCATATACTGGCTGAATGCCTCGCGCATCTCGCGGCGCGAGACCGTGCGCGGATCCATGACGTCGTGCGGGATCCAGATGAGGTGGATGCCGCGCTCGCGCGCCTGATCCTCAAACAGGCCGTGCAGACCGCCGACGTTCTTGCACGATACGTGGTCGTACATGATGACGATGTTCGTGTGGAACTTCTCGCACATCTTCCAGCACTCGTCGAGCAGGTTGACATAGCCGCCGTTGGTGTGCGAGCGCATCATCATCTTCTCATAGCAGCGCACGAGATCGGCCAGCGCCTGCTCCTTGTCGCCGATGGTGATGGGCTGGTAGCTGAGCATGGCCTCCATGTCGTTGACGCAGGTGACACCCCAGCAGTGCTGCGTCCAGTAGGTAAAGTTGGTGTAATAGTGCGCGGGGCATGCCCAGACGAGGCAGCGGTATTTCGGCTGGGGCGCGTTGGCCGCCTTGTCCTGCTCGTAGCCCTTGAGCATCATCTTCGTGACGCGGCGGTCCGTCTTGAGCATGAACTTGTCCATGCAGGCTGCCGCCATGAACTCATATTCGCGCTGCAGTGCCAGCGCCGCACCGCAGACCTGTGGGTGCTCGGTGCAGTTGACGTCCCACTTCTCGATCATACAGCGCGAGCTCTCGTTGTACATTTCGGCGTTTTTCCAGAAGGCGTCCCAGTCCCATTTGACGCCGAACTGCTGCTCGAGAAATTCGATGCCCTTTTTCAGGTTCTTGACCGCATAGGTCTGTACTTCCGGTTCGTTGACACGCTGCGGCGGCGTGATCTGGAACGAGGGAAGCTCCTTGAAGTGCCGCGTGAGGATGTTTGTCTGCGAGATCGCGCCGTCGCACGGCATCGTGCCGGTGAAGTAGCACTTGCCGACGCGCGGATAGTCGTCCACCACGGCGCAGCCGCTCTCGGCGGCGGGTTCGGGGCAAACGTCCGCCGGCAGACCGAGGTGCTCCATGGCGTCAATGTAGAACATGCTGGCGTTCTGGTCGACCTCCGACGGCAGACCGATGGCGAACATGGCGATGTCGATCCACTTCACGGTGGGGAACCCCATCATGATCAGGTGCGGGGTCATCTCATCGAACATGACGGTGTTCTCGCGCAGCTTCGCCGCGTGCTTGCTGTTGGGGCGCAGGTTCTTGTCGCGTAGGATGATGTCACGCACGCCGAGGACGGAGTTATGCAGCACGGAGAAAAACTGGTTGTGTGCATAGCGCAGCTCCTTGCCGCGCAGCCCCATGGTGTGGCGGTCGACCATGTGCGCTGCGGTGAGATAGGACACCATCCAGCGGTAGCGCAGCATGGCCTTGACCATCAGGATCGGGTGGCAGCCAAGCTTTGCGGCCATGAAGCCGTAGAGATACAGCCAGCGGAAGAAATCATAAAAGGTGTCTCGGAAGCCGCGCCATTCGCGGGCGCGGAAGGCGCGGTGCTCGGCGGAATAGAAGCGGCCGAGGCCCTTGCCGGTTTTGGGGTTGTAGGCCATGTCAGTTGTCCTCCTTTTGCGCTGAGCGAAGCTGCTTCATTTCCAGACTCTCCACAAAGGCCTGCACGCGCGTGCGCAGCTGGCCGCTCTGCCCTGCGATGTAGGGGCGGTCGATGGAGAGGATGTGAATGCCGTAATCACGCGGCATGACCTGGTTTGCAATCACGCGCTCATACGACCAGTAGGTGCAGAACTTCATCTGCTCGTAGATCGCGCCGTCGGCCTTGAAATCATGCACAAGCTGGGCGACGTGGTCGTTGCGGTACTGGACGCGGTGCAGCGCGCTCTGGCGCGGGCACTCGGTGTGCTGCAGGTACCAGCGGCACACCTGCGTGAGTGCATCCTCGCCGTCGGTGAGCACGATCTCCTGACGGCCGGGGAAGCTGCCGTAGCAGTAGCGGTCGGCGACCACCAGCGCGCCGCAGCTCTCGATGAGCCGGATCAGATCCGGGTCGTCGATCTCGGAGCCGACGACGGCGACGCGCACACGGTAGTTTTTCTGCGCATCGACCTCGCGCGTCTTTACCTCGGCGAGCGTCTCGCGCAACAGCGGCAGGATCAGCCGCTTCGGGCAGACGTAGCTCACGAGCACCAGCACGGCGTATTCATAGCCCGTGATGGGCGGGTTGTCCAGCTTGCGCGTCTCGCCGATCTCGGTGAGGATGCGGCAGACCTCGTTGTGCTCGCTGACCGCGGCGCGGATGGCGGCGTCCGAGGTGTCGACGCCGTAGTTTTCGCGCATGGGCTTGAGGATCTTGCGCGAGACCTGCTCGCAGATGTGCTCGACGCAGTCCTCATCGTCGGAATACGGGATGTCGAGGTTGCAGTAGAAGAATTTGTCCTTGTCCGCACCCTGCGCGTGCATGATCTCCATGTTCTCGATGGCGCGGTTGTTGGCCTCGCACACGTCGACGCCCGCCATGGCGTGCAGGAAGCCGTAGTTGCCCTCAAGCGCGCGCTCGAGGATCGCGCGGGAAAACTCGCAGCTGTTGTTGGCCATGTAGTAGGTGGCTAGCTCCATGGACGTGGTGTGCGGCGCGCGCAGACGCACCGAGAAGCAGCTGCCCAGATTCAGCAGCACCTCCGGCGCGTGAAAGCAGGTATAGCCGATCGCCAGATCTCCTTCTGCCTCGGCCTGGCGGACAAGTTCGTTGTGCGCGTCGTCCAGCAGGCGCTCAAAGTACATCAAATGCTTCAGTTCCTTCATTGCGGCCCTTCTTTCTTTGGATTTCTGTCTTCCTTCTCCGCTTATGTCAGCATCGCTGACATAAGCGGGTATACACAAATCCCGATCGCTCGGGATCTGCTGTGTATGTGGTTATTTGCCGCTGAGTGCGCGCACGAACATCTGGCTCAGGTGGCGCATCCGGCTGTCGTAATCAAGCGCGCTCGCGCTCGGCGAGCCGCCGATAGACAGGCGCTGCATGATGCCGAGGATCGCATCGTAGGAGTTGTAGTAGATCTCCCGCACGTCGACCTCCGGGCTGATCGAGCCGTCGGCAAGTCCCTTGCGGATCGCCTTGGCCATCGGGCCGCTGGAGGTCTCAAACGGCTCGGGCGGCTGGTTTTTGATCTCGTGGAGTCTGCCCGCGGCATGCAGCGTCAACTCCGCGTCGAGCGTGAAGCGCATGCCGTTCGGGTCGAGGCGGTAGAGCTGGGAATAGCAGACGAGGACGTTTTCCGCGTCCTGCAGGCCGGTCGTGCTGCCGTCGGATGCCGTGTGGGACATCCGGTCGATGCGCTCGAGGATGCGCTTCCAGTAGAGCAGGGACGCGGCCAGGACCAGATCGGCCTTGGTCTCAAAGTAGCGAAAGGCCGACCGCTCGGTGAGCCCGGAGCGCAGCGCGATATCTGCGACCTTGGTCTTTTCGATCCCGTTGGCCAGAAAACAGTCCAGCGCGACCTCCGTGACCAGCCGGATATTCTTTTCTCTCTGCTCCTCGTGCGGCAAGTGCGTTCGCCTCCTCTGCTCCTGTCAGTTACACTGACAGGAGCAGTGTACCGCGAAAAGCGGGGAATGTCAAGCCCTTAACAGAACGCACAGAAAATAAAAAATTACCGTTGTTGATATGGTATCAACAACGGTAATGAATTTGGTTGCGGAGACAGGATTTGAACCTGCGACCTCCGGGTTATGAGCCCGACGAGCTACCGGACTGCTCTACTCCGCGTCAATATGAATTTATTATCATTACCTATTATACCCCCAAAGTGGGGATTTGTCAAATCCCCCTCCCAATTTTATATCCCATCCTTGAAATTCTTATCCAGTCGCTCCTTCCGCGCCTTCCAATCCGGCATCAGCTGCCCCAGAAGGTCATAAAAGGATTTCCCATGATTGGGATACCGAAAATGCAGCAGCTCATGCAGTACCACCTGCTCGATGCAAGCCTCATCCGCCTTCAGCAGCTGCAAATTCAGCCGAATCGTGCTGCCCGTTGTAGTGCAGCTGCCCCAGATGCTTTTCATATTTCGGATTTTAATTTCCGGCCTTGCTATATGATATTCTTTCACCAAAGGATATATTCTATCCATAATTTCCGCAAATTTCTTCTCCGCCTGCGCCTTCAGCCAAGCCAGATATTCCTCCTTCAGCACATCGGAATACAGCTTCGGGGAGGAAAGCAGAATCGTATCCTCCGCAACCGTAATCCGCTGTTCGCCGCGTTCCAGTCTGAGCCGATAGGGCTTGCCAAGGTAATACACCGTTTTCCCGTCATACAAGCTCGCATCGGAAATCTCGTTCCTAATCTTCTCAATCTCCGCCAGATGGGTAATAATCCAGAACGCCTTGGACTGCACAAATTCATCAATCACCGCAAAGGGCACCTGCTCCCCCGCGGAAACAACCACCTTGCCATACTTATTCACACGCAGGTTGATATACTTCACGTTTTTGCGCGTCAATTCGTATTCAATTTCAATCCCTTCATATTGCACCGTATGCACCGACATGGGTATTCCCCTTCCTCTCAGAACTTCCTTTCTATTTTACACTTCCGTAAAAAAATTGTCTATCTTTTATGTATAAAAATAACGGAACTCCGTCGAAGTTCCGCTATTCTTGATATTCCGTTTTATTTCTCTGTACGGTTCAGAATTTCCATAAATTCCTCGCCTGTAATCGTTTCCTTTTCCAGAAGGAACTGTGCAATTTCATCCAGCTTATTCATATTCTCCCGAATAATGCCCACAGCCTTCTCATGCGCCTGCTTCACCACAGCAACCACAGCCGCGTCAATCTTCGTTGCGGTTTCATTGGAGCAAGCCAGAGAGGTGTCGCCGCCGAGATACTGGTTATTGATGGTTTCCAGTGCAACCATGCCGAATTCCTCGCTCATGCCATAGCGTGTAATCATCCCTCTTGCCAGGCGTGTTGCCTGCTCAATATCGTTAGATGCGCCTGTCGTGATGGAGCCAAACTTCAGCTCCTCCGCCACACGCCCACCGGTAAAGGTTGCAATCTTATTGAACAGCTCCTCCTTGCTCATCAGCGATTTTTCGCCCTCATCCACCTGCAAGGTATAGCCCAATGCACCGCTGGTTCTGGGAATAATCGTAATCTTCTGCACGGGTGCGGAATTTTTCTGCTTTGCCGCAACCAATGTCCGACCTCGTGGTATGCAATGATTTTCTTTTCCTCCGGAGAAATCACAGCGCCCTTTCTCTGGTAGCCTGCCAGAATCACCTCAACGCTCTCCATCAGGTCCTCCTGCTTTACGCGATTGTGCCCCATGCGTACCGCACGCAGCGCCGCTTCATTGATGATATTCGCAAGCTCCGCACCGGAGGCACCCGAGGTTGCCCTTGCGATTGTGCCGAAATCAATTCCGCCTTCCATCTTCACATTTTCCGCATGTACCTTGAGGATTGCCTCTCTGCCCTTCAAATCAGGCAGCTCCACGGGAATTCTTCTGTCGAATCGACCGGGACGCAACAGTGCCTTATCCAGTGTTTCGGGTCGGTTCGTTGCCGCCAGAATAACAACACCCTTTCTGCCGTCAAAGCCATCCATCTCCGTCAGCAGCTGGTTCAAGGTCTGCTCCCGCTCATCGTTACCGCCCATGCCGTTGCCGTCACGCTTTTTCCCGATGGTATCAATTTCATCAATAAATACGATACAGGGCGCTTTTTCGTTTGCCTGCTTAAAGAGGTCACGCACCTTTGCCGCGCCCATGCCGACAAACATTTCCACAAATTCCGAGCCGGAAATGGAGAAGAAGGGAACCTCTGCCTCACCTGCAACCGCCTGCGCCAGCAGTGTTTTCCCTGTTCCGGGAGGGCCTACGAGCAATGCGCCCTTTGGCATGGATGCGCCGATTTCCGTATATTTCTGGGGATTATGCAGAAAATCCACAATTTCGCGCAATGCGTCCTTCGCTTCATCCTGTCCTGCAACATCCTTAAAGGTCTTGCCCGTCTGCGCCTTCACATATACCTTCGCATTCGATTTCCCGAAGGACATCGCATTGCCGATGCCGCCCATCTTGCTCATGGCTTTTTTCATCACAAACTGCCACAGCAGGAAGAACACAACAAACATCACAAGCGTGCTGAACCAGGGGGAAACCTCCCTCGGCTTCACCTCTCCGAAGGATGCCCCTGCGTTATACAGCCGCTCTACCAGCTGCGGGTCATCCATTCTTACGGTAGAGTATACCTTCTGGGTGTTCTCCGAAAAAATTGTTGTACCCGCTTTATCCGATTTGCCCTCATCCTTCAGATAGAAATAAATGACATCCTCATTCACCTCTGCCTGTGAGATATTTTTATTCTGCATCTGCGTCAGGAAAACATCATAATTC
>ERZ827423.3618-NODE-3618-length-10434-cov-2.734946_pt1 | contig 10434 bp, 10 predicted proteins | sample MGYA00519775_ERZ827423 | MGnify/ENA primary metagenome ERZ827423 (study PRJEB31778, sample SAMEA3449296) | human gut metagenome | biome: human gut; feature: human-associated habitat; material: faeces | place: United Kingdom | collected 2010/2012 ...
AGAGCTTAAAGGTCTATATGGACACCTACAAGCCCGCTTATGCTATCAAGCTCTCAGCCAAAAACTTCGGCTTTGAGGACAACAAAAAAATCGTTCCTCTATATGCTGCATTTTGTATCTGAAATCAAAAGGCAGCGATAAGGGGCTGTTGCCATTAGATTTAACCTGATGCGGCAGCCCTTTTGAAGTGCGGGCTGATATTTCACTAAAATCTCACTTGCCTGACAGGCAGCGTGAGCCGTATAATATATTAAGGAGATTAACTGCCGGATATGGCAATGCAGGGCATATCGTGGTAAAATAATTAAATGGGGTATTTTTGATTAGAACAGAAAGGGAACTTATGGACAAAGAATTAAAACCGATAGAGGCCATGCTTGAGAAGTTTTCCATGGAGGAACTCGAAGACGTTATAAGGTCGGGGCGCGAGTTTCGAAAGATAATGTCGTATTACAAGTGCGCAATGATGGAAATCGAAACAAAGCTCAAGGTCCTCAACGAAAATATGTCACTGCAGCACGACAGAAATCCTATAGAGAGCATCAAAACAAGACTCAAAACACCCGAGAGCATTATCGAAAAAATGATCAGGAGAAAAATTCCTTTTGATCCTAAGGCTCTTGAGGAGCAGATGTTTGATATAGCAGGCGTCAGAGTAATATGCTCGTTTTTAAAAGATGTGTATTTCATCGAGGAGCATCTTTTAAGACAGGACGATGTAGTACTTGTTGAAAGGAAGGACTACATAGAGGGACCTAAAGCCAACGGCTACAGGAGCCTTCATCTTATCGTTTCAATCCCTATATTTCTGGCAGGCGAAACAAGGCTTATGAATGTGGAGATACAGCTCAGAACCATAGCCATGGACTTCTGGGCCAGCCTTGAGCACAAGCTCAAATACAAAAAAGAGATTGAATGTACAGATGAGATTATGGCAGAGCTCAAGCATTGCGCCGAGGAGAGCGCGGCGCTTGATGTGAAGATGCAGAATTTACATAACAAAATGATAAAGGCGGACTGATTATGGATTATTACAGTGAGTCACTTAAATTACATGCAAAAACAAAAGGCAAATGGGCAATGAAAAGCAAGGTGGCAGTTACAGGCAGACAGGAGCTTGCGCTGGCATACACACCCGGAGTTGCACAGCCCTGCCTTGAAATCAAAAACAACAGAGAGGACGTATATAAATATACCTCTAAGGGCAATACTGTAGCTGTCATAAGTGACGGCTCAGCGGTACTTGGCCTTGGCAATATAGGAGCAGAGGCCGCGATACCTGTTATGGAGGGCAAGGCTGTATTATTCAAGGAATTTGCAGATATAGACGCTGTCCCTATATGTCTTGATACACAGGATACAGAGGAAATAATAAATATAGTTAAGAATATGTCTGCTACCTTTGGCGGCATCAACTTAGAGGACATATCAGCTCCAAGGTGCTTTGAAATCGAAAGGCGGCTTCAGGAGTTGCTTCCAATTCCGGTATTTCATGACGATCAGCATGGTACTGCCGTTGTAGTTTCGGCAGCCCTTATCAATGCCTGCAAGGTTACAGGCAGAAACCTTACAGATATTAGAGTGCTGGTTTCAGGAGACGGAGCGGCAGGTACAGCGATTACGAGAATGCTTTATTCACTTGGCATCAGGGATATACTGGTGTGCGGAATTGACGGCATTCTGTCGACAGAGCTGACGCTTAACGAAGCCCAGAAAGCGCTTCTTGAGATAACCAACAGCAATAATATCAGCGGAAGTATGGCTGAGGGCCTTTGCGGCAGAGATGTGTTTATAGGGGTATCCGCGCCTGGAATACTGACAGAGGATATGATAAAAACAATGGCTGACAAGCCTATAGTGTTTGCCATGGCAAATCCGGAGCCTGAAATTATGCCGCAGCTTGCAAAGAATGCGGGAGCCGCAGTAGTCGGTACAGGCAGATCCGATTTCGGAAACCAGATAAACAATGTAATGGCGTTTCCGGGAATATTCAGAGGAGCGCTCGATGCAAAGGCAGAGAGAATAACGGAGGAAATGAAGGTTGCGGCAGCCTACGCCCTTGCTGATTTTGTGGGAGAGAGCAGACTGTCAGCAGACAGAATTCTGCCCGATGCCTTTGAGGACGGTATTGCGGCGGCAGTAGCCGGAGCAGTGGCTGATGCATGGAGAAACAGATAGATGAAACAGAGAATAGAAAAAGACTCAATAGGAGAAATCCTTGTAGACAGCGATAAGCTGTGGGGAGCGCAGACCCAGAGAAGCTTTGAGAATTTCAAAATAGGCACAGAAAAAATGCCTGTTGAGATAATCAGGGCAATTACAATAATAAAGCGTGCGGCGGCAGTCGTAAACTTTAGTATGGGTAATATGAGCGAGGAAATATCACAGTCAGTTACAGCGGCCTGTGATAAAATTCTCGCAGGCGGGCTTGATGACCAGTTCCCGCTTTCAGTGTGGCAGACCGGAAGCGGTACCCAGACCAATATGAACGTCAATGAGGTTATATCTCATCTGACAGAGGGCAGGGCTCATCCCAACGATCACGTCAATATGTCCCAGAGCTCAAACGATGTATTTCCGTCGGCTATTCATATTGCCTGTGTCATCGAAGCAGAGGACAGACTGCTGCCTGAGATAAAGGCTTTTGCAGACACTTTCGGTGAGCTTTCAGACAGATACAGGCAGGTTATAAAGACGGGAAGAACCCATTTGCAGGACGCCACACCGCTGACCTTCGGACAGGAATTTGCGGGATGGCAGTATGCAATGGAAAAATCATATACAGCAATAAAAAACAGCCTTACAGAGCTCAAAAACATACCGATAGGCGGTACGGCCGTAGGCACGGGTCTCAATGCGCCAAAAGGCTTTGATACTGCAATGGCAGCAGAAATATCAGAGCTTACGGGCAGAGACTTCAAGGCTTACGGAGATAAATTTTACGGACTTGCATTCAAAGATGCGGCAGCTGTGTGCCACAGCGCAATGAAAGCCCTTGCATGCGATCTTATGAAGATTGCAAACGATGTCAGGTGGTACGCTTCAGGTCCGAGATGCGGCATAGGAGAGCTTATCATCCCTGCAAATGAGCCGGGAAGCTCCATAATGCCGGGCAAGGTTAATCCTACGCAGTGCGAGGCTCTTACAATGGTATGCGCCGAGGTTATGGGCAATGATGTTACAGTGGGAATAGCTGCCTCACAGGGCAACTTCCAGCTCAACGTATATATGCCCCTTATAGCTTTCAATATGATAAGAAGCATCAGACTTCTTTCTGATGCGGTAAACTCATTCAATATAAACTGCGCAAAAGGCATAACAGTAAACGAGGATAAGGTGGCAGACAATATGGCAGATTCACTTATGCTTGTAACAGCCTTAAACAAGGTTATAGGCTATGATAAGGCGGCGCAGATTGCAAAGTATGCCTACAGCAGTAACACCTCGCTGGAGGAGGCTGCGACAGCACTGGGCATACTTACAAAAGAAGAATTCAGAGAGTATGTAGACCCCGAAAATATGGTAGGGGAGTTGTAAGGTACTAAATATACTTGATAAATGAATGAAAATGTGTGTTTTCTGTAAAGGAGATATTCTGACTGATAGTGTGACAACATATGTAGCCACACTAAAAGACTGTATTATTATAGTAAAAAACGTTCCTTGTGAGGAATGTGTGCAATGCGGTGAAAAATATTATAGCGATGAAGTTATGGAGAAAATTGAAGATATTATTTCACACGCAAAACAGATTGCGAGCGAAGTTGTAGTAACTGACTATAACAAGAAAGTCGCATAATAAATTGTATGATAATGCGGCAGGCAAAAAGGGGAGATAACTTATGATTATATATTTCACAGGTACAGGCAACAGCAAATATATAGCTGATATGCTTGGAGACAAACTGGAGGATGAGATTACAGACAGCAGAGAATATATCAGGAAACATTCGGGCGGCAGTTTTTCATCACAAAAACCGTATGTGTTTGTTGCTCCTACATACGGCTGGCAGCTGCCTCGTGTGTTTGAGGAATTTATAATTTCTTCGGAGTTCAGTGGCAGCAAAGAAGCATATTTTGTAATGGACTGCGGAAGTGATATAGGCGCGCCCGAAAAGCGCATCAAAAAGCTGTGCAGTCGCAGGGGCTTTAATTATCGGGGCGTTTTCGAGATTGTTATGCCCGAAAACTATATAGCGATGTTTAATGTGCCTGATGAAGCGGAATCCGAAAAAATCATAGAGCAGGCTTACGGAGATATGGATGCGGCGGCCGAAAAGGTGAAGATAAACCTTGATTTTGATGAGAGAAGCACCCGCTTTACAGACAAATGTAAAAGCGGCTTTGTAAATACTCTGTTTCGAAACTTTGTGATAAGGGCCACAGCCTTTTATGCAGATGACAAATGTACAGGCTGCGGCAAATGTGAAAAGCTCTGTCCTCTTGACAACATAAGACTCAGCTTTATAGACAACAGACCGCAGTGGGGCAGAGAATGTACGCACTGTATGGCGTGCATATGCGAATGTCCGGCAGAAGCCATAGAATACGGCAAAAAAAGCGTGGGCAAAAGAAGATACAGATGTAAGGAGTACAATAAGAAATGAAACCGGCAGAACTGCTTGAATTTCTGGCAATGGCCGAAAAACTCAAATGCAACACAAGACATTCATATACAAGCTCTGGCAGGCACGAAAGTGTGGCGGAGCACAGCTTCAGACTTGCGCTTATGGCATATATGGTAAGCGATGAGGTGCCTGAAATAGACACAGACAAGGTAATCAGAATGTGCCTTATACACGATTTGGGAGAAGCTATCACAGGAGATATACCGTCATTTGAAAAAACAGACAGTGACGAGGCAGCAGAGGACAGCGCGGTGTCAGGCTTTGTAAATCAGCTGCCGGAATACTGGAAAAAACAGCTTGGTGAGATGTACAGTGAAATGAACGAGCTTAAAACACCTGAGGCAAAGCTCTACAAGGCTCTTGACAAGCTGGAGGCTGTAATACAGCACAATGAAGCCGATATTTCCACATGGCTGCCTCTCGAATATGATTTGCAGCTTACCTATGGCACAGAGGAATGCAGCTTTAATGAGTACATAAACAGCCTGAGAGATGAGGTCAGATCGGTAAGCGAAAAGAAAATTAAAGATAACAGGTAACAGCAAAACAGCCGCCGGTAATATCCTGTGCAGCTGTTTTACCTTGTGTAATTATGAAAATTTATTCTTGAGAGCTTCTGTCTGATGTTTTCTCTTTCCTGACATCTGGCATATGCATACTCCTGCAATAATCAGAAGTGAAGTGAATATCTTGACGGGTATAAGTTCCTCGCCCAGTATGATTACCGAAAGAATTATCGAAAATACAGGAACAAGGTTTACAAATATGGAGCTTTTGGAGGCTCCTATTTTTTTTATTGCTATCTGCTGCAGCATATACCCTATAACCGATGAAAATACCGCCATAAAAATTATTGCAAGTATCGCGGATACGGGTATTTTTTCCAGTGTCCATGGGTGCTCCCATATCACAAACGGTATAAGGGTTATGGTGCAGAACACAAAGCTGTAAAATGTAAGGGGAAGGGGAGGAACCTCTGCGCCCTTTGCTTTGCTCATTACGGCATATGAGGCCCAGCAGATAACAGCGGCCGCCATAAATATGTCGCCTCTGTTGAAATCAAAAGAGGCCAGCATACTGAGATTGTCTCCTGTTATTGTTAAAACCACACCGGTAAATGAAAGAGCAATACCTGCAGTCTGAACCGGCGGTGTTTTCTGTTTCATGGTTATTGAGGCTATAACTGTTGTAACTATAGGATTCATAGCGCCTATTATGCTGGAGTTGATGGCAGATGTATATTTGAGTGCCGTAAAAAACAGAGCATGGTAACCCAGCATACCGACAATACCGTTAAAGAGAAACAGCGGTATATATTTTTTTGTCAGTTTGAAATTATCCTTCGGGTGAGCCCTGTTATATAGTTTCATAACAGGATAAAGCACAGCTGAGGATATCAGAAACCTCAGGAACGTCAGAGTAAAGGCAGGCACATAGGGAACAGCGAATTTACCCGCGATAAATGCGCCTGACCATACAAGCGCTGCTATAACCATTAAGAAATATGTTTTACCGTTACCTTGTGTTTTCATTTATCCTCCTGAGTCTGTTAACTGTTCCGATTATACTTTCGTGTGTAACCGCCGTTGCATCAAATTTCATAACCTTAAATGCGCCCTGCAATATAAATCCCATTCCGAATACGGCAACCACAGTGCCTATTCCCACCTTGGCTCCGAGAATGAAGCCTATGGCAACTGCAAAGCCGTCTATTATCATTTTCACTGCGCCGATAGGGAATTTCTTAAGTCTTTTGCCCATAGCGACAAGCAGAGCGTCTCTCGGTCCGCAGGAAAGTCCCTGAGCCATATATATTCCCATTGCAAAGGCCTCGATTGCAAGCCCTGCCAGAAGCACTGGAATACCTATCCATATATTGTGAAGCTGCGGCACTATATCAAGCCATGTAAACAGGTCTACGGACTTGCCTACAATACATACATCAAGGATACTGCCCAGCCCGATTTTTTCTTTGAGCAGCAGGTCTATTGCCAGAATTACAAACCCTGTAAGAGTTACAATGTCGCCGTATGTAAGGGGAACATGATAGCTGACGCCCATACTGAAAGCATCCCATGGAGCAAGTCCCACATTTGCCTGTATGGTAAGATATACTCCGAAAGCAAATATGAACAGTCCCAGTGCCGCGTAAAGTATCCTGAGTCCGTAAGGTCTGCCGTTTATTTTGTCCATTATTGTGTTATTCATATAAATATTCTCCTGCGATATTGTTTTTTGTATATAATTATATTAATATATTTATGTAAATCAGTAAAATTAAAAGATATGAATTAGCATATTAAAATAACAAATAAGGGGAGCATATGGAAATAAGAAATATTAAAACCTTTATCAGAGCGGCGGAAACAGGAAACTTCACTAAAACAGCGGATGAACTGGGCTACTCGCAGGGAACTGTAACCCTGCAGATAAAGCAGCTTGAGGATGAGCTGGGAGTGCCGCTTTTTAACAGGACAGGCAAGAGAATTGAGCTTTCAGAAAAGGGCAGGGAATTTATGAATTATGCCTACAGTATTGTCAAGACAGAAGCGGAGGCTCGCTCTGCAATGGAGGAAAAATCAGAAATAAAGGGAATGCTTACAGTGGGAATGATTGAGTCTGTGGCATCCTTTTACTACAAAGAGATTATAGAACAGTTTGTAAAGACATATCCCGAGGCGAAGCTTATTGTAAAAATAGCCACAACAGTGGAACTTATGGATATGCTCAAAAAAGGCATGCTGGATGTAATAGTCATATATGACAGGCAAGTTCAGAGTGACAACTGGGAATGTCCCGTAAAGATAAGAGAGCCGTTGCTGTTTTTTGCGGGAAACAGCAACAGCTTTTCGGGGAAACATGTAGAGCTTGCAGAACTTAGCAGAGAGAATTTTATCCTGACAGAGAAAGGCTGCACCTACAGAAAGGTCATAGACGACTACATAGAGGCCAGAGATATTGATCTTAACTGGAACCTCGATATAGGGGATACTATGGCGATAATTGATTTTGTGAGCAAGGATATTGGTATATCACTCCTGCCGGAATACTGCATTTCCGAATTTCTGGAAAAGGGCAGCATCAGCGAGATATATGTAGACGACTTTGAAGCGGAGCTTTACCTGCAGGTCATATATGACAGGCGCAAATGGATGTCGCCGGTCAAGGAGGCATTTATTGATTTGTGCAGCAGGTAAACAAAAAAACATAATTTGTTAAAAAAAAGACATAATATTGTATTAAAACCAGTACAAAAATTAATTTATACTTTAAATTCATAATCAAAATAGACAGAAAACGCTTGAAATTTTAAGGATTTTGGGCGTTTTGTTTTTTTGTTAAAACATTATCAAAAAGTGTTGATTATTTCAAAAAAAGTAGTACAATACACTGTATACAGAACACAAAACACATACACACAAACTATGCAATACATAAATACTGGAGGTAGCGATGATAAAAGAAATTCTAAAGGTACTGCCCGGTGGAGACTGCGGCGGCTACGGCGGATGCGGATTTGAAACCTGTGAAGCCTGCGCCGAGGCTATAGCTTCCGGGGGAGCGGTAAATTTATGCTCTGCCTGTTCACAGGATGAGGCAGACAAGATAGCAGAGGCCTTAGGCAGAGAAACAGAGCAGGTCATCGACGAAGTGGCGTTTGTACGCTGCAGCGGAACTTCTGCAGGACAGAGCCGCAATGCAGGTGCAGACAGTTGTGCTGAGTTTGTGAAGCTTGGATTTAATGAGAACGAATGTAAATTCGGCTGTGTGGGACTGGGCTCCTGCGCCAGGGTGTGCGATGCAGGCGCAATCAGTATCGTTGACGGACGTGTAGTTGTAGACAGAGCAAAGTGCAACGGCTGCAAAGCCTGTCAGAACGTATGTCCTCAGAATCTGGTACAGATGGTTCCGCCTGATGCAAGTACATTTATTCCTTGCGCATCACAGCTGGGTGAGGTGAACACAAGGAAAATATGCGGCTACGGCTGTATCGGCTGCGGTGAATGCGCTGATACATGTCCTGAAAAGGCAATCACAATGGTGAACAACTGCGCTGTTATAGACTATGACAAATGTGTTGGCTGCATTGTATGCTCAGTTAAATGCAGGAAGAAGATAATAAAGGACGAGGCTCACGACCTTACAAAGCTCAAGGAAACCGTAGCCTTTGTAAAATGCAACGGCGGCAAAAAAGCCAACGACAAATTCAAGGCTCTGGGTCTTGAGGACTGCGCTCACGCCGCAAAGCTTGACGCAGGCCTTATGAATATATGCAATGAGGGCTGCACAGGCCTTGGCAACTGCACCAAAGTATGCAGATACGATGCAATACATATAGTAAACGGTACTGCTGTAGTTGATTTTGAAAAATGCGTTGGCTGCCTTGACTGCGTTCACGCATGTCCTAAAAACCTGATAGTAGAGGTTCCTTATGTGGGAAGCAAGCTTGTTGCATGTTCCTCAAAGGCACCTATAGACGATAGATATGATCTGTGCTACAGCGGCTGCATCGACTGTACCGACTGTGTGCACAACTGTCCTAACTGGGCGATAGAAATAGTGGATTCCCACGCCATAGTAAACGGTAACATATGCGAGAACTGCAACGTCTGCACATATATGTGCTCGCGAAACGTAATCAAGCGTATGGACGTTCCCGAATATAACTATCTGCAGAAAAAAGCGCTCAAAATGAAGGAGGACAGGTAATATGAGAAATCTTAAAACAATGGACGGAAACACTGCAACCGCCCACGTGGCTTACGCCTTTTCAGAAGTTGCAGCGATATACCCGATTACACCCTCGTCAACAATGGCCGAAAACATCGACCAGTGGGCAACCGAAAACAGAAAAAACATATTCGGACAGGAGGTTCATGTAGTTGAAATGCAGTCCGAAGGCGGCGCGGCAGGCGCCGTACACGGCTCTGTTGCGGCAGGCGCTCTGACAAGCACATTTACGGCTTCTCAGGGACTTCTGCTTATGATTCCGAATATGTACAAGCTGGCAGGTGAACAGACACCCGCAGTACTTCACGTTGCGGCAAGGGCGCTGACAACACACGCGTTGTCTATCTTTGGAGATCATTCAGACGTAATGAGCTGCAGACAGACAGGCTTTGCAATGCTTTGCTCAAACAGCGTGCAGGAATGTATGGACCTTGCAGCAGTTGCGCACCTTTCAGCGATATCAGGCAAGGTGCCTATGATGCACTTCTTCGACGGTTTTAGAACAAGCCACGAATACCAGAAGATAGAAGCGTGGGACTATGAGGAACTAAAAGAAATGGCAGACTGGGATGCTATCAGGGATTTCAGAAAACGCGTAAGCCACCCTATGCATCCGTACAATATGGGTTCATCTGAGTCACCTGAGGTGTTTTTCCAGCACAGAGAAAGCTGCAACAGATTTTATGACGAAACAGTTGAAATTGTTGCAGGATATATGGACGAGGTAAACAGAAGAACAGGCACAGACTATGCGCCGTTTAACTACTACGGAGCCCCTGATGCCACAGATGTTGTGGTTGCCATGGGATCAGTGTGCGATACAATCGAGGAGGTAATCGACTACCTCAATGCCTCCGGCAGAAAAACAGGTATTATCAAAGTCAGACTTTACAGACCTTTCAGCACAGAATATCTCAAAAAAGCTCTTCCTCAGTCCGTTAAGAGAATTGCGGTTCTTGACAGATGCAAGGAGCCTGGCTCAATAGGAGAGCCTCTGTATCTTGATATCGCACTTGCACTTGCAGATACAGACATAAAGATTATCGGGGGAAGATACGGACTTGGCTCAAAGGAT
>ERZ827423.3619-NODE-3619-length-10433-cov-3.464540_pt1 | contig 10433 bp, 10 predicted proteins | sample MGYA00519775_ERZ827423 | MGnify/ENA primary metagenome ERZ827423 (study PRJEB31778, sample SAMEA3449296) | human gut metagenome | biome: human gut; feature: human-associated habitat; material: faeces | place: United Kingdom | collected 2010/2012 ...
TGTGTTCGGATTTATCATTTCTATTGAAAATGTGCTTTGATGGACAAGGGCAGGATTGGTTTTCCTGCCCTTGCCTTTTTTATGAAATCCATATATAATTATATAAACTGAATAAAGGTGGTGTGTTATATGAGAAAATCATGGTGGAAAATTCCTCTATATTGTATAGTTGCAAGTTGGATATGCTTTCAACTGGAAGTTCGTTTTTTGGTAAGATGGACAATAGTAACATTGCCAGACGGGTCAATATCTACAGATAGTACACGACGGTTAATTCTTAATATTGTGCTATTTATAATTGTTGTTGCAATTGGTGGATTTTTCTTTTTTCGTAAAATGACTCACAAAGAACTTTTTTGCTCTGCGTCTGTTTTGGTTGTACTCAATATTGTATTTGGCTTAATTGCTTATAAAATGCAAGGAATGTTTTCTTTTTATTTTGCCGAGTTAACAGAGTGGGATAGTCTTATTTCAAGCCTGCTATTCCAAGTTACTCAAAATGTTTGGATTTCTGCTGTAATCAACTGGATATTGCCTCCATAGTTCCGTACTTTATTATTATGTTAGCATATTACAGTAAGAACTGCAAGGGCGGGAGCATCGTTATAGATATTCCCGCCTTGTGCTTTAGTCCTGTTTTGACTTTTCTTGTTCCTGCTGTGCTTTCCGCTCTGCCAACTCCCGCCCTTGCCCTTTTCGCTGTTCTATGCTATATTTCACTCACAATATTTCATTTCAAAGGGAAACTGCTATGGATTATGAATTTCAGCTCTCTCCATATGATGGAGCATCTCTTGTTCCACAAGTCAGTTGTGCATTAGAAAAAAGGACTGAATCCATCTCAAGAGAAAAATACCCGAAGATGTGGAAAATCACCGATCATTTTAACTCAAAAAAAGTTTCTGAAATTGTTTTAAAAAGACGGCGCTTGCGATACAGGGTATATGGTATTTTACTTATCATTATGGGAGCATTTTTGCTTATCCCGGGATTAATGGAGCCGCAAGAACTGGCAGTCCCTTTATTTGCGGGTATTTTGGGCCTTTTGCTCGGTGTGTTTACTCTATGGAGCAGTAAAGCCCAAAAGCTACAAAGCGAGCGTTTTAATCAAGCCGCAGTAAAACTTTTGAAGGGTTTAGAGACTCCTCCCCCTGTTCGTGTTCAGTTCACGCAAGGCGGAATGAAAATTGCAGACCAGCAGACAGTTCCATATTCTGATTTTAATTTTATATATGAAACAAAAGATTTATTTCTTTTGACATGGAATGAACAGGTAACTATTTTGCAAAAGAAAGACATGGTCTCAGGTAATAAAGATCAATTCATTTCTTTTCTGCAAGACCATATTAGACCATAAAAGTATCATATCACAAAGCGGAGGTCAATATGAAGCGAAACCCAGCCATTGCAATCATAATGTGTCTGCTTGTATCATTCACATTTTCTGCCTGCGCGCCTGCGGCCCCCAGCGGCCAAACGCCTGAATTTTTTCATGACATTGGAAAAACACTGAGTGAATTAAAAAAAGAGCATCCTGAAGGCGAATTGATTGTAAGATTAGATGGATCTCCGGATAGCGCTGCTATATGTTTTGGGGACCCCGAGGCGGAATATCTTTACTACTTTTTTGGAACACAGAGCGGTGATGCTGAAAAGGCTATGAACGAATGTGAAGACCAGCTGAAATGCGCCGGTTTTGTCACCACCGCAAGCATACTCTTTCCAGACATGGAAGATGACATGTCCTTTGAAGATTTCTTTTCCTGGATCGGTGTGGACGACTATGAGTACTTGTTGGGGCCAGAGGTAATAACTGGAGAGGGCTGGTTAAGATTCACGTATCATGATATGGAAGTCATGGTGAATACAAACGAAGCCGCTCCTGGCGGCGGATGGGATTTCACAGGAGCAGAGATCGTGAAGCGTGATGCTCCGGTATCTATTGCAGACCCAGAACTATCAAATGCCAATCAAGACTTAGCGGATGCGGTCATGTTCGATCAAACTGTGTCATGAGAACGCAATACTGCACCCGGCGTGTGCATTTATTTTTGAAGGATCGTCGTAAAGAGAACGATGGCTGAATCAGTAAAAAGGCGGGAACATCATTTCAGATGTTCCCGCCTTTTTCACACCGCATCTATCCGTTCTGCTCCCTGTCCTGCGGCGGGCAGAAGAAGGGCCGCGCCTCGTCAAACAGGTCGATCATGCCGCAGTAGTTGAACGTTTCATACTTCCACAGCCATTCCTGCTGCTCCCCGTTCAGCTCCGACTCCGTCAGCGTCTGGCCGTCCACCGCGATAATCCGGTCCCCCGCTTCAAGCCCGGCCTCCAGCGCCGGGGAGTCGGGCAGGATGGACATGATGCGAAAGCCGTTGTCAAAGGCGTTCTGAACGGACACGCCGATGCCCACCACAGTCTCGCCGTTCACCGCGGAGAGGAACTTCTGATACTCCTCGGCGGACATATAGGTGGTGTAGGGGTCGTCCAGGGCCTCCAGAATCTCCTCCAGGGAGTCCAGCTCCATCACGTCCTCCGGAACGCCGTCCACATAGTACTGCGCAAGCAGCTGTTTGGCGTCCTCCGCCTCCAGGGCGGCGGAGATGACCCGGCGGAGCAGGGGCTCCACAGTGTCCGGGGCCTCCACCTCCGCCTCCAGGATGATCCGGTGCTCCGGCCCCGCCGGAGGACATGTCCCCCGGTTGACCTCCCGCGCATCGGTCCGGCCCGCCAGATAGTCCAGGGAGACGCCGAAGAACTCCGCCGCCTTCACAAAGGTGAGAAAGCTGGGGGCGTTCCCATCCTTCTCCAGGCGCTGGTAATTCCGCCAGGCGATGGACAGGTGCTCTGCCGTCTGCGCCTGGGTCAGACCGCGCTCCTTCCGCAGGCGCCTCAGCCGTTCATTGAATATCATTTGTACCCGCCTCCATTGATGGATATCGTATCTCTTCCTCCCGCTGCATCGTTTCTCCCGGCGGGCGCGCGCACCCTGCGCGGGGGCTCTTCAGGGCGGGACCTCTTTGGGATGCCCGAGGTCAGGGCCGCTCCCGCCTGTCCTTTTTGGGACCGCGGCGCTCCTCGTCCTCCTCATAGGCCTTGATGATCCGCTGGACCAGCACGTGGCGGACCACGTCGCTCTCCGTCAGGCGGCAGATGGAGATGTCCTCCACCCCCTTGAGCACCCGCATAGCCTCCCGCAGGCCGGAGACCTTGTCCGCGGGCAGGTCGATCTGGGTGACGTCGCCGGTGATGACGATCTTGGAGCCGAAGCCCAGCCGGGTGAGGAACATCTTCATCTGCTCCCGGGAGGTGTTCTGGGCCTCGTCCAGGATGATGAAGCTGTCGTCCAGGGTGCGGCCCCGCATATAGGCCAGGGGGGCCACCTCGATGTTGCCCCGCTCCAGGTACTTCTGATAGGTCTCCGCCCCCAGCATATCGAAGAGGGCGTCATACAGGGGCCGCAGATAGGGGTCCACCTTGCTCTGCAGGTCGCCGGGCAGGAAGCCCAGCCGCTCGCCGGCCTCCACCGCAGGGCGGGTCAGGATGATGCGGTTCACCTGCTTGTCCCGGAAGGCCTGGACGGCGGCGGCCACGGCCAGATACGTCTTGCCGGTGCCCGCCGGGCCCACGCCGATGGTGACGGTGTTCTTCAGGACGGACTTGATATACTCCTTCTGGCCGATGGTCTTGGGCTTGATGGGCCGGCCCTTGGCGGAGATGCACAGCACGTCGCCGGTGAGCTCGGTGATCTGGGCCTCCTTGCCGCTGCGGACCAAACCGATGACGTAGCGGACGTTCTGCTCCCCGATGGGCTCCCCCCGGGAGGAGAGGGTCAGCAGGGCCTGGATGGCCTTGCAGGCCAGCATGGTGTTCTCCGCCTCGCCCTCCACCCGGAGCTCTCCGTCCCGATTCACCACGGTGACGGAGAACTCCTGTTCCAGCAGGCGGATGTTCTCGTCAAAGGATCCGAAGATGTTCACGGCCTGCTCCAGCCGTTCGATGCTGATTCGCTGTTCCAAGCTATCACTCCTGTGTCTTAACGGGCATCAGCCGCCCGATTCTTCTGTGGGGTCTGTGTAGATGGGCACGGTCTGGCCGATCTGCTCCACGCACTCCGCCGTCAGGGTCACCAGCAGTCCCTCCCCCGTCTGGCGGGAGGCGCACAGGGTGGAGCGGACGGTGCCGTAGGGGTCCACCAGGGTGTGGAGATACTCCGTGAGGATCTCCTCCCCCCGCGCCTCCGCCTGGGCGGCGGAGATCTCCGCGGAGGCCGTCTCATAAAACCGATAGGTCTCCACCACTGCCGTCACCGGCAGCGGCAGGCCGAACAGGGACCACTGGGTCCTGTTGGTTATTTTATCATAGTTTCCCGTCTCGATGCTACTGTTTGAGAAGAATTTTACCCGATTTGTCCCAAAGACCAGGGACAGGCCGTATTTCTCCTCCCCGGTGTACCGCTTTTCCTCCACGGTCAGGGGGACGACGGTGGAGAGCGTGTACCAGGTCCGGGCCTCCACGGTCCCCTTGCCCGCCATCACCCGGGCCCCCACGGTCTCTGTGTCCTCCACGCCGGAGATCAGCAGCTCCCCCGCCTCCACAGAGGTCCCCGGCAGCACACACTTCACCCCATCCAGGGCCTGGATCTCCAGCACCAGTCCGCCCCGGCGGGCCACCACGTTGGCAGGCTCCCGCTCGTTGACCGGCTCCGGCACCTCCTCCCGCTCCCGGACCTCCACATAGGCCCGGCAGCCGGAGACGTTCACGGTGATCCACACCAGCTCCGGGATGTCCAGCAGCACATGGTTGCGGATGTCCTCCCGGTCCAGGGAGATGCCGAAGGTGCCGATGGTGACCCCCTGCCGCTGGAGGGCGCGGAGGATCTCCTCCTCCGACACCCGCACATTGCCCTCCACAGTGAAATCCCAGATGAAGAAAGAGCCGAAAAACAGCATCGTCCCGCACAGCAGCGCCCCTGCCGCCAGGGCGTGCCGCCGCCGGAACCGGCCCAGGAAGAAGGGCACCCCCTCCTTCCGCACCACCGTCAGGGTGCAGTCCAGCTGCTTCACCGCCCGGCGCAGAGCGTAGAAGTCCCGGCGGCTCATCCGGCAGGTAAAGGCGGTGTCGGATTCCCAGGCCATGTCCCAGAAGGACAGATTCCGGGCCCCGCACAGGTTCAGCACCCGCTCCGGGAAGGGCGTCTCCACCCGGATGCGGACCTGGCCCTGGAGGCGGTTGACGATCTGATTCAGCATGGTCTCACCTCACCCACTCCACAGCGGCGATGCTCCCGCCGATCCGCAGTTCCTCCGCCGTCATGGCCAGCAGGGCCAGCCGCTCCCCCCGGACCCGCAGCACCCCGCCGGTGGTGTTCACGTCGATCTGCGCCTCGCTGTAGGCCAGGATGCCGGTGTGGTGCTCCAGATACAGCTGGCGGCTGCCCACCATCTCCAGATGGGGCAGCCCCGCCACCACGTCCGCCGGCAGGTCAAACAACTCCGCCACCGTGTCCAGCACCCCGCCGTTCCGATCCCTTCGATTCCGTTCCATACGTTCACCTCTTCCCGACTGTATGCGGAAGGGCCCCAGAACTTGCGTGTCCATGCCGGAGTACTTTTCCCCAGGCCCGTCAGGCGTCCTGGAGCCAGGCCAAAAAGAGTATACAAATTTGGCCGTTGACAAATCATTATAATTTATATACAATGGCCAAAACGCTCAAACCAGCCATATTGTCCGCATCATCTGACCAGATCACGAGAGGAAAGGGAGGGCTCCGCCATGACGTTCACGCCATTCTGGCTCACCCGGTTCACCTTTGCCAACATGAACCCCTTCACCGGCTTCGACGCGTTCTTGCTGCACAACCTCTTCTGGCTGGCCGTCGGGGCCGGTCTCCGCCTGCTGATCTCCAGAAAGCTGCCCGCCCGGATCGTGGGGCTCGTCCTGGCGCTGGGTTGGGTGATCCTGGAAATCATTGCAGATTTCGCCGTGCGGACTGAGATCGGCTACCCGCTTACGGAATTGTCCGTCACCTGGGGTCCCCGGTTCCTGATGGCCACGCTGGGATTCCTGTTGGCCTGCCTGGTCTGCCGCCTGCTGAAAAAACGTCTCCTGACTTGATCGCCGTCCCCCGCCGATTGGCGGGGGACATTTTGTCCCCGCTCCGCATACCATCCCCTCCCGCCGCATAGGGTGTTGGGGGGTGATGGAGATGCGGATCCGATGGCGGATACTGGCCTGCCTGTGTTTGTGCGGCCTGCTGGTGTGGTTCCTGGCGGGCTCCGACCAGGTGCGGGCCGTGATGCAGGAGGGGCTGGCCCTCTGTGCGCGGTCCGTCATCCCGTCGCTCTTTCCCTTTATGGTGGTCACCTCCCTGCTGCTGTCGCTGGGGCTGGGTGAGCTGGCCGCCCCCTGGCTGGCGGGGCTGATGGAGCCGCTGTTCCGCGTCCCCGGCGCCGGCAGCGCGGCGCTGCTGCTGGGGCTCATCGGGGGCTATCCCATCGGCGCCCAGACGGCGGCAGAACTCTATCGCGGCGGGCTGGCCACCCGGGCGGAGGCGGAGCGGCTGCTGGCCTTCTGCAACAACTCCAACCCGGTGTTTCTCATCAGTGTGCTGGGAGCGGGGGTATTCGGCAGCGTGCGGGCCGGGGTCTGGCTGTGGCTGATCCACGTGCTCTCCGCCCTGCTGACCGGGCTGGTCTTTCGGGGGACAGGCGCGGACGCCCGCTCCTGCCGGACCGTGAAGCGGCCGGTCTTTCGGGCCGCAGGGCTGATCCCCGCCTTTGTGGGGGCCGTCCGCTCCTCCGTCTCCGGGATGCTGTCTGTGTGCGGGTTCGTGCTGTTCTTCTATGTGCTGGCCCAGCCCCTGGCCGCCTTGGGCGGGCGGCTGGGGCCCTGCCTGGTGGGGATCACGGAGCTCTTCTCCCTGACGCCGCTGCTGACGCCGGACGCCTTCGGCTTTGTCCTGGCGGCGGGGGCCGCCGGGTGGGGCGGCGTCTCCGTGCTGTGCCAGACCCTGGCGGTGCTGGAGGGCAGCGGCCTGCGGCTGCGGAACTGCCTGCTGGGCAAGGCGGTGCAGTCCGCCTTCTCCCTGCTGCTGGCCGCCCTGCTGGCGGGATATGTGCTGGGATGAAAAGAGCCTCCCTGCTGTCGGGCAGCAGGGAGGCTCTTCATTGTTGTCTTGTCGTCAGGTCCCGCTCAGGCAGCGGCTCACCGCTGGCCCTTGTCGTAGGGGATGCCCTCCGCCTTGGGGGCGCGGGACTTCTGAGAGGTGAAGGCCAGCACCACCAGGGAGATGATATAGGGCAGCATGTTGTACACGGAGCTGGGCAGGTTCAGGCTGCTCAGCAGATCGAAGCCGCTGTACACATTGCCCAGGGCCCGGAAGAAGCCGAACAGCAGCGCCGCCAGAGCGATGCGGGTGGGCTTCCACTGGCCGAAGATCATCACCGCCAGAGCCAGGAAGCCGAAGCCGGCCACGCCGTTTTCGAACTTCCACTCGCTGACGCCGGCGATGATATACACGATGCCGCCCAGGCCGCCCAGCACGCCGGAGATCAGCACACCGGCATAGCGCATCCGGTAGACGTTGATGCCCACGGAGTCCGCCGCCTGGGGATGCTCGCCGCAGGCCATCAGGCGCAGGCCGAAGCGGGTCTTGTACAGCACCACGTAGGCAATCACCAGGGCGATCACCGCCAGCAGCATACACCAGTTGAACTCAAAGCTGCCGATGTTCACCAGGAAGGCCTTCCGCCCATCCAGATACTGGATGGTGGAGGACACGTTGTCCGGATTGGCGGAGGTGTTCATGGCCTTCACGAACACGGTGGCCGCGGCGGTGCCCAGCAGGTTCATGGCCGTGCCCACCAGGGTCTGGTCCGCCTTGAAGTTCACGGCCGCCACCGCCAGCAGCAGGGAGTAGATCATGCCCAGCAGGATGCTGGCCAGCACCGTCAGCAGCACCACCACAACGGCAGAGGTGCCGGCGGGCAGGAACTTCATCATCAGCGCGCCGCCCAGGGCGCCCATGACCATGATGCCCTCCAGGCCGATGTTGATGACGCCGGAGTGCTCCGAGAAGCAGCCGCCCAGGGCCACCAGCAGCAGAACGGAGGCGAAGATCAGCGTGTATTGCAGCAGCAGTAACATTACGCCTCCCCTCCTTTCTCAGCGCCGGCTTGGCCCCTCTTGGCCCGGCGCTTTTCCTCCCGCCGGTCCAGCCAGCCGTTCATGGACACCTTGAAGAACAGCACGAAGCCGCACAGATAGATGATCAGCGCGGAGATCAAGTCGGAGATCTGTGCGGAGTACATGGTCTTGTCCACGTAGGCGCCGCCGTTGGTGATGTGCTGGATGAAGTAGGAGGAGAAGATGGCCCCGATGGGATTCAGCCCGCCCAGGAAGGCGGCGGCAATGCCGTTGAAGCCCATGGCGGGCACTGCGGACTGGGTGGTCTGCCACTGTTCGAAGCCGGAGAGGAACAGCGTGGCCGCGCCCATGCCGGCGAGGCCGCCGGCGATGGCCATGGTCAGGATGATGTTCCGCTTCTCCTTCATGCCGCAGTACTGGGCGGCATACTTGTTGCAGCCGGTGGCCCGCAGTTCATAGCCCAGCTTGGTCTTTGCCAGCAGCACCCAGATGCCCACCGCCACCAGTACCGTCAGGGGCAGGGCAATGGTCACATACTGGTTGTCGGAGAACAGCGCCCCCAGGCCCAGAGAGGGCATGATGGCGTCGGGATTGGTGCTCTCCAGGGTGTAGGTATAGGGGCTGGCGGTCTCCTTCACCTTGGTCAGCAGGGCATTCACCAGATACAGGCTGATCCAGTTCAGCATGATGCAGGAGATGACCTCGTTCACGTTGCGGTAGGCCTTCAGGATGCCGGAGATGGCGCCCAGCACCGCGCCGGCGGCAATGGCCGCCAGCAGGCAGACGTACCAGGGCATCCCCAGTCCCAGGGCCACGTACAGGGAGGCGCCGGCGCCCACCACATACTGGCCGGCGGCGCCGATGTTGAACAGGCCCACCTTATAGGCGAACAGCACCGACAGGCTGCACATCAGCAGCGGCGCCGTCTTTACCAGGGTGTTGCCGAAATAGCGCAGCCGGGCGGCGGCGCTGGGATAGTACAGGAAATTCTCCACAATGGTGCGGATGGCCTCCCACGCGCCGGCGGGGTTGATCAGCAGCAGCACGATGTAGCCGATCAGCAGGCCCAGCAGGATACACAGCAGGGATGCCAGCAGGGACTGCACCCCCTGATTCCGCAGGAGGGGTGTCTTTTCTGATCTCATAGTCACTCAAGCTCCCTTCCGTTTGGCGCCGGCCATATACAGGCCCATCTCTTCCGCCGTGGTGGTCTTGGGATCCAGCTCGCCTACGATCTCGCCCTCGTAGATCACCAGGATCCGGTCGGACAGTGCCATGACCTCGTCCAGCTCCAGGCTCACCAGCAGCACGGCCTTTCCGGCGTCCCGCTGGGCCACGATCTGCTTGTGGATATACTCGATGGCGCCCACGTCCAGGCCGCGGGTGGGCTGCACCGCCACCACCAGGGGCATATTCCGGTCCAGTTCCCGGGCCACAATGGCCTTTTGCTGATTACCGCCGCTCATGCTGCGCACAATGGTCACAGGCCCCTGCCCGCTACGCACGTCATATTGCGCAATCAGCCGCTGGGCATATTGCCGCTCCTGATCAAAGCGGATAAACCCATGGTTTTGGAACTGCGGCTCCTGAAAGCGCTGGAGCACCATGTTCTGCTCCAGGGTGAAGTCCAGCACCAGGCCATGCTTGTGCCGGTCCTCCGGGATATGGCTCATCCCGGAATGGCTGCGCTCGTGGATTGTGGCATGGGTAATGTCATGCCCGCAAAGAGTAACCCTGCCGGTGGAGATTTTTTCCAGCCCCGTAATGGCATACACCAGATCCGTTTGTCCATTTCCATCAATGCCGGCAATGCAAACGATTTCTCCTTCGCGCACGCTGAAGGATACGTTATGCACCGCGTCATGGTTGTACAGTTTGGAGGGCACGCACAGCTTTTCCACCCGGAGGATCTCTTTCCCGGGCTGAGCCGGTTTCTTTTCCACCACCAGCTGCACGGGGCGTCCCACCATCATGCGGCTAAGCTCCTCCTGGGTGGTATCGCAGGTATTCACCGTGCCGATGCATTGCCCCTTACGCAGCACAGTTACCCGGTCCGATACGGCCATGATTTCATTGAGCTTGTGGCTGATGAACAAAATGCTCTTGCCCTCGCGCTTCAGCCCCGCCATGATCTCCATGAGCTCCTCGATTTCCTGCGGGGTGAGCACCGCCGTGGGCTCATCAAAAATCAGCACTTCATTATCCCGATACAGCATTTTCAGGATCTCCACCCGCTGCTGCATGCCCACCGTGATGTCTTCCACCTTGGCGTCCAGGTCAACCTT
>ERZ827423.3620-NODE-3620-length-10430-cov-5.136386_pt1 | contig 10430 bp, 9 predicted proteins | sample MGYA00519775_ERZ827423 | MGnify/ENA primary metagenome ERZ827423 (study PRJEB31778, sample SAMEA3449296) | human gut metagenome | biome: human gut; feature: human-associated habitat; material: faeces | place: United Kingdom | collected 2010/2012 ...
CTCCCTCTTCGAGGGACATCGAATCTGTTGCCGCCTGTGGCGGAAACAAACAGATAAAATGCCGAAGGTTGGCACGACGAAGTCGTGACGGAAGGAGTTCGTTTCAACGTCTTCAGATATTCCTTCTGTCCCGCCGTAATGCGGTAGCTTTCCCGTGCTTTCTGGATCGTCTTGTTATGCGTCCACGGCTCAAGCCGGTTCTGCTGCAAATAGACAACCGCCGCGTCCCACTGCTTGGCCAGCGCCGTGGCGAAAAACCACGCGACCATCATCTTCGCGTAGTAATCCTCCAGCTTCACGTCTGCGGCCAGCTCCAGATATTCCGGCTTAAAATCGTCGTCCAGAAAATGCGTCATCAGCATTTCCAGCCCGAAACGGCAGGTGTAGACGTGTTCTGATTTCGCCCATTCTCGGATATTTTCCAGCAGCTCCGGCTTGTGCCCGGCAAACGCCTTCGGCGACAGGCAGTCGCAGACGGCCCAGTTGTCGATATGCGGCAGAAACGCCTCGACCGCTTCCATGCACGTGTCGTAATCCTTCATCTGCGAAAGCAGTACGCTGTGCAGGATGTTTTCGTCGTAGTACGCATGCGGCAGTTCCGCCAGAAAGGCGCGCATCTCCTCTGCTCCGGCGATTTCCTTCGCCAGCTTCCGCATCATCGGCATGCGCACGCCGATGACCGTTTCCTTCGGAATATTCGGAATCAGCGCGCTTTGAAACCGCGCATACCGCTCATCTCCGAGCGCAAAGAGCCGTTCCCGGATGTTCGCTCCCCCGCTCATCCCCGCTTGTGCGCCTCAATCGCCTTCATGTAGCAGGCCTCCACCTTCTCGGCAAAGCCCTGCGTGCTGAACGGCGCGGCATACTGCGCCGCCGTCTTCGCGATGCGCCTGCCCTCCTCGCCGAACGCGCGAATCAACGCCGCGAGCAGCTCGTCGTCGCTGTCACCGGAGAGAATACCACTCACGCCGTCCTCGATCACGCCGTCCAGGCAGGGGTCGTTCACCGCGCAGACGCACAGGCCGGAGGCCATCGCCTCCACATAGGTCAGCCCCTGCGTCTCCGAATGAGACGCGCTGCAAAACACGTCGCCCATCGCGTAATAGCGGTCGATTTTCTCCCACGGCTTCGGCCCGGTCAGCGTCACCGCGCGGGAAACGCCCAGCTCCTCCGCCATGCGCCCCAGCTCCTCGCGCATCGGCCCTTCGCCGACGACGGCGAAATGCACATCCGGGCAGGCGTTCAGCAGCCGCGGAAACACGCGCATCACCTGTTCGAGGTTCTTTTCCTTGGCGATGCGGCCGATGTTCAGCAGCAGCGGCGCGCGCTCCGGCAGGCCGCATTCCCGGCGGGTTTCCAGCCGCTCCTGCTCGCCGTGCCGCGCCGGGTCGAAGCGGGCGATGTCCATGCCGCTGGGGATGATGTCAATCGGCGCTGCCACGCCGTATTTGCGCAGCAGGTCGAGCGTCTTGCCCGTCGGGGTAATCACGCGGTCAAAGCGGTTGCACCACCACTGGGAATATTTCCGGGCGATCCGCCGCGCGGCCTCGTCCGCCACGCCGTGCGTGATGTAGTAGGTGTAATCCTCCCAGACGGTGTGATAGGTGTGCACCTGCGCGCAGCCGAGGCTGCCCGCGACGTGATGGCCAAACATCCCCATCACAAATTCGCTGTTGGTGTGCACCACGTCAAAATCGATCTTCTCCGCCTCCCACGATGTGAGCGGCGTGGGGAAGGCGAAGTTGCGATCCTTGAGCACCAGCAGCGGCGCGCTCGCCAGATAGTGCACGTTTTCCCGCTGGTTCTCCTCCCACCCCTTGCATTTCGGGGCGTAAACGTGAACCTCGTGGCCGCGCCGGGTCAGTTCCCGCTGCAAATTCAGGCAGCTCGTCGCCACGCCGTTGATTTCCGGGTAAAACGTATCGGTAAACAGGCCGATTTTCATGTTCCTTCTCCTTTGTTCCCGGGCGTTCCCGGTAATCAAGCGTCATTCATCTGATTATAACACATTTTCCCATGATGAGCCATTCCTTTTTCACGCGCGCGCCGGAATGAAATTATGCCGCTTTCACTTGCAAAAACCCTCCGTTTGTGTTAGCATCATAGCGTAGAAATGGGCGACGGCGTCCGCATCGGGTGCAAGGGTGCGCGCTTGGCCGTTCCCATCGCAAATCGGGAAACAACGGGGGCTGCCGCGCATGGTTTGATTCATGCCGCAGCCCCTTTGAAAGGCTTGATATCGTTTCAAAAGGAGAGGGTCGTTTTGCTCAAGACATTGACGACGGTTGCCAGCGTCGCCCTGCCCATCGAGGAGCGATGGAGCATCAAGCGCTGCCGGTACGCCCCCGACGGATCTTCCGCCGGCCGCGTCTGCATCGCTACGGGCACGCACGGCGACGAAATGATGGGTCAGCTCATCATCTATCTGGTGCAGCAGCGCATCGGCGAACATCCGGACGCGCTTCGCGGCACGGTGGATTTTTACCCCATGCTCAACCCGCTCGGTCTGGACATCGGCGAGCGTCTGGTGCCCTCCGGCACGCGGCTGGATATGAACCGCGCTTTCCCCGGCTCGCCGAACGGCACGCCGCTTGAATACATGTGCCATCAGGTGATTCAGGATATGCGCGGCGCGGATCTCGTGCTGGATCTTCACGCCAGCGCGCGCAACAAGAGCGAATTGTACGAGGTGCGCGTCAGCGCGAAGGAAGCCGAGCGGCTTCTGCCCCGCGTCCGCGCGCTCTGCCCGCAGCTCATCTGGGTCTACCCGGACAAGGGCTCCTTCTCCGCCTCGCTGACCGGCGCGCTGGGTGCCGTGGGCACCGACGCGGTCATCTTGGAGGCCGACGAGCGCCGCCGCCTGCCGCAGGAAATCGCCATCTCCGTTGTGGATGGCATCTTCTGCAAGCTGAAGGAGATGGGCATATGGGCGGGCGACGCCATCGCCGCGCCGGATGCGTCCGCCGACATCCCCACCGTGCACACAAGCGAGGACGTCTGCCGCGTGGCCTGCGAGTTTCCCGGCGTGTTTGTGCCGGAGGACTGCCTCGGCATTCACGCCGAAGCGGGACAGGTGCTCGGCACGGTGATCGACGCGCTCGACGGCGTCGCCCGCGAGACCGTCAAGGCGCCGTGCGCGGGGCTCGTGTTCAGCCAGCGCAGCTATTCCTCCGTGTATCCCGGCACGCTGATCGCCAGGATCAGAAAGGAGCGGGCATGAAAAAGGATATTCTGTTCACCCTCCCGTCGTATTTCCGGGATGATATGAGCATCATGGCCTATCGCTTCGGCAAGGGCGAAAAGACCTGCGCCGTCGTCGGCGCGCTGCGCGGCGACGAGGTGCAGCAACTCTATGTCTGCGCGCGGCTCGTCTCCTTCCTGCGCGAGGTGGAGAAGGAAGACGGCATTCAGCCGGGCAAGAGCGTTATGATCGTGCCCACCGCCATCGGCGCGTCGATGAACGAGGGCTCGCGCCTCTGGGAGCCGGAAAACATGGACATCAACCGCCGTTTCCCCGGCGATCCCACCGGCTCGACGACCGAGCGCATCACGGATGCGCTGCTCGAGCGCGTCAAGAATTATCGCTACGGCGTGCAGCTCACCAGCTTCTATCAGCCCGGTTCCTTCGTGCCGCATGTGCGCATGATGGACACCGGGCGGCAGAACCCCGATTTGGGCTGCGAATTCGGCCTGCCCTATGTCTACGTCCGCACCCCGCGCGATTACGACCAGACGACCCTCAACTACAACTGGCAGCTCTGCGGCACGCAGGCATATTCCCTCTATGCGGGCAAGACGCGCGAAATCGACGAGGCCGCGGCGGATCAAAGCCTGCGCGCCATCGTCCGCTTCCTCAACAGCCGCGGGGTTATCCGCAGCGAAACCGCGCCGGGTCACGCCTCCTCCATCATCACCAACGCGGATATGACCTCCGTTTCCGCAACGAGCGCGGGGCTCCTGCGCCGCGTCAAGTTCGCGGGCGCGCACGTCCGCCGCGGCGAGCAGCTCGCCTTTATCATCAACCCCTGCGACGGCTCGGTGCGCGAGGTGCTCAAAGCCCCGGTCACGGGCATGCTCTTCTTCATGCAGGACGGCCCGTTCATCACGGAGCACAGCCCGGTCTTTCAGGTGCTGGCGGGAGCGTAAGCCATGACAAAAACGCCTCCCGGTTTCACCCGCACGCTGCTTTCCATCGCCGTGCCGGTGACCCTGCAAAACCTGCTCGCCTCCTCCTTCACGCTGGTCGATACCATGATGATCGGCCGCTTGGGCGATACGCCGCTGGCCGCCGTCGGCATGGCGGGCAAATGGACGTGGTTCTTAACGATCGTCTTTTTCGGCTTTTCCAGCGGCGCGTCCGTGTTCATCTCCCAGTTTTACGGCGCGGGCGACGACGCGGGCATGCGCCGCACCTACGGCCTGATGACCGTCGGCACGCAGGCGGCCTCCCTGCTGTTCATGCTCGCGGCGCTGCTCTTTCCGGAGGGCATCGTCCGCCTGTTCTCCCCGGATGAGCAGGTCGTCGCGCTGGGTTCTTCCTATCTGCGCATCATCGCCGTCAGTTATCCGTTTCTGGCGCTCACGCGCGGCGGCGGCACGCTGCTGCAAAGCACCGGCCGCGTTATGATTCCGTTTGTCGGCTCGCTGATCTCCGTCGCGGTCAACATCGTGCTGAACGCGCTGCTGATTTTCGGCCTGTGCGGTTTCCCCGCGCTGGGCGTTCAGGGCGCAGCCATCGCGTCGCTGGTCTCCGCCGTCGTCGGCGCGCTGGTGATTTACGGCGCGGGCATCGCGAAAAAAACGCTGCTCCGCACAGGGCGGAGCGGCCTTGTCGGCATCACGGGCGGCTTTATCCGCGATTTCGCGCGGGTCAGCATGCCTGCCATGCTCAACGAAAGCGCCTGGGCGCTGGGCAATCTGCTCTACAGCTCCGTCTACGGCCACATGGGCACGGGCGCGTATGCGTCGATCACCGTCGTCAAATCCATCGAGGATCTGACGAGCGTTGCGGTGATGGGGCTTTGCTCCTCCTGCGCGGTGATGATCGGCAGCGCCATCGGGCGCGGCGACGTGCCGCTCAGCAAGCTCTGCGCCAAGCGCCATGTGCAGCTCACGATCGGCCTCTCCGTGCTCATTGGCGCGGGGATGCTGGCGCTCCGCCAGCCGCTGCTTTCGCTCTTCGGCGTTTCGCAGGCCGTGCGCGACGACGCGCTGGCCGTGCTGGCGATCTGCGCGCTGGAGATGGTGCTGCACAACATCCCCGCCATCCTGGTGATGGGCGTGTTCCGCGCGGGCGGCGACACACGCTTTGGCCTGATCGTCGATTGCATCACGCTGTACCTGATCGGCCTGCCGCTGACGATGCTGGCCGGGCTATATCTGCACTGGAGCGTGCCGATGACCTATCTGGTCATGTATCTCTCGGAGGATATCATCAAGTGTAGCGCGTATCTCCTGCATTTCCGCTCCTATAAATGGATCCGCCCCGTGATCTAAGACCCTGCGCCCATCGGATCGCCGCGCCGTCGGCGATCCCGTTTCTTTGCACCATTTCGTCGTTTAAGAGGATAACATGATGAACAACACACGCGCCAATCAATCTCCTTCCGCCTTTGAAGAAAAGGCCGCGCCCAAGCGCGGCGCGCTCCGCGAGTTTGCCGCGTTCTACAAGCCGCATCTGGGCATGTTCCTGCTGGATATGTTCTGCGCGCTGGTGATCGCGCTGGTGGATATTCTGTTCCCGGTGGTCACGCGCAAGGTGCTCTACGACTACATTCCCAATCAGGCGATGCGCACCTTCCTGATTGTGATGGGCGCGATGCTCGCCGCGTTCCTCGTCCGCACGGCGGCACAGTGGATCGTCACCTATCTGGGGCACCTGATGGGCGTTCACATCGAAGCGGATATGCGCACGGCCATCTTCGCACACATGCAGAAGCTCGGCTTCAGCTTTTACGACAAAAACCGCACCGGCCTGCTGATGTCCCGCGTGACGACGGATCTGTTCGATATCACGGAGCTGGCGCACCACGGCCCGGAGGATCTGTTCATCTCCATCGTGACGCTGACCGGCTCGTTCCTCGTCCTCTGGAACATTCAGAAGAAGCTGGCGCTCGTGCTGATGGTCGCCGTGCCGATGATCGTCCTGTTCGTCGCGATGCGCCGACGCAACATGATGAAGGTCTCCCGCGACGTCAAGCGCCGCACGGCGGGCATCAACGCGGAAATCGAAAGCTCCATTTCCGGCGTGCGCGTCGCCAAGGCGTTCGGCAACGAGGACGAGGAGATCGACAAATTCACCCGCTGCACGGATCAATACGTTTCCGCCAAACAGGGCTATTACAAGGTGATGGCGGGCTTCTTCTCCGGCACGGAGCTGATGATGAATCTGATGAGCCTGTCCGTCATCTTCGTGGGCAGCTATCTGATTATGAAAAACCAGATGGATATCGCCACGCTCGTCACCTTCAACATGTACGTTGCCAGCGTGCAGAGCCCGATTCGCAAGCTGACCCAGTTCACCGAGCAATTCACGCAGGGCATGGCGGGCTTCCAGCGCTTCCGCGCCATCATGCACGAAGACCCGGATATCGTCGATGCGCCCGATGCGGTCGCGCTGACCCATGTGGACGGCGACATCCGCTTCAACGATGTCTCCTTCTCCTATGACGAGGGCAAGGGCGACGTTCTCTCCCACATCAATCTGCACATCAAGCCCGGCGAAATGCTGGCGCTGGTCGGCCAGAGCGGCGGCGGCAAATCGACGCTCTGCCAGTTGATCCCGCGCTTCTACGAGATTTCCTCCGGCTCGATCACGCTCGACGGGCAGGATATCCGCCATATCAAGCTGGCCGATCTGCGCGGCAGCATCGGCATCGTCCAGCAGGATGTCTTCCTCTTCGCGGGCACGATTCTGGATAATATCCGCTACGGCCGCCCGAACGCGACGATGGACGAGGTGATCGAGGCCGCCAAGCTGGCCGAAATTCACGAGGACGTGATGGCCATGCCGGACGGATACAACACCGTCGTCGGCGAGCGCGGCGTGATGCTCTCCGGCGGCCAGAAGCAGCGCGTCTCCATCGCCCGTATCTTCCTGAAAAACCCGCGCGTGCTCATTTTGGACGAGGCGACCAGCGCGCTGGATACCGCCACCGAGCGCAAGATTCAGGCCGCGTTTGATCGTCTCGCCAAGGGGCGCACAACGCTGGTGATCGCCCACCGCCTGTCCACCATCCGCAGCGCGGATGAAATCGTGGTCATCGGCGAACACGGCATTCTCGAGCGCGGCACCCACGCGCAGCTCGTCAAGCAGGGCGGCGTTTACGCCGAGCTGGCCGCAGGCGCAAGGCTGAGCGGGGAAGGCTGAGGAGGCTCACCATGATTCAAGCGATTGTTTATACGTCCAACACCGGCTACACCGCCGAATATGCCCGCATGCTGGGCGAAAAGACCGGTCTTCCGGTTTTGACGCTGAATGAAGCGAAAAAGAGCCTGCCTGTTCGCGCGCCTATTTTATATCTGGGCTGGCTGATGGCCGGTTCCATCAAGGGCTGCGGCGCCGCCATCCGCCGGTTTTCCCCGCGCGCCGTATGCGGCGTCGGTCTGACACTCATCCCCTCCAAGAAACTGCGCGAGCAGAATCACATCCCGCAAACCGTCACCGTGTTCAGCCTTCAGGGCGGCTTTGACATGGAGCGTCTGCATGGCCTTGACAAGCTGCTGATGAAGATTTTGCGCGCCTCGCTTCAAAGCAGCATGGCCAAAAAAGAAACGCCCGACGATGCGCAAAAGGCCATGCTCCGCGTGTTGAACGAAGGCGGCAGCTTTGTTTCCGAAGCGCACCTGTCGGGTATGCTGGATTGGATTCAGAAGGAACAGAAGCACAAGGGATAACTTTTTTCCTCTCCAACCGCAATAAAAGAAGGGAACCGCTTGCATCCTGCGAAGCGGTTCCCCTTTTCATGGTCTTTGGCAGGCGTCGCCTCTCCTGCATCTCTTTTAGCCCGAAGGCGCGTGGTAGCAACGAACTTTACCACCTCAAAGACCATCTTTGGTGTACTTTTATTGTATCACACTTCTTTTTTTATGTAAACGATCCTTTTGTTTCTTTCGTAATTTTTTCTTCTTCCTTCACTGATTATCCAAAACGATATGATCGAGTTTTTATGTTCCGGATGATCGCTTGAAACATGCAATCTCAAAACCAGTTGCGCGTTTTTTCCATCTTCTTCAACCTGTTTAATCAATATGGCCGTATTCGGGTTTTTATCTTCAAAAATTAAATCCGGCGCTCTTAATATGTCCGGAATATATACTCCATATCGGTCGAACGCATGATCGTGAAGGTTGCTATGTTCTATTCGTTCCTCAGTAATAATCACCTCATCCGTAGTGATATCGCTCGTGATTTTTTCATACATTGCCAGATCAATTCTTCCTACTGTATGCATCTCTTCACCACCACAGATTTCTTTTGTTTATTATACCAGATTGATACCTGTGTGCAACACGAATTTGCTCATTTACTGTTTCACCCACAGAATTTTTTCGCCGTTCGCTTTACGAACGGCGGTTTTCGCTGTATACTTGTTTTTGCTTTTTTTATTCCATTTCTGCATATCGGAGGCACGCTTCATGTCGATCTCTTTCTCGGCCGAGGGAGCCCGCAGCCATACGCCCGCGCTCGTGCGCGGCATGCGCGACGGCGTTCCGATCGGGCTGGGCTATCTGGCCGTCGCGTTTTCGCTGGGCATCGCGGCGCGCAACGCCGGGCTCAACGCCTTTCAGGGTTTTCTGGTCAGCCTGCTCAACAACGCTTCCGCGGGCGAATACGCGGGGTTCACCACCATTGCGGCCGACGCATCCTATCTGGAAATCGCGGTGGTGACGCTCATCGCCAACGCGCGCTATCTGCTGATGAGCTGTTCGCTCAGCCAGAAATTCGCGCCCGGCACGCCGATGCGCCACCGCCTGCTCGTCGGTTACGACGTGACGGACGAGCTGTTCGGCCTCGCCATCTCCTGCGACGGCTGGCTCGATCCGTATTACATGTACGGCGCGATTCTCGTCGCCGCGCCGAGCTGGGCCGTCGGCACGGCGCTGGGCGTGGTCGTCGGCAACCTGCTTCCGGCGCGCGTGGTCAGCGCGCTGAGCGTCGCGCTTTACGGCATGTTCCTCGCCATCATCATCCCTCCGGCGCGCAAAAACAAGGTCGTCGCCGCGCTGGTGCTGCTCTCCTTCGCGCTCAGCTTCGCCTGCGGCCGCCTGCCGCTCGTCTCCTCGCTCTCCTCCGGCACGCGCACCATCCTTCTGACCGTCGCGCTCTCCGCCGGTGCGGCGCTCCTCTTCCCCGTGAAGGACGCGGAAAAGGAGGAGAACGCGCCGTGACGCACAGCATCTATCTCTACATCGCCATCATGGCGGGCGTGAGCTTTCTCATCCGCACCCTGCCGCTGACGCTCATCCGCAGGCCGATTACCAGCCGCTTTCTGCGCTCGTTTCTGTTCTACGTGCCCTACGTCACGCTCGCGGTGATGACCTTCCCCGCCATCGTGCAGGCCACGCAGTCGCCCTTAGCGGGCGCGCTGGCGCTTGTGCTGGGCATTGCGCTTGCCTTCAACGGCGCAAGCCTGTTCACCGTCGCGGCCTCCTGCTGCACCGTCGTGCTGATTGCGGAATGGCTTTTGCTTTAATCGCCCGCGCTTTTGGGGCGCGGCTGACCTCACGCCCTTAAAACAGGCGGCTTTCGGATTGAACCCCCTGTTTCATCGTGCTATAATGGTTGCATCCGTCGGGCGGCGCTCGAAACGAGCCGCCCCGCAAATGAATGGAGGCTTCTTTATGCTGAAAGGTATTTCCCCGATCATCAGCCCCGAGCTGCTTAAAATCATCGCCGAGATGGGGCACGGCGACGAGCTCGTTCTGGCCGACGCGAACTTCCCCGGCACGTCCATCGGCCAGAAGTGTGTGCGCTGCGACGGCCACGGCTGCGCCGAGGTGATGCGGGCGCTGCTGACGCTCTTCCCGCTGGATGACTTTGTGGAAGCGCCGCTGGCCGTCATGCAGGTGCCGTCGGGCATGTTCCCCGGCGACAAAGCGCCGATCTGGGAAGCGTTCCGCGCGGCGGCGGATACCGACCTGCCCACCGCCAAATTCGATATGATGGCGCACGATGCGTTCATGGAGCGCGCGAAAAAGGCTTTCGCCGTCGTGCAGACGGGCGAAACCGCGCTCTACGGCAACATCATCATCCGCAAGGGCGTTGTGCGCGCGTAAGCGCCCTGTTTGGGGTACAACCAAACAGGCTGTAGACAAAGAGCTATTCTCCCCCCGAAGGGGGGAGAATAGCTCTTTCCGCAAATGAAAGAATAACTGAATTTCTTGATTTTGCTATTCAAGCCAAGTTTGCTTATGTCAACAAGCTGAAA
>ERZ827423.3622-NODE-3622-length-10422-cov-2.720459_pt1 | contig 10422 bp, 8 predicted proteins | sample MGYA00519775_ERZ827423 | MGnify/ENA primary metagenome ERZ827423 (study PRJEB31778, sample SAMEA3449296) | human gut metagenome | biome: human gut; feature: human-associated habitat; material: faeces | place: United Kingdom | collected 2010/2012 ...
AGGGCATTCTGCAGCGCACTCGCAATAAACGCACCAATGTAGCCACCTGCGGCGGACAGGTTTTGCGGCGTGAACATAAGGTCGCACGAGTCGCTCGTACCCGGCACCATCAGCGACAGAATCGAGACGACGGCGATAAAGACCACGGCGCCGCCCGCAACAGAGCGCGCGTTGAGCGGCGAGTCCTCGCCTAAAAAGAGCGTGGCGGCAAACAGCAAAATGACGATCGGCAGCACGTAGGCGCCCAGACCAAAGCCCAAGTGGTAGAAGCCGGCAACCGCAGCCGTCACGGGTGCCGTTGCCGGGGAAATCACGGCAATGAAGGACGCAATCGCCAAAACGGCGATGACCACGCCGGCGATATCGCGGTTGGCCGAGGGCTCGACCAGCGGCTCAAAATCGTCGAAGTCGGCCTCGTGGCCCTTATTGGCACGAAGATGGGAACCGGCACCCTTAGCAGATGCCGGTTGGTTATTGGCCTTATTACCTTTGGCGTTTTGTGCAGATCCGCGCGCCAAACTAAACCTCCATGACGACCGGGATGATCATCGGGCGGGTGCGGGTGCGGTTCCAGATGAAGTTGGACAGCGAGTCGCGCACGGCCTTGCGCAGGGCGTCGGTGCCGCTGCTCGTGAAGTTGAACTTGCCCTTCTCGATCATCTTCATGATCGAGGCGGACGCGTCGGCGGAGAACTCGTCGTCGATGGTGAAGGAAATGGTCGTATACGCTCCATGGGAGGGGGCGAGGGAGATCATATCCACATTCACACCCAGGTCGGAAATCTTCTGAAAGATCTTGGCGATGGAATTGAGCGCCACAGGGCAATTTTGCAGGTTGACCAGTGTGATGTCACTGAGGGTTGTAATAACCGTTTGTTCCATGATCGTATCCCCCTTTACTTTAATAGGTCGGACATATCATACAGTCCGGCAGGTTGCTTTGCCAGAAATACCGCTGCGTTGATCGAGCCGTTGGCAAAAATCTCTTTTGACTGTGCGGAATGGGAAAGGGTGATGACCTCATGCGGCCCGGCAAAAATCACTTCGTGCTCGCCGACGATGGTACCGCCGCGCACGGAATGCATCCCGATTTCATTCTTATCGCGCTTTTTGCGCTGGGAATGGCGGTCGTACATATACGTCATCTGGCGGTCTTCGACGGAAGAAATCGCGTCTGCGATCATGAGCGCGGTCCCGCTGGGGGCGTCAATTTTCTGGTTGTGATGCTTTTCGATAATCTCAATGTCAAAATCTTCGCCCAAAACCTGTGCCGCTTTCTTGGAGAGTCCAATCAGCAGGTTGATCCCCAAGCTCATATTGCCGGAATAAAACACCGGAATCTTGTGCGAGGCCTGCTTTAGCGCATTGACCTGATCGTGGTTATATCCCGTGGTACAGAGCACCAGGGGAAGCTTATGTTCTAAACCAAACTGCAATAGGGGAGAGAGCAGCGCCGGATGGGAGAAATCGATCACAACGTCCGCTTCCTCTTGCACCTCGGAAGGGGAGGCATGGACGGGAAAATCCCCAAAGGGATCGGTGTGAATGTCAATTCCAGCGACAATTTTGCAGTCTTCCCGTTCTTTCACACATGCGGCGATGACACGGCCCATTTTGCCGTTGCATCCGCAGAGAAGAATCCTTGTCATTTTACGTCCGTTCCTTTCTTAATCAGGCGAGCTGCAGATGCTTTGCCATTTCGACTTTCAGCTTTGCAATCTGCTCATCGGACATATCGGCAAGCGGCAAGCGGCAGTGGCCGCAGTTGAAGCCCATCAGGTTCAATGCCTGCTTTACCGGGATTGGGTTGACGTCCATGAACAGTGCGTTCATGAGGTCGAGATACTTAAACGTGAGTGCCTGCGCCGTCTTGAGGTCGCCCGCAACGGAAGCGGTGGCAAGCTCGTGCATTTCTTTCGGCATGATGTTGGAGAACGTAGAGATGACGCCCTTGCCGCCGAGAGACATAATCGGAGTTATTTGATCATCATTACCTGAATAAACGGCAAAATCATCGCTGCAAAGGGAAATGGTTTTTGCTATTGAAGACAAATTTCCTGTAGCCTCTTTAGCGGCATAAATGTTTTTATGCTTTGAAAGTTCGGCATAAGTTTCCGGTTTAATTTCACAACCGGTTCTACTCGGTACATTGTACAAAATAATCGGTGTGGAGACACGGTCGGCTACATAAGTAAAGTGTTTAATAAGACCTTCCTGAGAAGCCTTGTTATAGTAAGGAGTTACCATAAGCAGACCGTCAACGCCGGCTTTTTCGGCCTCATTTGACAAATTCAAAGCATATGCTGTGTCATTGCTTCCGGTTCCTGCTACTACGGGAATTCTTCCGGCAACAACATCAACTGTGTACTTGATTACTTCTGTGTGCTCCTCATGAGAAAGTGTGGCACTTTCACCTGTGGTACCGCATATAACGATACAATCGGTTGAATTAGCTATTTGGTATTCAAGAATTTCTTTAAGTGCCGGATAGTTCACCTTACCGTCAGAAGTAAACGGGGTAATTATCGCAACACCTGCACCTGTAAAAATGGGCTTTTTCATTGTTATCCCTCCGAATAAAATCAGTCCATGTAGCCTTCGGCACAAAGAAGTTCCGCAAGGAGAACAGCTCCGCCTGCAGCGCCTCTCAGCGTGTTATGAGAAAGGCATACAAATTTATAGTCGTACTGGGTATCTTCACGAAGTCTGCCAATTGATATAGCCATACCATGTTCAAGCCCTCTCTGCAGTTTCGTCTGAGGAAGATTATCCTCGGTAAAATAGTTAAGGAACTGTTTGGGAGCACTGGGGAGCTCGAGCTCCTGAGGTCTGCCTTTGAAATTCTTCCAAATTTCAAGCATTTGCTCCTTGGTGGGCTTATTTTCAAATCTTACGAAAACCGCGCCCATATGACCGTTTGAAACGGGAACACGAAGACACTGAGCAGTAAAATTGGGGGAGGTGGCGTCAACAATTTTGTCGCCCTCAATGTGACCCCAAATTTTAAGCGGTTCTTTTTCGGATTTTTCTTCCTCGCCGCCGATAAAAGGTATTACGTTATCAACCATCTCGGGCCACGTATCAAACGTTTTTCCTGCTCCGGAAATAGCTTGATAAGTGCAAACCAAAACATCTTTTACACCGAATTTCGAGAGCGGGAACAAGGCGGGAACATAACCCTGAAGCGAGCAGTTAGGCTTAACGGCAATAAAACCGCGCTTTGTACCGAGACGCTTTCTCTGCGACGGTATAATTTCTATGTGTTCGGGATTAAGCTCGGGAAGAACCATAGGAACATCGGGGGTGTGTCTGTGAGCACTGTTGTTTGAGACAACGGGGCACTCGGCCTTTGCATATCTCTCTTCCAATGCTTTTATCTCATCTTTTTTCATATCTACGGCACAGAAAACAAAATCAACCATAGAAGCGATTTTTTCAACATCTTCCGTAGCATTCATTACTACCATATCTTTAACGGCGTCGGGAATATCCTCATCCATGCACCATTTGGCTCCTACAGCCTCTTTATACGGTTTGCCGGCTGATCTTGAGCTTGCGGCAAGTACCTTTATGTTGAACCAAGGATGTTCGCTCAGCAATGTGATAAATCTTTGTCCTACCATGCCGGTCGCACCGATAATACCAACATTATAATTTTTTCCCACTTGTATTTACCTCCAAAAAATGTTATTCTATTGTCTGCAAAAAAAGACCGGTTAAAAAACCGGTCATCATTTGTCAAAATAAGGCTTGCATTATCAGGAAAGATAATGTCGATAGCTCTCCATCACAACAAAATGATGACAGTCGCATTGCTGTTAACAATGTGCCCAAAAAGCATTGCCCGGAGCAATTGCTTTTTTCGGCAAAAATCCCTTTCACATATCGGTTATCAACGTCCGGCGTCTGTCAAAATGCTACTGATGATTTCTGCACCTCTATCGCAGTTTTACTTATAATATCATTTTTATTATATATAGTCAAATATTTTTGAAAAATTTATATACATATCGGAGATAAGCCATGAAAAAGCATGATTTTTATTATGATTTACCAAACGAACTTATTGCGCAGACTCCTATTGAGCCTCGTGATGCGTCAAGAATGATGGTTGTCAACAGGCAAACAGGGGAAATTGAGCACAAGCATTTTTATGATGTTGTAGACTATTTAAATCCCGGCGACTGCCTTATTTTAAATGACACCAAGGTTTTGCCGGCACGACTTTACGGTATTAAAGATGAAACCGGCGCAAAGGTTGAATTTCTGCTTTTAATGCAAAAAGAAAAAGACGTATGGGAAGTAATTACCGGCCCCGGAAAGAAAGCAAAGATCGGCTCCAAATTTACATTTAACGACGGTATATTATATGCCGAAATAACCGCTGTGCTTGACAACGGAGACAGAATCGCTAAATTTACGTACGATACCGACAAATTCGGTAATTTCTTTGAGGTACTTGACAAAATCGGTGAAATGCCGCTTCCGCATTACATCACGCACAAGCTCGAGAATGCAGACCGTTATCAAACGGTATATGCTAAGGAACTCGGATCTGCCGCAGCTCCTACGGCGGGTCTTCATTTTACGCCGGAGGTTTTACAAAAGATAAAGGATAAAGGCGTAAAAATCGGCTATGTAACCTTACACGTAGGCATAGGCACTTTCAGACCGGTTAAAACCGAAAATATCGAAGAACATAAAATGCATTCGGAGCACTATCATCTTCCAAAAGAGACGGCAGATCTCATAAACGAAACACACAATAACGGCGGAAGAGTGGTAGCGGTCGGAACTACCTGCTGCCGTACTCTCGAAAGCGTGGCAACATACTGCGGTGAAATATGTGAAAAGGATGATTGGACAAGCATTTTCATATATCCGGGGTATAAATTCAAATGCATTGATGCGCTTATTACAAATTTTCATCTACCGGAAAGTACGCTTATAATGCTTGTATCGGCTTTTTATAACAGAGACGACATTTTGAAGGCATACGAAGAAGCAGTTAAAGAGAAATACAGATTTTTCAGTTTTGGCGACTGTATGCTCATTGTTTGATTTAAGGAGATTTTATGTTAAAAGTTATTAAAAAGGTCGGCAATGCAAGGCTTTGCGATTTTGAAACAGTACACGGAACCATACACACCCCGGCATTTATGAACGTAGCAACGGCGGGCGCAATAAAAGGCGGTCTTTCTGCCGTTGATCTTGAAAATATCGAAACACAGGTTATGCTGTGCAACACATACCACCTTCACGTAAGACCGGGGGATGATTTAATTCACGACCTCGGCGGTCTTCACAAATTTACGGGGTGGAGCGGTCCTATTCTTACAGACAGCGGCGGATTTCAGGTCTTTTCGCTTGCTAAACTCCGCAAAATAAAAGAAGAGGGCGTCAGCTTTAATTCTCATGTAGACGGTCGCCGTATTTTTATGGGACCGGAAGAAAGCATGCAAATACAATCTCATTTGGGCTCTACCATTGCCATGGCTTTTGACGAGTGTGTTGAAAATCCTGCCGAATATTCATACTCCAAACAGTCATGCGCACGAACTGTAAGATGGCTTAAAAGATGTAAGGCTGAAATGGAAAGACTAAATTCTCTGCCTGACACCATAAATAAAAACCAACTCTTATTCGGAATCAATCAAGGGTGCACTTTTGATGATTTGCGCATAGAAAATATGAAAGAGATTGCCGATTTGGATCTTGACGGATATGCCATAGGCGGGCTTGCCGTCGGCGAACCCAAGGAAGATATGTATCGTATAATTTCGGCTGTTGAGCCGTATATGCCTGCGCAAAAACCGCGGTATCTTATGGGTGTAGGCACGCCCGGCAATATAATCGAAGGTGTAAGCAGAGGTGTTGACCTTTTTGACTGCGTAATGCCGAGCCGCAATGCAAGGCACGGTCATCTTTTTACTCATGCCGGTATTATAAATCTCAATAATGAAAAATATAAAAGAGATGATACCCCGATTGAGCCGGGCTGTAACTGTCCGACCTGTCGGAATCACTCAAAGGCCTATATAAGACATTTGTTTAAAGCAGGGGAAATGCTTGCATTCAGACTTGCCGTAACACACAATCTTTATTTCTATAATAAATTGATGGCCGACATCAGATTATCTTTAGAAAATGATACATTCCCCGAGTTTAAGAAGCAATATGTTGATATACTTGACACAAGAATATAATTCGGCTTATTTTATATCTATGTTGTATTTATCTATAATATAAACATAAAAGATAATTCGTATCTGCTGTTCGTTTTGAATGGCAGATTTTTTCTTTAGAACCAAAACCGAGCATTAAAAAGATATTTAACGCTTAATATAATCAGTAAAACACCCTCCACTTTCATTAAAAAAGTAGAGAGTGCTTTAGTTGTTGCGTTAAGAGTTAAGTATATTAACGATTAAATTATTTCAACTTCTTTTCTTGTTAATATATCCTGTAATACATATTATAACAAACCATATGCCACCGATTGTTAAAGTTACAGCAACGCTGACATTATGTAAATGAGTATACGGTGCGTATTCCTTTATAACTCTGTTTATGGCCATAGCAATCAATGTAACCGGTTGTAAATATACTGGCACTTTCCAAAGAGCCTTTACTTTCCTGTACTTTATAAGACCGTAAACATCCATTCCGAAAATTACCAACAACATAATCATGTATGTCGGCATATCCATAGAATTTATTAAGGTCAATATATAGTCCTCCTTTTAATAGCCAATCCATGCTTTTTTCCAATATTTTTCTCCGGCAGTTAGCAGAGCTCCAGTTGAGATTGTTAATGCAGCGCCGAGAACAACCGGAAGATTGAAGCATACATTTCCAAACACTTATGTTTTTAGTTTGACTGTTTCATCACTATTTTACCGTCAAACCGTTCTTTGAGCCGTTGTGTCTGTTAAGCATCGGCAATCACCGCCGCTCAAATACCACGGCACTTGTCAGGAATTCCTTGAAGCCTTTAATAATGTGCGCCTTCCGGCATGGGCACCGTTTTTATCCAATCACACATTGTATCTATCTTCAGGGCTTCAATTTGATTTTCGTATTCTTCGGCTGTGTACGGTCCCATAACTACATCGTTTACCGTATCCACAAGATAATACGAGGGATTTGATGCATCCATATCTTCAATGTGCGCCTCTTGATAAGGAAGGTTCTCGTCAATCATCAATCGTTTTATACCAATATAGGAATCATTATAACAAAATTCCAATATATAACGATCAATCTTAATATCTAAGCTATCCCCATCGGCTTTGTCCAACTCTATATCCTCTGAATTGACATGAACAATCTCATAACCGTTTGGCAGTTTGTCATATGTCCAATCCTGAAAAGCTTGACTAAATGCTAACATAAGTATTGCTATTAGAAGCGCGATTAAAATTGCTATTATAAGCACGATTAAACGTATAATTCTACTCCCATTTCGTTTTATATACATAATTAGCCTCCCATTCATACTTCTTTCCCAAGTTTTTCTCTTGCGCCCAATAACCAATATTATTGAGCCAGCTTCCTATACGCCGTTTACGGTTTTGCTTACTCTGTCGCCGTCGGTATTGTAAGCGTAAACATATGTGTTGTCGCCGTCGGTTATGCGCTCAAGCTGCCTACCGCACCACTCAAACGACTTACTGCCGAAAGTGATGGGATTGCCGATTTCGTCATAGGTCACAGCCTGACCGTTAAAGCTTGTTAAAAGGTCGCGCCACTCGCTGTTTGAATAGCCGTAGCTCGTACTCTTTATTTCTTCTCCGACATTGCCGAGAGTGTATTTATATACCTTTTTGCCGGTAATGTTACCGTTTGTATATGTATATACGGTTGTGGTGTCTGCTCTTTGGTCGTTTTCACGCACAAGCTGATTTAATCCGTCATAAACATAGCTTACGGTATATGTTCCGTCGTTTATACTCAGAATATTGCCAACCGCGTCATAAGTATATGTGTATGTTCCGTTTGCGGTTTCGAGGGACTTGACTGTTGTCGAAGTTCTGTTGCCGCTCTCTCGGTTGTAATAAGTATAGCGATTATGCAGCGTTTTTGAAAGCGACGGCATAACGGTTTTGTCGGTAATTCTGCCGAATCCGTCATAAGAATAGCCAATTTTTTCCTTGCCGTTCCACGTAACGCCGTATATTTGGTCGGGCATTTCACCGACACTTAAATTACCGTAACGATAACCGATGGTTTGCTCACCGAGTGCAAATTTGTGTTTGACACCCACAAGGTAATTTGTTTTATCGGCGTAGGTGTACGCTAATGACGAAGAAAGCGTTGAACCCACATATGTTTTTTGACCGACCGCACGGTTTGCAAGGTCGTAACAGAATACTGTTTTTTCGCCGGTAGCACTGTCGAAGCTTGACGCAATGTTACCGTCTCTGCCGTAGCTGTAGCTTAGCTTTCTGTTACCGTCTCCATTATACATTTTATACGACAAACGGTCAAGATTATCATAAGAATAATTTATACAATCTCCGTTGCCGTAATTTTGTTTCAACAGAAGTCCCGTTGCATAGTCATACTCAAAGCTTGAGAGCATGCGGTATGATGTACCGTTTCCGACCTTTGTTTCTGTTGTTCTGCCGAGACTGTCATAGCCTAATTTGTATTTAACGGCACCGTTTACATCAATGTCTGTAACCTGACCCGCGTTGTTATAGACGTAGCTGTTTGTCATACCGCCCGATGATACGCTTTCAAGGCGACTGTTTGCGGCATTATACGTATAAGATGTTTCTCTGCCGAGAGCGTCTGTCGAGCTGTTTAAAACACCTTTTGTCGTATCATAGTTATATGAAGTGACATTTCCGAGCTGGTCCTTTGACGTGGCGATAAAGTTCTTATCGTCGGTATATGTCGCTTCGCTGATAATGGAAGCACCGTTTTCCTGCCATTCTGCCGGGTAAAAATACCAACGCATACCCTCGGGCAGACTGTCGGCGGTACAACTTGCCTGTTTTACGGTCTGTGAAGCAATTATTTCGTTGCCGGTATCAAGTTGTCCGTCCAAAACGCGCGTATAGTCGGTGCAGCCTGTGAATATGCCGAAAGTATTATCCTGCTTTTTTACTATTTTGAATTTTTGTGCCGAACTTCCGTTCTTGGTGCAAAGCTGAAGCGGTGCCGCCTGAGCCGACGAACCGTCAGTTATGTCAAGATAAAGATTTGCGTTATCCGAGTGAACAGAGCGTATATTATATACATCGGTCTCTCCGGGGACTGCTTCAAGCACCCAGTGCTGTTTTTCATATCCCGGTGAATAAGAGTATGTAACTACGCTGTTTCCCCCCGCAGGAGAATCTCCGCTGTCGAGGCTCTTTCCCGAATAAGAATTGACAATAATGTACTCTTTTCCGCTCTCAAGCGTTACCGCAGGTGCGCGTGCCGCTATTTCGGTTTTTGTTACATTGCCCTTGTCGTCGTAATAGAAGCCGTAATCCTGTCCGTCAGAAGAAAGAGCATAAAGCAGTTCCTTTTTTTCCGTATATGTATACATATACTTACTGCCAGAGGGATTAAGCATTTTTGACATCTGATTGCCGTAATATGCAAATTTAGATTCGGTTTTTTGAAGGTCAACCGCCGAAACAAGGTTGCCGTTTTTATCGTAATCGTATGTTTCGCCGTAATCCTCTTTGTAGCAAAAAGCACCTGTGGTGTAAAGAGTGTTGACGTTATAGGAATATACTGCTTGAATTGCTATCTTTGCATAATCCGTGGGGATTTTTGCTTTGCCTGTTACAAATTGCCATGAATTCACATCGCAATTGGCATTGTAATGCTGCATACCGAGCCAATTTCCCGCGGCGTCATAATAGTGAAGAGCTATTTTGAAAGTAGGTTGGTAGCGGTCATTTTCTTTAAGACCATTGTCTGTGGGTGCAGAGTCACCCTTGAGCCACATACCAAAGCTGAACACATCGTTTTTATGTCCCGATACGTTTATGTATTGCAGTGCTCCACGGAACTTATCGGTAACGTCACTGTATGAAATGCCGCACCAGTCAAAGCCGTTGAGCCCTGCGCCGGTAACTGTGTTAGGGTCAACATTTTCCCAACCGGTAAGGCTGTTTGTAAACGAGCCGTTTTCTACAAGGTTGAAACAGCTTTCGGACCCCGAGCGTTCAAGCTGAACATCATCAAACCAAGCATAACCCGACGCATTCCCGTTAAGACCCATTGTAACCCGTATGGATTTGCCGGAGTCGATTGTAAATGTAACGCTTCTGCGTTCCCATTGGCCGTCGCCGTGTATAGTGTGATTTATGCTGTCTGCATATACGGCATTTTCAATTCCGTTGTCGCCCCAAATCTCAACACCGAGATTTGTTCCGTCACCGGTCAGCCATACATTTGATGTGGTAATGTATGCGGAAA
>ERZ827423.3624-NODE-3624-length-10420-cov-22.936131_pt1 | contig 10420 bp, 11 predicted proteins | sample MGYA00519775_ERZ827423 | MGnify/ENA primary metagenome ERZ827423 (study PRJEB31778, sample SAMEA3449296) | human gut metagenome | biome: human gut; feature: human-associated habitat; material: faeces | place: United Kingdom | collected 2010/2012 ...
TTGTCAAGGCGCACCTTCAGCCCTTGTATACGGCCGTAATAGTCCCGTACCGGCAGCAGTATGCCGCGTCTGGTTCCATAGTAGGCCCACGCGCCCTCTTTTCGGTAAAAGCCCGGTACGCCGGATAGATAATATCCTTCAGAGAGCAGCTGCTTCGCAATCGCCGCATAACCGCCCGCAGGCGTCGTTCGGTAAAGATTTTGTTGTATCACCTCGTCGGTCAGCCCGCGGGAAAGTAGATTTTCACGATGGTCGGAGGCTAAAGATAACCTATTCAGAAAGGCGCGATAGGTCGCATCCCGCTCCTCAATACCGATCAAAGGGTATTCGTTTACAGCCGTTTGCTGCTTTCTGCGCACGGAGTTCGTTTTCACGGATTGTGCGTCGATCTCCAGCTTCTCCATGATAGCCTTATATGCCTTTGAGCGATCCACCTTGGCGTAGAAGCCGTATAGATCGAGCATTCCGCCCGAGAACCCGCATTTTGGACAACAAAAAGCGTTCTTAACCAGGTTAATATTCAAATGCTTTTTATTGTGCGTATCGCAGCAGGGGCAGTTGATGTTGTAGGAAGCGCGGCCCGACGGCGGATAAGGAAGATTCAGAAGAACAATGATGTCCATCATTGAGAACGGCAGTTCGCCATCCATTCTAACCCCTCCCGGCCGGATCATGCGGTTTTCAGCGCATGCTCGCAAATCAGTCTCGCGGCTGCCGGAATCTCCGGGTGCTCGTCGTTCTGGTATTTAGTCGCCATCCATTTCAAAAAACCGGGGTCGAGCATGACAAGCTCGCCCAATGTACGCCCATCATACTTCTTTAGCGGACACAGCGTTTGCTTTGCGGCCTCAAGCGGGTCAATGGGTGCCGGCGGCGCGAGCGCTTCGGTTTCGTGGTTTGCCTCACCGGGTATCGACTGTTCTGCTTCGGCGCTTGTGCCAGCCGCAGGCAGCTCGTTCACGATAGGTAAGGCGGGCTCGCCGGCCACCTTGAACTGCAGCCCGAATCCGGCATGCCTTAAAGCGATACCGATGGCGGCAGTCTGCGCCCATTCGCGTGGGGAGGCGTTGGGCGCTTTTTCCGAATAGCTCCTTGAAGCCGAAGCTTCAGCAAGGTAGCTTCCGTCGGGGTCTGCGTAATGCTTGTAGATACGGGCATGAGCGACGATGCTGTCCTTGTTTGGCCCGATCTCGGCATTAACGGCGATGCGCCCCTTCGGATATTTGAGCCGGAACCACGCTTCCTGTACGGCGACAGGAATGCCTGTCCTTTACCGTCGTGGACGGGCAGATATATTACCGCGAGAACAGCCGCATGAACATCTATCCAAAACCACATGGAGAGGACTTCGCGCACTCTACTACTTCTATTTAAGAAAGCTCCGTGCTGCACAAAAGCAGCCGCAAGGCAAAGCATCGTATTTACTGCGCGAGGACTTGCGGCATTTGGACGAGCTCGATGAGCAATCCCGGTTTCTGTTTAGGCATGGCATCGACACGGCGGAGCAGCTCACCGATTACAGAGCATCGGCAGACGCACAGATCAAAAGCCTGTATTCCGAGCGCAAGACGCTTCATAACGAGCAGCGCCGACATGATGTTCCCGAGGCGCGCATGGTGGAGATCCGCGCGCGAATTGCCGCCATATCCGCGCAGGCAAAACCGCTTCGTCGGAGCATGAAGCTGTGCGACGCCATTATGGAACGCGCTCTTGTGCTTGCCGAAAAGCAGGCGCAGATAAAGCAAATGGAAAAGGAGGAAAAAGGTCATGAAAAAAAGCAGATAAAGGATCGCCGTCGCGCTATTGAATAAAGTCTTGCTTTGGAGGAATAATAGAAGTAAAATAGAAGATAATTAGGGTGCCTTTGGAGGGAAATCATGCAGGAGATAATCGAAACATATTTGGAAAAGTATCTTCCGAGAAAGGATATTATCCACCGTTTGCCCGTTTCCCTGCCCATCTCAAAGGTGTGGCCGGAGCTTCAAAAGGCGAGGAAGGATAAATCCGAAAGTCTCCCGCTTCTCTCCATAGACGGCAAACCGTTTTGGTGGGTACTGACGGAAAGTATCTCGTCACAAGCTGATGAGGTCATTTCTCTTGCGCGGCGAGAGATCGTATTTGACCGTCCGGAATACGAAGAAGCGTTTCGGGAAGCGGTTTTAGACGAGGCCGTGTATTCAAGCGTTATAGAAGGCGCGTTCACCACCAAGAAGGAAGCGCAGGAGTTTATCCATGAAGGGCGCTCACCGAAGAATAAATCCGAGCAGATGGTGAAGAACAATTACGAGGCGCTCACCTATGTTCTTGAACACATTGATGAGTCGATCACCGAGCAAACGATATTTGACATATATGCGCTTGTGACAAAGGACACGCTTGAAGCTGACGTGCCGACAAATGCTTACCGCAGCGAAAGTGTATTCGTGCAGTCAAGCCGTGGTGAGATCGTTCATACTGCGCCCGAAGCCGAAAAGGTTTCCGGCATGATGGCGTCGCTGCTTGAATTCATAACCAACAACGAATTGTCGCCGCTCATCAAAGCCTGTATCGCGCATTTCTACTTCGTCTATGTCCACCCCTTCATAGACGGGAACGGAAGAACTGCGCGGGCGCTTTCCTTTATGATGCTGTTGCAGGCGGGCTATGATTTTTTTCGCTATTTCTCCATATCCGGTGTGATCGCGGAGGAGCGCGCCAAGTATTATAAGGCCATCAAGGATGTTGAGGACGACGACTTTGACATGACCTATTTCATCGACTATTACACGGGGATGCTCGCCCGTGCGGTAAAAGCCATGGAGGAACGGCTCGTTGACAAGGTCGTGATGGAGCAGACGCTTGATAAGCTGAAAGCAGCCGGCATGAACAGTCGTGTCATAGAGGGCGCGAGGTGGATTCTCACAAGCCCCAATCAATCCATTACCATAAAGGCATGGCAAAAGAAATTCGGCGTGGTGCTGGAAACGGCGCGGCAAGACCTCTTTAAGCTGGAGGACGCCGGAATCGTGCACCGCAAGCTGGTAAAACGGCAGTATGTGTTTGAAGTGAAAAAGTAGATAGTAAAGCCCTAATTAGCTCTATTAGCTGATAAGTGCAAATCATCAATGGCTTGAATGGCGACGATAACTTAAGTTGCCATTCATGCTGTTTGTACAATGCGCCGCTATTGCCTTTTTATGACATTTTCCATTTGATTGACGCTTAGGTAGTAGTATAATAAATATATTGTCAAGCAGGACATTTGCTTGATAACGTATCAGCACGCAGTATGCTTTCCAACTCGGAGTTTATCGTCATGCACAATCAGGCTGCCAGCGACCGGGAGAAGCTCGCCGCGCTGTTCAATATCTCCGAGCAGCAGATGAACTACATCACTAAAGTCAAACTACCACGAGGGCGGCGCTCATTACCGCTCTTTCTATTTTAGCTGTCATAACAGGCATTGCCTTATCTATGCAGCATGAGAACGGCGATGCTTTTGTTGAAATCAAGCCCATACCCACGCCAAACGCCACCAATGTGCTTTCATCAACTTCCCTGCCCTCTCCTGCTGCTGCGCTGTCATCACCAACGCCGAAAGCAACATTGCAGCCGATTTACCCACCTGCAGCGACTCCCGCTCCTGCACAAGACGGCAATGCTTTCTTCACGCTCAGTATTCTGAACGATACCATCTCCGTCGCATACGGCGTGGAAGAATCAACGCTCAAGAAAACTCCCGGTTGGCTTACGACCTCTGTGTTGCCCGGTGAGAGTGGAATGTGCGTTGTCTACGCCACCGCAACCGGAATCATCTTAAAGTGCTGGAAAAGGTGGAGCGCGGCGATACGGTAAAGATTACGATGGACGGCATTGCCTACGACTACACCATTTCGGACATCACAATTTACGAAAACACCGACGATTTGCGGCTTCCTACTGTGGATGGCAAAACGCTTGTGCTGGTGACCTGCTATCCCTTCAGATATAGCGGGCATGCGCCGGGGAAATGCGTGGTGACGGCGCAGCTCCCCGGTTAAAGCTTCCTATTCTCGCCGGCATAGCTGGCGGTTTATTGTCGCTAAAGTACTGATAAAAGAGTACCCTGGGTTAATGGAAACAGCGGGATTTGGGCAGGACTATGGCTGCATGGCTCAATCAATGTATTTTCTTGCCGTCATTATCATGTCGACTATCAATTGCGACTCCATAGGCGTAGCATCTTCCCACATTTTAAGAAGTTCCTCGCATTTGGTAAGCTCGTTTGTTGTTATTGAGTCCCTGAGAAAATAATCCGGAGATGCTTCCAGCGCATTGCAAATGCTGATAAAGACCGGCAGGCTAGGCAACGCACGTCCACCTTCGATTTGCCGCAAAAACGTATCGTCAATACTTATCATTTCAGCCAACATTCTTGCCGTAAGGCCACGGCTTTTTCTCACCTTTTGTATGCGTTTGCCGAACTCTTTTTTGTTCATCTATCTCCTCTGCAAAGATATAATATTATATTTTATATGTTTAAATGCTATAACATTCGTTCTTTTAAAAGAAGCGTTTAAAATACTATATTATACTTGCTTAAATGCTATATAAATTGCTTATATCTTAAATTGTGTGTCATATTCTGGTCCTCTTATCGGTCTCATATATGGAAAAAAGAGTGAACAGTTTGGCATTAAAAATTTTATCATGCAAGGAAGGCGGGCAAAACATATGAATTTTGAGATAAATATAGAATGATGTCATATTTTTGCTCTCTGATTTGTCACTTATATGTATGGTTATGTATGGTAATATATATTTGCTAATATAAGAGCATTTGTAATACGTACATAAGCAGGAGCATTTACATGGACAAGAATGAATTAATTGAAGAGTTCAGCAAGTGCAGGGAGAATTTAGAACGGTATGCCGTCTCGTTGACGGGAAACATTGAAGACGCTGAAGACTTGGTCAGTGATCTGTGCATAGCCCTTCTTGAAAGAAATACTGATGTCGAGGAAATCCGGTTTCCAAGGGCCTTCTTCAACACCAGCCTTCGACATATGGTTTATAACAGTTCTTTGCGTAAAGGCAGGTGCATATGCATAGACCCAACTGGCACAGAGTTAAACTCGATTATTGCAAAGAGTGCTAACGATATGGCTCATATTGAGTTCCTTTTAAGCTTAAATAAACAGCTGGCAAAGTATCCGCCCGACCTTGCAGAAGCTTTTTATATGAGGTACCTTGACGGCTACCCCCTTCAGGAGGTGGCACGGCAAATGGGGCTCCCATCCAATACACTTGCTCAGAAATTCAAACGACTGCGCAAGGCACTGGCTTTAAGCGACATGCGATTATGGCTTTTTGTGATAACGTTCATTTTTAAAATATAGAAATATAAGTAATGGGGGCATAAAATGTTAGAACGCAAGTTTAAAAAACTGGTTGAATCGTATCCCAACCTTGTCGATGGGCGATTTGCTATAAGTAAAGCGAAGGCTGAAGAAATAATAGCCGAGGAAGGAGGCCATGCCTCTCTTGAAGAAATAGTTGACCGAGCAAAAAAAAGGTCTGATTTGCCGGATTCCGAGTGGGAGCCCTTCAACAGGCTCATCGAGAAGGAGCAAGCCGCCGCGAATAGGCGCAGCTCAAGCGTTGGCTGGGCATTAGGCGGCATGCGCCGCGGGATTGTTATATTAATGGCGCTTATCGTGTTTATCACATTATTCTTTATTGTTACGCCCACCGGCCGGACATGGGCGAAGCAACTATACAGCTTTATTCTGACTGTACATGACGGCGGATATACCATATCTCCCGAGGTTCCTTATGATTTTCCTGCGGTTGATTATGAGGAAAAGCATTACAGCAGTTATGAGGAGTTCGAAAAGGATACCGGATATAAAGCATACAAGTTCAAAAACACGCTGGAGCTGCCCGTTGAGGATATTATGGCAGTAAAAAGCAATAGCGGATTTAGTCTATATGCCACATTTATTCTGAACGATGGTAACAGGATTTGTATTTATCAGCACTGGCAGATTACGTCCGAGTATTTTGGATCCGTTTCAGACTGTGAACAAGAATGGACGCATAAGCTGTCGGATGGTAACACGCTCAACTGTTTTATTGACAGTACTGATGGTTCCTTCCTTGCCGTAAGTATAATTGATGATAGCCTGATTACAATAATCGCCGATGATGGCGTTGATTATAGTTACTATATTTTTGAGGATAGATAAAAAACAGCGGCCGCACATAATAGTATGCGGCCGCTGATTATTTAGCTTAAGAATACCATCTTTTATAAGTATTTAGATTGTCTTATATATCGTATTTGTGATTGTATGCGTTGCCGTGGTACCGGTTATGTCTAGCCTGTATTCACCACTGCTAAGTGTTACATTTTTACTTGCATGCACGGTGGGGCCCTTACCGCTATTAAAAATTTCGGTTATATATGTGTTGCCTTTATAGAGCTTTACCCTAATAGTCAAGTTTTCGCCGGCTGTCCCATTGATTTGTCCCCACAATTCATACGTACTGCCGCTAACTTTTGACAGTCCCGCTGATACCGAACCCGCGGATTTAACTTCCGGTTCTTTCAGTGCTAAAGCAGAGCCGCAAAAACAGAATAGGCAGGTGGCGATCAACAGTAACGAGATCAATCTTTTTTTCATAAGTATTCCTTCCTTTCGGATTATTTGCTAATGAGACAAACCAGAGGAGTAAAATATGACAATGAAATTCTATTTTTCCTGTCATATTTTGGTTTGCTAAACCGTCTCGTATATGTAATGTCTAACGATGAACTGCTCCATCGTGGATATTTATTTATATAAATTAAATGGAGGGAGAGATGCCTATGATTGTGCATATATGAAAATACCCCTGCATTTCATGAGCGGGCGGCTCGCATCGCGCCAAAATAGCGCTAATCTGTAAGGGCATTACTTAAAATGTTTCTTACGATCTACAAAAAGACAAATACCATATTTGAAAGGATATTAATCTGTCTCTATATTAAAGTACCCTACAATTGCAAACCAACTGAAAGAGAAACTGCTTTTAATAATGCAAGAATGTAAGGGGGCGATTCCGTTGAATATACGAAACGTTGCATTTAGGATGTAAGTCAAAATCATCAATGATTATGGGAGGTTTATTATGAAAAAACTGTTTTGCACAATTATAGTACTAATCATGATAATGTTCACCATGTCTACCGCATTTGCCTATAAAGGATCTGCGGGATTTAGTAGTAGTAATTTTACCCATGAGTTTCAAACCACTGACTACCTCTCTAAAGCCACTAGTGAAACCTGGAGTACCATTACAAATATATATGTAGGATCCATAACGGGAGTAATATCAGCCCAACCTATTAACGAACTTGGTCAAGCCATCGGCGCTGCAATGACTTTTAGTAGTGTCGGCACTAAATATAGCCATATGACAAATCAAAATTGCAATACAGTACATCTGTTAATCAAAAATAAGACAAGCGACGGTGGCACGGCTGCGGTCAGTGGAAGATTCTATAATACTGCATCATAAAAGTAACATAAAGGCACCATCAGAATGGCTGTATATTCATGGTGCCTTAACAATGTGGGGTTCTATTATGTATCGAAGAGCTTTTACACTAACACTGACTCTAATCCTTCTTGCAATGTACATAACTACTTACGAACAAGCAAATAGTGCATATTTCAACTATTGTGGTTGCAGCACCGTATATTCAGAAGTTTCTAATACTACTTTTAATATTGACGGAATTATTAACGATTTTCATTTGAAGTGCCTATTGAAGTAGATAAACCAACAAATCATTTACTTCTTGGCATTCAATGCAATCAACGGTGAAAGATAGAACCTCTGATTTATTCTTCTAATCCAAATTGATGCTTATAAGTAATGAACAAGGAGTTTCTAATGAAAAAGTGGGTAGTATACTTAATCCTCCATTCGTTTTTAGTCTTGTGCGCCTGTCAGCCCACGCCTGAGCAGCCCGCCATCACGGAAAAACAGAATACGGGCAGCTTTTTGGAGCAGGCCGGCATGCAGGAAAACGGCAAGCATTTTAGGGATATGGATATTCCCGACGGCAAGTATGTGTTTAGCACAACAGGGCTCGGCGGAAGGCTGAGTATAGACGTGTCGGCAGAAATAGACCGGCCCGATGTGGACAGCATAGCCATCTATCGGGTAAAGGCGGGCGGTTTCACGCAGGACGTAGTATCAAAGGCGTTTTACTGCCTGTTCGGCGGCAAAAGGGTGTATGCAGCTTACGATGCATCGGTCGATGAGCTCATCCCTTCCGACGGTACTCTATCCGCACAAAGGATAGAAGGCTTCGGCGACCGTTTGGTTTTAGACGCCGATGCGCCGGACAACTCAACGGAGCCAAAGGATTTATACTGGAATATGTATGTTATGACGCCGAAAGCCGGTGCCGAGAACAGCAGCGGCCTCGGCTGCCTGATGCAGTTCGACTACCACACGAGAATAAAGCCCATACCGGCTTATAATGAACAAAATTGCATCAGGATAAGCTCAAATGGCGATACAAGCCCCGAAGCATTGGACAATATCGGATTTAGCCTTGCGGAAGCGAAGAAAAGGTGCGACGGGTTCTTTGAGGCGATAGGGCTGGCCGGTGAATATGGCCTGGGATATTCTTTTTTGGTGGACGATACCGGCATGGGAATATACAGCGGGGACGGCAGGAAGCTGGGGGCGCCGGCGGAAAACTACGCATACAGGCTATATTATACCCGGGTCGTCAATGGCGTAAAGTGCCTTGTGAACGAGGGCAAGAGCATCGACGACATGTCCGACGGCATTCCCTGGCCCTATGAAACGGTGTGCTTTACTGTGGACCGCAGAGGGCTGCAGCTTTGCTGGGAATCTCCGCTGGAAATAATAGATACCGTGCATACCGATCCGGTGTTAAAGCCGTTCTCCGAAATATTGAATACATTTGAATCCATGATGAAGATCAAGTTCGAAGACGTTACAAACCGCATGACCGACGGCACCGGTAGGATGGATATAACCATTGATACGATGCAGCTGGGCCTCGTAAGGGTGCGCGAAAAGGATGGCGACGGCCTTACTGGGTTGTTAGTACCTGCATGGATATTTTACGGAAACAACAGGATAATCTCGGAGGATGGATTCACTCGATACGATTACAGCGACGGCTCGGCATCCTCCTGGAATAAGGAACCCTTCCCGATGCTCGTAATCAATGCTGTAGACGGTACGATAATCGATCTGAGTAATGGCTACTGAATAGCACAAGAGAGCAGATCGCACCGGACATTTCCTCAATCAGAATTCGCCTTGCTGGTTGCTGGTCGTTCCTAACTACTGTACGTATCACAAATACCCAGCATTATACGATCGCACAACAGCAACTGTTTTTTGATAAAGGATCCACAAACAGCAGCATCACAAGAAAACTGATTTTTTAAGGCAAATGGGTGTCAGATTTTAGTATGCTGAACTGTCTCATATATAACGACGGATAGTCTTGGGGAAAATTTTATGTTTATAAAGAGACTTTTAATTATTCTGTTTATTCTCACGCTGGTTACAAGCAGTTCTTGTAAATCTCATTCGCTTGTAGAAAGTTTACCTGAATTAACGAATGAAAATAAATTTTGGGAGGAAACTTTTGAAATAGGTTCATCAATTTGCAACATCAATGCTTCTATTGAATACATAAGTGCGCCTATGCAGATCTATAATGTCGTACCTGTTAATTTTAACATTAAGAATTTAAAACGGTATTTGATGTACTTTGGTGTTTCGACCTACTCTTTCGTCTCATTCCCTTTTATTGCAGATTGTCAAACTAATTCCGGTCTTGCAGCATCTGTAGTATTAACAGCGACATATTTTTCCGTTCAACTAGGTCCTTACGGCGTTATTCAGCTAGAAGATTGGATAGTTGCCGGCAATGCCTATCCCGGAGAACCATATGGTACCTTATTAAGCAATGTAAAAATAGAGCAACATGAAGCTGAAGAACTTTCTAAAAAAACTATTATTGCATTACAAATTAACAACACTGTATTATCTAACACAACCAAGGCAAGGATTCTTGCTCCTAATAATCACACCATAACTGAGGGATGGTATATATCATACATCTTCGATAGTGTTTCTATTCCATTCGATACCGCATATGCATCACCGTATGGCGATATGCAATTTCAGTCCAGTAAATATACAGCGCCATGGCCACCTCAAAGATTAGACATGTTTATAGATCACGAAGGTATTAAATATTTTCGCTTTTGTAATCCAATAGAAGTCACTGGCATCGAAAAGGCTAAACTGCTCCCGCTGGATGAAATCAAGAAGATAATCATTGATTACTTTAAAGCAGGATATGAAAGGGTTAATCTTGTAGAAGAGGACGTGCCTACAATCACGCGTATTACAC
>ERZ827423.3625-NODE-3625-length-10417-cov-13.617255_pt1 | contig 10417 bp, 6 predicted proteins | sample MGYA00519775_ERZ827423 | MGnify/ENA primary metagenome ERZ827423 (study PRJEB31778, sample SAMEA3449296) | human gut metagenome | biome: human gut; feature: human-associated habitat; material: faeces | place: United Kingdom | collected 2010/2012 ...
TATGCAGCAAAGCCCAAAGCCGACTGAAATATAACAGACAGGTCAATGACGAGGGAATTACCGTGCGCGGGCGATTTCTCATCTGCGGGCTAAATGGTGATAAAGTCGTGGGCTTATCCAAAGACCAAGCAGACCGATACAGCCGTCTACTTTTTCTACCGCAAGTCGAAGATATGGCAAGCGGTGAACTGCCCACCGCAAAGGTACGCCCGCAGGATGAACGCTACGGGAACAAACTATCTTTTTGGGAAAGGTTGGAAAGATAATGGAAGAAAAGACAGATAAAGTAGTCGGCTACATCGAATATCTCGGTGCAGGCGGGATGATCGGTGAAATCGTTCCTTACACAAGCGTGGAAAAATTCAAGGATGAAATTCTGGATTCCTTGGATTGTGGGCGGCCAGTGACACCAGTTGTATTCTCAGATGAACTGGATGAGCCACTCCAATTTGATTCAGACACCTATTTTCCGTGGGGATTTCGCAGCGAAAAGCGAGTGCAAATTCCTTATGAAATCTATCAAACTAACAGGCGAGACCTTGTTTTTATGGAGTATTCTCCTGCGAGGCTCGCTGCCGGAGCAAAGGACTACGAACTCGTGTACAAGGGGCAGATGGAGCGTTGGGAAACGCTGGACAGCATTTATTCACGGCATAATCGGGATGACCGTCCAAACGCCAAAAGTATGCGTTCCGTCTCTGTCAGCGATATTATTGTGACACACAAAGATAACGAGACACACGCTTTTTATGTTCAGCCGATTGGGTATAAGCAGGTAGATAACTTGTTGCCGGAACTTGAAAATGCCACACTGTCAAAAGCAGAACAGCACGAGCGATAAGGAGCAGCCTATGGCAAAATACGAAAATATCCGTGCGCTTGCCAAAAAGCAACTGCAAGCCGTAACGGAGAGCAGCGACCGCTGGAAAGCATTTTTGCGGACAGCGGCCATTGCTTATAATTATAGTTTCCCGAACCAGCTTTTGATTCACGAGCAAAGCCCCACCGCCACAGCCGTGGCCGACATAGCCTACTGGAATAATAATGCGGGTCGCTGGGTCAAGCGCGGCGCACACGGTATCGCGGTATTTGATACTCGCGCCAATTCTTCCCGGCTGCGGTATCTGTTTGACATTTCCGATACCATCCCCCGTGCAGAGATTCCCGATGCGCTGCCGTGGGTCATTACAGACCAGAACTGGCGGCCTGTTTGGGATAAAATCGTAGCGGATAATCACGCTGACAGCATCCAGAGCGCCCTACTCATGCTCTCTACATCCTGCGTTGCCCAGCGCAGCGCCATGTTCACAACCGCACTGGGAAAAGCCATAGACGGCAGCAGCTTACAGTGGGCCAAGCCGGACGAACAGCGGCAGCTATTTATACAGCTTATCACCCAAAGCTGTCTGTATATGGCCGCGCTGCGGTGCGGCGTGGATACTGCGCGGCTGGACCTGTCTGCCCTTGAGTCCGTGAACCAGTTTGATACAAACAGCATCACTCTGTGTTTGGGCAGCGCTTGCCAACAGGCGGCACGGCCTCTCATGCAGCAGATCGGTAGCATCACGAGAGAAATCGACAGTGTTGCACGCACCGAAAAAGTCCGCTATTATGGTGACAAACAGGAAGAAACCAATAACACCAAGGAGGTCAACAATGGAGTACATGATGGTGAACGGCTACCAAATCCCGGCGCTGACGTTGAACGAGCCGCCGATGCCGGAAATCGGCAAGTACGGCAGCCTGCGGCGGAAATTTCTGCGAGAGAACGCGCCGATGGTGTTCGACGAGATGCTGCTGGAGGGAACGCTGTACCCGCATCTGGCGGAGATGGACAACGCAGTACACCGGCAAATCGAGCAGACGATGCAGACGCTGATGCAGCAGAGCACCGCCCCGAACCGGCAGACAGACCCGATGGGCTGGACGCAGTGGATGAACGCCTTGCAGAGCCAAGCCAAGGAACTGGCGATGCGGCAGATTTACAGCCTGTAACACAAGAACCCCAAGCGGAGAGCGATACCACGCCCTCCGCTTTTTCTGTACCCATTTCTGATTTGCCGCCGCTGAGCGATGAACTGATTCTAGGCTTACTGGCGAAAGAATCCTCCAGCCGTGCCGACAATGCGGCTATTCTGGAATATTTCAATGAGCATCCCGACCTTGCCGAGCGCAGCGCCTTTTGCAAGCACTGTTATAAGCAAATTTATACATATTTGTTCGTGGATGACCATACCGTGGGTTTTATCCGGCATGATATGTACCTTGAACTTTGGGAGGGTAACTATCTTACCAAAACAGCACAGGTCAATCTGACATGGGATGCTGTTGCCGCAAAGATTGCTGACCTTATCGAGCAAGGGCGTCTGATGGTTCCCATCAAGGCTACACCCGTGCAGCAGCAGATGGAGCAGCTTACTCTTACTCCCGAAGATTCTGAAAAGGCAGGACTGCCGAGCCATGAGCAGCAAGCAAAAAATATCGACCTTGCGGCAGAAGCCAAAAAGTGGAACAAGCCCGTCATTGACGCATCCGGCAAGTACATTACGGAGCAGGACATTACCGATGTGCTGTGCAGAGGCAGCGGGTTTGAAGATGGCAAATTCCGTATTCAGCAATATCTCTCTGCACAGGTACTTCCTATCGAGGAAGATCAAGCCCGCTGGCTGAAAAAGAAATACGGCATCGGCGGCGGCACATGGTTCTTCCGTGATGGTGGGCGCGGCTTTCTTAACCACATGGGCAAAAATCTTGAAATTACCCGACGTACAGAGGACGGCGAGTATCGCCGCGTTTTGAAGTGGAAAGAGGTTGCCCAACGCCTGCGGCTTTTGGTTTACAACGACCAGTATCTGACCGATGCCGAAAAAGCCCCCTATCAGGCATGGGCAGCAGAACAGCAAGCCGCCCGCGCAGCGAACGATGCCGCACTCGCCCATGCAAAACACGCCATCACGGATTTCTGCGAGAATGAGGGGCTAAACGAGCCGAATTTCTCCGACTTGACCCGCGTGGAGTTTGCTTACTCTACCACCGAGGACGATGAGCACGAGATCCAAGTGTATGCCAATCTTCTGCGGAACGAAATCCGCTATGAAGTTGACGGTAACATTGTCCATATCGACTACTTCCAAGATAACCACGAGCTTGCTGCGCAGGGCATTGAAAACACCGCCTTCTCGGATTTTATCAATACCGCCGAAGCAGAGTTTGAAAAGCATCATCCGACTACAAGAAAAGTCGAAAAATCACCTGTAACTATCGGCAGCACGGTTTATCTGGAAGATGCCAGACCCTTTACCGTGGAGGAAATCGGCAGAGAAAACATTCATCTGCGGGATGAAAGTTTCCCGCTGGTAGGCCGTGCCGTCAGCCATGAAGAATTTGCGCGGCTGCTTGCGGCCAACCCCAAAAATGCAGCACTATCCGCCCCGGAAGTTCCAAGCCGCCAAGAGCAGCAGGGAGAAACTGCTGAACCCATCGTGGGCGAAGTCATCGAAGAACCCAGCCCCTTTGTGGCACAGGTTATGGCGGATGCAGAACGGCTTTCGGCAGAAGATGAAGCTTACCACCGCGAACCCATTACCTATGAAGCCCCTTATCTGGATAACCTGCCGACAGCACCGCGCGAAAAATTTGCAGCCAACATTGCCGCCATCCAAAAGCTGAAAGAAATTGAGCAGCGCGTAGCGAACGGTGGCAGCCCTGCTTTTGAGGATGAGCAGAAAATTTTAGCGCAGTACACGGGCTGGGGCGGGCTTTCGGATGCGTTCGACCCGAACAAAAGTGCATGGTCGAACGAGTACAGCCAACTGAAAGCAGCATTGTCTGAATCCGAATACGAAGCTGCCCGCAGCAGCACCCTAACGGCGTTTTATACCCCTGCCACCGTTATCCACCCCATCTACCGCGCACTGGAGCGCTTCGGCGTAAAGGGCGGCAAAATCCTAGAACCCAGCATGGGCACAGGCGCATTTCTCGCACACGGACATTTTGGCAGCAGTGACGCCAAATTCTACGGCGTAGAATTGGACAGCATCACAGGCCGCATCTCCAAGCAGCTATATCAAAAGGCCAGTATCCAAGTAACCGGCTATGAAAATGCACTTCTCCCCGACAACTATTTTGACTGCGTTATTGGCAATGTCCCTTTCGGCAATTTCCAAGTCAATGACCCGCAGTATAACCGGCTGCATTTTCCCATTCACGACTATTTCTTTGCCAAGAGCATCGACAAGCTGCGCACCGGCGGCATCATGGCGTTCATCACCTCCAGCGGCACATTGGACAAAAAGGATGACCGTGCCCGCAAGTACATTGCTGAGCGATGTGACCTTATCGGCGCGGTGCGCTTGCCCAACAATGCGTTCAAGGGCAGCGGAACTAAAATCATGACGGATGTAATTTTCCTGCAAAAGCGTGACACACTGCGCCAGCAGGACGAGCCTTGGCTGCACCTTGCAGAAGATGCCAACGGCATCACCATGAACCGCTACTTTGTGGAGCACCCTGAAATGATTTGCGGCAGAATGGAGATAGTCTCCGGTCCGTATGGCCCGACTTCCACCTGTCAGCCGATAGACCCCGATGCGGTGGACCGTTTCGGAAAGCCGTTGCTGGAAACGCAAATCGACACTGCTATGCAGCACTTGACCGCCACGCTGACAAGAGCCGAAATTCCCATACAGGAAGAAAGCGGCGAGGACACCAAGTACATTGATGCCGATCCCTTTGTGCGTAATTTCAGCTACACGGTAAAGGACGATAAAATCTATTACCGCGAAGGCGCAGTCATGCGGGAATGTAATCCCAACGCAGCATCTGCCGAGCGTATCCGCAAACTGGTGGAACTGCGCGATACCACCCGCGCTCTGATCGATGCGCAGTTGCAGGACTTGTCGGACGAGGAAATCCACCGTCTGCAAGCCCAGCTTAACCGCCAGTATGATGCCTTCCGCGCCAAGCACGGCCTAATCAACAGCCGCAGCGCGGAGTTGTCTTTCCGGGATGACAGCAGCTACTATTTGCTGTGTTCACTTGAAAATGTCGATGAAAAAGGAAACTTTATCAGCAAGTCGGATATGTTCACCAAAAGGACTATCCGCTCTGCACAGATACCCGACCACGCCGACACGGCATCGGACGCTCTGGCACTGAGCATCGGGGAACGTGCCAAGGTCGATATGCCTTACATGATGCACCTTACCGGGAAAGATGAAGCAACGCTTGCCAAGGAACTGGCGGGCGTTATTTTTGTAGAGCCTTTCCGCAAACAGGAGGACGGCAGCTCTGTTTACCTTATGGCGGACGAGTATTTATCCGGCAATGTACGCGAAAAGCTGCGTATTGCTCATGTTGCAGCCGACCAAGACCCGGCGTTCCGCATCAATGTAGAAGCGTTGGAACAGGTGCAGCCCAAGGACCTGACGGCAGGCGAAATAACGGTTCGGTTGGGTGTCACATGGATCGGGTCGGAAATCATCAAGCAGTTTGCCGATGAACTTTTTCAGTCAACCTACCGCGAACAGAAAATAGCTGTCCGTTACAATGAATATCTGAATAACTGGTATATTTCCAACAAGAGCCAGGGCAACGATAATATCCGCGTCACGAACACCTACGGCACAAAACGTATCAACGGCTATCATTTGTTGGAGAACGCACTCAACCTGCGGGCCACCAAAATTTACGATACAATCTATGACGAAAACGGCAAGGAGCAGCATAAACTCAATGGTCCTGCCACCGAAGAAGCACAGGCCAAGCAGCGGATGATAGAAGATGCTTTTAAAGACTGGATTTTCAAGGACCGTGAACGCCGGGAAAGCTTGGTGGCGTTGTACAATGAAAAGTTCAACTGCATCCGCCCCCGTGAGTACGACGGCAGCCACATCCAGTTTTTCGGCATGAACCCGGAAATCGCGCTGCGGCCCCACCAGCGCAATGCCATTGCACATATTTTGTACGGGCACAACACCTTGCTGGCCCATGTGGTTGGCGCGGGTAAAACTTACGAAATGGTTGCCGCCGCAATGGAAAAAAAGCGGCTGGGCCTGTGCAGTAAAACGCTTGTTGCCGTGCCAAACCATCTGACAGGCCAGTTTGCCAGTGAAGCACTGAAACTGTATCCCAACGCAAACATTTTAGTCACAACGCAGCGTGATTTTGAAAAAACGAACCGCAAGCGGTTTTGCGCCAGAATCGCCACCGGCAACTATGACATTGTGGTAATCGGTCACAGCCAGTTTGAAAAGATTCCACTTTCCGATGCCAGAAAAGCCGAGTTTATCCGCAAGCAAATTGACGAACTGGAGATGCAGTTGGAGAGCATGGACAACAGCGACAGCCGTCTGACCGTCAAGCAGTTGGAAAGTAAGAAAAAGCAGTTGAAAACCAAGTTGTCAAATTTGCTGGACGCCCCGAAACGGGATGATGTGGTGACTTTTGAGGAACTGGGCGCAGACTCCCTCATGGTCGATGAAGCACACAATTTCAAGAACCTCATGACCGTTACAAAGATGCACAACATCGCGGGTATCAGCACCACCGAGAGCCAGAAGGCCAGTGACCTGTTTATGAAGTGCCAGTACCTTGATGAAATCACCGGGGCACGCGGCGTAACGTTTGCCACAGGCACCCCCATTTCCAACAGTATGACCGAGCTGTATACCATGCAGCGCTATTTGCAGCAGTACACCTTGGAACGCAACGGCCTTGCAAACTTTGACAGCTGGGCGGCCACCTTTGGCGAAACCGTCACAGCCATCGAACTTGCGCCGGAGGGAACCGGCTACCGCACAAAAACACGCTTTGCTCGTTTTTTCAATCTGCCAGAACTTATGGCAATGTTCAAAGAATGCGCTGACATTCAAACAGCAGATATGCTGAAACTGCCTGTCCCTGCTCTTGTGGGCGGCAAGCCGACCAACATTCAGCTAAAGCCCTCCGAAATACAAAAGCAGATGGTGACAGAATTGGGCGAACGGGCCGACAAAATCCGCAATAAAATGGTAAAGCCCTATGAGGACAATATGCTTAAAATCACTAACGACGGACGCAAGTTGGCGCTGGATCAACGCTTGATCGACCCCGACTTGCCCGACGATCCTGACAGCAAGGTCAATATCTGTGTGGGCAAAATTTTTGAGATATGGGAGCAGACCATGCCTCAACGCAGTGCGCAGCTTGTTTTCTGCGATCTGTCCACGCCCAAGGCGGGCGTTTTCAATGTCTACGATGACATGAAAGCAAAGCTGATCGAACGCGGAATCCCCGAAACAGAAATTGCCTTCATCCATGAAGCGAACACCGATGCCCGCAAGACGGAACTTTTCGGAAAAGTTCGCAGCGGTGCAGTTCGCGTGCTGATGGGCAGCACCGCCAAAATGGGAGCCGGAACCAATGTCCAAAAGCGGTTGATTGCGTTGCACCATCTGGATGTACCGTGGCGGCCATCTGATATTGAGCAGCGTGAGGGCAGAATATTACGACAGGGCAATGAAAATAAGGAGGTCTATGTTTTCCGTTATGTAACGGAGGGAACATTTGATGCCTACTCGTGGCAGCTTATCGAGAATAAGCAGAAATTCATCGGGCAGATCATGACCTCAAAATCTCCGGCTCGCAGCTGCGATGATATGGACGAGGCCGCGCTGTCCTATGCCGAGGTCAAGGCATTGGCGGCAGGCAATCCGCTTATCAAGGAAAAGATGGACTTGGACGTGCAGTTGACCCGTCTTAAAACACTGAAAGCTGCCCATGACAGCCAGCGTTATGAACTGGAGAACAAAATTGCCATCGGCTTCCCGGCTGAAATCCGAAAATGCAAAGAACAGATTGAAAATGCCACGGTAGACGCCGCCACCGTAAAGGAACACTCCGTAGTGGATGCGGACGGCAAAGATGTTTTCTGTATCCAGTTGGAAAAGAAAGTTTACTACGAAAAAGAACCTGCGGGGAAAGCCCTGTTAGGTCTGCTTGGCTTGGCACTGAATAGCGAAAAGCCCGTACCTATCGGGTATTTCAAGGGTATGGAACTGCAAATCCAACATCTGCCTTTTGGCAACGAGTACCATGCAAGATTGGCTGGCTCTGGTACATATAGCACTCAGCTGGGAGCTGATGTGCTAGGCAATCTGACACGCCTTTCCAATTTGGCAAATGGTATTGAACCGAGCATTGAAAAGACCCGCAATATGCAAATCCAGTTGGAACAGCAGCTTGCCAGCGCCGAGGAAGAAGTCAAGCGGCCATTTCCACAGGCAACGGAACTGACTGAAAAGAGTAAGCGCCTTGCGGTGCTGGAGGGACTGCTGAACATGAACGACAAAGACATTGTGACCGACACCGAGCCGGAACAACAGTGTCAAACCGACAATCGACAGCGTGGACAGGAGGAACGATAAATTTTATGATTAAAGGCAGAAAGACCAATCGTATACGCGACCACCCCAAGGATGAAAGGAGTAGTTTTTATATTAAAATCTATTGTTGCATTGGGCATAGTATTGACGCTGTCCGGGTGTGCAGCGGCAGCGGATGAAACTCTTGCGGCTGAACCGGCTGCACTGGTGGAAATCTCACCGGCCACCGAAGAAACTGCGCAGCTGGTGGAAGCTGCTGCAACTGCCGAACCTGCGCAGACAGCAACCCCTGAGCCGACACCCGAACCGACACCCGAACCGACACAGGCCCCCACGCCCGCGCCGACAGCAGAGCCTACGGCAGTCCCCACCGCAGAACCTACGCAAGCCCCGGTGGAGGAAACCGTAACCGCCGCTCCGGCACAGGTTAGTATGAGTTATGGTGCGGTGCCGTTCGACCTTGCAGCCGGTACGGAGCAATGGTGGAGCATCGACAGCAGCGACAGTGCATACTGGGCCGTGCAGGAGAACATCAACGCCATCCGTGCGGCGGCGGGACTTTCCCCGCTGGCAATGGACGGTGGGCTGAGCGCGGCGGCAGATGCCCGCTGCGAGAGCTTTGTCGCGGGCGGTGCGTTCGACCACAGCGGCATGACCACCCGCAGCGAAATCTGCGCAGCCGGTCCTATCGGCTCAGCCAGCAGCGTATGCAGCTATTGGCAGAACAGTCCTGCCCACTATGCCAACATCACCAACGCCAGCTTTACGAGCATGGGTGTAGCCTGTTGGTTCTGCTCCACCGCCGAGGGGCAGTATACCTACTGGACTGTCACATTCAACTAAAACTCCTACTTGTTTTCATACACAAATTATGATATAATTTGTGTATGAAAGAGAGGTGCTATCTATGCCGAACATTCGTTCCAGCGCAGATTTAAGGAACAACTACAATGACATTTCCTCTTACTGCCATGCCTACAACGAGCCGGTCTTTATTACCAAAAACGGTAAGGGCGACCTTGCCGTTATGAGCATGGAAACCTACGAGGAAATGGCGGGCCGCATTGAACTGTACAGCAAGCTGCAAGAGGGCCTTGCCGACGTGGAAGCCGGGAACACGCGCCCCTTTGCCGATGTTATGGCTGATTTGCGCCACCGCAGGGAGCGCAGATGAAATACAACATTCATGTCACCCAAGCCGCCGAGCGCGATATGGCGAACGCCTACGACTATATCGACCTTGTACTGAAAAATCCAACTGCCGCCGACAAGCTGTTGGATGTGGTCGACGAAAAAATCGGAGCACTGGCAGAATTCCCGCACAAATTTGAAGTCGTTTCCGACAAACTGCTTTCCCTATGGGGAATCCGCTTCACCATCGTTATGAACTACCTTGCGTTCTATACGGTGGACGATGCCACGCAAACGGTGCATATCGTGCGGTTTCTCTACGGCAAAAGCAACTGGATCACCATTCTGAAAACAGAGGCAGCAAACGGAAGTTTGCCGGTATTCTCATAACCGAATATTTTATCTGGGCGCTCACTTTTGTGGGCGCTTTTCTTTTTAGGAGGACGTTATGTCTTACGATGATATTATTGAAGTTTTGGCCGCTGCGCTGCTCGAAAAAGCAGAAACCGTAGGCTGTCTTGAAGTGCTGGACGGTTTCAGCCAGCGCCCAGACACAGAAATTGAAGTCAGCGCCCCAATCAGCGAAGAAATGCTGGCGTTGCCGCTGGACAAACAGGAGTGGCCGGAAGAGTGCACACCGATTTTGAAAGAAAGCAGTGCGGCCACGCTGGGCGAACTGGTGGAATATCTGAACCACTGCACAGCCACGGGGAAGAAGCTGAATGTTTCCGAAGATGCAGCGGCAGCCATGTTCCCGGCGCTTATCACATTCTGCTATGATGCTGCGGATATGAACGGTAAACGCTTCTTTTGGGAATATATTCTTGAAAGCAATTCTCTTGTTTTTGAGGATGCCGAATGACCCCGAAGGAGCAGCTCTGCGAAAAAATGCGGGTGGAGCAGAGCGCCTATTGCCTATGGCT
>ERZ827423.3627-NODE-3627-length-10413-cov-2.578200_pt1 | contig 10413 bp, 9 predicted proteins | sample MGYA00519775_ERZ827423 | MGnify/ENA primary metagenome ERZ827423 (study PRJEB31778, sample SAMEA3449296) | human gut metagenome | biome: human gut; feature: human-associated habitat; material: faeces | place: United Kingdom | collected 2010/2012 ...
TGAGCAAGACAGGCTGGTTTCGGAGAAAACCTATAATACGGACGGGAAAATATTGTGCTATACAGATTATAGTGAAGAGGGCATGGAAATAAGTAAGTCAATAAGCTCCTATGACGAGAATGGAAATGAACTAAAGTGTGAACGCTATTCTTCTGACAAAGAGGGTCGGTTAGAGTTAGATTGGGTGGGTGAGTACGAATATGATGAAAGTGACAGGAAAATTGTATGCAAACAGTATTTTTATAACAAAGAAGGGGAGGAAATAGTAATTAGTTTTTCCCAGGAATCTGATTATGTCTATGATAATGATGGAAAACTTTCGATAGAATACCTCTATGATTTGGACACTGGGGAAAAGCAACTTTATCTGTGGATCACACATTTATATAATGCAATGGGCGACGAGATTGAAACAAAAAGCTATGGTGCGGATGGGGTATTGAATAAGATTCTCCGATGGGAAATTATTTATGATGAAAACGGAAATTGTATCAGAAATAGACAAAAAGATGATTTTGATGGAAAGATACTTGACGACCGTGAATGGAAGTATGATGATAATGGGAACATAATAGAAGAAGTGCGTTACGGTGAGAATGGGGATATTTATTTCTGGTTTGCTTCAAAATATGATGATAATGGAAACATAATAGAAGAAGTGCGTTACGATGAGAATGGAGATATTACATCTAAACATGTGAATGAATATGTATCAATACAGACAGATGAATCAATTGTGGAAGAAGAGGTAGAGGAAAAGAAGATTGTTAAGACATCTGATGATGAAAAATTAAAATTTATGAAGAAGTTATATGATTGTATGGAGAATAAGATGTATGAAAACATATCAGCCATTATTTCAGAACGGGATACAATGTGGACGACGATTTATTATCAGGATGGAAAACTGGTAGATAAATTATCTGATGGGCAGGCTTTAATATATTCATTTAGTTCCGGTGTATATTATGGACAGGTTGTTAATGGAAAACGGCAGGGACAGGGGGTTCAATGGAAAGATGATACAGAGCGGACAAGCGATAATCAACCACAGTATTATTATATCGACGGGACATGGAAGGATAATAAAGGAAATGGGCATTGTAAACTGTACTATTCAACATTCCTTTCAAATGATGAAATGAAAAACCAGTATGTTTATGTAGAAGGGAATTATGTAAACAGCAAAGAAGATGGAGAAATGCGTATGACGTTGTTGACATCCGATGGAATTATTTGCTCAGGAACTTACAAAGTTATTGATGGAATTATTCAGAATAATGGTGAAGTTGATGAAGATGGAATTTATGTGTGGGTTAGAGATGAAAATGATAGTGGTCACTATATAACCACGACATATTTGGAACATCACGATGGGTTTCCGAGACAAGTATATGACCAAATAGATTAATAAACTTGGATTTATTAAACGTACTGAAAATGGAGGAAAATTATGAGAAAATTAAGTGTATTATTTTTTACTGTTATAGTTATTTTGGCATTCGGCGGATGTGGTGCCGGAGGCAAAGAAAGTAAATTAATTGGCACCTGGCAAAATGGACGAGGAGATGTATTGACTTTTTATAATACAGGTGATTGGGATTATGATGCCGGAGAAACGGCGATGAGTACAGATAGTGGTACATATGAGGTGTTGAGTGATACAGAGATAAAATTGATTTCCCGTCGCAAGGACAGAATATATGAGTATTCTCTGGTGGATGGAGTATTAAATATTAATCTTGCCAATAATAATATGCCATCGATAGTCGAGTTTAAGAAAATTAAATAGTAATTTCTATGTTGTGGGAAAGGGATGTTGGAAAACATTTTTATAATAGCAGAGCCTGATACCAAACAAGTTTCACTAAAACTGCCGGCCTGTTTCTTTGACAGATGGTAGGAAGATTTTCAGAGATTTACGAGCATAGCGACAGACGCGAAGCGTTGTTTGAGCACAGCGAGTTTGCGGAGCGGCTGTCCATAGGCGGCGGAGTAAATCTCTGAAAATCGACGTATCTAAAAAGAAAAAGGCCGGCAGTAATAGTTAGCTTTGACTTTTGCATAAGATACAGGTATAATCGACCGTATATATACGGAGGCAGGAGGGACCTGTAGTTGACAGAATTATTGGTAGGATGGTTTATTAAGGATAAAGAGAATATTAATGATACGAAAGTCCGGCAGTCTTATGGAAGGTTGTCGGGCTTTGTTGGAATCTGCTGCAATGTTATTTTATTCGCACTGAAATTGTTTGCCGGGCTGGCGACGGGGGCGGTGTCGATTATGGCGGACGCCTTTAATAATCTGTCTGACGCGGCGTCGTCGGTCGTGACGTTAATCGGGTTTCATATGGCAGGAAAGCCGGCGGACCCGGGGCATCCTTACGGGCATGGACGGATTGAATATCTTTCAGGGCTTTTTATTGCCGCAGCAATTTTAATGACGGGTGTGGAGCTTATGAAGTCTTCTGTGGAAAAGATTCTTCATCCGGAAGCTCCAGATTTCAGCGTGGCGTCCATTATCATTTTGGTTGTTTCTATTTTATTGAAACTGTGGATGTGCAGGTTTAATCTTAAACTTGGAAAACGGATTCAATCCGAGACAATGAAGGCGACGGCAGCCGATAGTCTGAGCGACTGTATTTCTACATCAGCTGTTTTGATCGGTGTGTTTGTTGCTATGGCTACGGGAAAAAATCTGGACGGATGGATTGGCGCTCTGGTGGCATTGTTTGTATGTTTTGCCGGATTCAGTTCGGCTAGGGATACGATTCAGCCGTTGCTTGGCCAGGCGCCGGACCCGGAACTGGTGAAGAAAATCAAAGAGCGGGTGTTGAGGGAGGAAAAGATTCTTGGCGTCCATGATTTGATCGTCCATGACTATGGACCGGGAAGACGTATGATTTCGCTACATGCCGAGGTGTCTTATAAAGAAGATATCCTGGAAGCTCATGATTTGATTGATAATATTGAAAGAGATTTAATGAAGGAATTCCAGTGCGACGCTACGATTCACATGGATCCGGTGATAACCGATGACGAAGAAATGAATAAGGTCAAGAAAATGGTGGAGGATATGGTGGCGGCTGAAAATGCCGACTGGAGAATTCATGATTTTCGGATGGTCCGGGGAAGTTCTCATACAAACCTGATTTTTGATCTTGTGGTAACGCCGGAAGAGCTTTGCAGGAAACAGGAAATTGAGCGATGGCTGAAAGAAAAAATCCATGATGCGGACCAAAGCTTTTATGCGGTCGTCACCGTAGAACAGAGTTTTTTGTAAACAAGGGTATTCATTCATAGCCACGGCCCTGTTTCTGTGACAGATAGTGCAAAATTGACCTGTCTGAGCAGAAACAGGGCTGCGGTCTTTTATTGGGTATGGCGTTTCAGGTAAACTTTTTCAATCAAATTCAACAGGGCATAGAGGGCGGTAGCGATAATGCACAAAATCACAATAGACATCAGTACCCAGTCCAGCTTGAAAACCTGACTGCCATAGACGATCAGGTATCCAAGTCCAGCGTTAGCGGAGAGAAATTCGCCGATGATAACGCCGACCAGACAAAGACCGATGTTTACCTTCATGTTACTGATGATATTTGGCACACTTCCGGGAATAATCACTTTCCTGAGCATATCCTTTCGGCCGCCGCCAAGGGTTTTGATGAGTAACAGCTTATCCGGGTCCATTTGAGCAAAGCTGGTCGTCAGATTGATGACCGTGCCGAAAATGGCCAGAGAGATGGCACAGACGATAATGGTTTTCATATTATTGCCGAGCCATACAATAAAAATCGGCGCCAGAGCCGTTTTAGGAAGGCTGTTCAGCGTGATCAGATAAGGCTCCAGAACGGAAGAAATACTCCGGTTCCACCACAGAAGAACCGAGAGCAGGATACCGGCCACCAGAACAATAAAAAAACTCAGAAAAGTTTCAAACAGTGTAATGCCTATATGATAAAAAACGGTTCCGTCACCCGCCATGGTAATGAAGGTTTTAATAATTCTGGAAGGGCTGCTGAAAATAAAATCATTGAGTATGCCGAGCCGGGTGGTACCTTCCCAAAGGGAAACAAAAAGTACAAGTATAAAAATCTGCCAAAAGGCAACAAGTCGGCGGCGGCGACGATGATTATTTACATAGGCCTGTTGATAAGTGCTGACAGGTTCAGTCATTTAAATCACCCCACAATTGGTTAAAATAATCTTGAAATTCTTTAGCGGAGCGGGCCTTCAACGGTGTTTTTTCCTCAATGGATAAATGAATCGGAACGATTTCCTTTACGGTTGCAGGACGGTTTGTCAGGACGACAATCCGGTCACAAAAACTGATAGCTTCGGAAATATCATGGGTCACAAGAATAGCGCTCTTGTGCTTTTTCTTTAAAATGGTATAAATATCTTCTGAAACGTTTAAACGGGTCTGATAATCCAGCGCCGAAAAAGGTTCATCCAGCAGCAAAAGTCCCGGATTTAAGGCAAGGGTCCGAATCAGGGCAGCGCGCTGGCGCATACCGCCGGACAGCTGAGAGGGCTTTGAATTTTTAAAGTGCTCCAGATCATAATCTTTAAACATCTGATCGACGGCTTTGAGCCGCGCGGGCGTCATCTGGCGGTTGATTTCCAGTCCAAGCAGTGTATTTTCATAAATTGTCCGCCATTCCAGCAGATGGTCTTTTTGCAGCATATAACCAATAGGCATTGTGTGATCCTTACAGAGGGCCTCGTGAATTTTAATTTCACCGGACTCTGGAGAAAGCAGGCCGAAGATTAATGACAGAATTGTCGATTTTCCGCAGCCGCTAGGTCCTACAATACCTAAAAATTCATTAAATTGAACCTGAAAGGACAGACGATTCAATGCCTTTGTTTCTCCGGATAATGTGTGATAAGAGTAGCTTACGTCGTGGACATCCAGCAAAGGTTTCATAGAATCCTCCTTCAAAATGTGTATATTCTTATAGTATGCAGATTTCTCAAAATGTGGTATACTGTTGTAGTATGTAATGAAGAAAGGAGACTAAGATGGCTAAGAAAAAGAATAAAACAGGTTTGATTGTATTACTTATCATATGTGGAATAGTGATTGGTGTGATCGCATCAGTAATTGTGATGACACTGCTGAATAAGAATGGCGCAGGGGTAAAAGAAACTCAGCCGTCAACAAAGCAGGAGACTGTAGCAGAGTCCCAGTCGACAGGCGAAACTTTTGATGATTCGACAGCGAATGATCCGATTCCGACAGATGAGATGAATATTGCCGTTATAAAAGTGAATGACAGTGAAGTCACGATGAAGGAAGTAAATGTTTATCTGTATCAGCTGAGAGATTTCTATACATCTCAGTACGGTGAATCGCCGTGGAACACGGAGATGGAGGATGGCAGAAAACTTCATGAGTATGCGAAAGAAGAACTCTACAACGGCTTAGTCCGGACAGAGATTTTAAACAGTAAGGCTGAAGAATACGGCGTATCTTTATCTGATGAAGAGAAACAGCAGTGTGCGGACGAAGCGAAAGCTTATATGGATGAGCTTGGCGCAGCAATCGCCCAGGACTTTGCTTTGACAGAAGAGGGTGTTCGTATTAAAAATGAAAAACAGGCGCTTTCAACCAAAGTTTATAATGCGGCATTGGAAAGACTTGCTGAAACGGCGGAGGATGGTTCAGATGAAGCTCTGGCGAGAAGCTTTGAAGAAATGTATGAAACCTGGAAGGGCGAATATACTATTACAAATGATCCGATTTGGGATAATATTGTAATCGGTTCGGTGGGTTAAGCCGATGAAATATGAAAGAATGACCGAGGGCAGATTTATACGCCGACGTAATCGCTTCATTGCGGAAGTGATGATCGAAGGCACGTCGGAGGCTGTCCATGTGCGGAATACGGGACGGTTGCGGGAATTATTTGTGCCGGATGCACGGGTGCTGTTGGAACCGTCGTCGAATCCGGAACGAAAGACCCGGTATTCCCTTGTCTGTGTTCAGAAAAATGGCCAGTGGGTAAATGTGGACTCTACTGCGCCAAATCAGATTGTTGAAGAGATGGTCCGGGCGGGCCGTCTCTTTTCTGATATTACTTATGTGAAACGGGAAAAGACTTTCGGGAATTCCCGATTTGATTTATATGTAGAACACGGCGGGCAAAAGCATTATATTGAGGTAAAGGGCGTGACACTGGAAGTCGACGGTGTCGCACGATTTCCGGATGCGCCGACGGAACGGGGAATCAAACATATCCATGAGCTGATGGCGGCCCGAAGCCAGGGATATCTGGCAAGTATTATTTTTGTGATTCAGATGAAGGGCGTGGAAGTATTTGAGCCCAACCGGATTACCCATCCTGAGTTTGCCGAGGCCCTTTTAATGGCCGCCCGGGCAGGAGTGGAGATTTTAGCCTTTGACTGTATTGTTACGGAAAATTCCCTGGAAGGGGATTTGAACATACCGGTAAGACTGGAATAATTGCGTCAAAATTTAGTTCATGGTATACTGTGAATAGATAGCAAGGTGTTTTTTAGTATACTGTGAATAGACTAAAAATTAAAGAAAAGGAGAACGTTATGGGACTGGGAAAATTATTTAAGGGACAGTGTTTATCAAGTATTAGTTACCGGGCCACAGAAGCCTGGGAACTGGCGCAGGTCTTTGACCGTGAAGGACGACGGATTATGCATGAGTCTATATTGACGGTTCAGCCGGGACAGGAAGCGGTGCTTGTCAATGAAGGCGTTTTAACGGATATTTTCGAACCAGGCAGATATGAGCTGTCGACGGAAAATATGCCGATTACGACCTCATTAAAGGAATGGAAATATGGCTTCGATGAAACATTTATTGTAGAGACAATTTTTGTTAATAAGAATGACATTATGGATATTCCATGGGGGACAAGCGGAAAGCTGACCATTCCGGATCAGACTTTTGGAATGGTAAATCTGGGAGCGAACGGTAAATATTCTTTTGCAATCACAGATTCCACCGCATTTATTAATAAACTGATGGGTACAAAACGCCGTTATACGGTTGAGGATTTAAAGGGATTTTTGACCTCCCATATTTCGATGATCTTTAAAGAGATTGTCACGGACGTGCCTATGAATTTCTTTGATATCCAGGGGTATTGCGGAGAGGCTTCTGAACTGATGAAGAACAAGCTTGGCGAATTTCTGAAAGATTATGGTATCACCGTGAAGGCCATGAATGTTCAGATTGCTTTGCCAGAGGTTGTTCTGAAGGCGATTGACGAGCGGGCAACCATGGGAGCCATGGGCGGTATGCAGGCCTATGCCTTCAAAAAACAGGTGGATGCCCAGACAGAAGCGATGGTTTCTATGGCGAAGAATCCAAACGGCGGAATGAACAGCATGGCCGGAATGGGGATGCAGATGGCCGCCGGTATGGCGATGGCCGGACAGATGGGGAATATGATGAATTCCATGACACAGCCTCAGATGGGAAATATGCAGAATGGGGCGCCTCAGAACAGTGTGCCTGTGCCGGAAAACAATCCTCAGGCCGGAGGAAGTGGTGTAAGAGCTAAATTCTGTTCTCAGTGCGGTAATCCGATTTCTGCCAATGATAAGTTTTGCTCGAACTGCGGTGCAAAACTGGGATAGGAAGGTTATTATAGATGAGTATATATGAAACGTTAAATCCAATGCAGCAGGAAGCGGTCTGTCACACGGAGGGACCGCTGCTTATTCTGGCCGGTGCCGGTTCGGGTAAAACCCGTGTGTTGACTCACCGCATTGTCTGGTTAATTGATGAAAAAGGAGTAAATCCGTGGAATATTCTGGCAATCACGTTTACAAACAAGGCAGCCGGAGAAATGCGGGAACGGGTGGATGATATTGTTGGCTTTGGTTCAGAACAGATTTGGGTAAGTACCTTTCATTCGGCTTGTGTGCGTATTCTGCGGCGATTTGCGGATCATCTGGGTTATGAGCGGAATTTTGTCATCTATGATACGGATGATCAGAAAAGTGTTATTAAGGAAATCTGTAAACGCCTGAATATTGATACAAAGATTTACAAAGAGCGGGCGCTTCTTTCTGCCATTTCATCGGCGAAAAACGAAATGATCGATGCAAAGGCGTATGCTTTGAATGTTGCTGGTGATTTTGGAAAACAGCGGACAGCAGAGGTTTATGCCGAATATGAAAAGGTTCTCTATAAGAATAATGCCATGGATTTTGACGATTTGCTTGTGAAGACCGTGGAGGTTCTCAGAAATAATGAAGATGTTCTGAATTATTATCAGGAGCGTTTCAAATATATTATGGTGGATGAATATCAGGATACAAATACGGTTCAGTTCCGTTTGGTAAGTCTGTTGGCGGGAAAATACCGAAACCTCTGTGTTGTAGGGGATGACGATCAGTCGATTTACAAATTCCGGGGAGCGAACATCTATAATATCCTGAATTTTGAAAAGGAATTTCCGGATGCCAAAGTAATTAAGCTGGAACAAAATTATCGCTCAACGCAAACGATTTTGGATGCGGCGAATTCGGTCATTCGGCATAATAAAGGGCGTAAGGAAAAGACCCTCTGGACAGCCAACGAAGTTGGAGATAAAATCGTCTTCCATCAGTATCAGAATGAGTATGACGAAGCCTATCAGGTGGTAGAGGAAATTGGACGGGCCGTATCCCAGGGAAAGGCCCATTACAATGATTATGCCATTCTTTACCGGACAAATGCCCAATCCCGTGTACTGGAAGAAAAGTTTGTGGCCCGCAGTATTCCTTATAAAATCGTGGGCGGTATTAATTTCTATCAGCGCCGGGAAATTAAAGATATTCTGGCCTATTTGAAGACAATTGATAATGGGCGGGATGACCTGGCTGTCCGTAGAATCATCAATGTGCCGAAACGGGGCATTGGGATGACGACGCTGAATCGGGTCACAGAATATGGTGAAGCGCGGGATATGAGCTTTTTTGACGCACTGGAATGCTGTGATGACATCCCAAGGATCGGAAAGACCGGGGAAAAGATTAAAGGTTTTGTCAATATGATCGAAGTTTTCCGGGCACAGAGTGAGTACATAACCCTTGCAGAACTTTTGACAAATGTTTTAGAAGAAACGGGTTACATAAAGGAGCTGGAAGAGGAAGATACAGAAGTAGCCCAGGGACGTATTGAAAATATAGACGAATTGATGAATAAAATCATTGCCTATGAAGAGGAAGAAGAAGAGCCGACGCTGAGCGGTTTCCTTGAAAATGTGGCCCTTGTTTCAGATATAGACAGTCTCAATGAAGCAGAGGACTATGTTATGCTGATGACACTCCACAGCGCCAAAGGGCTGGAATTCCCTTATGTTTATATGTGCGGTATGGAAGACGGTTTATTTCCGAGTTATATGACCATTGTTAACGACGACCCGGAAGAAATTGAGGAGGAACGGCGTCTCTGTTATGTGGGCATTACCCGTGCCATGAAGAAGCTGACCCTCAGTTATGCGATGTGTCGAATGATACATGGTCAGACACAGTACAATAAAATCTCCCGTTTTGTGAAAGAGATTCCGCCTCAGCTCATCGGCGGTAGTCTGCCGAGAGAGCGCTTTCCGAGGAAAGCTGAGGATGATCTGCCGTGGAATACAGGCAGTGCCTCCAATGGTATCTCCGGTTTTGGCGGCGGCAGAGCCGGTACATACGGCAGCGGCAGCAGGATGGGTACAGGCGTGGGCAATCGCGGTATCAGACAAAGTCACAAATTTGATGTCAGCGCTTTTGCGAAAAAAGGCGGCGATATGAAGAAAACCGCACCGGACTACGAAGTGGGTGATACGGTTAAACATATCAAATTTGGCACCGGTGTTGTTCAGGCCATCAAGGATGGCGGCAAAGATTACGAAGTCACGGTTGATTTTCCGAAATACGGACCGAAGAAAATGTTTGCCGGATTTGCGAAGCTGAAAAAAGTCTGAAAGAGGTAGTATTTTAGAAAAAAGAGTGCTATACTATAAGCAAATCTGTTTGGTAGAAAGGATGTGCGGACGACATGAATAAGTTTGAAGAATATTTAAGCATGGCCAAGATTTCTGATTTTATTCACCGTAAGGAACTGGAAGACGAGAAGAAGAAAACAGTTTGCCTCGTATTTGCAATTATTGCAGGCATTGCAGCAATCGCAGCAATTGCTTTCGGTATCTACAAGTATTTATCCCGCGAGGATGATGTAGATGATTTTGAAGACGACTTTGAAGATGATTTTGATGATGACTTTGAGGACGAGGAAGACGATTTTGTAAAGGAAGATGAAGCTGCGCCTGCTAAAGATGAGGAATAGTTTTATCTGAGTAGTTACAGAAATTTGTATAATTAAACAGACAGGAAAGCTGTTACAGATAAATGCTGATTTGTAACAGCTTTTTTGGGTAAAGAAAGCATT
>ERZ827423.3628-NODE-3628-length-10403-cov-15.100696_pt1 | contig 10403 bp, 9 predicted proteins | sample MGYA00519775_ERZ827423 | MGnify/ENA primary metagenome ERZ827423 (study PRJEB31778, sample SAMEA3449296) | human gut metagenome | biome: human gut; feature: human-associated habitat; material: faeces | place: United Kingdom | collected 2010/2012 ...
AGCATCCTTCTGAGAAGGTCGGCGAAGAGATCCGTAAGCTTTACAGCTGGAACAACGAAGAAGATAAGGCACTGGCAACACAATATGGTTTTATTTGTGATACCCGGCGTTGTACATGGATGCTGGACGGTTTGAAAGGCTCAATCCACCAGAAAAATAAAAAAGCGGATTACTCAAACGTGATGGTTTTCCATCAACCCTTTACGGTGGGATTTTATGAGTACAAAGCAACAGATGGCGTCCCGCGCGGCCTCGTTAATGCGCTGCTGCCAGTCACTCTTACGCTGGATATAGTAACGTCACCACTCCAGTTCCTGATTTTATGCACGACCAGAAATTGTTAATCGCTGCGGGCAAACGCATTCATGCCGTTTGCCCGTTCACTGATTAATTCAGCACATACTTCTCAATAGCAAATGCCACGCCATCTTCAAGGTTGGATTTGGTGACAAAGTTCGCCACTTCTTTCACCGAAGGAATAGCGTTATCCATCGCCACACCGACGCCTGCATATTCAATCATTGCGATGTCGTTTTCCTGATCGCCAATCGCCATGATTTCTTCCGGTTTAATACCTAACACGTCGGCCAGTGATTTCACACCCGTACCTTTGTTAACGCGTTTATCGAGGATTTCGAGGAAGTACGGCGCACTTTTCAGCACGGTGTATTTTTCTTTCACTTCCTGCGGAATACGCGCAATGGCCTGGTCGAGGATGGCGGGTTCATCAATCATCATCACTTTCAGGAACTGGGTATTGGGGTCCATTTTCTCCGCTTCGCAGAACACCAGCGGAATGGTGGCAACGAAAGATTCATGCACCGTGTAGTAGCTGATATCACGATTGGCGGTGTACAGCGTGGTGCGGTCCAGCGCGTGGAAATGAGAACCGACTTCGCGAGAGAGTTTTTCCAGGAAACGGTAGTCGTCATAGCTGAGAGCGGTTTGCGCCACGGTGCTACCATCAGCGGCCTTCTGTACCAGCGCGCCGTTATAAGTAATGCAGTAGTCGCCCGGCTGTTCCATATGCAGCTCTTTCAGGTAATTGTGAACACCTGCATAAGGGCGACCCGTCGTTAGCACGACATTCACGCCACGGGCGCGAGCTGCGGCAATCGCATTTTTAACGGCAGGTGAAATGGTGTGATCGGGCAGCAGAAGGGTGCCATCCATATCGATAGCAATGAGTTTGATAGCCATGAGTTCCCCAGGTAGATTGGTTCCTGACCCATGCTAACGCGATTCCGCTCAAAAATCAGTACAACACCCGAGGGAAAAGGGGGATGCAACGCGCATTGCGTGCTCCCCTTTTGCTTAGCGGAAAAGTTTCCCTTTCAGCAGTTCCATGCCTGCGGAAAGCAGATCGTTATGGGCTTGTGGTGACACTTCACCTTGCGGTGAGAGCGCATCAATAATCTTCGGCAATTGTTCTGCCAGTAAACTGGAAGCTGTACTGGTATCCACGCCAAGTTTTTGCCCGAGATCGGACACCGCATTTGTGCCGAGCGCCGATTCCAGTTGCTCGCCGCTAACTGATTGATTGCTCTGTTGATTACTCAGCCAGGTTGAGAGAATGGCCCCTAAGCCGCCACTTTGCAGTTTTTCCAACAGCACTTGAATGCCGCCCTGTTCCTCAACCCAGCTCAAAATGGCCTGATATTTCCCCGCATCGCCTTTCAGAAAGGCACCGACAACGTCATCAAAAAGCCCCATGATAATCACCTGTAAAGCGTTACGTGTTGACCCAAAAAGTATAGATCTGCGGGATGATAATTGCGGATTGCAGAAATAAAAAGGGCGGAGATGATCTCCGCCCTTTTCTTATAGCTTCTTGCCGGATGCGGCGTGAACGCCTTATCCGGCCTACAAAAACATGCAAATTCAATATATTGCAGGAGTCTCGTAGGCCTGATAAGCGTAGCGCATCAGGCACGCTCGCATTGTTAACGCCATTAAATATCGATATTCGCCGCTTTCAGGGCGTTCTCTTCGATAAACGCACGGCGCGGTTCAACGGCGTCGCCCATAAGCGTAGTGAACAACTGGTCGGCAGCAATCGCATCTTTAACGGTAACGCGCAGCATACGACGGCTTTCCGGGTCCATGGTGGTTTCCCACAGCTGTTCCGGGTTCATCTCGCCCAGACCTTTATAACGCTGGATGGAGAGGCCGCGACGGGACTCTTTCACCAGCCAGTCCAGCGCCTGCTCGAAGCTGGCTACCGGCTGACGACGTTCGCCACGTTCGATAAATGCATCTTCTTCCAGCAAGCCACGCAGTTTCTCACCCAGCGTGCAGATACGACGATATTCGCCGCCAGTGATAAATTCGTGATCCAGCGGATAGTCAGTATCCACACCGTGGGTACGCACGCGAACAATCGGCTCGAACAGGTTTTGTTCGGCATTGGTATGGACATCAAACTTCCACTGGCTGCCGTGCTGTTCTTTGTCGTTCAGTTCGCTGACCAGCGCGTTCACCCAGCGGGTAACGGTCTGCTCATCAGAGAGATCGGCTTCCGTCAGCGTCGGCTGATAGATAAGCTCTTTCAGCATTGCTTTCGGATAACGACGCTCCATGCGGTTGATCATTTTCTGCGTCGCGTTGTACTCAGACACCAGTTTCTCTAACGCTTCGCCAGCCAGCGCCGGTGCACTGGCGTTGGTGTGCAGCGTTGCGCCATCCAGCGCGATAGAGATCTGGTACTGATCCATCGCTTCGTCGTCTTTAATGTACTGTTCCTGCTTACCTTTCTTCACTTTGTACAGCGGCGGCTGAGCGATGTAGACGTGACCACGTTCAACGATTTCCGGCATCTGACGATAGAAGAAGGTCAACAGCAGCGTACGAATGTGCGAGCCGTCGACGTCCGCATCGGTCATGATGATGATGCTGTGATAACGCAGTTTGTCCGGGTTGTACTCGTCACGACCGATACCACAACCAAGCGCGGTGATAAGCGTCGCCACTTCCTGAGAAGAGAGCATCTTATCGAAGCGCGCTTTCTCGACGTTGAGGATTTTACCCTTCAGCGGCAGAATCGCCTGGTTCTTGCGGTTACGCCCCTGCTTCGCAGAGCCGCCCGCGGAGTCCCCTTCCACAAGGTACAGTTCGGAAAGCGCCGGATCGCGTTCCTGGCAGTCTGCCAGTTTGCCCGGCATACGGTTGCTTTCCAGCGCACTCTTGCGGCGCACCAGGTCGCGGGCCTTTTTGGCTGCGGCACGGGCGCGGGCTGCCTGGGTCACCTTTTCAAACACAGCCTTGGCAACAGCAGGGTTTTCTTCCAAAAATTCGCTGAGCTTGTTGTACACAATGTTGGAAACCAGCGTCTTGATGTAGGTGTTACCCAGCTTGGCTTTGGTCTGGCCCTCAAACTGCGCTTCCTGCAGCTTGACGGAAACAACGGCGATCATGCCTTCGCGCACATCGCTGCCCTGCCAGTTTTCATCCTTTTCCTTCAGGTAGCCCTTGGCACGGCCAAATTCGTTAAACACGCGGGTCAGCGCGGTTTTCAGGCCTTCCTCATGGGTGCCGCCCTCCGGGGTGTGCACGTTGTTGGCAAAAGAAAGGATCAGCTCATTGTAGCTGTCGCAGTACTGCAAAGCAACTTCGGCGACAGCGCCGTTGGCTTCGCCTTTCATATAGATGACCTGCGGGTGCAGCGGGGTCAGGTCGCGCTTTTCATGCAGATACTGCACAAAGCTGCGCACGCCGCCCTCATAGCACATGGATTCCTGCGGCGGTACACCGTCGTTTTTCTCAATGCTTTCGGGGCGCTCATCCGTCAGGGTAATGCGCACACCGGCGTTCAGGAAGCTTTCTTCCCGCAGGCGCTTGAGCAGGATCTCATAATCGTATTCGGTGGTTTCGGTGAACATTTCCGGGTCTGGCTTAAAAGTAACGGTGGTACCCGTAGATGCCGCCACACCGATCTTTTTCAGGTCTCCATCCGGTTTTCCGCGCTTGAAACTCTGCTCGTACTCGGCGCCGTCACGGCGCACATGCACAACCAGCCATTCGCTCAGCGCGTTTACAACGCTGGCGCCGACGCCGTGCAGACCGCCAGCCACTTTGTAGCCGGAATCCTCGCCGCCAAACTTGCCGCCGGCATGCAACACGGTATACACGACCGTGACAGCCGGGATGCCCAGTTTGGGCTGGATATCCACCGGGATACCGCGGCCGTTATCACTGACTTCAATGATATTGCCCGGCTTGATGGTCACTTCAATATGGGTGCAGTACCCGGCCAGAGCTTCATCGATGGAGTTATCCACGATTTCATAAACCAGATGATGCAGACCGGAAGGGCCTGTGGAACCGATATACATGCCGGGGCGCTTGCGCACAGCTTCCAGCCCTTCCAGGACCTGGATCTGCGCGCCGCCGTACTCATGGTCGGTCGCCGTTTCGCGGTTGGTTTCGGTGATGATTTCTTCTGACATGAACTTTCCTCCCATTTCTTACGAGGTGCGGGGATTTCGGCAGCTTTTTTTCAAAAGCTTAAACCGGCATTTCTGCCGTTATCAGGGTAAAACCTGCCCTTTGGTATATCTGGGGTGCATTTTTGTATCTGTAAAAATTATAGACGCTTTTTTGTCCGCCTAACGTTTTTCTGCAGTTTTACTGCCCCATATCAAACTTTGCCGCGCGGTTGCGGATGGCGGCGGTGGATATCTGGGTAATATAAACCGTATCATCGGGGAAATCTGTCAGGACAAAGCTTTTTGGCATACTGCCGCTCACATCCACAACAGCCCCTTCCTGCTGGGCATGCCGCAGGAATTCATCGGTGATCTTTGCCTTCTGGCCCGCATCGGTTGCGGTATCCAGGTCAAACACCCCGATGACGTCCCGCGTATTTACGATAAAATCCTGACCTAAGTGAAGATACATGATAATTAGTAATGAGAAATTAGCAATTAGGAATTGGCGGCAGAACAAACTGCCGGGTTTGTCTTTTGGGGATCACGGTTCAGGAATGGGATGGCACTCTGCGCCGCCCTTTGGTCGTCTCAAAATTTAGAAATTTTATTTCCGCATCGCGTCAATTTTTGCAATGTTTCCATTTTGAACTTTGCATTCATCAGCGCTTATTTTAAGACTGCGTTTTACTTTTAGTTTTCTATTATTATAAAGATGATTAAAAGTTTTTTCCGGTTCCCTTTTTTCAAAAAAGGGAACAAAATCCCCCGTAAAGCAAAACCTCAACCCTCCCGCACGGTTCCGTGGTCCACAAAGACCAGCTTGCCGTTGGTTCGGGCAAAGGCGGCGGAATCGCAGGTGGTCACAAATGTCTGCTTGTCCTCAATGCGGGTCAATAGATACGTCTGGCGTGCGTCATCCAATTCACTGAGCACATCATCCAGCAGCATCACCGGATGTTCGCCCAGCACCTCGCCCGCCACGCTGGCTTCCGCCAGCTTCATGCTCAGCACTGCACTGCGCTGCTGGCCCTGGCTGCCATAAATTTTTCCCGGCTGGCCGTCAATTAAAATTTCCAGGTCCTCGCGGTGGGGCCCCGTCAGGCAAAAGCCTGCCCGCAGCTCGGTGTTTTTCACCTCGCGCAGCTTGGCCGCCAGCGCTTCCGGGCTGCCCGGGTCGCAGCAGGGGCAATATTGGATCTCCAACTTTTCTGCCCCGCTGGAAATATCACGGTAGTTCGCCGCTGCCGCCGGGGCCAGCTGGTCCAGATACCCCGCACGCCGCCGCATGACTTCGCAGCCATAGGTCACAAGCGCTTCGTTGTAGGTTTCCAGCAGAACATCCCCGCCGGGGGTGATGTCATACGCTTTCAGCAACGCATTTTTCTGCGCTACCACGCGTAAATACCGCCGTTCCGCCGCCAGGTAGCCGGGGTACAGCTGGCAGAGCGCGGCATCCAGGAAATGCCGCCGCCCTTCCGGCCCGCCTTTGACCAGGCTCAGATGGTTGGGGTCAAACGCCACCGCCGTAAAAGTTCCTGCGATCGAAGCAGCTCTTCCGCGGTCGGCTCCGTTCAGACGTACCGTCCGGCCGGGGCGCTGGGTTCCTTTGGCGCCAACGGTCAACCGTATTTCCTGGGGGCGGTCTCCCGCTTCAAATGCGGCCTCCAGCACGGCAAAGTCAGCGCCGCGCCGGATCAGCTCAGCGTCCTTTGCCCCACGGAAGCTTTTGCCCCCAGTCAGCAGCCAGACGGCTTCCAACAGGTTGGTTTTGCCCTGCCCGTTTGCCCCGCACAGAACCGTCAACTGCGGGGCGGGTTCCAAAACAGCGGCGGATAAATTGCGATAATCCGTCACCGCAAGGCGGTTCAGCCGCATCAGCAGCCCTCCGCGATCTGAACCTGGCGGCCTTCCAGCTCCACCACATCGCCCGGCACGCATTTTTTACCGCGCATGGTGCAGGGTTCCCCGTTCAGCTTCACTTCTCCGCCCTGGATCAGCTCCTTGGCTTCGCCGCCCGTTTCACACAGGCCGGCAAATTTCAGCAGGGCATCCAATTTGATAAATTCCGTGTGGATTCGTACTTTTTCCATCGTATCAGCCTTCATTCTTAAAGCGTACCGGCAGCACCAGGTAAATAAAGTCTTCGCCCTCCACCGGCAGGACCTTTACCGGGCTCAAGGGGCCGTTGATCTCCAGGCGCAGCTTTTCGCACTTGGAATAGCGCAGCGCATCCAGCAGGTAGCGGTTGTTGAACCCGATTTCCATGGAATCGCCTTCCATGCTTTCCGGCGTAAACTCATCCACCACCTTGCCCAGCGGGGTCTGGCAGCGCACAGTTACTTTATCCGGTGCAAAATTGATGCGCAGCGGGTTCTTCAAACGATCGGTAATAATCAAAGAAGCACGTTCCAGCGTATCAATAAAGCTCTTGCAGTCGATCACGACCTTGGTGCGGCTCTCTTTGGGAATCACGCTCTCATAATTCAGGAACTCGCCCTCGATCAACCGGCTCATGATGGTGTAGCCGTTGGTAGTGAACACCACATAGCGGCGGTTTGCATCAATTTTGACCGGTTCGTCCGGCCCGCCGGTGATTTTCAGCAGCTCCTGCAGCGTTTTTGCCGGAATGATAATGCGGATATCGCGGGTGCATTCCACATTCCGCTTAATGATGGCCAGGCGGTAACCGTCCAGAGCCACAACCGTCAGGCGGCCCGGCTCGATCACGAACAATTCACCGGTGTGTGCGGGCTTCTTATCTTCCACAGCGACCGCATAAATGGTCTTTTCGATCAGCTCGCGCATCATCGAAGTCGGAATGGTCATGGTATTTTCGGCTGCCGTGTTGGGCAGGCTGGGGTAATCGCTCGCGTTCATGGCGGGGATCTCAAACTCTGCCACGCCGCCAGAAATAATTGCCATACCTTCGTTATTCAGCTCCACCGATACGGTGCCGGACGGCATACGGCTGACCATGGAACCAAACAGCTTTGCTTCCAAAACCGTCTCGCCGGGTACCTGAACATTGCACTCAATGTTGGTGGTGATGCCCATTTCCATATCATAGCCGGTCAGCGTCAGCTGGAACCCTTCGGCTTTCAGGTAAATGCCCTCCAGCACGGGGATCGCCGCGCGGTTGGTGATGGCGCGGGAAACGCCGTCGATCGCAGCAGACAGCAGCGACTTGTCACATTCAAACTTCAATGTTGTCACCTCGTATATAATCACTAAACTTACAGAAAACTGTGAAGTGTTGTAGCCTGGCAGACGGTTCAGAAATCTGAAATATCCGTTTTGTATAATCCTTATTTGCTGATGGGCCTGACGGTGCAGAACACGTAAAATGTCAGGGTAAACTAGATACTTTGATAGTCATAGTAGTAGGCTACGTTGAATCTGTGGAAAAGCCTGAAACCTCCGATTCCGAAGCAATTTTTGAGGACCTGGCTTTCCGCAAAACCTCGTGGAAAGAAAGATCTCAAATGTGGAAAACCTGACCTTTCAACCTGCTCTGTGGAAAATCCGTGTTAATTGTTGAAAAATCAGTTGAAAATGTTGAAAGTCTGAAACTGCTGTCGGAACCCGGAATATCCGTTTTGAAAACCCGGAAAAAGCATGGTATGTTCTGCATATTCATGTATAAACATGCAGAACGCCGGGCGTTTCATTGTCAACCTGCAGCATGCATCAGGCACGGATGTTCTTCATGATGTCGTCCACGGTCTCCTTCAGGTGGCGGTCCTTGCCGATGTTCTTCTCCATCGTATTGATGGAGTACACAACGGTGGAATGGTCACGCTGGAATTCGGAACCGATGGCTTCCATGCTCATACCGGTGATCTCGCGGATGATATACATCGACATCTGGCGGGCGGCACTCACATTGGCGCTGCGCTTTTTCCCGCGGATGTCGGAGGGAATCACATTATAGGTGCGCGCCACTTCGTTGATGATCTTTTCAATCGTAACGGGGATGGGCTGGGTATCATTCAGTGTATCCTTGATGGCGGTCGTCGTCACGCCGATGCAGGGGGCAATACCCTCCAACATATAGTAGGCGTTCAGCTTTTTCACTGCGCCCTCCAGCTGGCGGATGTTCTGCTTCAGATGGTTGGCGATGTATTCCGCAACGTCATCAGGCAGATCCAGATTCAGCAATTCGGCCTTGCGCTTGACGATCGCCACACGGGTTTCGAAATCAGGCGGCTGGATATCCGCCGTCAGGCCCCACTCGAACCGGGTGCGCAGACGCTCTTCCAGGCTCTTGATCTCCTTGGCCGGCCGGTCGGATGCCAGCACGATCTGCTTGCCGGCATTATGCAGCGTATTAAAAGTATGGAAAAACTCTTCCTGCGTTGATTCCTTGCCCGCCAAAAACTGGATATCGTCGATCAGCAACACATCGGCTTCGCGGTATTTCTGGCGGAACTGTTCGGTCGTTGCCATTTTGACCGCGGTGATGATCTCGTTGGTAAACTTTTCGCAGTCCACATAGACGATATTGTAGTCCGGATGGTTTTTGTGGATCTCGATCTGAATCGCGTTCAGCAGATGCGTTTTGCCCAGACCGGACGGTCCGTAAATGAACAGCGGATTGTAAGCGCCGGACGGGTTTGCCGCAACCGCCTGCGCCGCCGCAAAGGCAAATTGGTTGGACGGGCCGCGGATGAAGTTTTCAAAGGTGAAATCATACCGGCCCGAGGGCAGGCTGGCTTCATCCATTGGGCGTTTTTCTTTGGCAGCCTCTGGTTCAGGCTGCGGCACAGTGAACTTGACCTCAACATCAAAGCCAAGTACAGCCTTAAACGCATCCTTCAGCAGACCCGTATAACGGTCAGACACGATCTTACAGATAAAATCATTGCGGACTTCCAGCGTGATGCAGTTGGAATTTTCAAAGCTGACCGCTTTCAGCCCGCTGATGTAATACTGATACGTCGCGTCGGCAGTATGTTCGCGGCAATAGGCTTTGGCCGCGTCCAGTACGTCGTTGAATGAATCCATGGATACTCCCCACTTTTGTGTTAGTCAAGGCAATGCACTGCCGCCCCGCAGGCTGCCGCCCAATTTTTGCAAACAAAACACAAGCCGCCCCCCATTATAAAGTAAGAGCGCCGCATCGTTCCACAAAATTCCGGCTGCATCCGGCAGGGTATTGCTGCACGGCCTAAAATTCTTGGGCAGGCGGGCGGAGCATGCAGCAGCCGGCGGCTGCGGGGAAGATGTTGCCTTTCCCAGTCCGCCAAAACCGCTGTGTCAACCCGCGGAAAGCAGGCCCGAAAGCCCGCTCTGCCGATTTTTAGACACAGAGATACAGATATAGTATAGCATAAATTTACCCCCAATACAATTATAATAGGGTACAATTTTCCACGATATGGGCAATAAAAGTTGAAAATATGGCAAAAAATGCAGGTTTTGAACCAACATTCCACCAAATCCACACCTCACAGCGGGCTCGTTTGCATCTATTTGTCCGCTGGGCCCGCCCGCGCAGAGCGCAAAATCCAATCCTTTGTGCCTGGCATTGGATCACCGCGTGGATTTTTTCGCGGTTTGCTATTGACAAACTTGCCGTCCTTGCGCTATAATCAAAGCCTGCAAGGCTGCCCCGGTATCTACGGGCATTTGCCAAGCGTAAATCGCCAAAAAATGCCCAGTATTGGGGAAACTTTGAAGGAGGGAATACGAAATGAAGCAGACTTTCCAGCCGAAGAAGCGTCAGCGCAGCCGCGTTCATGGCTTTTTGAAGCGCATGGCTTCTAAGAACGGCCGTAAGGTGCTGGCCCGCCGCCGTGCTAAGGGCCGCAAGAACCTGACCGTCTGATTTTTCAGGCACAGGTTTCGCAAACACATGCAAACAAAGGCTGCTGATTTCTTGTCAGCGGCCTTTTTTGCTAGGATGTACTGGAAAAAAGCCAAAGGCAGCACCGCACAATTCCCGCCTTACGGCTTAAGCACCGCTCCGGCGGCTGC
>ERZ827423.3629-NODE-3629-length-10401-cov-3.386526_pt1 | contig 10401 bp, 9 predicted proteins | sample MGYA00519775_ERZ827423 | MGnify/ENA primary metagenome ERZ827423 (study PRJEB31778, sample SAMEA3449296) | human gut metagenome | biome: human gut; feature: human-associated habitat; material: faeces | place: United Kingdom | collected 2010/2012 ...
AAATGATGCATGTGTTCGGGCCTACCAGGGCTTCCATGGTGCTGAGCGCTTGGTCGAGACCGGTTGCTTTAGTGGCGAGCACGACCAAGTCGAACGGACGCTCGCTTGCCAAGGCACTCACGGGCAAAGTTTCGATATTGCATTGCACGCCATTGATGAGCGTTCGGTCGTGTCGATGCCGTTCGAACCGTGCGTCATCCATTACATAGGTAACCGCTCCAGCATCGAGATGCGCTGCGGCAATGCTGCCGTAGAGCAGCCCAACCGCGCCCTTGCCTACTATTGCCATGCGATCGATTGCCATGCTTGCTCCCCATGCTCGTTTGGTTCCGTGGTCGCGCCTGCCAGTATAGCCCTGCCGCAGTGGGGTTCATGCGTTTACTCATTTCGTTACATCACGGCTGCCAGATTGGCCATTTTGAGTCATTTTGGGACGGGGTCGTTTTGACTCATCGAGCCCGCGTGTCCGCATAGATTGCGGCGCGCGGGCGCTTTTTGTTTGTGCGGCGCCCGCCCCTTCCTTGGGAAGTCATTTCTCTTCTGTATCGACTTCCCCCATTGTTCTGTGCGCGGCGGACGCAGATGGAGGACGTACAATAGCGATGGCGGACAAGCAACGTGAGGCAAGGAGCGTGGGCGCGGTGGCAAAGATTGAGCTCGAGGCGCAGGTAGAAGACCAATCGCAGTTCCCGTTGGGGCGCGTTCATTCCATCGAGACCATGGGCACGGTCGATGGGCCGGGCACGCGGCTCGTGGTGTTCGTCCAGGGCTGCCCCATGCGTTGCGCCTACTGCCACAACCCCGATACCTGGGCGCTTCAGGCGGGCACGCCCGTCTCCGTCGAGCACGTCATGGGCACGTTCGAGAGCAATTGGCAGTTTTATCGCAACGGCGGCATCACGGTTTCTGGCGGAGAGCCGCTGCTCCAGCCCGAGTTCGTGGCCGCCCTCTTTGGCCAGGCCCACGCCCGTCCGGCCGGGAGGGTACACACCTGTCTCGATACCTGCGGCTACGCGTATACCCCCGATTCCCCTGAGCGCTTCGACGCGCTGCTTCGCGCAACCGACCTCGTGTTGCTCGACATCAAGCACGCGGATCCCGAGGGCCATCGTGCGCTTACGGAACGTAGCATGGACCGAATCCTCGCCTTTGGCGACGAGCTTGCTCGCCGCAACATTAAGACGGTGATCCGGCATGTTGTGGTGCCGGGCTATACCGATTCGGTTGAGGAGTGCGAAAAGCTCGGTCGGCTGATCGCTCCCTGGCATAACGTTGTCGGCCTCGAGATGCTGCCATACCACACCATGGGGGTGGTGAAGTACGAGCAGCTCGGCATCCCCTACAAGCTCGAGGGCGTTCCGCAAATGGACAAGGGCCGCATCCCCGAGCTGCGTGCTGTTGTGCTTCGCGCCATGAAGGGGGCCCGCGCAAGCGAGTAGGCGATCATCGGCCGTACGCCGGACGGCCTGACCGCACCCGTTCATTCTTGGGCAAAAATGTGCCGTTAACGGCTTCTACAAAGGCCTGTAACGGTACAATCTTGCCCAAGAACGAGAGAGGGGCTACGCTTCAGAGCGGGGCTACGCTTTAGAGAGGGGCTACGTTTTAGCAACGAACCGTGCCGTCCGCACGCCTGCGCGTGCGGGCTACGTTTACCTAGGGGGCAAGGGCCGTGCGCTCAAGCGTTTCGGAGCGAATCGCCCGTCACGTCGCACAGGCGGAGCAGGACGGGATTCTATTTCGTCCGCCGCGAAAAGAAATCCGTGCGTTTCGCCGGCGTGTGGATACGGGCGAGCTGGTCGAGCCATTTCCTCAGCTGTTTGGGCGCTGTACATTTTGGGCAGGGTTGGAATCATGGCGCAAGCCGTATGTCATCATCCAATCCCTTGCGCGCTACGATGAACAATTGATTTTCTCCTCGTTTTCCGCGGCGTGCGTGTTTGGCCTGCCCGTGTCGCTTGAGCTGCTGGAAGATGTGTACCTCGCGGTGTCGCCCGGTTCCCATACTGGGAAGACGGGCCGATTTGTGCGATGCGGCGTGCGCGCTACACCAGGAATACCAACGTTTGCGCGTGGCGTCGTAAGCGGGATCCACGTGACCTCACCTGAGCAAACGGTTGTCGACTGCCTATGTGCAGCGCCGTTTCCTCAGGCACTAGCCATTGCGGACGCCGCGTTGCGTCTTCTCGACATATCGAGCGAAGAGCTTGTGCAGCTTGTGAGACGATATGGCGGTCGCAAGCGAGGTGTCAGGAGCGCGTTGCGCGTGGCATCGTATGCAGACGCGCGCAGCCAAAGCGGGGGAGAGTCCATCGCGCGCGGCGTTATGATCCAAGAGGGCTTCGTCGTCCCCGAGCTTCAGGTGGCGTTCCCAGATGTTCTGGAGCCGTGGAGAACGTTCTACGTTGACGGTGCGTGGATTTTGGAAGACGGGACAAAGCTGGTATGGGAGTTTGACGGCAAAGACAAATATACGCGGTTCGCGGGAGAACACGGCGACACCGTGGCGCGCATGATGCATGAGCGCCAGCGCGAATCTCGCCTGACGGCGGTCTGTGATGCCGTGATTCGTTTTGATTACCGTACCGTGATGACGCCCGGAGCGCTAGCGCGGCTCTTGGATGCGTACGGTGTACCGCGCGTCGCGTCTCGTGGAATTTGATTGTAGGGCCCGCGTGGGTGCACAGGTACGGACACGCGGCCGCACGCTGTCTGATTGTCTTTCATTCTTGGGCAAGAATGTGTCGAACTTGGCCGAAATAAGTGGCTGTAACGGCACAATCTTGCCTAAGAATGAATAGGGAGAGCGGGAAGGCGGCGTCACGTTGCGGTGCGACACCGCCCCGGCGGCGTTATCCCTCCAGTGCCTGGCGGGCCAGCTCGAGGCAGCCCATAACGCCCTGCTTGCCTTCGAGACTGTTGTTCACAATGTAGGTGTCGAGGTCTGCCACCTCGGGCGTGACGATGTAGTTGTTGAGCACCTCGGCCGTCTTGGCGCGCGCGAGCTGCACAATGGGGGTGTGGTCGCCCACGCCGCCGCCAATGATGATGCGCTGCGGAGAGTAGCAGAGGATGTACGTGGCGAGCGCCTGCCCCAGGTACCCGGCGAGAAGGTCCATGGCTTCCGGATCGTCCGCCATCTGGCTACCCTTCTTGCCGTTCCAGCGCTTGGCGATTGCCGGACCGGCGATGAGGCCTTCAAGGCAGTTCTTGTGGTACGGGCACGCACCATCGCCCGCGATGGGGTCATCCGGATTAGGAACCAGCGGGATATGGCCTGCCTCAGGGTGCATCATGCCATGGAGGAGCTTCCCGCCCGAGAGAACGCCGGCGCCCACGCCCGTACCGATGGTGAGGTACACCACATCGGTAAGCCCCTGCGCGCAGCCGAAGGTGACCTCGCCCAGGCACGCGACGTTCACATCGGTGTCGTATCCGCACGGAATGCCGAGGGGTCCCTGCAGATTGCCCAGCAGGTCAAAATAGCGCCACGCGGTCTTGGGCGTTTCGAGAATCTGGCCGTAACGAGGCGAAGAGGGGTTCACCGCAGTGGGGCCGAACGCGCCAATGCCCAGCGCAGCGATGCCCTTGTCCTTGAACCAAGCAGCGCACGTCGCGGTTGTTTCCTCCGGGGTGGTGGTGGGGAACGACTCGGACTCGACGACGGTGCCGTCGGCATAGCCCGTGGCGCATACCATCTTGGTGCCGCCGGCTTCCAGCGCGCCGAGCAAGACCTTATCCATCATAGGGCTCCTTTCAGCCAGATAACCTTGCCGTTTCAACTATTATAGTTTGATGAAACGCAGAAGGGCATGATATTGGGCGAGCGGGGCCCTGTTCGGTGTGAACGGGATGAAACAGAAGTCATGTTTACATAAAGTCCCTTGCATGCCGCGAGCGTGCATTATGCAGATACGTGCAGGTTGAAGCGGAGAATAATAACGGCTGTCAATAAAATGCTGCTGAATCAATTCTGTTGCACCAAATGAGAAATGCTGAAACCGTTCACCTGAAAATACCTACCGTTCACCCTAAAACGCCCCATGAATCACAAATATGTTTCACAAGATTGTATAGTTGTGAAACAACGAGGGAGAAAGACATTTGGGAGGAGGGATGTCATGGCAGAGGGAACCCAGGGGTTCAACATCTCCAACGTGATCGACGAGAAGCTCATCGCGCTTGACCTCGACGTGAACACCAAGGAGGAGATGCTCAACGCTCTAACCGACCTGTTCGAGGAGCAGGGAAAGCTCAACGATCGTGAGGGCTTCTTCAAGGATGTCATGTGGCGCGAGGGCGAGGGCCAGACCGGTATCGGTATGGGTGTCGCGATCCCGCACGGCAAGTCCGCGGGTGTGAACGAGACCGCGCTCGCTATCGGCACGTCGAAGAACCCGCTTGCGTGGGAGTCGCTCGACGACGAGCCGGTTACGGTTGTCATCCTGTTCGCCGTTACCGAGGGCGATTCCGACGTTGTGCATCTTAAGCTGCTCCAGCATGTGGCCATGCTGCTCGCGCATGAGAGCTTCGTTGAGAAGCTGCATGCGGTCACGAGCCCGCAGGAGATGCTGGCGCTGCTCGAGTCAAGCCCGGACGACTACGACGACTAGGGGCCGAGCTGGCAGGTGCGGCCGTTCGTCAGCTGAGGCAGCTGCCCTGCGGATGGTCCCGCGCATTCACTGCAGGCAATGAGCGCGCGCAGCCTGATCGCCGGCTGGCAGCGCGTGTGGCTTTGCAACATCCACGGCGCGACGCTATCGCCCGCACGCCGTGGTTGGTAATTGGGGAGAGGCGATAGAGAGGAGGAGCTCATGAAGCTCGTCGGCGTTTGCGCGTGTACCTCTGGTATCGCGCACACCTACATGGCAAAGGAGAAGCTCGTCAAAGCCGCCGAGGCGCTCGGCCACGAGATCCACGTGGAGACGCAGGGCACCATCGGCACCGAAGACCCGCTCACCCCTGAGGAGATTGCCGAAGCCGATGCTGTCATCTTGGCTGTTGATATCAAGATCGACCAGTCTCGCTTCAAGGGCAAGCGCGTGATGGAGGTCCCCACCTCGGTCGTGCTCAAGGCATCCAAGCAGATTATCAACAAGATTGAGGAGAGCCTGAACGCCTAACGGCGCGCTCTGCTCGCGAAAGCAAGAAAAGGGGTACACATGAAAGGCAAATTTACGCTTGCCGAGATTAAGAAGCATCTGCTAACCGCCATTAGCTACTTGCTCCCGCTGATCGTCGCATCCGGTCTGTTGATCGCCATCGGCAACCTGACTGGTGGCGCCGTGATGGAGTCCATGGACGACCTCACGCTGCCCTCCGCGCTCACCTCGCTCGGCGTGTTCGGCATGGGCATCATCCCGCACTTCATCGGCGGTTTCGTCGCCTATTCCGTGGCTGATCGTCCCGGCATCGCTCCCGGCTTCCTCATGGGCGCTATCGCCAACTTCCTGGGCGCTGGCTTCCTCGGTGGCATCATCGGCGGCCTCATCGCGGGCTACATCGCCCTCGCGATCGAGGTCTATATTGGGCCCCATATGCCCAAGTGGGCTCAGGCGCTCATGCCGATGCTGATCGTCCCCACGCTGGCGGCCATCCTCGGTGGCTTCATCATGTACTTCGTGCTCGGCACGCCGCTCCAGATGTTCACGGCTGCTCTCACGAACTTCGTGACCGGCCTCGACCAGACCCAGAAGGTCGCCTACGGCTTCATCCTCGGCTTCATCCAGCACCTTGACTACGGCGGAGCCATCTCCAAGGTCCCGAACCTCATCTGCGACGGCATGATGGCCGACGGCATCTATGGCCCCGAGGCCGTCAAGGTTCTCGGCTCCATGGTCCCGCCCTTCGGCGTCACCATCGCCCTGCTCATCTCCAAGGCTATCAAGAAGCCCATCTTCAAGCTTTCTGAGGAAGACAACATCAAGGTTGCGTTCCCCATGGGCGTGTGCATGATTACCGAGGGTGTTATCCCCATCGCCATGAACGACTTCTTCCGCACGGTTCTCTGCACCGCTCTCGGCGATGCTGTCTGCGGCGCCATCGCGTTCTCCATGGGCGTCGAGTCCATGGTTCCCTCCGGCGGCGTCTTCGTGATCCCCGCTATGACCAACCCGCTGTGGGCCGTCATCGCGCTGCTCGCTGGCTCGCTCGTGACCGGCGTGCTGCTGGTGATCATCAAGCGCCCGCTCAAGCCTGAGGAGATTGACGACCTCGGACTTGAAGAGGCCGAGGAAGAGCAGGAAGTCGACCTTTCCAGCTTCAACCTCTCCTAGTGACGGTATGCGGCGGGGCTTCGGCTCCGCCGCTGCTAAACGGCAGAGCTGGCCGGGCATTCAGGCAAAGCAAGCCGTCCGTCCGCTCGTTTGCATCTAGCTTCTGAACCTACCAACCTCAAGGAAGGACCCATTCCATGTATGAATCGATGAAGGGCATGCTCGCTAAGGCCAATGCCGAGGGCTATGCCGTCATGGCAATCAACGCCTTCAACCTCGAGACGGCGCGCGGCGTCATCACAGCGGCCGAAGAGATGAACGCCCCCATCATCATCGACCTGCTTCAGGATCATGTGAAATCGTTCTTCGATTGCGATATCCTCACCCAGCCCATCATCAAGATGGCGCAGGCGGCGAGTGTGCCTGTGGCTATCAACCTCGATCACGGTCACGATATCGCGCACCTCAAGCGCTGCCTACACGAGGGGTTCTCAAGCGTCATGTGCGACGCGAGCGCGCTTTCGCCCGAGGAGAACGCTCGCGTGACGCGCGGCATCGTCGAGCTCGCCCAGACCTACGGCGCCTCTGTTGAGGCTGAGGTGGGCAACATGGGCAATGTTGACGGGAACTTCACCGACGACGCCATGTACACCGATCCCGATGTGGCGATCAAGTTCATCCAGGAGACCGGCGTGGATGCGCTTGCTGTTTCCTACGGTTCCACGCATGGCGACTATCCCGAGGGGTACGTTCCCACGTTCCACTTCGATATCGTGGAGAAGATCAAGGCGGGGACGGGCGCTCCGCTCGTGCTTCACGGCGGGTCCGGTGCCGGCGAGGAGAAAATGCGTCGCTCCGTCGAGGCCGGCATCAACAAGATCAACGTGGGCACGGACTACATGATCGCCCAGCGCGAGTTCGTTGCGAAGGCGCTTGCCGAGAACCCCGGCTACGATTACCCGACGCTCGTCGAGGACAGCTGGAAGGCCGGTATCGAGGTTATCAAGCGCTACATCGAGATTTCCGGTTCTGCCGGAAAGGCTCGCTTGTAAGCAGCGGTGTTACGTTTGCCGCGTGAGGCAGAGGCTGAGATAAAGGACATGTGCCTCGTCTCGCATACGGTGAACAGCACATATGGTTGGTAGTCAACGAGTACGACAAGTAAAAGGAGACATGAGACTATGCTCATCAACATGAACCAGATGCTCAGCGTCGCGAAGGAGAAGCACTTCGCAGTGGGCGCCTACAACGTGTCCGAGAGCAATCTGTTCCGCACCGTGGTCGAGGCCGCTGAGGCCAACGACGCCCCCGCGATCATCGCGGTGCACCCCACCGAGCTCGCCTACTGCAAGGACGATTTCGTCAAGTACATGATCGCCCGCGCTGGCAACAGCCCGGTTCCGTTCGTCATCCACATGGACCATGGCGACAGCATCGAGAGCATCATGCGCGCCGTGCACGTGGGCTTCACCTCCGTCATGATTGACGGCTCTGCTCTTCCGTTCGAGGAGAACATCGCCAAGACGGCCGAAGTCGTGAACTACTGCCACATGGTCGGCGTCTCGGTCGAGGGCGAGCTGGGCACCATCGGTGACACCGGCACCTCCATCGAGGGCGGCATGACCGAGGTCATCTACACCAACCCTGCCGACGCCAAGAAGTTCGTCGAGCAGACCGGCGTCGATACGCTCGCCGTTGCCATCGGCACCTGCCACGGCCTGTATCCCAAGGGCGTCACCCCGAAGCTGCGCATGGACGTGCTCGAGGAGATCACCAAGGTCGTTGACATCCCGCTCGTGCTCCACGGTGGTTCGGGCAACCCTGACAGCGAGATTGCCGAGGCCGTGCGTCTGGGCATCCAGAAGGTGAACATCTCCTCCGACTACAAGAGCGCGTTCTTCACCAAGGCTCGCGAGATCCTCTCCCAGGAGGGCTCCGGCTGGGATCCGAACAACCTCTTCCCCGAGTGCATCGAGGCCGGCAAGGCAGTCATCAAGCAGAAGATGGAGCTCTTCAACTGCGTCGGCGCCGCGAAGTACTATCGCGATCCCGTCATGCCCCAGTGGCGTCAGGAGCTTAACTAGCTCATACGTGCAGCGCGCACTCCCCTGGGGTTGCGTAGGCCGAGCACTTCGCGTCCTCGCTCCCTAGCCGCTGCATCATCTATGGAGAGGGTCCCATATGGGGCCCTCTTCTTGTCACGGGGGTAGTTGTATCTTGGCAGGGCTTGGGGCGGCTTCGCGGTGTGCGGTGGTCTGCCGGGGTGGGGGCGGTCCGTTCAGCTTGGAGTGGGCCTGTGGCCTGCGATAGCCTGCCGGGGCGGGGCGACCTGCCGGGGCGAGGGCTCGTCCGGCTTGGAACGGGCCTGTGGCCCGCAATGGCTTGCCGGGCTGGCGGAGGCCTGCCGGGCTGGCGGCTGCCCAGCGGCTCTGCAGCGGCTTCAAGCATGGAGCAGATTCGTGCGGCAAAGACCGTTCGGCGGGGAGTCGTAAGGAATGCCGCACTATGGCAGCGTAGATTGCTATCATGGGAGCAGAGGACAAAGTTCCGGGAGTTATCATGCAGCGTAAGGGAAGCGTCATCAACGAGATTTGTTTGCTGTACGACCGGCTGAGCGACACCGAGAAGCTCATCGCCGATTTTGTCATGGCGTACCAAGGAGAAATTCCCTCGCTGACCACGCGTGAGATTGCTGCACGAAGCCAGACGTCGGCAGCCACGGTGTCCCGCTTCGTGCGTCATTTGGGATATGAGAGCTTTTCCGAGCTGCGAAGCGCGATGCAGCGCGATAACGGCACGCACGACCCCGATGAGGTTCCGCGCAACGTCATTTCGCTCGACGCTCCGCGAGCTGCTATGGAGACGGTGCTCCTCGTAAAGAACCGCGAACTGCTCGATACGCTCAATCTCATTAGCGATCAAGATCTTACCTATGCGGTGCGCCTTATTGAGGAAGCCGATTCGGTGGTGTTCGGAGCGGTGGGTAACACCATTCCGGCGGCGTTATCGGCTTCGTTCCTTATCGCTCAGCTTGGCATTCGCTCGCATTGTGCCCCTACAACCGAGGCCATGGTGCTTTCGTCCATGTCGCTCACCAAACGAGACGTGCTTGTTTTCATGTCTAAATCCGGTCACTCTAAGCGGCTAAACCATATGATGGACAATGCCATCGACTCACAGACGCCTACGATTGTGATCACCAATGTGCCGGACTCGCCGCTTGCGCGCCGTGCGACCTGCGTTCTGCAGACCGCGACGCGCGATAAGGTGCTTAACAGCGACCTTCCGTTCTCGCATAACTCCATGAACTTCGTTATCGAGGTCGTGTTCCTGCTGCTTTGTTCCGATATGCCTAACTTCCAAGCGCACGCGGGCTTGCTGTGGAAATCCCTCGGCGACGACAAGGGTGTTTCCGGCGAGGTCTTCGGAGCCACCGGCGGTATGCGGTAGCACATGGGGTCCTGCCATGGCAGCCCCTCGCACCATGCAAAACGCATTAGTTGATGTCTGTGCTGCGGCTAATCTCAAGAGCTTTTCGCTGTGCCAATATTCTTGGGCAAGAATGTGCCGAAAAGTGGGGGTATTAAAGGCGATTAACGGCACAATCTTGCCCAAGAATGAACAATGAGAAGATGCAGGGATTCACGTACGCATAGGCATGGCGGCTCATGGTGGTCGCAAAGGCGCCAGCGATAAGCAGCGAGGCGCTGTCTGGCGAAGGTGTCAAGGTTCGGCGGATTAATTGCCGTTCAGCGATGAATTTCGACCGTTTGACAGGTGTGTGTAACATTCTGCCTGCTATCATGGGCTGCTGAATATCGAACGGGTGCGGCTCGGTTCGCGCGGGAAAGGCGCGGCACCCACCGCGCGGGACGGAGCACTATGGCACGAACGATCGCAATTATCGGCGCGCTCGAGAAAGAGGTATCGCAGATCTACGATGCACTTTCCGATCGTTCAATGGTTGAAGAGGCGGGTCTCACCGTTGCGCGCGGCACCTTCGAAGGCGTTCAGGTGGTGGCTTGCACGGCGGGCATGGGCACCGTGAATGCCGCTGCAGCGACGCAGCACCTGCTGAGCCGTTACGAGGCAGGTACGGTGATCTTTTCCGGCATTGCGGGAGGGCTTAACCCGGCGCTACATATCAACGATGTGGTGATCGGCGAGCGCCTCCGCTATCTCGACA
>ERZ827423.3632-NODE-3632-length-10398-cov-3.219569_pt1 | contig 10398 bp, 9 predicted proteins | sample MGYA00519775_ERZ827423 | MGnify/ENA primary metagenome ERZ827423 (study PRJEB31778, sample SAMEA3449296) | human gut metagenome | biome: human gut; feature: human-associated habitat; material: faeces | place: United Kingdom | collected 2010/2012 ...
TATGTGATGAACCTGTGCGCGCACCGGCGGCGGGACAGTCCGCCGTGCTGTACGACGGTGACCGGCTGCTCGGCGGCGGGTTCATTGTGCAGCATTGAAAGATATTGGTTCTAAACTAAAAAGTTGGGGTAAACGGAGAAGACCGGGTGCACCCAGCTTTTTTTATTCAGAGCTATTCATTAGACGGCATCAGAGTGAGGTTCCCCGCAAAGGGCTTGCCAATTCAGGCAAGCCCTTTTTGATTTACCGGGAGCAAATCTTTTTCGGGATAATGCCAGCCCGCCCGGTTTAGAATCCAGCAAATATGATGAAAATTTCTATTGAGAGGAGATGGTCAATGATTGGAGATAAGCATAAACGATGAACGCAGCACAGTCGAAGTCTGGCTATCGAACAAAGAGAAAAATGATTCCGCCGTGCGCCAGCGCCTCAAACCGCTGTATGCAGAGTACGCTGGAAAGAAATATACCGTCGCTGTGTTTATGTCCGGCAGTCAGGACTTATACTCTCTGACAAGCGGCCTGCTCTGCTACAACAGAAAGCGCATCGCGGAGCTCGAAGTGGAGCATGAAAAGGAACAGGGCATGGTGATGTAAACGGACGGCTTGTAGTAGTCGTCCGTTTATTCTTTTCTGTTGCTTTCCGAAAGCTCATGTGATACAATATTATCAGCAAATGCAAGATTATATATGTATAATATTGTAATAGTCTGAAAAGTATCTCAAGGGTGAACACAAATGAGAGAACTCTTTGACATTGCCGGGTACTGCCGCATCTCGGTCGACGAGGAGGCGGGGCGCGACAATGTGTCCATCGAAAACCAGAAAGCCATCATACAGGACTATGTGCGCCGCACATTCCCGGACAGCACGCTCACCTTCTACGAGGACCGCGACCGCTCGGGCTACACCTTCGAGCAGCGTGAGGGCTATCAGGAGCTGCGCAGAAAGCTCTTGGCGCACAAGTATGATATCCTCGTCGTCAAGGACTTCTCCCGCTTCTCGCGCCGCAACAGCCGCGGTCTTGTGGAGCTGGAGGATCTGCGCGACGCGGGGCTCCGCATCATCTCCATCGGCGACGGCATAGACTTCCCGAATGACGACGACTGGGTGAAGATACAGTTCCAGTTCCTCATGAACGAAATGCCCGTCACCGACACGAGCCGCAAGGTGCGCTCAGTCGTGAAGCGCCGTCAGGAGGACGGGCGCTGGATCTGCGCCGCGCCCTACGGCTACATCGTAAACAAGCAGCAGGAATTTGAGGTCGTCCCCACCGAGGCGGAGATCGTGCGGAAGATATTCGCGCTCTACATCGGCGGCTGGGGCTATAAGCGCATTGCAAACTACCTCACCGATGAGGGCATACCCACACCGCGCATGGCGGAGCGCACCCGGCGCGAGGCCGATGGCGAAACACCGGTGCGCAAGGTCAAGAACGAGTGGGCGATCATCACCGTGCAGGGCATCATCGATAATGATTTTTATATCGGCACTCTGCGTCAGGGCAAGTACACGCGCCGCAAGATAAACGGCGCTGACGTGAAGCAGGACGCCAGCGACCACAAGGTCTTTGAGCACCACCATCAGGAGATCATCGACTATCGCACCTTCGCCACCGCGCGGGCGCTGCGCGAGGAGCGCGCGTGGGCGAGATACTCGCTGCCGGATGCGGTGCTCGAGGTCAAGCAGGCTGCGGGACGTCTAATTCGCTCTTCAAGCGACACAGGCGTGCTTGTGCTGGCGGATTCTCGGCTTGTGAGCAAGGGATATGGCAAGAAGTTTCTCAATTCGCTTCCCACGTCCTCGTACCAGCGTATCGAGGCGAAGCGTGTGGGGGCGTACCTCTCGCTGTGGCGCCGCGCACACGAGCACGGGCGCTCCTAGGAAACGCTGACCTCACCATCGAGGGCGAACGTGATTGCAATTTTTGGGCACTTCGCGGCGAAGGGCCCGGGTAGCTGCGTCGCGGCCGGGAGGACGCATGCCACCTGACCTGCGGTTTTACTTTCGCCCCGCTCGCCCGTATTTGCCGTGCGCGCCGCGAAGTGCCCAAAAGTTGAAAGCTCGACGCCGGGCGCCTCCCGACTCGTCTGCCAGACGTCTCCGGCACCCGGTAATCGGCGCTTTCCGAGAGAATCGCTGATTACTGCTTTTGGCACGCCGCGGAGGCGTTCCCTCGCCGACCCTGTCCTGCGAGATGGGGCGACTACGGGGCGACGTTTCCCTGGGAGAGCTCTTGTGCATAGCGGAGCAACTGCTCGCGCCATGCTGTAGGCTCCACGATCTTCATGTCTCCCCCGGCTGCAAGTACTTGGTCGAACAGCCAGGAAACAGTGCTTACGCGCACCGCGACGCGTAGGCGGCATGGGTCTTGCGGGGACGGCGATACATCGACCACGCCCGACCACGACGAAAAATCATCGCTCGATGCGGGACATTCGACGGTCACGATGGTGCCCGCCTGGGCGAGATGGTCCTCGACGGTGAGGTCGCTCGGCTCGCGACGGCCGATGGAGTCATCGGTGAGTTTGACATCACTGATGCGGTCCAAGCGATATCGCCGCTCCGCATCTTTCTCGACGTTCCACGCGACGAGGTAGGCATAGTCGTCAAACGCTTCGAAGGCGAGCGGGTCGATAAGACGCGGCGCGGGCTGGGTGTCTGTCTGCGCTCGGTACAGGATGCGGCACCGAACCCCGTCTTCGATGGCCTCGGAGAGCTCTTGGTAGAACGGGCCGTATGTGCGCGCGGTCGCAAGGAGTGGCTGTTGGTTGCCTGCCTCGATTCCTGGGGCGATGAGGGCACGTTCAAGACGTTCGGAGAGATTGGGGTCGAGTTCCAAGGCATGGATCACGTGGGCGAGGGCCACGCTCTCTCCCGCCGTAAGGCGCAGCGGCCGCATGCGCGCCGCATCCCCTTCAAGGACGATCGAATCGCTTTGTCGGTAAGCGATAGCACGGGCTCCCCCTTGCCGGTCGGCAAGGGTGGAGAGCAGGTCAAGATACCCGTTGAGCTCTTCGTCGGTGCATGCGAGCGTCCGGCGCGTCTCGGCTGCGCTAAGGCGGTGGCCCGGAGCAGCTGTGAGCGCTTCGAGCATCCAGAGGGCGTAGGTCACCCGATCGCTATGCGCCATGTGCCTCAACCACCTTATCGATCATGCGCTGCCATGCGTCTACGAATGCCTGCGGAGCCACAGGGCGCAGCCCCTCCCGTGCATGGCTGAGGGCAAACGAAGCGGCAGCATCAATATCTCTCACCTCGATGGTCCATCGCCAGGAGCCGGCTTCTGTGAGGGCTATTTCCCCGCGTCGATGGGTGCATGCGAGCACTGCTGCTTGAGGCATGGAAGATGGCAGCGAGAACTGCGCCTGCACCGATTCCCCCTCGCCGAAATCGAAGGGGAGAAAGACGTAGTCCTTAATGGAAAACGTGTTGGGGATGTTGTAGGTGCCCTTTGGACGCCAGACCTTTTCGATGCGGTCGGTGCGAAAGGTGCGGATGCTTTGGCTTGCGTCGTCGAGGCCGGTAACGTAGGCGCAGCCCTCATGGCTGAAGATTCCATATATGGCAAGGCTGCGCTTTGATGCTTCGCCGCGCGCGTTGCGGTACGAGAACGTGATCTTCTTGCGCGTGGCGAAGGCGCTCCAAAGTGCATCGAGAATAGGATCGAAGGCGTTGGAGGCCTGTTCGTCCCGTCCCTGCGGCGTGCTGCCCTCAGCAAGCTCGAGGGCCTTGTCGCGCACCGACTGGAGTGGGCGGCCAAGCGGCGTCGCCTGCCCCTCGAGATATTCATCTATCGCCGCGGCAAGCGTTTGTGCGTCGTCCCTTGTGACGATACCGCCTGTTGCGAAGGTATTCTCGCGGTCGAGCTTCCAGTAGCTCTCCTCGCTTTCGGCGGCGCCCAACGGCTTCGCTTCAACGATTTGAATGCCCTGCTCGGCGAGCTTCGAACGATCACGGCGAAACTTGCGAAGGTCCGAGTCGCGCTGAGGAGACCCATAGCCCAGGTCGGAGTCCGAGACGATCTCTTCCGTCGAGAGCGCTCGCGTAGAGGCGTTGAAGATAAAAAACAGGTTGAGGAGGCGTTGCGCCGAGGTGTCCCCGGCTATGGCCTGCGCTTCGTCATACGATGGCACGAATACCCTCCCTTTCTCGCATCCATTCTACATGAGGCCCCCGGGCGACGTGTTATGGAGATAGAAGGTGCAAATGGGTCTGCGAGCGCATATAACCTGCGGTAACGCAGCGGCATTTTCAGAGTAGCGGTATACTTTCCAGAATACGGACGCATTATCTGCATGTTCTTATGCGTTGTGACCGCGACTATCGAACAGGGACAGGGAAAGCTGATGGCCACCACCCGTAAATATTTGAACCATCTACTCCAGAACACAGGGATCACTCCCGCGTGCAGCGAGGAAGAGCGAGCCGCTGCAGAAGACATCGCCCGCATCTTCTCCAACCATGGCTTTGAGCCGGAGGTTCAGGAGTTCAACGCCTCGGGCACCCCGAAGGTTGTGCTCGCCGCGTTGGGTATCGCGCTCTTTGTGGGCGCGGTGCTCATGGGTGTTGGCGGCGTGGTGGGCATCATCGGCCTCTTGCTCACGGTCGCCGTGGGCGTGGTGTACGTGCTGGAGCGTATGGGCAAGCTGTCGTTTGCGGGGCTCGGCGCATCCGGCCTCTCCCAGAACGTTATCGGCTATCACAAGGCGTCCGGCCCGCTTGCGTCGCCGCGTAACCGCCCGGTGGTCGTTGTCGCTCATTACGATTCGCCGCGCGCCGACCTGTTCTCGCAACTCCCCTATGCGACGTACAAGCCCATCATCGTCAAGCTTATGCCCTATATGATGGTGGTCCCCGCGGTGCTCGCCATCATTCGCCTGCTGCCGTTCCCGGGTGGCGCGAAGGTTGTCTTCTGGCTGCTCGCGATCGTAGCGGCCCTTATTCCGCTTGCTCATGCGGTGGGTGTCATCGCGAACCGGTTCATCCTCCCATATACCTCTGGTTCGATTTGCAACAAATCGTCTGTTGCCGCCATGCTCGGCGTGATGGATGCCGTTGCCCCGTTCGAGCACGGTGAGGAGTTCCCGAACGACGTTCCCTTCGAGGATTATTTCTCCGAGCAGGTTCGCATGGCTCAGGCAGCCGAGGTCGAGGCTGCGGTGGCCTCGGGAGATCTTCCCGAGGAGGCGCTCGATGAGCTTGCGGGCGTAGCCGCCGGCGAGCAGACTGGGGCTACGGAAGACCAGGCCGGGGCGCAGGATGATCAGGGGCTTGGTGCCACGCTTGCCGGAACTGCGGCGCTTTCGCTCGATGATCTCGAGGCCGGCCAGGCCGAGCTCTCGGGCAATACTGCCCCGGAGGCCACCGATGCGATGGGGGCCACCGCGACCATGGCTCCGGTTGATGTCGTTGCAGGTGCGGCCGTGGATGCCGCGACTCCCGTCGTGGATGCTGGCGCGGCCGCTGCCGGTGCGGTTCAGGGTGCCGACGATGCCGTTGCCGCCCAGGCGAGCGAATCCGATTCTGCTGGCGCTACGGTCGCCATGCCCGTGGTCGATGATGGCGCGAACGATGAGCGCGTGGCCGAGGGCGCAGCTGCAGAGCATGGTGCCGATGAGGCTCCGGCCGACGATCTTGCGGATGAGCCTGCTGAGCTTGAAGACGAAGGCTCTTCGGAGGAAGCAGAGGATGAAGCTTCCGCGCCGAGCGTTATCAACGCCTATGGTAATTACCGCTACGGTATCGATGTGATTCGCGCCATCGGCATGGTTCCCGAGAGCTGCGCCATCGAGTACGACCTCACTGAACCCGAGTCGGCGCCCGAGGCCGAGGCGGACGTTGCGGTCGATGAGAGTGAGCCTCTCGATCATGAGCAGGACGATGAGTTCTCCGATCAGACTGATGAAGAGTTCCCGCCGCTCGAGGACGAGTTCGAAGGCTACGCTTCCGATGAGGACGCCTATGCCGATGCCGACGATTACGGGTTTGAAGACTACGGCGACTATGACGATGATGCCTTCGCTCCGGTTCCGGTGAATCACGGGGCAGGGACGCACCCCGCCGGCGCTGCCGCGGGTCTCGCTGAGACGCTTTCTGCTGTTGGCGCTCGTGCATCGCGGTTCTTCGATGGTGCGCTGCGCAAGGGGCGGAGCATGCTTGATTCCGTGACGTCTCATGGTCAGGGCGATGCTTCCAACGAAGAGCTCGAGCAAGACGAGACCACTGCTGAGGCGAGCGCGCCAACGGTAGACGCTGCGGCTGACGGCTCCACTTCTGTGGCCGAGGATGCTCCCGTTACTGCCGACGCCGCGGAAAGCGGTGCTTCCGAGAGCGCGGCTGCGGAAACCGAGCAATCTGCCGATGTGGCCGATTCGGATGAGGGGTCGTCTGTCGCGGGTGGCGCGACCCAGCGTTTCTCGGTAGCCGATGCCGCTTCGCTCGACCAGCCCGAAGCATCGAATGTCCAAGGGTCTGCCGGGTTCGACCCCGATGCAACGATTGCCCAGACGAGGTCCTTCCCCGTCCAAGATGCCACTGCGGCGCCGTCGCAGGCGTCTGACGCGGGTGTCGAGCAGGTGGAAACCGTCGACTCCTTGATGGCGCAGATTACCGCCCCGCGTCGTACCACTCCTCAGCCCGCGCCGCAGAACCGGGCGTTCAGCATGGTTCCCGATCCCGCGGCTCCCTCGGTCAACCAGATGTCGACGGTCAACAGGTCCTCGCTCTTCGATTTGCCGGATCCGTCTACGACCCCGGTTGATCCGTTTGTGACCGAGCCTGCTGAGCCGGCAGCGCCTGCCAACCAGGATGCAACCCCGGCGCCCGCCCAGAGCGCGTTCAGCGTGATTTCGTCCGATCAGGACTATGTCGCTGACTACGGCCAGGATGGCGGTTTTGGTTACAGTGACGGATATGGTGCCGATACCTACGAGCGCGATGACAGCGTGTTTGAGACCATCACCGCCGACGCCCCGGAGCCTCTGGCGGCAACCGGTCGTGCGAAGAGCGGGAAGCGCGGTCTCGGAAAGCTCTTCCATCGCAAGAAGCAGGACGAGTCGAGCATGAGCGACTGGCTTGGCGTCGACGATGATTTCGATGCGAAGCGCTCTGGCCGCGATATCGGGGCTTGGGATAATTTCGAAGGCGATGACTGGAAGGGTGGCGCCACCAGCTCGAACGGCGCTTCGCAGGAAGATCTGCGCGACGCTGTGACCTCGATGGGCGACGACGAGCTTCTCGGTCATGACATCTGGTTCGTGGCAACGGGTGCTTCCGAGCTCGATAATGCCGGTATCCAGGCGTTCCTCGACACGCATCGCGATAAGCTGCGTGGTGTGTTCCTCATCAATCTCGAGAGCATCGGCGCAGGCGAGCCGGTTATGCTCGCAACCGAGGGCGGAGAAGGCGGCAAGCGCGTGCTTAAGGGCGACAAGCGCATCATGAACCTTGTCCGTCGCGTGTCTGGCGCCTTCCATCGAGAGTTCGCAAGCGTCGAGATGCCCTACCTCACGACCGATGCCTACCGTGCCATGAGCATGAGCCTGCGCTCGCTCACGATCGCCGGCGTTGAGGGCAACCACCTCGCCTGCTCGCATTCTGAGGACGATCTGCCGTATCGCGTCAACGAGAAGAATGTCAGGCTCGTTGCCGATGTTGTCACGGAGGTCATCAGGAGGTCCTAAGAAGAGCACCCTGCTCGCATGTCTCGAATGGCGATGACGGGGCGCCGATACCCTAGGGGTGTCGGCGCCCCGTTTCATTAAAGGGCTGTCGGTTCATTTTGGGACGGGTTCAAAATGAACCATTTTGGGTGTTGGCGTCCCGTTTTATTCAAGGGTCCCCAACCCTGTGGCACGTCCCGCGCACCACTGAAAGCCACCTGCTAGGCGGATGGTTCTGATGCCCGACCATACGTTGGCATTGCTATGCGTGAGCCTCGAGGTAGGCGATGATGTCGTCAGATTCGTAAAGAGGCTTCCCATCGATAAACAAGCAGGGAACCTGGACCTTTCCGCCCACGTTTTGGAGGGTCGAGCGGTCGCTGGGGTTAGCCGTGATATCGCGGAGGGGTATCTCGATGCCCTGGCGCTCCATATAGGAGAGTACCTTCCGGCAGAACGGGCAACCGGGCATGATATAGAGTTCAAGTGCTTGCGACATTCGGAGCTCCTTTCGTTTGTTGGGTATTGCTGCTATACCCAACTCTTGGATAAACCGACCATTGACGTTTGTTCAGGGTAAAGTTGCTCAAGCGGCCACAGAACCATCAAAAGCTGGTAGCATAACAGGGAGCTGGTTCGTATCCGGAGGTCCAGGTGAGTGAGATCATCGAGTTTATAAAGCGCCATTGGATCGCGTATCTCATCGGTGCGATTCTTGCCATCGCGCTCGGTCTCGGGGTATCCCTCTTTATTCTTCGTGTTGGTTCCACCCCGGAACAGCTCCATGCTGAAGAGGTGGCTTCGGAGCAGTCTAAGTCGTCATCCGGGCTCTATCTCTTCTAACAGCTTCTGATTGGTCCCCTGATACGAATATCACGATGGTGCGCCACATGCTGTGACCGTTTCCTTCGGTGCAGGTGATGAGGCTGAGGACGCGGCGCGCGCCATTAATCGCAGTCTGCCAGTTCTCGGTGCAGGCGGATGCTTCACGTGCGAGCTCGGTGAGCCATGCCTTCATATCTTCAATGGATGTAAAGGAAAACCGCTGTATCGCTTCATACGATGCGGGAACGTGGAGCGTACAGAGCGGTTGGAAGATTGTGGTTCGATCGACCTTGCCATCCTCAACGGAGCGCCATGTGGCATTGCCGAGCTTATCGAACGCGTCTTGTTGGTATCGGTTCGCCAGTTCGCCAAACAGAACCGGTGAGCTTGCAAGATGGTGGGCATACACCACGACGTGTTGCCCATCTTTGGAGCTCCTCCGGTCGATATACGGGCATCCGAGGCTGTGGGGAGTCCCATCGATGGCATGATGGAGATAGTAGTCGTCTGCCATGGTTGAAGTTGGTTGCGCAACGGGATAGCTGATCTGTGTGCCATCGACTTCTATCCAGGCCACAGCGGCGGGGTTGTGATGGGTCTCCTGATCCGTAACCTGGATATCGTTGGTGTTGGAGGCGAGCGCGCCCATAAGGCCCCGCATGCACAGGTCATACACGTCGACCTGCGCTGAGATGATCCCGGCGGAACATGCGCCGATGAGGCAGACAACGGCAAGGCACGGGGCAGCTATGGAGTGCAGGATGCTTTTGACGGAATAACGTGCGCTCATCGTGTCTAGTGCTTCCCGCGTCTCCAGATCGCCATCAAGATGCATGCGATAAGGGCGATGCAGACCGTTACCGCTAATATGGGCACCATCGATGCCGTGCCCGTTCTTACGAGTGGGCCCGTAACCGATAGAGGCGTCTGTGCAAGGATGTCCGATCTGCGGTTCGCCAGCGTTCTCATGGCGAGCAAGACCACGTCGTCTGCCGCCCATGCCTGTTTGGGCAGGAAAAGGGATGCAGCGATAGCAAGGACGATAGTCGCCGCAGCAATCGTGCGCATGAGCAGCCTCGTGACCCTTGCGTTGATTGCTTTCGGATGCCACCTGGGCAATACGCTCGGCGCGCGCCCCTGGCCTGTGTTTTGAGTGCGAGTCTTGTCGCCAAAGCCGCATCGTCTGCCCATCGCTACCTCCCTCTTCACGCCGTGATCCAAGCATATGAAGGGGAGGTGGTCGATAATTCGGGGGTAGCTGACAAGATACCGTCTTAGAGCTGAACAAAAACTGAAAGACCAAAGAAAGCCGCAGCGTCTCGGGCTGTCGCATGAACAATCAAATTCGAGGTGTGGCGAACAGGACTCTATTGCTCCACCAAAGGAACAGGGCCCATCACAATCGAGTGGCCTCGGCCTGGCCGGCCGCCCCAACCTGGTGGGCGGTCGCAACCCAGCCAGCAGCTCCAACCTGGCAGTCGGCCCCAGCCTGGCCGGCATGGATCCCAAATGAGGTTCCGAGTCTTCGACTCGCCTCTCATGAATCCAACAATGGTCTCTTAGGCTATTCCGCACCCGATCCGCATGAATCCAAAAGGAGCTCCCGCGCAATTCCCAACGTGGCTCGCGGCAATTCAGGGGGATTCAAAAAGTCGGAAAAAAGTCGTTGACTTCGGCCAGTGGACCGGGGTATTATCTCCTAGTGCGATGGACCTGTAGCTCAGTTGGTTAGAGCGTCCGGCTGATAACCGGGAGGTCACAAGTTCGAATCTTGTCAGGTCCACCATCTTCTTTCGCAATAAACACCCCAGCGAGAGCCGAGTCGCCGCTGGGGTGTTTATTACTACCTGGGGGTTTAGCTCAGCTGGGAGAGCGCGGGCTTTGCAAGCCTGAGGTCAGGGGTTCGATCC
>ERZ827423.3633-NODE-3633-length-10391-cov-5.369969_pt1 | contig 10391 bp, 9 predicted proteins | sample MGYA00519775_ERZ827423 | MGnify/ENA primary metagenome ERZ827423 (study PRJEB31778, sample SAMEA3449296) | human gut metagenome | biome: human gut; feature: human-associated habitat; material: faeces | place: United Kingdom | collected 2010/2012 ...
TGATGTCCGCAAGGTTGAGTAAACCGTTCTCTAAGCCCTCGGCGTTTGAGAGCGAAATACACCCCTCGCACAAATCTGCGATTTGTACTCTGGGTATTTCGCCCCTGCGGGGAGCCTGTATCACAGCTTGCAGGGCTGTCGCCGCTGTGATACAGAGAAAATTGCAGTAGCAATTTTCTTTGGCTGCTCCTCCGTCAAATGCCATCGGAACAGCCGCAACCGGCAAGCCGGTTGCAAAATGAGGCAGGCATTTTACCAAACAGAAACGGAGATGATTTATGACACGCCACAGCTTTATCCAGATGTCAAAGCTGTCCAATGTCAGGGGAAGAATATCATATATCACAAGCCACGCCAAACAGGAAAACCTCTATGCCACCTACCGCACCGCAGACCATTCCTTTTGGAGCAACCTCGCAAGGGAAAGCCAGCAGGAGTTTCAGAGAAGCGGCGCAGAGGGGAAGTGTATTGAAGCAAGGGAGCTGATTATCGCCCTGCCTGAATCCTACACGCAATACGAGCCGCAGCAGGTGCTGGAAGATTTCACGGAGGAATTCCGCAGGCGGTATGATGTGGAATGCGTGTCGGCGCTCCATCACAACAAGCGAAAGACCAATTACCACATTCACCTCATCTTCAGCGAACGGCGGCTGCTTGCCGAGCCGGAGGTTAAGATTGCGACCCGCAGCGTATTCTTTGATGAAACGGGCAAACGGGTACGCACCAAAAAAGAGATCACGGGGGAGGACGGGCAGATACGAAAGGGCTGCACCGTTATCCCGAAAGGCGGCGTTTACGAACAGCACCTTTTCACGGTAAAAGACGGGCGTTTCAAAAGCGAGCCGTTTTTAGAGGAAGTCAAGAGAAATTACACCGCCCTTATCAACCGGCATATCGCTGATCCTGAGCAGCATTTACGGGTTTTTAATCCCGACAGTATCTACTTGCCGACCAAAAAGATCGGTAAGAACAATCCCAAAGCCGCCGAGATTGAAGCCGACAACGCCGCAAGGCAGGAATGGAACAGGACGGCGGACATGGCGCTTGTGTCAGGGATAGAGGAGGCAAAGATACTGGAAGTCAAGAAAGAGGAAATCCATCAAAAAGCAAGCCAGTCCATTAAGGCACATGGTTGGCTGCCCAACCTGTTCCGTAGTATCGTAAACAAAGCGAAGGAGTTTTTGCAGAACCTGATACGCCAGACAGAGCTGCCGCCCAAGCCGGTGCTCAATCTGGATATGGCGGAGTTTCACACCATGCAGAAGCTGATGATACGGGTGCAGGACAGGGCAAGGGAAATCCGCAGTTTGCAGGAGGAAGTCCCCAAGCTGAAAACGCAGCTTGCCGAAACAAAGGGCATTTTCAAAGGCAGGGAGCGAAAAGAGCTGGAAACAAAAATCCGGCGGACGGAAGAAAAAATCTCCGCCATGCTGGAAGCACTGCCCGAAATCTTAAAAAAGGACGGTTATCCCGATGTGCAGGCGTTCATGGCAACCTACCGCAAGGCGGAGGCCGTAGTAGAGAACTACAACCGTGAGCTTGCCGAGTGGGAACGCAAGGTCAGGGAAAAAGGAAAACCCGCCGAAAAAGAACAGTCAGCGCCGCCCGGGCGGGAGAGCGTACTGAAACGCCTGCGCCAGCTTCAGGCGGAGGGCAAAAGTCAAAAGCCAAAACGCAAAACCCACGACATGGAACGATAGCTTTCACATCGAAAACAACACCGCAGGCTTCCTGCGGTGCATACATAGAGAATGCGCCCCGTGGAAGAAAGTCACGGGGCGCATGGTTATATATGGATTTATCTGCTGTATTTTCTCTTGCGGCTGTAAACGGCTGTGCCGGTCAGGGCAGCGCCCGCAGCCAACATCAACGCCATCCAAAGAGCGATATTGCTGTCGTCGCCGGTCTGCGGAGAAGTGGTATCGCCGGTCTGGCCGTCATTTGGCTTATCGGTATCTGTCGGCGTTCCCGCTGCGGGTTTCTTTTCCACAAACAACCGCATTGATAGCAGCTTCAAAGCCTTTATGAGGGATGTCACTTGGTTACGACCAGTTTGTCGTCCTCTACAACCAACTTGGCGGTATCGCCGGTATTGAGGGTGCCATCCAGCATTCTCTCAGCCACGGCGTCCTCCACCTTATTCTGAATGGCTCGGCGCAGCGGACGTGCACCATATTTGGGGTCGAAGCCTTCTCTGGCAAGCTCCTTCACTGCTTCTTCGGTTGCATCCAAATGGATACCCATGGACTCCATACGGTTCTCCACGGTCTTGAGCATCCGACGGGCAACCTCTTCGATATCCTGCTCGGTCAGAGCACGGAACACAATGATGTCATCGATACGGTTCAGGAACTCGGGGCGGAAGGTGCGGCGCAGCTCTTCCAGAACGGTTTCTTTGGCCTGCTCGTATGCCTTGTCGGCATCCGCCTCGGCCTTCTTGTCGCCTGTTTCAAAACCCAACTTGGCTCCGGCATCGGTAAGTGCCTTTGCACCGATGTTGCTGGTCATGACGATGACGGTGTTCTTGAAGTCAACGGTGCGGCCCTGAGAATCTGTGATACGGCCATCGTCCAGAATCTGGAGCATGATGTTCCACACATCCTCGTGCGCTTTTTCGATTTCATCGAAAAGCACAACGGAATAGGGCTTGCGGCGAACCTTCTCCGTCAGCTGGCCGCCTTCATCGTGACCCACATATCCGGGAGGCGAACCTACCAGACGGGACACCGTATGCCGTTCCATATATTCGGACATATCGATTCGGATCATGGCGTTTTCGTCACCAAACATGGCTTCTGCCAGAGATTTACACAGTTCTGTTTTGCCAACGCCGGTAGGTCCCAGGAACAGGAAACTGCCAATGGGCCGTTTGGGATCTTTCAAGCCGACACGGCCGCGGCGAATGGCACGAGCCACAGCCTTTACGGCCTCGTCCTGACCCACGACCCGTTTGTGGAGGGTATCTTCCATATGCAGCAGGCGCTGACTTTCGTCCTCGGTAAGACGCGTCACAGGGACGCCGGTCCAGTCGGACACAACAGCGGCAATATCCTCCTCGGTTACATCCCGGTGCTCCTTATTGTTCTCGCGGCGCTTATTGCGCTCGGTCTCCAACTGTTTCTTATAGTCCCTTTCAGTATCCCGCAGTTGGGCAGCCTTCTCAAAGTCCTGTGCCGCAATGGCGGCTTCCTTGTCTGCGGCAAGAGCGTTGAGCTTTTCTTCAAGGCTCGTGAGTTCTTCGGAAGGTTCTTCTTCCTCCATTTGCACACGGCTGGCAGCCTCGTCCATCAGGTCGATGGCTTTGTCCGGCAGGAATCTGTCGTTGATATATCGGGCAGAGAGTTCCACTGCAGCTTTCAGGGCTTCATCGGTAATGTGCAGGCCGTGATGCTGCTCATACTTTTCCCGCAGACCCTTCAAAATCTCCAGTGTGGCTTCCTGACTGGGCTCACCTACGGTAACCGGCTGGAAACGACGCTCCAGCGCAGCGTCCTTTTCGATGTACTTGCGGTATTCATTCAAAGTTGTTGCACCGACGACCTGGATCTCGCCGCGGCTGAGAGCCGGTTTCAGAATGTTGGCAGCGTCTACGGCACCTTCAGCGGAGCCTGTGCCGACAATGGTGTGCAGCTCATCGATGAAAAGGATGATGTTGCCGTCCTTTTTAGCCTCCTGCATTACCTTCTTGATACGGTCTTCAAATTCGCCGCGGTACTTAGCACCGGCTACCATGCCGGTAAGATCCAAAGAGAGCAGCTTTTTGTCCAGCAGCTTTTCCGGCACTTTGCCCTCTGCAATTTTCTGAGCCAGTCCCTCGGCAATGGCCGTCTTGCCAACACCGGGCTCACCGATAAGACAGGGGTTGTTCTTACTGCGGCGGGACAGGATCTGGATCACCCGCTTGATCTCTTTATCACGACCAATGACAGGATCCAATTTTCCTGTTCTGGCGTCAGCTGTCAAATCGTGGGTAAACTCCGACAAGTTCTTATTCCTGCCGCTCTCCTCGCTGCCTCCGGCATCCGGGGTACTACCCCTGCTTTGGGTGCGGGACGCGACGCTGAGTTTATCCATCAATGCTGTATACAGTTGACGGGCATCTACGCCGGCGGATCGAAGAATACGGACGGCCATATTGTTGCCTTCACGAAGAATGCCAGCCAGCAGATGCTCTGTGCCGATATAGGCATAGCCGCCACGAATGGCATCCTCCATGGCAATTTCCAGTACATGCTTCATTCTGGGGCTTAGGTTCTGGGCAGAACCGCTGTTGTCCGCAGGGCGGGAGCCGGCGGTTTTGCGAATCATTTCCGTGAGCAGATCATCCGTCAGACCGGCCTCTGTCAACACCGTATGGGCAAGTCCCTCGTCCTCACGCATCAAGCCCAGTAGCAGGTGTTCTGTACCCATGTAACCGTGACCCAGTTCGCCTGCAGCCTCCTGAGCCAGCTGCAAAGCTTCTTCCGCAGTGGGAGTGAATTTATTTTCATCCATAACGCAATACCTCTCTTTGATTGTAAAGTACGCCTATTCTTTAGATACACGCTTTAATTGCGATCCTCATCATCTTTTTTGGACGCTTCGGCTTCCTTATGAGCTTCTTCCAACTTGTGGATTTCGTCCCGCAGCTCCGCGGCACGCTCAAAGTCTTCTTCGTGAATAGCCTTCTTCTGCGCATGCTTTAATGCATTCATCTGACGCAGGTAGGAAAAACGGCTCTGATCTTCACAACTCATCAGGTTGTCCTTCCGATCCTTCTGAACCTCCTGCACCGGAACTGTTCCGATGGCAGGCATTTCGTCGAAGAAATCATCAAAAGGACTCTCCAGCATCCGCCCCATCAAAGACGGCATGGAGCTAAAGAAGCTATTATTTCCAAAGAAGCTGTCCATCACGGACGGCCGCTGGTCAAAAAACCTCCGAGTATAGCCTAACTTTTCGGCACAGGCTTGGCAGAGGTGATGTTCTTCTGTTCTGCCATTGATACTGCTGCGATATACGAAGTTGGCTTCGTTCCTGCCACAATTTTCGCATTTCATGATTCATTCCTCCATAAGACTGTTTAGTCTTTTTCAACTATCTACAGTTTAGGCTTTTTCATTTGTAAGCACAAGAAACCGTCAGTACAATAGAAGAAAAACAGATTGTGCCAAATGCACAATGTATCTTTCATTTATTCCAGAATATCCGTGAGTCCCAAGAGCTGTGTGGGCGTGGTTTTGGTCATACTTCGCAGTTCTTCCGGGCTGACATTGTGGTCGGCTATAAACTGCAGATACTGCCGCATAGATTCCTCCCACGGCGGCATTGCGGGATTGCCGCAGTCGGTGGATAAGATCGTGCTCTCTGCTCCGAGCTTCCGTATGGCTTCAAGGTTACGCTCTGCATTGCTGACCCACCGACCGTTTTTCAGCGGCTGCATAAAGCAGCGTTCCAAAACAACATTGTAATCCACTATCAGTTCCTTTTGCATTTCAAGGCTCATATCCACGACCCAGTATTCCGGATGGGTAATTACGATCTTTTGTACGCCGACATTGCGGGCGCTGTCTATCACACACCGTATCTCTTCCGGCGAAATATGTCCGGTGGCAAGAACCGCATCATAGTCCTTGATAAGCATAAAAATCCGGCGCAGCTCCGGAAGCAGTACACCTCGATTATCCGTCATGCGAATGCCGCCGGATCTTCCGTGCTTTCGGCAATCGTTTTCTGCATCCACCGTTGGCAGCCAAATAACTTTAGCGCCCATTTCAAGCGCGGTCTGTACCGCTTTGGGATTCAGTCCGCCCGCTTCATAGTTCAGAGCCAATCCGCCGTACATGACAAAGGCGTTGCTGTCAAATGCCATTCGGTTATAGGCGTTGCACAGCGCTGCACGCGCCACGGTGGAGCAGTGATGCCCTTTGATGACAATTGCCCTTGCCCCGGCACGAATGGAAGCAGCGGTCAACTCCAAATCGTTATAAGTGCGCTGACAAATATCCGGCGCTGCGTGAACATGCATATCAATAACGCCGTTCAGTGAAATTTTCTGTTTCATGTCTTCGCTTCCTTATAAAAAATCTGCCGCCCGCACTGCGCAGGCGACAGACCCGGTCACGATTATTCAATGGTAACCTTGCTGCTCGAAGTCAGCTTTTTCGAATCATGCTTCGGAACCAGAATAGTCAGAACGCCGTGCTCGTATTTCGCCTTGACGTCCTCCGGCTTTACATCGCCGACATAGAAACTACGGGAGCAAGCGCCCGCATAACGCTCTTGACGAAGGATACGGCCCTTCTTGTCCTCTTCATCCTTGTCAAGACCCTTTTCAGCGCTGACGGTCAAATAACCGTCCTTGACATCCACATGGATCTCGTCCTTTTCAAAGCCGGGCAGATCCACTGCGAAACGGTAACCCTTGGCGTCATCCGTCTCGCGGATATCGGTCTTCATCAGGTTTCTGCCGTGCTTACCGAACAGCGGATCATGGCCGCCGAAGAAACTGGTGCCAAAGAAATCGTCTAACATGTTTTCACCATAAATGCTGGGTAACATAATACATTCCTCCAAATAATTTTTTCTATATTAAAGCTTTGCAGTGCGGTAAACCGCACCTGAGCATTGCTTCCAACAAGTTATTTTGTTCTCGGAATACAGGCATAGATAATCGAACTGACGCCTTCCAGCAGGAACACAAGTCCCACCGTCATACCGACAGCTGTTATGCTGACCCACGGATCCATCATGCAGATGAATCCGGCAATCATCAGAATAATACCGACAGCTAAAACCCATCCCCACTTGCGAACGCCGAGCGCCTTTAAATCAAACGCACTGACGAACCGTGAAATGCCGGAGAACAAGAGCCAAAGCGTAAACAAAAACGGCAATGACAACATGGTAAACCACTCATTGAATAGCAGGAACAGTGACAAAATTACTGTCAGCACACCGTCCAGCAACAACCAGCCGGAGCCCATCAGCAATCTGCTCGTTGCGGCAAACACAACGATCTCCATAATGCCCGAAACCAGCATAAAAATGCCAACCATCAAACCTGCCGTCGCTGCTGCAATATCCTGATTGCACAGGCAGTAGATACCAATCAAAATCAAAAGCACACCGGAAACGATATTCAAAACACGCATCATTTTAGAAGCCATAAACTTCTGCACCGCCTTTTCGCTGACCTTTCTTTGTTTTCTACATATATTCTAATCTTTTGCTCTTGAAACGACAATGGTACAGCAGTATAATAAAATAAAAAGCACTTGTGCTTTATGCATAAGTAGAAGGGGGATGGATATGGAGCAAGCAAATTGGAAGAGCGGAAGTGCCGACGCACTTTTGGCAGAATTTTTCGCACAGGACGATTTAAAGGCGTTGGCTGCCGACGCCGGTGCGCTGCTGGAATGTCCTCTGCTTGTACTTGACGATACCTTTCATGTTATGGCGCATCACCGGCCGCTCGGCTTTACCGATCCGCTTTTTCAGGATGCCGTCAGACAGGGGGAGATTACCTATGAGGCCGGTGCAATTATCAGTCAAAGTGAAGCGCTGTCTGCCGGGAGGGAAGATTATATAAAGCTGGACGGCAGCGATTACCGTCTCCGTTTTGCGCCGCTCATCAGCTCCGGCGTGCAGCTGGGCTATTTTATTTGCGTAGATACGGACGGACATCTGCAAAGCATTCCGCCGGAAATCTGGAATACGGTAGAACAGGTTTTGGCAAAGCAGGCCTTCATCGAAGCCAGCAGGCAGGACAAGCCCTTTGAAACGGCGGAGGACATCCTCATGCACCTGCTGGACGGCGGATTTTCTTCCGCCGCGCACTTCCAGCTACAGGCGTCCGGCACTTACCTGGCGGATTTCCACCCGCTGACCTTCGCCCTCATCGATCTTGAGGCCTACCATAATGCGTACATGGGGAAGCGGCATCTGAGGGAGGAACTGGAGACGCAGATCCCAGACGCTCATCCGTTTCTGTACAAAGGCGATATTTTCCTCTTTCTGCACAGAGAGGGGGATGCGGACACGCTTTCCACGCTGGCAAAGGAGTTTCAGCTCAAGATCCTCGTGTCCGAGCCGCTGGATGAGCTGTTTGATCTCCCGGGGCTCTACCGCACGGCGCGCGAGGCGCTGGAGCGCGTGGGTCTGGGCCAGCGCATGAAGCACCGGCCCGCGCAGCTCTCCGGCGGCCAGCAGCAGCGCTGCGCCATCGCGCGGGCCATCGCGGTCAAACCCTCCCTGATTCTGGCCGATGAGCCCACCGGCAATCTGGACAAAAAAACCGGACGTGAAATTCTGCAGATCTTCCGCGAGCTGCATCAGGCGGGCAACACCATCGTGCTCATCACGCACGACCCCAAGGTGGCCCAAAGCGCCGAGCGCGTCATCCGCATCGAGGACGGACAGCTCTACGAGAATCAGGAGGTGCCCCAGGATGATCTACCAGTCGTTTAAGATGGCCGTCAAGGCCATTGCGGGCAACAAGATGCGCTCGTTTCTCACCATCCTTGGCGTGGTGATCGGCGTGGTGGCCATCGTGGTGCTGGTCTCCATCGGCCAGGGGGCCAACAGCTCCGTGGTCGAAAGCATCGAAGGCATGGGCACCAACCTCATCACCGCCAACATCAACGCCCGCCGCATGAACCCCATTGATCTGGACAGCCTCAACGAACTGGCGCAGAACGAGGCCATCTCCTACGTGGCCCCCATCGCCAGCGTCAGCGGCACCGTCAAGGCGGGCACGACCACCTACGACGACGGCGTGGTGCAGGGCACCACCCCCGGCTACGAGAGCATCCGCAACTGGACCGTGGCGGAGGGCCGCTTCCTCCAGCAACCCGATATCGACAACCGAAGCTTCGTGGCGGTGATCGGCTCGGAGGCGGCCACGGAGATGTACGGCACCACGCACGCCGTGGGCGAAACCTTTTCACTCAACGGCTATACCATCACCGTGGTGGGCGTGCTGGAAGCGGTGGGCTCCAGCGCGTCGGGCAGCAACGATAACCAGATTCTGATTCCCTTTACCCTGGCCCAGCGCCTTTCCAATCAGACCTCCATCTCTTCCTTCTACGTGTCCGCCGCCTCCTCGGCGCAGGTCGAGCAGGCACAGGCCGCGGTGGAAAGTTACCTCGAAAAGGCGTTTGAAAACTACAATACCCGTTCCTTCGGCACGCAGTACAGCGTCTTTAACCAGACCGAGATGCTCTCCACCCTGAGCGAAACCACCAATACGCTCACCCTCATGCTGGGCGGTATCGCGGCGATCTCGCTGCTGGTGGGCGGCATCGGCATCATGAACATCATGCTGGTCAGCGTCGGCGAGCGCACGCGGGAAATCGGCATCCGCAAGGCCATCGGCGCGGCGCGGGGCAACATCCTGATGCAGTTTCTCATCGAGTCCCTGGTGGTCAGCCTCATGGGCGGCCTTTTGGGCCTGGCGATCTCGGTGGCCGCCGTCAAAGCGCTCGCGCCCGTTTTGCAGATGACGCTCACGATTCCCGTCAACGTGGCGTGGATGGCCATCGGATTTTCGGTGTTCATCGGCGTGGTGTTCGGCATGTATCCGGCCAACAAGGCCAGCAAACTCCGCCCCATCGAGGCTCTGCATTACGAAGGCTGACGTATGTTTTTTCCCGGGCCGCGCATGCTATAGGAAAACGCATGCGCGGCTTTTTTGCGCGCGCGTTTCAGGCAGGATGGGGGAAGAAGAGCATGCGCGGATTTCGGACGGATCTGGCCATGGAATGCATCGACGAGGGTGGCGGACGGGTGGAGGGCGTGCGTGTGAGCACGCATCATCTGGGCGGCATCACGCACACCCGCATCCGCATCGAGAAGGAGCGCGCGGCGGAGCTATTGGGCCGGCACACGGGCGAATACATCACGCTGGAGTACCGCGACCTGCCCCGCTGCGACGCGCACACCCAGAAGCTGCTGGCCGCGCTGGTGGCGCAGGGCGTGAAAAGTCTGCTGCCGCGCGAGGGCGAGGTGTTGGTGGTGGGTCTTGGCAACCGCAACGTGACCGCCGACGCGCTGGGCACCCGCGTGGTGGAGCGCATGCTGGTGACGCGCCACCTGCGGCAGGCCATCGCCAGGGAGCTGCGCGGCAGGCTGCGGGGAGTGAGCGCCATCGCGCCCGGCGTGCTGGGGCTGACGGGCATCGAGACGGCGGAATTGTGCCGCGGGCTGGTGCGCCATGTGCGTCCCTCGGCGGTCATCGCCATCGACGCGCTGGCCGCCTTTGAGAGCGAGCGCATCTGCACCACCGTGCAGATCACCGATACGGGCATCGAGCCGGGCAGCGGCGTGGGAAACCACCGTCTGGGCCTGACGGAAGAAACGCTGGGGGTAAAGGTGATCGCCGTGGGGGTGCCCATGGTAGTCTACGCCTCCAC
>ERZ827423.3636-NODE-3636-length-10375-cov-7.706395_pt1 | contig 10375 bp, 10 predicted proteins | sample MGYA00519775_ERZ827423 | MGnify/ENA primary metagenome ERZ827423 (study PRJEB31778, sample SAMEA3449296) | human gut metagenome | biome: human gut; feature: human-associated habitat; material: faeces | place: United Kingdom | collected 2010/2012 ...
AAACGACTGCATTCTAACCGAAAGGTAGGAATGCAGTCGTTTTTGTGATATAATTTACTGTCAATGAAAAACCACATCAACAATGTGCATTATACACCGTATCAATTAAAATTATAACCGGAAATTGAAAAAAATAGAAATTTCTGACCCGGTATATACATTTAACGAGGTTTTTCATCATATTGATCTAAATAAACACCTTGCTGTTAAGGAAAGCAGGATATGTCGCATATCTACATAGACGGAACAAAGATAACTGCCAATGCAAATAAGGGTAACGACCGATTATTGCCCGGATACAATATTCAGCAATGTAAGCAAAAAAATCACCGAGACTCATTTTTTCGTGAATCTCGGTGTTTTAATATGCTGTTTCTTTACAGCACCTTTTGTGGAGCGGATGATGGGAATCGAACCCACACGATCAGCTTGGAAGGCTGAAGTTCTACCACTAAACTACATCCGCTTATCTCTGCAACAAATAGTATTATATCATTACAGATAATATTTGTCAAGAGTTAATTTCAGATTATAAAAATTTTAAGAATATTTTAACTGTTTTATATTAAACTCTAAGTTTAACGATACTCCAACATATATAACGAAAAATGATTTTAAAAAGCAAAGGCCCTCGAATTTTTATCGAGAGCCTTTTATCTTTTTTATAAATCGAATTCAAAGTACGGATTATGGTACAGTGAAAATGTTATAATATGGTAAAGACAACCCTAAATTGCCAAAGTGAAGTTCGGATTTTTGAGGAAAAAACGAGAAATACCACGGGTTCACCTTGACAAAAGAGTATGGTAAAGACAAAATCCAATTTGGATAGATTAAAAAGGTGGTGTAAATAAATATTATTTAAAATCCATTTTGGAAAGATTTATTAAATTATATCATAATTAATTGTAAATATCAAATGTACTAAATTTATAAAAATAAATGTATTTATAAGCTTATTTATAAAAATTTTTCTTAGAAAATATATATTAGGTATTGACAAACAAAATTGTGAGCGCTATACTGTAATTAGAGTTGTGAAATATCATAACTCTAATAACAAAATCTAATACTATTAAAATAATAAATGGAGGTAAATATGAAAATCTTATTGCGATTTTATTTGCAAAACAATAAGCTGCCGATTGATTATCGACGAATTATGCTTTCGTTTTTTAAACGGTCACTGTCAGATATTGCCGAGGGAAAATATTATGAAAAATATTATTTTACACCGGAACGCAGAAATTTTACTTTTGCGGTGAATCTGCCTATGCCGAAGTTTTCTAAAACGGAAATTCAACTCGGGAAAAATCAACTAAACATTACTTTTTCAACAGCTGACTATAATACGGGATGTATTTTTATGTCTGCTTTTATAAAGCAAAAGGACAAGCCGATTCCCGCTCCGCTCGGCAACGAAATGAAACTTGTCAGTGTTAATCTTATGCCGGAAAAAAATGTTACTTCATCATCCGCTGTTGTGAAAATGCTTAGCCCTTTGTGTATCAGATTACATAAAGCCGAGAATAATTCGGATAAGTATATTTCGGTTGCTAATCCGGATTTTACGGAGATTGCAAAACAGGTAATTAAAGAGCAGCTTGTTGAAAGCGGTTTTGACGAGAAGTTAATTTCAAACTTTGAAATTAAACCGTTAAACGCAAAAAAAACAGTGGTTTATCACTACAAAAACTACATTGAATGCAGTTTAGGCAGTTTTAGTATTAATGCCGATAAATCGGTTATTAATTATCTGCTGAAAAGCGGTATAGGTTCACGAAAATCCGCAGGATTTGGCTTTGCCGAGCTTTTATCGGAGGGAGGTGAACCGAATTAATGAAAACAAAGATTGATTACTTTGATTATGACACTTTGCTGCAGCCTACCGATTGGAGGTTTGCAGCAGCCGTTGTCGGTTTATGTAAATATTTTGATTACTTTGGAATTGTTTACAAAGTCCTCTATGATGTTGAAGAAAAGCCCGATAATTATATCCACGGCTTTGACGGTATTATTTACAAAAGTGAAGATATAACAGAAGAAAAATATCTTGAGTTTGCAGAGAACTATTTTGAAAAATATATGACTCACATAAATATTTTAAACATTCTCGAAAGTCAAGAATTCAGTGAAGAACAAATTAAATTGGTAAACGACCTTGTTAAGAGTAAAACAGTTCTTAAAGGGCTATTTGACAAAATAAAATTTGATGGAACAAATAAAGATATTTTTATTTCAACCATTGAAGAAAACAGGGCGGAAATTATAAAGAATATCTTTAAAAACGGCAATAACCTTTATAAGAATTACTGCAATGAACGACTTATTTTTACCGAAGATAACAGCACTTGCAGACTTAGAGGCTACAATGTTGACAAAGACAGAAAAACAAGTAATCTCGGCTTTTGTTTTTCAAAGGAAAGTTTTGAGAGCAATGATATTTTAGAATTTGATTTTATACCGTTTGCTTTTTCAAATTCTGATATGAGAGAAACTTATTTTGTGAATAACAATTTTTCTGTTAAGTCTTTAACTCAAACAAACTATGCTTTTTCAAATCAACTTAGCAGTACAGAAAATAAAGACGACAAAAACAAACTAATGCTTGTTTTGCAAAACTCAAAGGATTATATAAGCTATGATGTTGAAATTATATCAAAATCACAGGATAAGGCTTATTACGAAACATTCTTTGTACGACTTGAAAGATTAAAAAAGTTAAGAGAATTATCGGGAAAATCATTAAACTTTGTCAAAAAAATCAATGATGATTATTGGTTTAATCTTGAGAAAGAAGTTTATATGCGTTGTCTTAACAATGTGTTGCTTGACGATGTAATTTTAATGATGCTTAAGTTTTATTTTGATGATAATGCCGTTAAAGGCTATATAAAAAGCAGAACTGATATGCTAATAGACATAAATGTATCTTGGAAAGGAAATGAAATTATGAATGAAATTAAGTCAGCAAAAAGTTGTGGATTTTTAACTTCCCAAAAACTAATTGAAATGAAAAGCAGTAATAAAATTAATTCATATAAGCAAAAAATAATCAGTGCTCTTTGCGCACATGATTACGACAGAGCAAAAGAGATTATACTTAGTTTGTCTGCTTATGTCGGAATGGAATTTTCATTTTTCTATACATTTCTTGAAAATGCGGAAGAAAATAAAGATCTTGCATTTGCTTTTGCAAGCGCATTAATTGAAGTAAGCTCAAAAAATAACTAATATAAAGGAGATTTTATTATGAAAAATAAAGCATTAACATTAACTGTAATCGCAAATATGACAAGCAACTACGGCGAAAGCCTCGGTAATATTTCAAGTGTACAAAAGGTATTCAGAGGCGGAAAAGAGTACGCTACAAGAAGTCGTGAGAGCCTTAAAAACGCTATCTGTGTTCAGTCGGGTTTTTATGATGATTTACAGACATCAATCGACGGAGCAATGCAAAAACTTGTTAATGAAGATGTAAATGCCGCAACATGCCGTGCGCTTGAGGGTGGATATATGTCAACAAAAGATGTTACATACATCCGTAACAGTTCTTTCTATCTTACAGACGCTGTTGCTACAGAGCCGTTTATTAATGATGCCCGTTTTCACAATAACCTTTACCTTGCAACCAATTATGCTATGGCACACGGTTTAAATGTTCAAAACAATGCAAAGGATTGCGGTCTTATGCCTTATCAGTATGAATATGACAAGTCATCTAAAATTTACAGTCTTACAATTGACCTCGAAAAAATCGGTAAGGACGAAAACTTTGGTGCAGAGGCAGATAACGCAGAAAAGTGCGAAAGAGTAATTGCTCTTATTAACGCAGTAGAAAATCTTTCACTTGTTGTTAAAGGAAATCTTGATAACGCAGAGCCGATTTTTGTGGTAGGCGGTCTTTCACCGAGAAAAACACATATTTTTGAAAATGCTGTTTCTGTTTCAGGCAAAAGACTTATTATAGAGCCGATTAAGGAAAAACTTGCTCAAGGTTACAGTTGTGCACTTATGCGTAACGGCGAGCTTTCAAACGAGGACGAAATTGTAAGAGAACTTAATCCTGTAAGTATGACAGAATTTTTTGAAAATCTCAGAGGTCAGGTTAAAGAGTATTTTTCGGAGTAAGGCGGAATTAATATGAAAGCAATTAGACTTCATATAAAACAAAACAGTGCAAATTACAAAAAAGAAGAAACTGTACAAAACCGTATGACATTTCCTTTACCGCCGTATTCAACTGTTATCGGAGCACTTCATAAGGCTTGCGGTTATACATCTTATCATCCTATGCAAGTAAGCGTACAGGGAAAGTACGGTTCTCTAAAAACAAAAATGTATAAGGACGATTGTTTTCTTAACAGTCTTAATGATGACAGAAATTTGCTTGTAAAAATGAAAAATCCCGATATGCTTTCAAGTGCATATCAGGTTGTGGCTACTGCACAAAAGGCTCAAGGAAACAGCTTTGAAAAAGGCATTACAATTAATGTAATTAATGAAAAATTGCTTGAAGAATACCGCTTTTTAAAGCGTACAAAACGCAGAATTGACAAGCATAAAAAAATCATTAATAAAATGAAAACTCGGCTCAAAGAAATGAAAGCCGATGAAAATGTTTCTGCCGAAGAAGTAAAAGAATTTGATAAGCGTATTAAGCATATAAAGGCTGTGTATGATGAGTACGAAAAGGTAAAGTATACTATTCCGTATTCCCATTTCAGAACGCTTGCAAAAGGCCCTAAGTATTATGAACTTCTCTGCGATATTGAACTTATCATTCATATAGTTGCAGATGAAAATACTATGAATGATATTATGGATAATATCGGAAATCTTACTGCAATCGGCAGAGGAGAGGATTTTGTAGAAGTTCTTGAGTGTGCGGAAACAGAGCTTTTTGATGTTGACGAAGATGTCGATTACGGAGAAGCTGATTTTGATGTTTATATGCCTGTCGAGTATCTCGAAATTAATAAAGACGATATGGATATAATTTCAAAAACGGAAGGCGGATACACAGGCGGTACAAAATATTTAATGCCAAAGGATTACAAAACTGTGCAGTTAAAGGGCGGTATGAGAAAACGAGTGTTTAATCGTGTACCTATTATTTTCTGTCAACTTAACTATATTGAAAACGGTTGTAAAGGCATAATGCTTGACAAAACCGAGAACGGCATATATTCAGTGTTTTTAGCTTGAGGTATTTGTAATGAATATAGAAGATAAACTTGCAAAACCCGACAAAACAATAGGACAACATTCAAATGAGCTTATAGAGCAGGCAAAACTGCTCTATAAGCTCGGTTATATAAAATCTGATGATTTATACGCTGATTTACTTGTTTCGTGTTTAAAACATGATAACGGTAAAGCAAATTCTCAATTTCAAAAAAGAATTACTAAAGGTGGAAATTTTCAACCTGAACAAGAAATTCCACACAGTATACTTTCGACTTTTTTTATTGATAAATCAGAATGTATAAAACCTATAAGCGTATATTTTGCTGTGCTTTATCATCACTATAACAAAGACTCTCCTGTTACAGTGTTTAAAGAAAACCGTGAGCTTATAGAAAAATTCCTTGCTGAATTTGGCTTTGATACAAACTCTTACAATAAAATGAAGAGGAATATTAAGAAAATCAAAGCTTTATTTGAAACCGAACTTTCTGATGAAGAAAAACAATACGCTGTTTTATTAAAAGGTCTTTTACATAAATGTGATTACAGTGCAAGTGCAGGTCTTGACTGCGAAAAGGTCAACGATTTTTTGACTGCTTCTTTAAACAATTGGAAAAATACCCGAAATATACATTACAATGAATTGCAAGAATTTTGCATTAAAAATACAGACAGCAATTTAATTGTAACCGCACCTACAGGTATGGGCAAAACCGAGGCGGGATTGCTTTGGTGCGGGGACAATAAATGCTTTTTCGTTTTGCCGTTAAAAACAGCTATCAATGCGATGTACGAAAGAATTAAAAAGCTTTGCGGAGATAATTCTCAAGAAGATTACAAGGAAAGAGTGGCACTTGTTCACTCCGATATGAAATCCTATTATTTGGAAGATTCAATAATTAGCGGAAAAAATTATGATTTTGCGTATGCACAATGCAGTAAACAGCTTGCACTTCCGATTACAATTTGTACGCCTGATCAGATATTTGACTTTGCATTGAAATATGCAGGTTATGAATACAAACTTGCGGTAGCGTCATATTCAAAGTTTATTATTGATGAGATACAGATGTATTCACCTGATGTTTTGGCTGCAATTATTTATGCAATTGAGATGATTCATACTTTTGGGGGTAAAGTGGCTGTAATTACCGCAACTTTGCCTCCGTTTGTAAGAAACGAGATTGAAAAAATACTCGGAACAGATGTAAAAACATCCGATTTTTCTGATAAAGGAAAGCTAAGGCATAATGTAAAAGTATATGAAAAAAACTTGCAGTCTGACGATATTATAAAAATATTTGATGATACAATATGCGATAAAGTAAAAAAATATCTTGTCGTTTGCAATTCAATTGATATTGCAAATAAGATGTACACCGAAATAAAAAATTCGGATATTAACGCAAGTGTAAATCTGTTTCATTCCAATTTTACAAAAAATGACAGAAAAACTAAAGAAAATGCGATTTTAGCAGCCTCTGAAAAAACTAACGAATGTATGAATATACCTGAAATATGGATTTCAACATCAGTAGTCGAAGCAAGTCTTGACATTGATTTTGATATTCTTATTACCGAGTTATCGGATTTATTTTCTTTGTTCCAACGCTTTGGGAGAGTAAACAGAAAGGGTAATAAAGACTTTTCATCTTCCAATTGTTTTGTATTTACTGAAATTCAAGGTAATGCACATCGTTTTGTTGACGATGATATTCATTCGTTGTCAAAACAGGCGATTTTAAGCGTTGACGGAATTATCTCTGAAGTTCTTAAAAAAGAACTTATAGATGAGTACCTTTCGGTTGAAAAAATCGAAAAATCAAAATATTATCAAGAATATCGTAAAATTTATAAATATTATAAAGAAAATGTCGATTATCTCTCTCTTAAAAAAGATGGAATAAGAAGTATTGACAGAAGCGACGCTGTACCGATTGATATTTATAATCAAAATGAAAGTGCCATAGAAAAAGCTTTGGAAGTTTTAAAATCAGATACTTATTCAAGAGATGATAAACTTAAGGCAAACGAAGAAATACTTGGATTTACGGTTTCCGTACCTAAATTCAGAATTGACGATTACGAAATAAAAAAATTAAAAATGCCATATACTGAATTACCTGTTATTAACAGCAGTTATGATTCCGAATGCGGCATCAGATTTGATAAGGAAAAGAAAACCAAAAAGCAAGATAAATCTGATGATAAGGGAGAACCTGATAATTTTATATGAGGTATGATTATGGACGAAAATAATATTTCGGGTATGCATATTTATTATTACTATGTGTGTAAAAGAAAGCTGTGGTATTTTTCAAACGGTTTGGCAATGGAAAGTGAAAACGAAAATGTCAAAATCGGAAAACTTATAGATGAAACCACTTATAAGCAAAAGAAAAAACATATTATGATCGACAACACAATCAATATTGATTTTATTACCGAGCATAAACTTTTACATGAGGTAAAGAAAAGCAGAAAGATAGAGGAAGCGGGTATTGCTCAACTTAAATACTATCTTTATTATCTGAAAAAGCGTGGGGTAGAGGGAATAAAAGGCAGAATTGATTATCCTTTGCTAAAGCAAAGTCTTAATGTTGAACTTAGCGAAGAAGATGAAAGAGAGCTTGAAAGTGCGGCAGCTGATATAGTAAAAATTATATCGGCTGCTTTGCCGCCAAAATTTAAAAGTAAAAGAATTTGCAAATCATGTGCTTACTATGATTTGTGCTGTATTTGAGGTGATAAAATGCAGGAAAGTTATTACATATATTCGTCAGGCAATTTAACTCAAAAAGACAACACATTAAGATTTACTGCAATCGACGGAAATGTAAAAGATCTTCCGATAGAAAATATTAAAGAAATTTATATTATGAATGAAATAACGGTCACATCTAAATTGCTGAACTTATTTTCAAAATACGGAATACTTGTACATTTCTTCAATTACTATCAATTTTACATAGGAAGTTTTTGCCCAAAGGAAACAAAACTTGCAGGTCAGCTTTTGGTTAAGCAAGTGCTTGCTTACGGCGACTATTCAAACAGATTATCAATAGCAAGAGAATTTATAGTTGCTGCGTCTTATAATATTTACAGAAACTTAAGATACTACAACGGCAGAGGCAAGAATGTGTCAGAGCAAATGGCTGCTATTGAAAATTTGAGGAGGAAACTTGCAGATGTAGAAACCATAGAAGAGTTGATGGGAATTGAAGGTAATATTCGACAGGAATATTACAAAGCGTGGAATGTAATTATTGATCAGAATATTGAATTTGATAAAAGAGTCTATCATCCTGCCGACAATATGATTAACAGCCTTATTTCATATGTCAATTCTCTTGTATATACAAAAACTCTGGCGGAAATTTATAAAACCCAACTTAATCCTACAATAAGCTATCTTCATCAGCCGGGTACAAGGCGATATTCTCTTGCACTTGATGTTTCGGAAATTTTCAAACCGCTGATTGCGGATCGTCTGATCTTTTCTTTGCTTAATCGAAAACAAATAACAGAAAGCAGTTTTGTAGAAGGACTTAACGGTTTGCAGCTTACCGAAAGAGCGTCACGAATAATTACATCTGAATTTGACGAAAAATTAAAGACAACTATTTTTCACAAAGAACTTAATAAAAATGTTTCTTATCAATTCTTAATCAGACTTGAACTTTATAAACTGATAAAGCACATTATAGGAGAAAAAGAATATAAAGGCTTTGAAATGTGGTGGTAAATATTGTATGTAATTCTTGTATATGATATAATATGCGATGAAAAGGGCAGAAAAATACTTCCAAAGGTATTTAAGATTTGCAAAAAATATCTTGTACATATTCAAAACTCTGTTTTTGAAGGAAACTTAAGTAAAGCAAACTCACTTGCTTTGCAAAAAGAACTTGATGTTTATATCAGAAAAGACAAGGATTCGGTAATAATGTTTCATACCCGTGAAGAACGGTGGATGAATAAAGATTTTCTTGGAAAAACGGATGATAAAACATCAAATTTTTTGTAACGCTTTTATTGTCGACCTGACATAGCACAAAACCCCCGGCAGGTTGACAGAACCTAACAATCAAGTAATCATCGGTATAGTTGCTTTTGATATATTGAAATGACAGTAATATTTGATAAATATTTGGTATATCGACAAAACAGCACAGAAAAATGCCGATGATTACTTATCCTTTTATCCCACGGCTATAAATCTATCCATATTGGATTTTAAATCCGCTAAGCGTTTGTACATCAAAGTCGCTTTCAACTCTATAAATCTATCCATATTGGATTTTAAATACAAGTTTTTACTTTATTATAGGTCTTTTTTGACTCTATAAATCTATCCATATTGGATTTTAAATGGGCGAGAAAGAGTGGGGCTTTCATAAACACATGGCTATAAATCTATCCATATTGGATTTTAAATCAATGGGCGGAACGCTTGCATCCTAACGGCTTTTTCTATAAATCTATCCATATTGGATTTTAAATCTTTGTTTGCGTATTGCACTCAACTTGTGCCCGGGTCTATAAATCTATCCATATTGGATTTTAAATCCATTTAAAAGTGTTATCCTGCGGCTGAAACTTATACCTATAAATCTATCCATATTGGATTTTAAATTACTGCACAGGAGGCGCTCGAACTCGGCTTGTGTGATGAAATTCTCGACCCTGTTGACTTAACGGATTCAAAAGAAGTTATCGAACAGGCTGAACAGAGAAAAAATCCTAAAGCAAAACAAGCAGCGGCAGAACTCACAAAAATGCTTGGTAAAAAGCTACAGGAACCAAACCTCACTCAGCACGAAAAAGACAGCTTTGATTTTTTTGAAACATTTTTCAAAAACAAAAATTATTTATAAAGGAGATTAAAAATGAAAAATCTTGATTTTATCAACAATGCAAAAACAAATTTTGCAAAGCAGTTGAAGGAAGCGTTCGCAGACAAAGACGAAGCTAAGATGACATCTGCATTTGAGCAGTACGCTACAAGTCTTCAGCAGGCTATTATCGACACAGCAGCGGAAGTAGGTGCGACCGCCGACAACGCTATCCTTGCAAAAAGAGGTTTCCGCCAGCTCACATCAGCTGAGCAGACCTTTTACAACAACATTAAAACTGCATCTAAGTCGGTTGATGTTAAGCAGAGTCTTGCAGGTCTTGATGTAAC
>ERZ827423.3638-NODE-3638-length-10369-cov-3.442408_pt1 | contig 10369 bp, 7 predicted proteins | sample MGYA00519775_ERZ827423 | MGnify/ENA primary metagenome ERZ827423 (study PRJEB31778, sample SAMEA3449296) | human gut metagenome | biome: human gut; feature: human-associated habitat; material: faeces | place: United Kingdom | collected 2010/2012 ...
GTGTTCGTGGGCAACCCGATGGGCGGTGCCGAGTACTACGGCACAGCCACGGGCGGCATGGACATCTACACCCTCGAGGTGAGCGCGGACTTCCTTTCCGAGGACCGCGCAACGCTCACGCTCAAGACCGACGATGCCGAGACCACGCCCCAGCACGACTACGAGTGCGAGTACTTCTATGTGGACGTGTCCGATGCCTGGCGCGGCACCTTTCAGGTGGAGGAATCCGCGTCGAGCGACGGCACGCTCGTCGTAGGCTTTTCCGTGCAGCTGCCCGGCGGCGTGCTGCCCACCACGTGGGTGAGGGTCGGCGAGAGCGAGGGCACGCCCGTCGACGAGGTTCTGGGCACCACGTCCGATGGCAAGGAGGTCACGATGGAGCACGGCGCCTCGCCCTTTATCCAACCCATCACTGAGAACGGTGGCGCTACGATCACCTTGAAGTAACAAGCGACGGGGCCGCTCCGGTGGTCCCGGCTCAACGCGGTATGTGTTTCCGACTGAAGGAGGAAGTCATGTTTTGTCCCAAGTGCGGCAAGAAGGTTCCGGAGGGCTCTGCCTTCTGTCCGTCCTGCGGAGCGAAGCTCGCCGTTTCCACGAAGGCCGATGCCGGTCAGGAGACGAAGGAGGCTCCCAAAGCCGCTGCTGCCCCGAAGGCCGATGACGCGGTGAAGCAGGATGGCGAAAAGACCGCTGGCACCGCCGCCGGTTTCGCTCCCGGCGCGAAGGCCGGCTCCACCGCCAAGTCGCTCGGTACCGTTGCCGGCGCCTCCAAGAAGGGCTCGCGCAACAAGATCATCGCCATCGCCGCTGCGGCGGTAGTCGTGCTGGTGCTTGCATTCTGCGTGATCGGTCCCATGCTGAACCCGGCCCCCGAAGGCGGCACGGGCGATCAGTACCAGGCCGGTGTCAACGCCCCCGATCCGGATAGCAACGATTCCGCCGACGAGGATTCCTCGCGCGATCCCGGCGGCGATCGTTACCAGCAGTTCACGGTGAGCGACCTTGAAATCGAGACCGATGCTGCAGATGGCCCAAAGGTGACGTGTACGATCACCAACAACTCCGAGCAGATTGCTCAGGATGTTGGGATCAGCGCCACGGGCACGTATATTACGACCAACAACTATGGTGACGAAGTCGAGAACGAGGGTTCTCTGGACCTGATTTGCACTGAGGCGGGCAGCAACACCATCCCGTACCTCTTCCCCGGCGAGAACGAGATCGAGCTGATTCCGTCGGATCTGGACAACATCGTTGCCTCGTATAGCAATGGCTACACGGGTGAGACCCAGAATTATCGCTTGCAGGACCTCACAGATGTCGTGGTGACGGTCTCGGGAGGCAGGGTGCTCGATCCCAGCCAGTACGCCGTGCTTGACGAGGACGAGTACACTGCCGAGCTCCAGATGGCGCTCGATGGCAACTATCCCGTCCTGAACCTCACGCTCACCAACAACACGGACTATCGTTGGGCAAACGCAACCGTGTACGTGGTCGCGATCGATGCCAACGGCCAGCGCGCGCACTTCACGAGCGGCGATAGCAACAGCGCTGCGTTTAGCGTTGGTCCGTTGAGCGAGCAGTACTTCAAGGTTGGTGAGACCAAGGAGATGCAGACGGACTACAGCTCTGACCTCAACGTCGACCACTTCGAGATTTCCCGCGTGGTGGTTCAGAAGGAGCTGGTCGACACGGGTTCCGACAGCTCTTCCTCGTCCGAGGACTAGCTTTCCCAAACGAGCGGCGCCGCACCATCCGGTCACGGCGCCGCTCGTTTCTTTTAGGCAGATTATTTGTCGCAGGCCGTTGCCGATTGTCGCCGGCCGCTGTAGGCCGTCTCGGCGATCCCGCAGGCGTTGAAAAAGGGCTCGAGCCGGGCGTCGAGAAAACCGGCCCTTCCAATGCTTCACCTATGCATACGAAAACTAAGAGAGAAGAAAACCGGGGCGCTTCGTCGGCAACCGACAGGGCGCCTCTGCATTACACAGGGCAGCCGATAGGCAAGGAGTATCGCCAAGAGAAAGGAAGCTTCGATGGGAAGTCCAAATGTTGTCCTTGCGCTCACCACGATTGCGGGAACCGCATGGGCGGCGAAGCGCATTCCGCGCTTGCGACCGGTGCGCGGCATGAGCCCGCTGATGCGTCTGCTCGTCTTTTTGGTGGATGGCGCACGCTTGCTCACCTTCGGTGCCGTGTGCTGCGCAGGAATATCCGCGGCTGAAAGCAACATGTTGGCCGCATCCATGTATCTGCAGGCGGCGGTGGTGTTCGCCACGGTGTACGTTGCCATGGACTGGGCGGGCCAGCTCGCGATGGCGCGGCGTTTCTGAGACAGTTGTGCCAGGTCAATCTGTCTCAAAGAGCAGGTCGTGGGCGTTTGGCTGCGATCGCTCGAATTATCAGAAAAAAGTTCTTGACCCCGCATGAGCGCCGTGGCTTAATGATGGTGCTCGAAAAGAGCAAGAAGGACTCCAAGCACATCAAGTTCAGGTTTCAGCGTGTAAGAGGTAAAGGAGAGCGTTATGAGCAACACGAAAATCATCTTGTAACAACGAAATAGCGCTTGATCAGCTACCGACCGCCGGGTTTGTTGTCTCGCTTTGGGGCTCCGGACCCGGGCGATCGCGCAGCGCTTGTGCTTCTGTGCGAAACACCGCCGGCCACGTAGCTTGAAAACCGAAGAGCGGATATGCTCACCCTCCTTCTGGCGAGCCGCCTAAGAGCGTGCGATGACCCTGAAACAGCGAGCCCGGCGGGGCGATGACCTGGGAAGGCGGCGAGGCATGATGATCCCGCAGGGCCGGCAGCGAAGCCCCATATGAGAAGGGAGGAAAACGCTACGCAGCACCTTCCAGCACCGGCCCTTTACCACGAAGATTCAAAACGTACCAACAGCGAAAGGACAAAGCCTGCACAACACAATCCAGCGCCCAAGCATGTAGTGCTTGAAAGCGCACACAGCCACCAGCACAAAAGACGTGGGCGGTAAAGCCCCAGCACAACAGAGAGGAAACATTATGGCTATCAATCGCGTCACCCTTACTGGCAACCTTACCCGCGACCCGGAGATGCGCGCAACATCAAACGGCACGCAGATCATGAGCTTCACCATTGCCGTGAACGATCGGCGCCGCAACCAGCAGACGGGCGTTTGGGAGGAATATCCCAACTTCGTTGGCTGCGTCATGTTCGGCCGTCGTGCCGAGGCGCTTGGGCGCTACCTCGCCAAGGGCCGCAAGGTTGCCGTGGAGGGCAGCCTGCGTTACAGCACCTGGACCAGCGACGGTGCGAAGCGCAGCAAGCTCGAGGTCGTGATCGACGACCTTGAGTTCATGTCTTCTTCGCGATCAGAGGGCCAGGCGACGCGGCAGCCTTCGACACATGGCACCGCGAGCTTCGGCAATGCTCCCGCAGAAGGCGAGGAGTATACCGACATCCCTTTTGATTCGGCGGATAGCTCTGAGAGCTATCCGTATGACGAGCCGGATTCGAACGAGCTCTGCGACGTCGATTACTGAGCACCGCCCCACGCGTAAGAGCTACCGCCCTGTGCCGCTGTCAAATCGGTAAGATAGACCTAGCCGAAAGACGGCGGCCACGGGGCGCAGTAGCGAGCAAGAAAGGACCGCACATGCTCGATTCACATGACCCAGACGTACCGTGTGCAGATCGCATGCTCTCCACCTTCATTTTCACGCTCAAGGAGCTGCCCGGCGTAGGCCCCAAGACGATTCTGCGCGTGCTGGTTAACGGCAGGGAAGCCATCATGGGAGCGTCGCTCTTGGACGAGGATTTCGCTCGAACCTTGGGCGACAAGGCGCTTATGCGGGCGCTCGATCGGCCCGGTGTATCGTGGAACGAGTGCGAGGAGCGCGCAGGAGAGATCATGGATCGCGCCGAGCGCCACGGCCTCTCTGTGCTCAATCCCTTTATGAGCACGTATCCTCGCCGCATGCTTTTCAACCAGAGTTTTCCGCCGCTGCTTTTCGTCCGAGGCGACGTTGCCAGCCTGAACGCTCCTGCCGCTGTGGCAATGATCGGCACCCGCAACCCCACAAACGTCGCGGTGCGCATGGGCCGCCGCCTCGCGGAGATTCTGGCAGGCGAGGGGTACGTGGTGGTAAGCGGCCTTGCCCTGGGGTGCGACACGCTCGGCCATCAAGGCGCGCTTGATGCCGGGGGCCGAACGGTCGCCGTGCTCTCGACGCCGGTGGACGGGGCGGTGTATCCCAAGCGAAACCAAGAGCTTGCGGAGCGTATCGTAGAGACCGGCGGCGCGCTCGTTTCGGAGTATGCGCCGGGCGTTCCCATTCCGCAGAGGCAGTTTGCGAGCAATTTGGTTGCCCGAGACGAGTGGCAGCCCGCGCTTGCGGATGGCGTCATAGCGTTTGAGACGAGTACCGACGGCGGCACAAACCACGCGTTGCGTCACGCGCTGAAAACCAAGACGCCGGTCGCAGTGTTCGATTACAGCACTCGGCACGACGTCGACTTCTATGGCGACCCGAGGTTCGGCGGCAATGTGGCCTACCTGGAATCGGGCAACGCGTCTCCCCTCTACGGCCCCGATACCATCGAGGCGTTCAAGATGCGCATGGAACAGTATCGTCAGACGGCCCGCAACATTCATTGGAGTGAGGCATCGTCGAACGCGGATTCCAGCTCCGGTACGGGTTCTGCCACGCCCGCCCATGCGTCGCTCGAGCACATGGTCGTAGACCAAGACGGCCAGATGCGATTCGATTTTTCGTAACGAGCCAATGCTGCATGCATCAGCGCCTTTTGGAGCAAGGGGGCCGAATACAGGTCATTTACCATGGAAAACGATGTTGAACAACAAGGTTATCGGCGTCGTCGAGTGCAAGTTGTAGAGCCCGGCAGGGACAGCGTTGAAGATGTGGAAGCACCAACAGAAAGGAAACCCCATGTTTGAGAATCTCGCCACCAAGTACCGTGTCGTTTTCGAAGGCCGCAAGGAGCCGGTGTTCTACGGCGAGCTCTACCCCGCGCGCGGAGAGAAGAGCGGGGGGCAGTGGGATCTGTTCCATTACGCTCGCGGGATGAAGCGCGAGAAGGACTTCGATGAGAGGTGCTTCAAAGAGTATTCCAATAGCTATTGGGCTGACTTGCGAAAGCTGGTCCAGGCTGTCATTGAGGCGGCGCCACGAGGCAAGCGCATCGGGCTCGTCGCCATTCCGTCAAGCACCAAGGGCAAGATGAACGTCGTTACCAGCGTTGCGCGATTGGTGCTGGGCGGCGGCGCGCTCGCGTGCGACGATTTGACGCCTCATTTTGTGCGCACGGAAAGCAAGGAAAAGGCCCATGACGGCGGCACGCGATCCGTTGCGGAAAACGTAAACACCCTCGCCTTCGAGCCCGCCTCTCGTGCCCAGGCCTATGATGTCATCATCGTGGTCGACGACATTCTTACCACGGGAAACTCCTTCATCGCGGCCGATACGGTGCTGCGCGATGCGGGCTTCACAGGAACGATCGTCAACTTTGCGTTTGCGCGCACCACGTCTGCAGACGCCGAAGAGGTGTTCGAGCGCGGGGTAAGCACCGCGTTCGCCGCCCATAGCAATGCTCCCATCGATGCCCTCGTGCTCGATCTTGATCAGACGCTGCTCGATGACCCGGTGCTTAACGAGGAGTACGAGCGAGATCCGTATGCCTACATCCGTAACCATGGCGGTGGCAGCATTCCCTACTCAGGGTATCCTGGAATCTCGTTCATCCAGCGCCTCGGTATTCCCAACGCTATTGTGAGCAACAGCAGGGCAGGGAGGCTCCGTGCCATCACCACGACATGGAAGCTCGGCTCGGCCCTCATAGGCAGGGAGTATGAAAGGGGCGAGCTTGGACGGGGTGAGCTTCCCGAGAACGTTTTTAACGCGCCGCGCGTCGAGCGCCATGACTTCTCCTATTCTCTGAGCAAGCCGTGTCCCGACGGCGTGCAGCAGGCGGTGCGTCACCTTATCCCTGATGAAGCGAAGCGCGCCACCGCCCGCATCGTCGGTTTGGGCAATACGCTCGAGGACATGCTCGCGTATCGTGCGGCGGGCGTGGAGCCCGTGCTCGCCCTGTGGGGCGTGCCGGAGTGGCTGCGGCCCTTCGCGAAGCAAGCTTGGGGAGCGACGCATGCGTTTGAAGACGTGCAGGCGTTTTGCGACTGGTGCAAGAACCCGTTAGAGCCCAAGGAGGATGCTTCGGACGAAACGCTCCGTTCGGGAGAAACGCCCCTTTCCGACGAAGAGGCCAAGGCGCTCCCGTCCATCTCTAGCCTTCTCAACGGCTGGAAAGCTGCGGGAGATGCGGATGGCAAGGCGCTCGAGGTGGCCAAAATGAACGCCAGCAAGGCGAACGTCATCCTCGAGCGCGGCGGGTACCTTACGCCATCCGTTGACGGAAACCGGCGCGTGACGGAGAAGGGCCGCGAGCTCGGTATCATGGAGCATATGGAGGAGCCGCGCAGGCCGAAGCTGGGACAGGGCCTGGTTCCCGTCGTCCGCTATACCGAGCGGGCCGAAGGCCCGGTCAAGCGCCTCATTCTCGAGAGCTTGCGCAGCTAGCGCGCGCCGTAGGATGAGCCGCCTGTGAGGATGGGCGCGGGCGGCTCGTTCGATTACAGGATGGCCTGGCAGGCTGGGCCATTGGGGAGGAGATACGCCATGGAAGACCACAGCGCGCCCCAGCAGCTCGATGCCGAAGAGCTGGTCAAGCGCTATGAAGTGTACGCCGAGATCATGGGCCGTCAGCGCGATCGTAAAGACAAGAACGATTCTGATGAGCACCCGGTCTACAAGCAGGCAGCGTTCTCGCTGCTGTGGTTTTACCGCAACCTTGCGCAGCCGGGCTCGCTGAATCTGCTTTCCCAGGCGTTTTTGGGCGACGAGGGGGCGCAGCTCCAGCTCTCGTTTGGCGAGGCGCCCGAAGCATCGTTTTCAGACGCGCTCCTCGAGGGCAAGTATCCGCTCAATGCGAGCCAGCGCCGCGCCATTGCCCGTGCGCTCAAAAGCGATATCTCACTCATCCAGGGCCCTCCAGGCACCGGTAAGACCGAGGTCATCCTGAACTTGGCCTCATGCATCATCGGCCGGGGCAAAAATGTCGCCGTGGTGGCGAACAACGGTAAGGCCATCGATAACATCACGGAAAAGATCTCCGGCTGGCGAAAGCATCCCGAGCAGGCCGGCCCCAACCAGCGGCGTCTTGTCGAATCCTATGCGCGCTTGGGCGGAAAGGACGCGCGCAAGGAATGGGTCGCCGGTCATCAGGACGCTCCGGATGCCATTCGTTTTCGCACGGGCGTAAAGAAATACGATGGCGTCGTGCTGCCGAATAAGGTGTTCGCCCGCTATCGCTCTGGGGGCGGTGGCTGGGAACCGCATGTGCACGCAGCGGACTTCCTGAAGCGCTACCCCTTCATTACAAGCACGATCCATTCGTTCAAAAAGTGCTTTACGGATGGCGACACATTCCAGTTCGACTACGTGGTCATGGACGAGGCGTCGCAGTGCAACCCGCTTCTGGGCTTGGTTGCTATGAACAGCGCCAAGCATCTCGTTCTCGTGGGCGATGTGGAGCAGCTGCCGCCCATCTATTCCTCTGATTCCAATCGTGCGATTGCGCGCGAAATTCGGGCACGCTGCCTCACCATGGTCGATGACCAGCGATTCTCGCTGCGCGACGACGAGCGAGACAACGGCATGAGCATTCTCGTATCTGCTCAACGGGCGCTCTCCAAGCAGCCCGTGCCGCACACCTTCCTCGATGAGCACTATCGCTGCCATCCGGGCATCATCGGCTTCTGCAACGAGTTCGTATACAAGCCAGATGGCAATGAGCTTCAGGTCAAGACCATCGATTACGACAAGAGCGTCGAGATGCCCATTCGCGTTCGCTGGTTCGAAGGCAACTACTGCGAGCGCTACATCCCTCAAAAGGTCGTGGACGGCAAGCTTGTGGATGCATGGGATATCGAAGGCATTGCAGGCGGAGGCGGCGGAGATCAGGGTGAGCCCTCGCGGAGCGGTAAGGGCACCGGGGAACCGCAACGTGCTACGCGCGACGCCGAAAACGATACCCAGAACGAGGAAGGGCGGCGCCGTGAGCGCGAGCAGACCGAGGAGGATACGCGCAAGCTCAGTCGCTGCAACAGCCGCCAGATCGAGATCTTCATGCATGAGGAGTGGCCGCAGCTCTGTGAGCGCCTTGCGCATGAGGAAGGGCTCAGCGCCTGTGTGCTCTCGCCGTATCATGGCGTGCTCGAGGCGCTTCAAAACCGGCTGAGGCTCGATGGGAGCATCTCTGACGACGCGATGGCCATGGAGGGCTCTGGTGGCGCTGATCCCACCGTGCCGCACATCCCCACCTTCACCATTCATAAGTCGCAGGGTCAGGAATTCGATATCGTCTACCTCCTGCCGGGCGAGGACGGCTCGTGGGAATGGCCGTGGACCGAGGCCAAGGCGCTCATCAACGTGGCGGTGTCGCGTGCCAAGTGCGAACTCGTCATCATCACCTCGACCGCGCTTATGAGCGAGGAGACCCAAGCGGCTCTCGTGGGTGAGCGCAGGGTGGTTGGCCCGGCCGAAAACATGAAAGACGAGCTTTCTGACGAGGAGCGCGCCAAGCGGAATGAGCGCGAGAGGTTCCTGCAGAAGCTCGTCGATTACGCGCGCGATCACAACGATCCCGCCCGCACGCCCGGGTGCGTCGAGGGCTTCCCGGCGAGCGACTATGCCTTCGGGTTCCATCGCTCGCGCATGCGTTCGGTGTTCGACAGCGTGCCGCTGCTGCGCAAAGAGTCGTTTTCCAAGGCCTCGTCGCCCGAGATTGCCGTGGAAAACGCCCTGCGCTCCGCTCGTCTTGATGAGCGGGGTCTCGAGGTGGGCATCAACGTGCCTTTGTCGACCCTCATCTCTTCGGGCGCCCTGCGCGAGCGGTGGGAGGCACTGCCGGAAGCTGCTCGTCCGGAGATTGGCATCGAGGAGTTGGAGAAATTCCTCGACGGGGAATCCCATTTCGATTTCACCGTCTGCGATCGCGAGACCAGGCGCCTGCTGCTGGCGATCGAAGTCGACGGCAGCATGCATCGAGGCCCTCAGGGCAGGGTAACCGAGAGCACCATGGGTAGCGCGTTGAAAGATGTTGCCCAGCAGCGGCGTCGCGACCGGGCCAAAGATGCTTTAGCGCAGGTGATGGGAGCGCGCACGCTCGCGGACAACAGCCGCTATGCGTTGAACGCGGCGGGTGTCGAAGCTCCGACGTTCACGCTGCTGCGCCTACCCACCAGCGGTGTAACGGCCGGTGAGTTCGAGGAATTCAAGGTTGGCGACGAGACGAGGTTCGTGACCGTCGAAGAGCTCCTGGACGATCAATTGGAGTGCGGCTCTCAGGTGGAGCCCGGGCGCGTTCTCACTGCTCCGGCAGGGGAGGGGGAACGCCCCTTCACTCGCAAGAGGCTCGCCTCGATCTCTGCGTTGATCAGGCGATGGAAAGAAGAGGACGGGCCCGACGCCGAACTGTTCTCGCACCTCAGCTCCGCCAAGGCAAATCTCCTGCTTGCGGAGGCGGGCTACCTCGAAGGCGAGCCAAAGGACTGGCACGTCACCGTGTTGGGCGAGCGTGCAGGCATCGAGGAGACGCGCGAGTGGTTCGACAATGTCAAGAAGGGCGCGAGCATGCAGACCATGATTCGCTATGCCGATGAGGCAGAGAAGGTCGTCAAGCGGGTGCTCGCAGAGGCCCTGCGTGGTGGGCAATAGGCGTTGCGTCGAGCGTAGTGAGACGGTTGTGCCGGGTTAAACTGTCTCACGTGAGGCATGAGACAGCTGTGCCGGGTTAAACTGTCTCAGGTGGGGACGGTCGTAAGCTATGGCCCGCGCGATGGACTTATCACTCGAGGAGCAACGGGCAATCCACAGGACATCCACGACTGGAGCCCCTGAATCAGCTCACAAAACAGCAGGTCAGAGTCCATAGATACGCCCGGACGCGTGTATTTAAGCAATTTGGTTGACAGCTCAGCGCACATCGTCGTACTATTCATCTGCTCGCAGGGGCGGTAGTTCCGTTATGGACGTATCCAATCCGGCGAGGCTTGCTTCTCTGGGAGTGTGCCCGAGTGGTTAATGGGGACGGGCTGTAAACCCGTTGGCTCTGCCTACCAAGGTTCGAATCCTTGCGCTCCCACCAGCAAGCAAGCGCCTGTGTAGCTCAGTCGGTAGAGCACCTCGTTGGTAACGAGGAGGTCACCGGTTCAAGTCCGGTCGCAGGCTCCAGTACGGCGGTGTAGCTCAGCTGGTTAGAGCACACGGTTCATACCCGTGGCGTCACTGGTTCGAATCCAGTCACCGCTACC
>ERZ827423.3641-NODE-3641-length-10362-cov-2.676045_pt1 | contig 10362 bp, 10 predicted proteins | sample MGYA00519775_ERZ827423 | MGnify/ENA primary metagenome ERZ827423 (study PRJEB31778, sample SAMEA3449296) | human gut metagenome | biome: human gut; feature: human-associated habitat; material: faeces | place: United Kingdom | collected 2010/2012 ...
TTTTCTGTGGCTGGCGGCGGGGCTCTGCCTGGTATTGTGGTGCAATCTGGCACTGCAGGCGGACTCTGCGATCCAGCCGGGAATCGTGGTCTACTTTGTGGTACTTTACACAGTTGGTGAGGAACGAGTTGTTTTCTATACGCTTGCCCGGATTCTGGATACCGGCATCGGCGTACTGATTTCCCTTCTCTGCTATCTTTTACTGCCATCGAAATATGATAAAGAACAGGGGCTCTCGTTCCGGACCATGTGGAAGGCGACAAAACATGCGTTTCAGTCTTATAAGGATAAAAACCGTCTGTTCCGCGAGGATGAACAGAAAAACTTTGGAATGAAAAACAAAAAATAAGCAGGATGCAAAAAAAGAGATGATCTGCTCTGTGCCGGCAGATCACCTCTTTTTTGTATGGCGTTTATGATATTTTATAATATTTCGATGTATGCTGGCGGTAGAGCAGCAGCAGTCCGCGGATGCAGAGTTCGATAGCCATGGCGATCCACATGCCGCGCAGGCCGAGCGGGGTGATGAGAAGCACCGCGAGACCGAGGCGGATGACCCAGATGCTGCCAAGGTTCAGAAGGCTTGGCACAAACGTATCGCCTGTTCCGCGGAGGGCTCCGGCGGCAACGATGGAAGCGCCGAAAAACGGCTCGGCGAGCAGTTCGATGCGGAGTACCTCGGCGGCAAACGAGCGCACCTGCGGGTCAGGAGTCAGAATGCTAAAGACGAACGGACAGAAGATCATCATCAGACCTCCAGTGATGGCCATCAGGACTGCGCCCATGGCAATGCAGATATTTCCGTAGCGTTTCGCCAGCTTGTAATTTCCGGCGCCGTAGCTTCTGCCGACGAGCGTTGTCGCGGCGGAACCGATGCCGTAGCCTGGCATGTAGCAGAGGCCTTCGGCGGTGACGGCGAACGAATTGGCCGCAATCGCAATGGAGCCGAGCGGGGCAATCAGCATGGTGGCAGCAACCATGGCGCTGTTCATCGCGATTTCCTGTACGGCAACCGGCACACCGATTTTGAATGCAGTTTTCAGAATTTTCGTATCAAAAACCGTTTTTTCCTTCCGGCGGAGACGCAGCCGCGGATTGTGGACACAACAGAACCAGGCACCCGTGAGGCTGATGACGGCGCAGGCCAGCATCGTTCCCATACCGGCACCCATGACACCGAAAACCGGAATCAAAAGAGAATTGAAAATGATATCGAGCACGCACATGACGGCATTTAAAATACTGGGCGTCACCATATCACCGCTGCACTGCAGGAAGGACGACATCAGCGAGTTGAGCTGGGAAAACGGAAGCATGATGGCAAACATCATAAAATAGAGCGTGGCATTCCGCCGGATCTTCTGCGCACCGCCGAGCCACCCCGGCAGCGGATGACTGATCAGAAGCCCGATCAGGCACAAAACAGCCGACACAACAAGCGCGGACGCGATGCCATGCAGCACAACATCCCTTGCCTTCTTGTCATGATTTCCCCCGATCTGATGCGCTACCTGAACAGAAAAACCGGCTGAAACCGCATAAATCGTACCGCTGAGGAGCCACGTCGTCGACGAAACCAGTCCGATCGCCGCCGAAGCATTCGCCCCAAGCGCGCCGACCATCGCGGAATCAATGTATTGCATCGCAATCGTAGTAATCTGTGTAAGAATCGCAGGCAGACTTAATCGCCCGACCTGCTGAATCTGCGGTTTCAGTTCAGTCCAGTTTATTCTATTCATCATTTTCTCCAGAACATGTATTTTATCGTATGGTTTTTCTTAAGAATGTAAAGATAAATGCGTATTTTACGCTAACATGCTTTGAAGAAAGTGTCAATCAAAAACGAGGTTTAATTTGACTTTTTTCTATGCGTATTAGGCATAGGGGCGGAGAGGATTCGAATTTAATTTTCCGGCGGAAGGTTGTTCTTCACAGCGGGGTTCGCCTGGGTCGTGTTGGTTGCAGTCAGCAGGGAATCTGTCGGGGCGACCGGGCTCATGAGGACGCGGCCGGTTCCGCGGTAGACGTTGACGAGGCCTTCACCGCTGACGGCGGAGCCGACGAGGGTTCCGGTGGAGCGCTCTACGGTGAAATCAAGGTTGGAGGACCAGCAGACGGCGAGGTTTCCATCGATTTTCAGTTCGTCGTTTTCGAGTTCGACTTCGATCAGCTCGTCCTCAGGTACGTTGCTTTCGAGGGCAACGGCGCCTCTGCCGACGAGGCTCAGATTGAAGAAGCCTTCGCCGCCGAGGACAGCGGAGGAAATGCTCTTGCGGGCGGTCAGTTTGGTTTTGACTCTGCCGTCGCAGGCGAGGAACATGCCGTCCTCAATCGTCATTCCGGAGGAGCCCCATTTCTCGACATCCACAAGAATGATGTATTTGTAGGTCGGTTCCAGCACGAGATATCCGTCGCCGACGTACTCCGGTTTTACGGCAGATTCCTTTGTCATGGCGCCTTTGATGGCCTTTCCGAACAGGTCGCCGATCCCTTTGATTCCGGCGGTCGCCTGTACATGGCCGCCCATCCACTGCATCGCACCGGACTGGATAATCGCGGAGTGCTCCTTGTCCAGTTCAATGACAACCTGGCGGCGGCGCACATTCATTTTGCTCATGTAATACTCCTCCATGGCAGTCATCGGCGAGACGCTGGAATCCTGGAGATATTCCATGACGTGGAAATTTTCGATGGATTTGGTGAATTTCCGGTTTTCGTTTTCGAGATTTAAAATTTTCATAGGCACGTTCCTTTCTTTCATTAAGAAGAAAAATAGTGATCCGTTTTGTTTCTTTTATTATACAGGAAAGAAAGCAAAGAGCACAGAAAAATTTAGAAAAAAAGGAAATCTGGAAATCATGTTGTCCATTTTTCAGCGGAGTGATAAGATAAAGTTCAGAAAACGCAAGCAGTACGGTCAGAGGAGGAATTTATTATGAGTACAATTACTGTCAGAGATGCAAAAATAGAGGATGCCGCACGCATTCTGGAGATTTATGCTTATTATGTAGAATACACCGTCATTTCTTTCGAGTGGGACGTGCCGTCTCTGGAAGAATTTGAGAACCGCATGCGTGATATCATGAAAAAATATCCATACCTCGTCATCGAGCAGGATGGAAAAATCGAAGGTTATGCATACGCACATGCCTTTGTCGGCCGCGCCGCATACGACTGGTCGAGCGAGCTGACCATTTATCTCGATCACAATGCAAGAAAAGGAGGCCTTGGCCGGAGACTGTATGAAGAGCTGGCGGACCGCCTGAAAAAAATGGGCATTCTGAACCTCTACGCCTGCATCGGCTATCCGCAGGTCGAGGATGAATATCTGACGAAAAACAGCGCCGAGTTCCATGCACATCTCGGATTCGAACTTGTGGGAACCTTCCACAACTGCGGCTACAAATTCGACCGCTGGTACGATATGGTCTGGATGGAAAAAATCATCGGCGAGCCGCACGCGGGACAGCCGGCAGTAAAATCATATAGTGAGATAAAAGAATGAGCACAATAACAACGTATACAAGAAAACATTTTGACCCTGTGCATCCCGCTCCGGAACTGCTCTGTGTGGAGGATTTTGCGCATGCGCTGCCGATGATCTGCCGCGGAAACGGCCATGTGACGACGTTCTGGTCAGTGGGAGAGCACTGCATCTGCTGTGCGAAAGAGGCTGCCGCGCGCGGCTATTCCCGGCGGCTGGTGCTGGCGTGCCTTCTGCATGACGCGAGCGAGTGTTACATGTCGGACGTGCCGCGGCCATTAAAGCAGGAGATGCCGCGGTACCGCGAGATCGAGGACCATCTGCTTTCGGTGATTTATGAGAAATATCTTGGCAGTGATCTGACGGCGGAGGAGCAGCGGATGATGAAACAGATCGACAATGATCTGCTGTGGTACGATTTGACGAATCTGCTGGAGGAGCCGCAGGAGGGGGATGCACCGAAGCTTCACATCACGCTGGACTACGCGGTGCGGCCGTTTGATGCAGTGGAGAAAGAATATCTGGAATTATTCGAACAGTATCAGTATCGGGAGACGGGCGATGAGAGAAGATAAAAACGAGAACCGCTGGGACAAGCTGCTGCAGATCCATACAATGGGGCGGGATGACAGCCGGTCGGATCTGTACCGGTATCCGTATGAGCCGACCCCGTACTGCGTGCTGGAGCGGATGGCAAACACGGGGATGATCCGAAAGGGAAATACGCTGCTCGATTACGGATGCGGAAAGGGCCGCGTAGATTTCTTCTTATCGGCGCAGACCCGGTGCCGGTCCATCGGTGTGGAGTATGATGACCGGATTTATGCGAAGGCAATGGAAAACAAAAAGGCGGCGGCCTCTGGTGCGCGGACGGAGTTTGTGCTGGAGAGCGCCGAAAATTTTCCCGTTCCTGCGGAAGTGGACCGGGTGTATTTTTTTAACCCGTTTTCGCTCGAAATTTTAAGAAAAGCAATGGCAAGACTGCTGGAATCGTACTATGAAAATCCGCGGGAGATCCAGTTGTTTTTCTATTACCCGTCGGATGCCTATATCTCGTATCTGATGACGGTGCCGGAACTGGAATTTCTTGATGAGATCGACTGCATGGATCTCTTCCCGGGCGGGGACAGCCGGGAGCGGGTTGTGATTTTTACGATAGCAGAGTAAGGGGGATTTTTAAATGAAATATCAGGTAGTGCGGATCGACGAAGACATCGATTTCGGCTGCGAGGAACGCAGCGCCGATGAGCCTGTCATGGCAGTTGTTGTTTTGAAAGATGAAAACGGAACAGAATCGCGCATCCGCCAGGAGGATCAGATGCTGTATGACCGGAACATCGAGGAGGGCGACACCGTTATTCTGAATGAAAACGGCGAATTGCGAAAAGTACTCTCCGGTGATTGGACGCAGAATTGCAATTCGAAAAATGTAGATACGACAAAATTCGTCAACATGATGCAGGCCGTCAAAGCCGGAAAACAGATTGACTGGATCTGTCCGTTCTGCAGCGGAACAGTAGAACGATTGGAGCAGAAAGGCGGAAAAACCGTAATCGGATGCACATCGTGCGATATGCGGATTCAAATAGAAAATTAAACGATTTTGGCCTTTAAGGCCGAAAGAGAAAGGAAACACAAATGGTAAAACCAATTATGAGAGACGTTCTCTTCCTCGGACAGAAATCCATCCCGGCGACAGAGGAAGATCTGCAGGTGGGAAGAGATCTGCAGGACACACTGGCAGCAAACCGCGAGGCATGCGTCGGCATGGCGGCAAATATGATCGGCGTGAAAAAACGCATCATCATCGTAAACGCCGGATTCCGCGACATCATCATGTTCAACCCGGTGATCGTCCGCAAAAGCGGCCCCTACGAAACAGAAGAAGGCTGCCTTTCCCTGCCAGGCGTGCGGAAAACAAAGCGGTACCAGAACATCGAAATCGAATACTACGACTGGAACTGGAAAAAACAACGCCAGAAATTCACCGGCTGGCCAGCCCAGATCTGCCAGCATGAGATGGATCATCTGGAAGGGATACTTATTTAGATCCTACAGCAGACAGGAGGACAGTATGACAGACAGAGAATGAATGGTAAAAGGAATCATTTACAACCCGAATGTGGAAGAGCTGGCCAAAGAGCAGTCCGGCTATATGGAGCGTCTGTGGAAGTTCAATCAGCTGAAGCCGTCAGAGGGAGACAAGAAAGTCAAATAAATCAGGACAAATTTCGAAAATATAAAATTTTTGTAAAATAATGTCGAAAAAACGATTGACAAGTAGCGAAAAGAAACATATGATAATACCTGTCAATATACATATTCGGCAATAGAGGCGCGAAGGCTAAGAGTAGCTGTCCTGAGACAACGGGGTCTGGGACGGGCAGGGAAAGGAGCATTCGCCGAAACGGGGCAGTTCCCGAAAAACTGTCTGCGTTGGGGTACAGTCGAACAGGCTGTGCACTCTCACCGTACTGGTGGAGGAGCTATTGCTTCATGAACGTAGATTTAATGGAGCAGTGGTGAAGACCGCTGCTCTTTTTATTGTACTGCAGTTGGAACCGTGACAAAAGGTTCCAGGGGTGGAAATCTGTTTGGTTGGAGAACGAAAGACGAAACGGGTGTTACAGGATACGTCTGAAGAAAACTGTTGCCGGAAAAGAAAAAAGGGAGGATTTTGACATGATAGCATTTCTTAACTGGCTGGACGGTGTCCTTTGGGGCGTGCCGCTGATCGCGCTGATGATTCTGACCGGTCTGTACTTTACCGTTCGTTCTGGATTTTTCCAGTTCCGTCACTTTGGCTGGATTATGAAGAGAACCGGCGGAAAACTGTTCCAGAAAGAAAAAGAAGCAAGCGAAGGAAAGGGTATGCTTTCCTCGTTTGAGGCGATTTCGACCGCTATCGGCGGTACCGTAGGATTCGGTAATATCGCCGGTGTTGCAACTGCAGTTGCAGCAGGTGGCCCGGGAGCCATTATGTGGATGTGGCTTTCGTCTCTGCTTGGTATGATATTAAAACAGGTTGAGGTTACCCTCGGCTGCTACTACCGTCACACCAACGAAAAAGGTGAGTACTACGGCGGTCCGACTTACTACATGGAGTGCGGACTTGGCGAGGAGCGCCACTGGGGCAAGCTGTGGCTGATCCCGGCGCTCATCTTCGGCATCGGTATTTTCTCCACCTTCTTCGTAACCTCTTCCAACCTGACCGCATCTCAGGTCGTAGCCGGTGCGTTCGGTATTGAGAATATCAATCTTGGAAGCTTCAAAGTAGAAGGCGTTATCGTGATGGGCGTTCTGCTCTGCATTCTGACCTATGTCGTTACAAGCGGCGGTACGAAGAAAATCGCAAGTCTGTTCAGCAAGCTCGTTCCATTTATGAGCGTTCTTTATATCTTGATGGGAATTGGCATGATCATCATCAACATCAACCGCGTTCCTGGCGTATTTGCAGCCATCGTAACAAACGCATTTACCGGAACAGCAGCGATCGGCGGTTTTGCCGGCTGCGCAGTCAGCGAGATTATCCGTGTGGGTATGGCGCGTTCCGTATACTCCAATGAGGCTGGATGGGGTACTTCTCCAATGATCCATGCTTCCGCAAAAACACCGCATCCGGTAGAGCAGGGTCTGTGGGGATCTTTCGAGGTATTCTTTGATACCATGGTTATCTGTACGATCACCGCACTTTCCGTTATCTTAAGCGGAAACTGGACCGACGGAACGAACGGCGGAACACTTGCTTTAAGTGCATTTGCAAGCGGATTCGGCAAATTTGGAAGCATCCTTCTGGCAGTCATCATGGTCATCTTCACTGTAACGACTTCCGGCGGATGGTTCACCTACTATCTGGCAATTCTGGAGCATCTGTATAAAAAAGAAGGCAAGATGAAAGATATCGTCATGAAAGTCTTCTATGCAGTCCGCGCTCTGCCGGGCGTACTGTGGACGATCTATCTGGTAAAGACCAACAACCAGGGCTTTATCTGGACTGTCGTTGATATCACATCTGCGATCCCGACCTTCGTCAACGTAGCAGTGATCCTGATTCTCTCGAACCAGTATTTCAAACTGCTGAAAGACTACAAAGCAAGAAACTTCGGCCAGGGCACGGTAGACAAGAACGCCTGCCTGTTCTACGAAGAGAAAACGAAATAAAAAATATTCAAAAGCGAATCCAGACACGCAAGAGAATAGCGTGTCTGAATTTGTATATTGCGCAAATGGGCAGAAAAGAATAGAATCAAATTTAGATGACAGTAGGAGGATAATGATATGAAAACAATTTACAAAAACGGAGCTGTCTACACCGGAAAACTGCCGCTTGTCGAAGCGTTTGCAGTAGAAGACGGCAAATTTGTTTTCGCCGGAAGCAGCGCAGAGGCAGATGCCCTTGCAGCAGCCGGCGACAAAGTTGTAGACCTCGGCGGAAAATTCGTCTGCAGCGGTTTTAACGACAGCCATATGCACCTTTTAAATTACGGAAGCTCCCTGCTGAAAGCGCAGCTTGCCGCACATACCGAAAGCCTGGAAGATATGCTCGCCTGCCTCGACACCTTCCAGAAAGAGCATCCGCGAAAAGACGGCGCATGGCTGATGGGCCGCGGCTGGAATCAGGATTACTTCACGGACGTGGACCGCATGCCGAACCGCTACGATCTTGACCGCGTATCAACTGAAGTTCCGATCTGCGCGACGAGAGCGTGCGGCCACTGCCTCGTAGTCAACAGCAAAGCGCTGGAACTCCTCGGTGTCACCGCAGATACCCCGCAGCCGGAGGGCGGAGAGATCGGTATGGAAAACGGTGAGCCGGACGGAAGATTCTTCGACAATGCAATGGAACCGGTTTACGACAGCATTCCGGTGCCGAGCAAAGAGGAAATCAAAGATATGATCCGCAGCGCCTGCAAAGCCCTGAACAGCTACGGCGTCACCAGCAGCCAGAGTGATGATTACTGCGTTTACCGCGCCGTTCCATGGCAGACCGTCAACGAAGCATACAAAGAACTCGAGGAGTCCGGCGAGCTGACCGTCCGCGTTTACGAGCAGAGCAACTTTACCGATCTGGAATCCTTAAAAGGTTTCGTTGAGGCTGGAAATGTGACCGGCATCGGCACAGACCGCTTTAAAATCGGACCGCTGAAAATGCTCGGCGACGGCGCACTCGGTGCGAGAACAGCATTCCTCAGTCGCCCATACGCAGACGACCCGTCCACCTGCGGAATCCCGGTATTCACCCAGGAAACCATGGATGAGATGATCGGCTACGCCAATGCACACGGCATGCAGGCTGCAGTTCACACGATCGGTGATGCGTGCCTCGACCGCGTGTTAAGTGCCTATGAAAAAGCCCTTGCTGAAAACCCGAGAGAAGATCACCGCCACGGCATCGTGCACTGCCAGATCACAAGAGCCGATCAGCTTGAAAAAATCGCGAAAATGCATCTTCACGTTTACGCACAGAGCATCTTCCTCGATTACGATAACCATATCGTAGAGGAGCGCATCGGCAAAGAGCTTGCGAGCACAAGCTACAGCTGGAAGACGCTGATGAATAACGGCGTCTCCGTCAGCAACGGAACTGACTGCCCGGTAGAGCTGCCGGATGCCCTCGCCTGCATGCAGTGCGCTGTCACAAGAACAACGCTGCGCGACCATGTCGGCCCGTACCTGCCGGATCAGAAATTCACCGTACAGGAAGCACTCGACAGTTACACGATCCGCAGTGCCGAGGCAAGTTTCGAGGAGAACGTGAAAGGCCAGATCGCAGAAGGCATGATGGCAGACTTCGTCGTACTGGGTCAGAATCCGTTTGAGGTGGATGAGAGCACGATCAAAGACATTCCGGTGTGCCGGACGTATCTTGCTGGTGAACTGGTATATGAAGCATAAAGATATAACTCAAATGAGCGATAAATGTCAAATGAAAATTCATACAATGAAGGGAAAAACGTGAAATAAGATAACCTGGAAATAGTATGGAATAAAGGCAGAAACAGAGGAGAACCTCCTGCGGCGATAAACGGTCGCAGGAGGTTCTTTTTTGATCCTGATAGGACCATACGGTCGTAAAAGAATCGAACAAATGGTTGCATAAAAGGGCGGGAATGTGCTATGATAAAGGAAATTTTACGAAAGGAAAAAACAGACAAATGCTTGGAAGAACACATTTTTTTATTGGAACAGCAGCGGCACTTGCTGTTTTACAGCCGCAGACGGTTCCCGCGCTTGTGGCCGGTGCCGGGGCTGCCGCGATCGGCGGTTTGATCAGTGACATTGATGTCGGCACTTCACAGGCGCACCGCGATGCCGATAAGATTATTACGGCAACAGTTGCAGTTGCGGTGCTCACAATTCTTGCGGAGTATAAACTGAATCTTGGAATTTACCGCCGTCTTACAAGCGACAGCAATATTTTGCGTCTCCTTGCCGGAACGGGGGCGTTTCTCTTGCTCTGTGCCTACGGAAAACAGCAGCCGCACCGGTCTTTCGTGCACTCATTTGCGGCGCTGGCACTGCTTACGGCATGCGTGGACATTATCTATCCAGATGCCTCCGCCTATTTTGCCGTTGGTTTTCTATCCCACCTGGTGCTCGATGTTCTGAACCGGAAACCGGAAAAGCTTCTCTGGCCGTGGAAGAAGGGCTTCTGTCTTGGACTCTGCTCGGCACGGGGAGTGGTGAACCGCGCGCTGCTTGGCGTGGGAATGGCATCTCTTACTGTAATACTGGTGCTTTCCGCTCCTGCCGGACGGCTTCTGGCAAAGATTACGAGGGCAATTTATGGATAAATCTGGATTAACAGAAGAATAACAAACCAAAACCAGACAATACACAAAAATTTCGGTGTTAAATTTAATATTTTAATCATTTTA
>ERZ827423.3643-NODE-3643-length-10351-cov-4.183664_pt1 | contig 10351 bp, 7 predicted proteins | sample MGYA00519775_ERZ827423 | MGnify/ENA primary metagenome ERZ827423 (study PRJEB31778, sample SAMEA3449296) | human gut metagenome | biome: human gut; feature: human-associated habitat; material: faeces | place: United Kingdom | collected 2010/2012 ...
CGATCTGGATTTTGTGCGCTACGTCATGGCCATCGACCCGGAGATGAAGCTGAACAAGTACGGAAAGGGCAAATATCTGCTGCGTCACGCCTTTGAAAAGGGGGATTATCTGCCCCACGACATTCTCTGGCGGGAAAAGGCGGCGTTTTCCGACGCCGTGGGTCACTCCATGGTGGACTATCTCAAGGAATATGCCGAAACCGTTTATACCCAGGAGGAATTTGAGGAAAAACGGGCAAAATATACCCACGCCCAGCCGTTTACCAAAGAGTCCCTGCTTTACCGGGAGATTTTTGAGAAATACTATCCGGGGCAGAGCCAGATGATCGTGGACTTCTGGATGCCAAACAAATCCTGGGAGGGCTGCAATGTGAACGACCCCTCCGCCCGCGTCCTGGCCAACTACGGCGACAGCGGGAAATAATCAGGTTTCTGCACCGGTACGGAAAGACAAAAGTTCCAATTTTTGCCCCGCAAAGACGGCACATATCGTGGAAATGATGATTGCGTTCCGCCACATATTGTGTTATTCTAAAGGGTGTGAGATGGGGGCCGCAGATGACTGCCGCCGTTTCCTGAAACCGACAATGAATACACATATGGAGGTAAACACAAATGGAAAAATTGCAGCAGCTGTATGAGGGCAAGGCCAAAAAGGTTTTCGCCACCGACGATCCCGAGCTTCTGATCGTGGATTACAAGGACGACGCCACCGCTTTCAACGGGCTGAAAAAAGGCACCATTGCAGGCAAGGGCGTCATCAACAACCAGATGAGCAACCGCCTGATGGCCTATCTGGAAAAGCAGGGCATTCCCACCCACTTCGTCAAGGAGCTGTCCGAGCGGGAGACCCTGGTGAAGAAGGTCTCCATCGTTCCCCTGGAAGTCATCGTCCGCAACATCGCTGCCGGTTCCTTCTCCAAGCACTACGGCGTGGAGGAAGGCGTTGTGTTCGAGCAGCCCACCATTGAGTTTTCCTATAAAAATGACGAGCTGGGCGATCCGCTGCTCAATACCTATCACGCCCTCGCTCTGAAGCTGGCGACTCCCGAAGAGATCAAGACCATTGAAGACTATTCCTTCCGGATTAACGACGCACTGAAGGCTTTCTGGCTGACCTGCGGCGTGACTCTGGTGGATTTCAAGCTGGAATTCGGCCGCCTGTCCGACGGCACCATCGTTCTGGCTGACGAAATCAGCCCCGACACCAGCCGCCTGTGGGACAGCAAGACCCACGAGAAGCTGGACAAGGATCGTTTCCGCCGGGACATGGGCGGCGTGGAGGAAGCCTACGCCGAGATCATGAAGCGTCTGGAAGAGCATCTGAAATAAGTACGGTTTACAGGACGGAGGAACCCCTCCGCCCTGTAAACGTGCTGTCAACGACCCTTACAATAACAAAACGGAGGAAACCCAAAATGGCTAATACCGTAATCGTCGGCATCAACTGGGGTGACGAGGGCAAGGGACGCATGGTCGATCTGCTCACCGAGAATTATGACATCGTCATCCGTTACCAGGGCGGCGGCAACGCCGGCCACACCGTGATCAATGAGCATGGCAAATTTGCCCTGCATCTGCTGCCCTCCGGCATTTTCCGGAAGGGTGTTGTGAACATCCTGGGAAACGGCGTCGCCGTTGACCCGGAAAACCTGTGGCAGGAAATGCAGGATGTTGCCCAAAAGGGCGTCCCCATCACCCCGGACAACCTGAAAATCAGCGACCGGGCGTCTCTGCTGCTGCCCTGGCACCGTCTCCAGGACGGTCTGGAGGAAGCCCGCCTGAAGGATAAAAAGTACGGCTCCACCAAGCAGGGCATTGCGCCTTTCTACTCCGATAAGTACCAGAAAAAGACCATTATGGCGGGTGAACTCCTGCATTCCGATCATCTTTATGAGCATTTGCAGGATTTGATGGAGTGGAAGAACCTGACGCTTACCGGCGTCTACGGCGCTGAGCCTGTCACCATGGACGAGCTGAAAGCGTGGATGGACAATTACTGCGAGAAGATCAAGCCCTTCATCTGCGACACCGGCGTATACCTGCGCAAGGCGCAGGCGGAAGGGAAGAAAATCCTGTTTGAAGCCCAGCTGGGCGCGCTGCGGGATCTGGACTACGGTATCTATCCCTACACCACCTCCTCCAATGCCATTGCCGCTTACGCCCCCGTGGGTTCCAGTCTGCCCACCGCCAAGATTGACGAGGTCATCGGCGTCGTGAAGGCCTACTCCACCTGCGTGGGCGAAGGCCCCTTCGTCTGCGAGATGTTCGGCGCTGAGGCAGACGCCCTTCGGGAGGCGGGCTTTGAGTATGGCGCGAAGACCGGCCGTCCCCGCCGGGTCGGCCCCATCGACCTGGTAGCCACCCGCTACGGCGTTCAGGTGCAGGCCGCGACCAATATCGCTCTGACCAAGCTGGACGTGCTGAGCTATCTGGACAAAATCCCCGTCTGCGCCCACTACGAGCTGAACGGGGAAGTGACCGACGAATTCCCGTTCCCCACGCTGCAAAGCAGCGCCAAGCCCGTGATGGAATACATGGAGGGCTGGAAGTGCGACATTTCCGGCGTGCGCAAGTGGGAAGACCTTCCCGAAGCGGCGCGGAATTATGTAAAGTACGTGGAAGAAAAGATCGGCTGCCGCATCGGCTACGTCTCCGTAGGCCCGGAGCGGGACAGCATCATTCTTCGCTGAGCAGGGGGGCAGACTATGACGGATCAATACGAATCCCCCTTAAGCTCCCGGTATGCCTCCGACTATATGCTGCACCTGTTTTCCCAGCAGAAGCGGATTGAGACCTGGCGGAAGCTCTGGATTTCTCTTGCCAAGGCCGAGCATTCTCTGGGATTGCCTATCACCGAGAAACAGATCGAGGAGCTGGAAGCCCACATCACGGACATTGACTTTGCCTGTGCCGCTGCCCGGGAAAAGGAAGTTCGTCACGACGTGATGGCCCACGTGTATACCTACGGCAAGGCCGCACCCTCCGCCGCCGGTATCATCCATTTGGGCGCCACCAGCTGCTATGTCACCGATAACGCCGACATCGTTCTCTACCGGGATGGCCTGAAGTACCTCCGGGGAGAGCTGCTGAAGGTCATCGCCAATCTTTCCCGTTTCGCGGAAACGTACAAGGCCACGCCCACGCTGGGCTACACCCATTATCAGCCCGCCCAACTGGTCACGGTGGGCAAGCGGGCAACGCTGTGGATGCAGGACTTCGTCAGCGATCTGGTAGAGCTGGATTTTGTCGTGGAAACCATGAAATTCCTGGGCTGCCGGGGAACCACCGGCACGGAAGCCAGCTTCCTGGAGCTGTTTGACGGGGATACGGCAAAAATCGACGAGATGAACCGCCGTATCAGCGCGGACTTTGGCTTTAGTCAGTGCTTCGATGTCTGCGGCCAGACCTATCCCCGGAAGCTGGACAGCCGCATCCTGAATTGCCTTTCTTCCATTGCCCAGAGCTGCTACCGTATGGCAAACGACATTCGGCTTTTGCAGCACGACCGTCAGGTGGAAGAACCCTTTGAAAAGAACCAGATCGGCTCCTCCGCCATGGCCTACAAGCGCAATCCCATGCGCTCCGAGCGTATCTGCTCATTGTCCCGCTACCTGATGGCGGACGCGCTGAACGCCCCCATGACCGCCTCCACCCAGTGGCTGGAGCGCACGCTGGACGATTCCGCCAATCGGCGTATCTCCATGCCCGAGGGCTTCCTCTGTGCCGACGCCATTCTCCGGCTGGCACAGAACGTCACCGACGGCCTGCACGTAAACGAAAAAATCGTGGAGAAGACCGTGCGGGAATATCTGCCCTTCATTGCCACGGAAAACCTGATGATGGAGGGCGTCAAGCATGGCGGCGACCGTCAGCAGCTCCATGAGATCATCCGCACCTGCTCCATGGACGCCACGGCCAAAATGAAAAACGGCGAACGCTGGGATCTTCTGGCCGATCTGGCCGACCATCCGGAATTCGGCATGACGAAGCAGGAGATGGAAGCCGTTCTCGACCCCATGCTGTACACCGGCCGATGCGCGGAGCAAGTGGAAAGCTATGTGAAAAAGGTAGCCCCTCTGATCGCCGGTATCGACAGCGAACAGGCGGAGATCAATATTTAACCGGCGGGCAGGGAAGGAGAGCCACTGTATGCAAGAAAAAATCCTGATTCTGGACTTTGGCGGACAGTACAATCAGCTGATCGCCCGGCGGGTGCGGGAGCAGAACGTCTACTGCGAGATCAAGCCTTATACCACGGCCCTGGACGAGATTCGCGCCTTTGCGCCTATGGGCATCATTTTCACCGGCGGCCCCAACAGCGTGTATCTGGAGGAATCTCCCCACGTTGACCCGGCGGTGTTCCGGTTGGGCGTTCCCATCCTGGGCATTTGCTACGGCTGCCAGCTGATGGCGCACACGTTGGGCGGTCAGGTCACGGCTGCCCAGGAGGATACCGCCCGGGAGTACGGCAAGACCGTCACCTATTACGATACCGGCTGCAAGCTGTTCAAGGGCATCCCGGAGCAGGCCATTTCCTGGATGAGCCACGGCGACTACATGGCAAAGGTGCCGGAAGGCTTTGCGCTGGTCGCCCACACCGACGCCTGCCCCAATGCCGCCATTGCCGACGAAAGCCGGGGCTTCTACGGCGTTCAGTTCCACCCGGAGGTGAATCACACCCAGTTCGGTTCCCTGATGCTGCGCAATTTCCTCTATGAGGTCTGCGGCGCCAAGGGCACCTGGACAATGGGTGATTTCTGCAAAAATACCGTGGCGCAGCTTCGGGACACCATCGGCCCCAAGGGGCGTGTGCTGCTGGCGCTGTCCGGCGGCGTGGATTCCTCCGTTCTGGCGGCGCTGCTCGCCGAGGCGGTAGGGGATCGGCTGACCGCCGTATTCGTGGATCACGGCTGTATGCGCAAGAATGAGGGCGACGAGGTAGAAGCCGCCTTCGCCAAGTGGAACATCCATTTTGTCCGGGTGGACGCGGAAAAGCGCTTCCTGGACAAGCTCAAGGGCGTGGAAGACCCCCAGCGCAAGCGGCAGATCATCGGCGCGGAGTTCGGATATGTATTTCTGGATGAAGCCGTGAAATTCGGCATCACCAAGGAGGACTTTTTTGCTCAGGGCACCATCTATCCCGACGTCATCGAATCCGGGGCGGGAGATGCCGACGTCATCAAGAGCCACCATAATAAGCTTCTGCCAAAAGAGGTCATTGCCCAGTTCAAAGCGGTTCTGGAGCCGCTGGATCACCTTTTCAAGGACGAGATCCGGCTGCTGGGCAAGGAATTGGGGCTTCCCGATTACCTTGTCCACCGTCAGCCCTTCCCGGGCCCCGGTCTTGCCATCCGGATTTTGGGCGACGTGACGAAAGAAAAGCTGGACATTCTCCGGGAGGCGGACTTCATCTTCCGGGAGGAGATCGCCAAGGCCGACCTTGGGGACATTTGCAGCCAGTATTTTGCGGTTCTCACCAATGCCAGAAGCGTCGGTGTCATGGGCGACGGCCGTACCTACGAAAATGTTCTCGCCCTTCGCAGCGTCACGACCAACGACTTCATGACGGCAGAGTGGACGCGGATTCCCTACGAGGTGCTGGATCGCGCTTCCGTGCGAATCGTCAACGAGGTTCCCCACATCAACCGCATTGTCTACGACATCACAAGCAAGCCCCCGGCGACGGTAGAATGGGAGTAACCCCTCCCCAAATTCAGGAAGGAGAAAACGACTATGGCAGTTAATTTCAATCAGGATTCCGTATGGAACTTAAAACCCATCCGTGTTGATGCCGTTAAAGGCGAGGTAAACGGCCTTCTCATCGGCGGCGAGGAAGTGGTCATGGCATTTCAGACCGTCCGTGACCAGCTGATCTTCACAAACAAGCGGATCATTGCGGTGGACGTGCAGGGAATTACCGGCAAGCGGAAATCCTTCAGCACCATGCCCTATTCCAAAATTCAGTATTTTTCCATCCAGACCCCCGGTTTTGGGGAGCTGATTCCGGATTCCGAGCTGTTCATCATGTTCTCCAATACCTTTACCGCAAAGTTTGAGTTTAAGGGCGGCGTGGATATCGGAAAAATCGGCCGCATGATTTCTGAGTACGTATTGGGCTAAGCTGTAACGGCACAGACAAAGGAGGTTTCTTATGTGTGGGATCGTAGGATTTACAGGCACGCAGAACGCCGCGCCGGTGTTGCTGGACGGGCTTTCAAAGCTGGAATACCGGGGCTATGATTCCGCCGGAATTGCGGTGGTGCAGGGGAACCGAATCGCCATCAGCAAGGTCACGGGACGCATTCAGAACCTCCGGGAAAAGACGGAAGACGGGCGGCTGGTTCCCGGTACCACCGGAATCGGCCACACCCGCTGGGCGACGCACGGCGCGCCCAACGATATAAACGCCCATCCCCATGCCAGCAATGACGGAAAATTTGCCGTCGTTCACAACGGCATTATCGAAAACTACATGGAGCTTCGGGAGGAACTCGTCCGGAAGGGCTATCATTTCGAGAGCGAGACGGACACCGAGGTCATCGTCCATCTGATCGAAATGTACTATGCCGGGGATTTCCGGAAAGCCGTCATGAAGGCTTCCTCCCGGCTGGTTGGCTCCTACGCTCTGGGAATCGTCTGCACGGACGCGCCGGACACCGTTCTCGCCGTCCGGGAGGCAAGTCCCCTGATTCTCGGCGTGGGCATCGGAGAGAATTTCTTTGCCTCTGACGTCACCGCGCTGGTGGCGCACACCCGGAACGTCATTTATCTGGAGGACGGCGAGCTTGCGGAGCTGACGCCGGATTCCATTCAGGTCTACGACTGCTCCGGCCATGCCATCACCAAGAAGGCCAGCCGCATCACCTGGGACATCCAGGCGGCGGAAAAGGGCGGCTATGACCACTTCATGCTCAAGGAGATCATGGAGCAGCCCCGGGCGGTGGAAGCGACCATCACCCCCAGAATCCGGAATGGGGAGATCGTTCTTGACGACCTGAACATCGATCTTTCCCAGATCAACAAAATTGTCATTACGGCCTGCGGCTCGGCCTATTATGCCGGGTGCGCGGGAAAATATACCATTGAGAAGCTGTGCCGGATCCCCGTGACCACGGAGCTGGCAAGCGAGCTTCGCTACGCAGATCCTTTGATCGACGAGCATACGCTGCTCATCGTTCTGTCCCAGTCCGGCGAGACGGCAGACACCATCGCCGCCATGAAGGAGTGCCAGCGCCGGGGCGCAAAGGCGCTTGCCATCGTGAACGTGGTGGGCAGCACCATTGCGAAAATCGCCGATTACACCCTGTATACATGGGCAGGCCCTGAAATCGCCGTGGCCACTACAAAGGGATACACCACCCAGCTGACGGTGCTGTACCTGTTTGCCCTGTACGCGGCCAAATCTCTGGGGACTGTCGAGGGGAAGGAGTACAAGCGGCTGCTCACGGCGCTGCGCTGCCTGCCCAAGCAGATGCAGGCGGCGCTGGACATGAACCCCGCCATTCCCGCCCTGGCAAAGAAGTACCACGGCAGCCCCTCCATGTTCTTCATCGGAAGAAACACCGACTACGCCGTCGCTCTGGAAGGGGCGTTGAAGATGAAGGAGATCTCCTACATCCACGCGGAATCCTACGCGGCGGGAGAGCTGAAGCACGGCACCATCGCCCTGATTTACGAGGGGCAGCCGGTGATTGCCCTGTGCTGCAACGACGCGGTCATGGAGAAGACCATGAGCAACATCGTGGAGGTCAAGGCGCGGGGCGCAGAGGTGCTTGCGGTGGCCTTCAAGGGAAACGGGAAAATCATTTCCTTGGCCGATGACATGATCTTTGTGCCGAAAATCGACCCGCTGCTGTGCGCAGTGGCCGAAATCGTTCCGTTGCAGCTGCTGGCCTACTATGTGGCCAAGGAAAACGGCTGTGATATCGATAAACCGAAGAATCTGGCAAAATCCGTTACGGTAGAGTAAAGGAGAGATCACCAATGACGAAATACATCTTTGTAACCGGCGGCGTGGTTTCCGGTCTGGGTAAGGGCATTACCGCGGCATCTCTTGGCCGCCTTCTCAAGGCGCGGGGGCTGAAAGTCGCCGCCCAGAAGCTGGATCCCTACATCAATGTCGACCCCGGCACCATGAGCCCCTACCAGCACGGTGAGGTTTACGTCACCGAGGACGGCGCGGAAACCGACCTGGATTTGGGTCACTATGAGCGCTTCATCGACGAAGACCTGAATAAGTTCTCTAACCTGACCACCGGGAAGGTGTACTGGAACGTGCTGAACAAGGAGCGCCGGGGCGAGTATCTGGGTTCCACGGTTCAGGTCATTCCTCACGTGACCAACGAGATCAAAGAGTTCGTCTACAGCGTCGGCCGGAAGACCGATGCGGATGTGGTCATCACCGAAATCGGCGGCACCATCGGCGATATCGAGTCCCAGCCCTTCCTGGAGGCAGTGCGTCAGATTGCTCTGGAGGTAGGGAAGGAGAACAGCCTGTTCATCCACGTGACGCTTGTGCCGTTCCTCCGGGGCTCCGACGAGCATAAATCCAAGCCCACCCAGCACTCCGTCAAGGAATTGCAGGGCATGGGCATCCATCCCGGCATGCTCGTCTGCCGCAGCGATTATCCCATCCCGCCGGAAATGCGCAACAAACTCTCGCTGTTTTGCAATGTTCCCGCCAAGTACATCATTCAGAACCTGGACGCGGAATCGCTTTATCAGGTGCCGCTGATGCTCGAGGGCGAGGGCTTCGACCGGGCGCAGCTGGACGCCATCCATACGCCGATCGGTCTGGACATCGGCGCGCTGAGCGTCAAGGAAATTGCGATTTCCATCGTCGCGGAGCTGATCGCCTGCCGCCGCGCGGACACAAACCGCCGCTCGCACAGCAGCATCATGACGAGCGAGGACATCGACCTGCCGCTGCTGCGCTATGTCGCGGACGAGAGAATCGACAAGGTGCTGCTGCTCGTGTACGATACGAGCGGCTCGACGCCGGTGAAATCCGGCGCATTTATGGCGGTGGACAGCTCGACGAAATTCATGGGTACGATCGGCGGCGGATGCAGCGAGAGCGCCGTCCTGCGTCAGGCCTATTACCTCATCGGCACGGGCGAAAGCAGGAGCGTCTCGATCGATATGTCGAACGATGTGGCGGAAAAAGAGGGCATGGTCTGCGGCGGACAGATGAAGGTGCTGCTCGCGGACCTCTCAAAGAGATAAGAAAAAGACGAACGATACCGGTCTCTCACGGAGTATCGTTCGTCTCTTTTTTTGCTTTATAGCGGAAGGGGAACGCTGTGCGTCTGCCCGTTTTCCGTCCAGTGCACCTCATTATCCTGCACGAACAGGCCGGTGCAGCGGCGGCCGCCTGCGTGCAGAAAGACCGCGTGCCCATCCTGCGTCAGCAGATACAGGTTGTTGTAGTAGTCCTCGGCAGCGCGGTTGGCGGCGGTGTGGCCGAATACGAAGCCGACCATTGCACCGTTCTCCAGCCGAACATAATTCGTGAAATCGAAGCCGGAATAGGGGGCCGAGGCGAGTTCGGAGGCCCGCATGCGCTCGCGGTCGTGCTGGTAGGCAGGCGTTTCAGTATACGCGCCGCCCGGATAGAGCGTGTCGCAGGACGGGTATTTTCTGCCGGGCAGACAGCAGCCGCTCTGTGCGGGCGCGGCTGCCGCACCGAGCGGCGTACCGCAGTACATGCAGAATTTCGCGCCGTCCGGCAGCGCCTTTCCGCAGTTCATACAAAACATAGGGTCTCTCCTTATTTCATGTAGGCAGTGATGCCGTTCGCGTCCATCCATGCGCGCTTGTGCTGCATCAGCAGATCAAGCACGGGATCGGTGCGCGAAAATCGGTCGCTGAGGTATTTCTGGAGCTTGAACAGGTCGTCATAGGTGAGGTAGGGGTAGTCTGTGTTTCCGTATTCGCCGTCCTGCGAGACCTGATAATGCAGGTTGCCGTCCGGAAGGACCCAGTCCTCACCGGTCTCATCGACCGCGAGCAGCATCCTGTCCGCGAGCGCGGAAAGACTGTCGTCCGCGAGCGCGTCCGAAGCCCTGTACAGGAACAGGATCTCCGCGAGCTGATGATTGAGGCTCGTATGCGAGACGCTGGACATGCCCTCATGCCAGTAATCCGGGATAAACCAGCCGCCGAGACCGGTCTCGGAATGATAATTCTCCGCGAAATCCTTGAAAAAGCCGCAGTAGCGGCGGAGCGAATCCCGATAGATATCCGAGGGGAAGCGGTACTCCGCAAGGAGCAGCAGACCTGCAAATTCCGTGTTGAAGCGCGTATCAAAGAAACCGGCGCCGATGCCGTACTCGCTTTCGAGCCATGT
>ERZ827423.3645-NODE-3645-length-10350-cov-3.765032_pt1 | contig 10350 bp, 12 predicted proteins | sample MGYA00519775_ERZ827423 | MGnify/ENA primary metagenome ERZ827423 (study PRJEB31778, sample SAMEA3449296) | human gut metagenome | biome: human gut; feature: human-associated habitat; material: faeces | place: United Kingdom | collected 2010/2012 ...
CGACGGCATCTTATTTCTACGGCCCCCTGAAGCCGGAGGCCTGATCATCAACCCATACCATTTTGATGAGGAGGCAATCACAATGAGCAGAACCTGGTTGATCACCGGCGTCTCCAGCGGATTTGGCTACAAGATGACCCGGCAGCTGCTGGAGAAGGGCGATACCGTTGTCGGCACCGTCCGGAACCCGAAGAAAGTGGAAGATCTGATCCAGAAGTACCCGGAGACCTTTGACTGCGAGATTTTGGACGTGACCGACGTGCCGGCCGTCCAGAAGACGGTGAAAGATGCTTTTTCCAAGCACGGGCGGATCGATGTGGTGGTCAGCAACGCCGGCTATGGCCTGTTCGGTTGCGTCGAGGAACTGACGGATGAAGAAATCAACCACATTATCGCCACCAACCTGACCGGCTCTATCCAGCTGATCAAGACCGCGCTGCCCTACCTGCGCAAGCAGGGGGGCGGTCGGATCATCCAAATGTCCTCCTATGGCGGCCAAGTGGCCAACGCTGCCAACTCCATGTACCACGCCACAAAGTTCGGCATTGAGGGCTTCTGCGAGGCGCTGGCTCAGGAAGTGGCCCAGTTCAACATCGGCGTGACCATCGTGGAACCGGGCGGCGCTCGGACGGAGTTCCGCTACGGCAGCGCCAAGGTGGCTAAGCTCATGCCGGAGTATGAGTCCTGCCACGGCTTTTTGAACATGCTGGACGCCTCCAAGGGCCTGGCCCCCGGCGACCCGGCTAAGATGGCCCAGAGGATCATTGAGAGCGTGGACAAAGAGCCGGCACCCCTGCGGATGGTGCTGGGCTCCCAAGCACTGGCCGCCACCATCCAGCGGCTGAAGGAGCGGGTGGCCGACTACGAGACACAGACAGAACTGGCTGCCTCTACCGACTTCCCCGCCGGGGAGTGAGCAGCACCTATGTCCTGAAACCAATCTGACCGCAAATCGTCAAACTGACTTCTGCCAAACGAGCCGTTTGACAGAAGCCAGTTTTGCGTGATTGCGAGAAAGGAGCACGCCATGAAACGGGCGATGTCCATGTTTTTAGCTGGAATTTTGATCGTTGCCCTCGTCGCCTGTGGTGACACGGGCGAGCATACAGACGCACAGGGCGGACAGGAGCAGGCAGAGATGAGCCAGGAGGCCAAGACACAGGAGCATGTCGAATCTCAGAAGGCTTCTGACACACCCGGAAGTGACCCGGCATCTTCTGGAGAAGAAAGCGGGAGCAATATTCTTGTGGCCTACTTCTCCCGGATGGGCAATACGGAATTTGACGCCGATGTGGATGCAGTTACTTCCGCCAGCTTGAATCTGGAGGGAGACATCCTTGTGGGGAATGCGGAAGTCCTTGCCCGCATGGCCCAGGAGATCACCGGCGGAGACCTGTTCTTGATTGAGACAGCAGAGCCGTATCCCTCCAGCTATGACGAAACCACTGACGTTGCGGCAGAGGAGCAGGACAACGACGCCCGTCCTGAATTGTCCTCCCATGTGGAAAACATGGACCACTACGACACGGTCATCCTGATTTATCCCAACTGGTGGGGCACACTGCCGCAGCCCCTCTTTTCCTTCTTGGAGGAATATGATTTCTCAGGGAAGACGATCCTGCCCCTCTGCACCCATGCCGGCAGCCGAATGGGGCGAAGTGAGGAAGACATCGCTGGACTGTGTCCCAGTGCCATGTTGCTGGAGGGATTGGCAGTCCGAGGCTCTGAGGTCTATGACGCCCAGGCGGACGTGGAGAACTGGATCATGGAATCCGGAATTTTGAATTGATAAGGAAGATTTGATATGCCGAAAAAGATGCTGATCGTATATTATTCTATTTCAAACGGAAATACCCGCCGGATTGCACAGCAAATGCAGAAGATAACTGGAGCAGATCTGGCAGAAATTGAGACCCTTGTTCCTTATACCGGCTCCTATCAGGAAATCGTGGATCAGGGGCAGGAAGAAGTGGAGGCAGGTTACCAGCCGGAACTCACCCCACTGTCTGTGCAACCGGAGGATTATGATGTGATTGCCATCGGGACGCCTACATGGTGGTACACCATGGCACCGGCAGTGCGCTCGTTCCTGACCGCTCACGACTGGACGGGGAAGACGGTTATTCCCTTCCAGACCCATGGCGGCTGGCCGGGCCATGTGCTCAAAGATGTGAAGTCGCTCTGCAAGGGCGCCCGGTTTGCCCATGAGATGGCGATACAGTTCGACTCTACCGGCGGTAACAAGATGATCACAAAGCAGGCAGAAGTAGACGCTTGGCTGAAAACGCTTGGCAGCCTATCCTGATCTGGAATGAAGCAGAATGCGTAGACCAGCATCAGATCCGGCAATAAAAAGATTCGTCTTAACAAGGAAAGATAAGTTTATAAATATGATTATCTTTTAAGTAAGGATAAAAACTTTAATATATCCTTTGACGCTTGCTTTGCATATAGCAATCCATAAGGTACACTGAAATCCCAAGCAACAGGCAATGTTACCAGCCCCGGGTGAACATCTTTCCAGGACTCCAAGGTCAGCATGACATTTTGGGTCTGCGCGCAGCGGTTGAATACCTCCATATCATAAAATTGCTGGGTGTCCTCTATGTGGATTTCTGGATGTTGCTCTACTTCATCCCGAACTGTATCGACTGCATGGGAGTCCCCACGCTTCACCATCATCAGTGTCTGACCGTAAAGATCCTCTATGGTCAGACGCTCTTTTTGTGCCAGCGGATGCTCACGGGCTACGGCGCAACAAACACGATACACTCCAAGTTGTTTGAAATTGCAAAGCTCCAGCCAATCTGCCGAATCGCAGGCAGCGACCAAAAAATCATATTTTTCACCCAGTGCGCCAACCTCAGACAGAATACTTGTATGAGCATCATCGAAAGGAACAACGTGCAGTTTGTATCCCGGGAAAGCCTGGTTCACCTGATACCATAAATCCATAAACGGTTTGCAAGGATTGAGCAGCGAACTTCCAATACAAAAAGTCGTTGCAGCAATTTGCTCCTGTTGTTTGGCCTCTTCGATTGCTTTGGCCGAATAATCAAACAGGTATTTAGCGTGGCGATAAATGACTTGTCCGGCCGCAGTCAAGCGGAGACCCTGGTTGTTGCGGTCAAACAGTTTTATATCCAAATGGTTCTCCAAAGTGTTGATCTGTTTCATAACGGATGGCGGTGAGATATAGAGCCGTTCAGACGCCTTGTTAAAACTTCCGCAGTCCGCCACACAAACGAATGCTTTGAGATGAGGGTTATACATTGGTTCATCCTCCATTCGCATTACATTTTAGTTAATACGATGTTACAACATCCATTCTTCCGTGTCAAGGGCAGGACGGATACAATAGGGACAGAACCAAATAATTCGCTCCCATGGGAGACGTGTTTCAACTTAAGGAGGATTTTATTATGGAATTCGTAACTTTGAACAACGGCATCAAGATGCCCAAGCTGGGCTATGGCGTGTATCAGGTGGACCCGGCCGAGTGCGAGCGCTGCGTGGCGGACGCCATTTCCGTAGGCTACCGCTCCATCGACACGGCCCAAGCCTACAACAACGAGGAGGGGGTGGGCGCGGCCGTGGCCAAGAGCGGCGTGGCCCGGGACGAGCTGTTCCTTACCACCAAGGTGTGGATCTCCAACGCCGGGTATGAGAAGGCCAAAGCGTCCATCGACGAGTCCCTGCGCAAGCTCAAGACCGATTATATCGACCTTCTGCTGATCCACCAGCCCTTCAACGATTACTACGGCACCTACCGGGCTATGGAGGAGGCCTACAAGGCCGGCAAGGTGCGGGCCATCGGCGTGTCCAACTTCTACCCGGACCGGCTCATTGACCTGTGCCAGTTTGTAGTGGTGAAGCCCGCCGTCAACCAGGTGGAGACCCATGTGTTCCAGCAGCAAGTGCAGGCCCATGAGATCATGAAGAAGTACGGCGTCCAGCACGAGAGCTGGGGCCCCTTTGCCGAGGGCCGGAAGGACTTCTTCAATAACCCCGTGCTGACGGAGATCGGCGCCAAGTACGGCAAGTCCTCCGCCCAGACCGCCCTGCGCTTCCTGCTCCAGTCGGATGTGGTGGTCATCCCCAAGTCCACCCACAAGGAGCGGATGATCCAGAACCTGGACGTGTTCGACTTTACCCTGTCCGAGGAGGATATGGCCGCCATCCGCAAGCTGGACGAGGGGCAGAGCCTGTTTTTCTCCCACTATGACCCGGAGACGGTGGAGTTCCTCACGGGGCTGGGCAAGTAAGATGGAAGGTTTGCGCACGTCCGGCGGCATGGAGCTGCCGCGTCTGGGCTTCGGCTTTATGCGGCTTCCGGTTCTGGATGAAAATGACCGCTCCACGGTGGATCTGGAAGCCGTCAAACAGATGGTGGATCTCTACATGGAGCATGGCTTCGGCTACTTTGATACCGCCCACCGCTACAACGACGAGGCCAGTGAGCCGGCTCTGCGGAAAGCCCTTGTAGAGCGTTATCCACGGGAGCGGTTCTGGCTGACAGACAAGATCACCCTGAACTATATCAAAAAGCCGGAGGATCAGGAACCATTCTTCCAGCACCAGCTGGAGCTGTGCGGCGTGGACTGGTTCGACCTGTATCTGATCCACAATGTGGGACGGGCCTCTCTGGATGCGTTTGAGAAGCTGGGTACCTTTGATTTTCTGCGCAGCTTGAAAGAGCGCGGCTATGCCAGACACATTGGCTTTTCTTTCCACGGTACCGCTGATGTGCTGGAGGAGGTCCTCCAACGGCACCCGGACATGGAGTTCGTCCAGTTACAGATCAACTATCTGGACTGGGAGGACCCGACCATCCAATCCCGCAAGTGCTATGAGGCAGCCCGCAAATACGGCTGTAAGGTCCTGGTCATGGAGCCGGTCAAAGGCGGCACATTGGCAAACCTGCCGGAAGAAGCCGCCGCCCTCTTGAAAACCACGTCCCCCAGTGCCAGCCTGCCCTCCTGGGCCATCCGGTTTTCCGCTGGACTGGATGGGGTGGCGATGGTTCTCAGCGGGATGTCAACGCTGGAACAGGTGCAGGATAACACTTCGTTCATGGCAGAGTTTCACCCCCTGACGCAATCGGAGCAGGATATTCTTCGGCAGGCTGCGGACATCATCCATGCCAACACTGCCATTGCCTGTACCGCTTGCCGGTACTGCACCACCGAATGCCCAAAAAAGATCGCAATCCCGGATTACTTCGGGTTGTATAACAACTACAAGCGGCTGGAAAACACCGGCTATATGTATAACCAGAAAGTCTACTATGCCAATCTGGCCGCCGTCCATGGAAAGGCATCCGATTGTATCGGCTGCGGCCGCTGTGAGCGGAACTGTCCCCAACGGCTGCCGATTCGGGAATTGCTGAAACAGGTGGCGGTGGTTCTGGAATAATCGGAAATCATTGGAGGAAACAATCGATGTCTTACAACTTCTTTGATCCCACTCGCGTCCTCTTTGGCGCGGGCCAACTCAATCATCTGCACGAACAGACCATGCCCGGTAAAAAGGCCATGGTGGTCATTTCCAACGGCAAGTCCATCCGGGAGAGCGGCGCTCTGGACCGCACCCTGGAACAGCTCCGCATGGCAGGCGCCCAGACCGTTCTGTTTGACAAGGTGGGAGCCAATCCCCTCAAGGCCATTGTGGAGGAGGGCGGCCGCTTCGCCCGGGACAACAACTGCGACTTTGTGGTGGCCCTGGGCGGTGGTTCCGTGATGGACGCGGCCAAAGTAATGGCGATGTACGCCCTGCAGCCCGGCGATCTGTGGGACTATGTGGGCGGCTCCACCGGAAAGATGCAGCCGCTGGTCAATCCCACGCTGCCCGTCATTGCCATCACCACCACTGCCGGCACCGGCAGCGAGGTGGACCAGTGGGGTGTGGTCACCAATCCGGACACCAATGAAAAAATCGGCTGCGGCGGGCAGGACAGCCTGTTCCCGGTCCTGGCCATCGTGGACCCGGAGCTGATGGTCACGGTGCCGCCTAAATTCACCGCCTATCAGGGGTTTGACGCCCTGTTCCACTCCACCGAGGGGTATATCTCCAAAGCGAACAGCCTCATGAGCGACATGGTGCAGCTCGCCGCCATTGAAAACATCGGCAAGTACCTGACCCGTGCCGTGAAGGACGGCAGTGACCTGGAGGCCCGGGAGCATGTGGCGTTTGCCAACACCATGTCTGGCTACTCCATGGTGGTAGGCGCCTGCACCAGTGAACACGCCATGGAACACGCCATGAGTGCCTATCATCATCAGCTGCCCCACGGCGCCGGTCTGATTATGATCTCCAAGGAGTATTACACCCATTTCGTCAACCAGCATTGCTGTGACGATCGGTTTATCCGCATGGCCCAGGCTCTGGGTAAGACGGATGCCAAGGACCCCATGGATTTCGTGACTGCTCTGGCGGAGCTGCAGGAGGCCTGCGGCGTAGCTGACCTGAAGATGTCCGACTATGGGATTCAGAAGGACGAGTACATGACGCTGGCACAAAATGCCCGGGCTACCATGGGCGGCCTGTTCGGCGCCGACCCGGTCCCCATGACGGACGAGGAGTGCGCGGCGATCTTTGAGAAGTCGTATCGCTAAGTACACGGAAAGGGTACGGCCTGCAAGCCGTACCCTTTTTGTTATCATATTTGATTGAATAGAGGTTATTTTATGGCAGAGTTGATTGCTTTCTTTTCCAGAGCAGATGAGAATTATTTCAGCGGCACCCTGCGAGTCGTGCCTGTGGGCAACACGGAGATTGTGGCCAAGATGCTTCAGGAGATGACGGGAGCCGACCTGTTTAAGATTCAGCCGTTGCTGCCCTATTCCAAGGACTACAACGAGTGCATCGCCCAGGCCCAGGACGATCAGCGGCGGGATGCCCGTCCGGAACTGAAGGAATACCCGGACAGCCTGGATCAGTATGATACGATCTATCTGGGCTATCCCAACTACTGGGGTACCATGCCCATGCCGGTGTTCACCTTCCTGGAGCATTTTGACTTCACCGGCAAGACCATCCGCCCCTTCTGCACCCATGAGGGAAGCGGCATGGGGCACAGCGAGAGCGACATCCGCCGTCTGTGCCCCGGGGCCAAGGTGGAAAGGGGTCTGGCGATCCACGGGGGCGCTGTGAAGTATGCGGAGAAGGAGCTCCGGAAATGGTGCGGACGGTAAAGTATGGATGTCTATGAGTGTTTTAAGGCTGGAGAGCCTGTAAATATCCTGACAGACGAGGAACCAGTCAATTGTATTACCCCCCATTCTGCTTCTTTCTGAACATGCTATAAGAGCAGAGAAGATTGAACCTCTGACTGCTGCGTGGGTACAGAGACGGCATCGCCTCCTACCGCACCATGGAGGAGCGGGTGCGGCGCATCCAGGAGAATGGAACGGATGCGGAAATCGAGGTGTTTGAGGGCCTTCCCCATGGTTTCGGTTTGGGAGAAGGGACTGTGGCCGAGGGCTGGATCGACCACGCAATTTCCTTTTGGGAGCGGCAGATAACTGGGTAAGCTGTCTGTGAAACAAGGTGATCATCAGAATAGCCTGCTTCCCTTGCTTGGGTAGCTCTGTGTCCACAGAGCTACCCAAAAATTTGTTTGTACCCTTTTGTTTATACCGGCTAACCAATCGGAACTTCCGCAGGCGGAACACCGGGGCTACAATAATAGGGAAAGAAGGTGCTGCTATGTTTTCCTTGCAACAGATTTTAACTCTTTTTTTGACCCTTACCATGGAACTAAGCCTTACTTCCTGCGGTACAGAAGCCACGGTACAGCCCGTCCCGGAAACGCCGGAATCGCCAGCCCAGGTACAAGAGGTGCCGGAACCTTTACCCGACCCCTCCTCAGAATCTTCATCGCCGGCGCTGGAGGTCACCGAGGGAACAGAGACCTACCGGGGCTTTCAGTTGGACAATGTGCTCCACGCCCCGGAGGGGGACATCCATTTTTCTCTCTATATCCCGGAAAGCTACGACGGCAGTGAGGCCTACGCCCTGTTCCTGACACTTCCCGGTTATGAGGGCCTGTACTTCCAGGGCGTGGGACAGAACCTATACGGCGAGGACTTTGCCTTCGAGGCGCTGAATTACAACGACCACATGATCGTAGCCGCCCCTCAGCTTAGTGACTGGGGAGAAACTTCCGCACAGCAGACCATCGTTCTGACCGAGTACCTGCTGGACGCCTACAACATCGACCCGGAGCAGGTCTACGCAGAGGGCTACTCCGGCGGCGGGGAGACCATGTCCCGGGTGATGGGGATGCGGCCCGATTTGTTCACCGCCTATCTCCAATGCTCCTCCCAGTGGGATGGGGCCTATGCTCCAGTGGTGGAGGCCCGGGTGCCGGTGTATTTTGTGATTGGTGAGAGCGATGAATACTATGGCTCTGACCCAAGCCGGGAGGCATACAGCCGCCTCCATGACCTCTATGCGGAAGCGGGGCTGACGGAGGATGAGATCAACCAGCTGTTGGTGCTGGACATCAAGGACGCGGACTACTTCCGGGAAGGCGGCGCCCCCAACCAGCACGGCGGGGGAAATCTGTTTGCCCGCGATCCTGAAATCATGGACTGGCTGTTTTCCCAGGGGTGACGAGCAGCTGAAATATTCACAATAAAATGGCAGGAGGAAGAACAGAATGAGAAAAAAGTGGGCGGCAGATCTGGCCCTGATTGCGGTTCTCCTGCTCCTGATGGGATATTCCCTGATTGGCGAGGTGATCCATGAATGGCTGGGAATCGGGATGTTGCTTCTGCTGATCTTCCACCACGCCGTCAATGTGCCGTGGTGCCGGAATCTGAAACAGGGCAGATACACGCCCTACCGCTGTGTGCAGACTGTGCTGAACATCCTGCTCCTTTTCGCGGTACTGGGCTCAATCCTCAGCGGTCTGGTTCTCTCCCAGTATGTGTTAGACTCCACACTCCTGCATCGGTTGGATGCGCTGGCCAGGGCGATTCACCTCCCCTGTGCCTACTGGGGCTTTCTCCTCATGAGCCTGCATCTGGGACTCCACTGGGGCGCGATCATGGGAATGGCCCGCCGCATCACGGGGCTGCGTACCCCGTCCAAATGCCGGACTGTAATCCTCCGGTTCCTGGCCGCGGCCGTTTCCTGTTATGGACTCTATGCCTTTTTCCACAACGGCTTGTCGGACTACCTGCTGCTGCGGACTCACTTTGTGTTCTTTCCGCCGGATCAGACCGCAGCATGGTTTCTGGTAGACTATGGGACAATCATGGGCCTGTTCCTGACCATTGCCCACTATGGTGGGGCCGTTCTGCGGCGCCGGTCAGCAGGAAAAGGCGCATTAGAATAAAATCGATCTGTTTTCCAAACAGACAGGCCTTGTGAAGGAGAAAAGGTATTGTTCCGTCGGCCTGCTGAATGGGGGGACTTCTTTGAACCACAAATTTACAACGAAAACGCCGGTACAGACGGTGATCCACGACTCGGCCTTTGGCTCCTTCGGCCGTCTTCTCTTTCCGGTAAACACCAGCTACTGGAGCGGAACAACACTGGGGAGTCTGAAATTGACTTGGTACAGCCATATCGACCCCAACGAGACGGTGGAGATCGCCAACAGCCTGCGGGAGCGGGCCCTGTCCGGGGAGACCATCTTCTATGACATCTATACAGATCCGGAAAAAGCCGCTGACCCGGCCAAGCGAAACACCGGACTGTTCTTCTTCCGGGGCAGGCCCGGCGCTCCCTTTGCCGTCTGCAATGCCGGCGGCGCCTTTGCCTATGTGGCCGCCGTGCATGACAGCTTTCCCCACGCCATGGAACTGTCCAAGCGAGGGTACAACGCCTTTGCCCTGATCTACCGCCCCGGGGCGCAAACCGCCTGTGAGGATCTGGCCCGGGCCATCACCTTTATCTTTGACCATGCGGCCGAACTGAGGGTGGACACCCGCTGTTACTCTCTGTGGGGTGGATCGGCGGGGGCCCGGACGGCGGCCTGGCTGGGCACCTACGGCCCGGCGGCCTTTGGGGGAGGCGATTTGCCCCGGCCCGGTGCGGTGGTCATGCAGTACACCGGCTTGGATGAATACAGCTCCGGAGATCCCCCTACCTTTGTGTGCGTGGGGGACTCCGACTGGATCGCCCCCTGGCGGGGGATGAAGGCCCGGGCGGATGCCATGTCCGCTCGAGGCATTCCCACGGAGTTCCACTGCTACCCCGGCCTGGGCCACGGCTTCGGCCTGGGAACCGGCACGGCGGCGGAGGGCTGGCTGGATCTGGCTGTCCGGTTCTGGGAGCGGCAGATGTGAGGGAAACCCGGAATACGCAGTCAGGTTTATCAGCCTGCCTGCGTATTTTTTC
>ERZ827423.3647-NODE-3647-length-10348-cov-4.941708_pt1 | contig 10348 bp, 4 predicted proteins | sample MGYA00519775_ERZ827423 | MGnify/ENA primary metagenome ERZ827423 (study PRJEB31778, sample SAMEA3449296) | human gut metagenome | biome: human gut; feature: human-associated habitat; material: faeces | place: United Kingdom | collected 2010/2012 ...
CGCACGTTGTCGGGTATAGCGCTGTACGCAATACGGCAACCATTGATAAGAGCAACATGATGCAGTACATTGCTCCGCAGGATTTGAAGTCGTTCGGACTGATTCCCGAGATTATCGGCCGCCTTCCGGTGCTGACTTATCTGAATCCGTTGGACCGTGCGGCATTGCGCTCCATTCTTACGGAACCGAAGAATTCCATCATCAAGCAATACATCAAACTGTTTGAGATGGACAATGTGAAGCTGACGTTTGAAGATGCTGTATTTGAATATATCGTGGATAAAGCGGTAGAATATAAGTTGGGAGCCCGCGGCTTGCGTTCCATTGTGGAGACAATTATGATGGATGCCATGTTCGAAATTCCGTCAGAACAGAAGGACAATTTTGTTGTGACGTTGGACTACGCCAAGCGCCAGCTTGAAAAGGCAAATATAGCACGACTGCAAAGTGCTTAAGAATCAGATGGTAATACGGGGTAAAACCGACTATTTTACTTTTTATTGAAAAATATTCGATGGATTATGCTTGAAATTTAAGAAGTTGTTTATAACTTTGTTAGGGTTCTTTGTGAAAACAAGGCGGAGTACCACTATTAAAAGTTAACTCAATAAACAACAACCTAATGAATCATGGCAGGGAAGAAGATTAATTTGATAGACCAGCTGAAGAAATACTTCGGGTTCGATACATTTAAAGGAAATCAGGAAGCAATCATAGAGAATCTGTTGGCGGGTAATGATACATTCGTGTTGATGCCTACCGGTGGTGGAAAATCTTTGTGCTACCAACTGCCGTCCTTGTTGATGGAGGGCACGGGTATCGTGATTTCTCCTCTGATTGCCTTGATGAAGAATCAGGTCGATGCGATGCGTAACTTCAGCGAAGAGGATGGGATAGCCCACTTCATCAATTCTTCCCTAAACAAGAGCGCGATAGACCAGGTCCGGTCCGACATACTCAGTGGTAAGACAAAGCTGTTGTATGTAGCTCCGGAATCACTGACGAAGGAAGAGAATGTGGAGTTTCTGAAAACGGTGAAGATTTCGTTCTATGCCGTGGACGAAGCCCATTGTATTTCTGAATGGGGTCATGACTTCCGTCCTGAGTATCGCCGCATCCGTCCCATTATCAATGAAATAGGAAAAGCCCCTCTGATAGCGTTGACTGCGACGGCTACACCGAAAGTGCAGCATGACATCCAGAAGAATCTGGGTATGGTGGATGCGCAGGTGTTCAAGTCATCGTTCAACCGCCCGAATCTCTATTATGAGGTACGCCCCAAGACTGCAAATGTAGACCGGGACATCATCAAGTTCATTAAGAACAATCCCGAAAAGTCAGGCATTATCTATTGCCTGAGCCGGAAGAAAGTGGAGGAACTTGCTGAAATCCTGCAGGCAAACGGAATCAATGCCCGTGCCTATCATGCCGGAATGGATTCGGCTACACGAACACAGAACCAGGATGATTTCCTGATGGAAAAAATTGATGTGATTGTAGCTACCATTGCTTTTGGTATGGGTATTGACAAACCGGATGTGCGTTATGTTATCCATTATGATATTCCCAAAAGTCTGGAAGGATATTACCAGGAGACCGGGCGTGCGGGACGTGACGGAGGAGAAGGAAAGTGCATAGCGTTCTACTCTTATAAGGACTTGAAAAAGCTCGAGAAGTTCATGGAGGGCAAACCCGTGGCCGAGCAGGATATAGGCCGACAGTTGCTGCAGGAGACCGCGGCATACGCCGAATCATCCGTGTGCCGAAGGAAAATGCTGCTGCATTATTTCGGTGAGGAGTATGATAAGGATAATTGCGGTAATTGTGATAACTGCCTGCATCCTAAGACAAAGATAGAGGGAAAGGACGCTTTACTTGTGGTATTGAATGCCATCGCCGCAATAAAGGAAGATTTCCGCACTGACTATGTGGTGGATTTTGTTGAAGGAAAGGAGACCAACGATATCGTGGCTCATAAGCATGACCGGCTTGAAGAGTTCGGCTCTGGTGAGGACATGGACGAGAAATTATGGAATCCGGTAATACGGCAAGCCCTTATTGCAGGATTATTGAAAAAGGACGTTGAGAACTACGGAATACTGAAACTGACGTCTGCCGGCAAAAAGTTTATGAAAAACCCGACATCATTCATGATTGTTCTTGACAACGAATTTAATGAAGACGAAGAAGAGGACAGCCATGAAGGTGTAAGTGCGGCGCTCGACCCGACGCTTTATTCGATGTTGAAAGACTTGCGCAAGAAGATGAGCAGCCGCCTGAAACTGCCTCCGTATGTTATTTTCCAGGATATTTCCCTTGAGCAGATGGCTACGGTTTATCCTGTTTCCCTTGAGGACTTGCAGACAATACAGGGCGTGGGCGCTGGCAAGGCGCGCCGCTACGGCAAGGAGTTTGTCGCCTTAATCAAGAAGCATTGTGAGGAAAACGACATTGAACGTCCGATGGATTTGCGTGTGAGGACAGTAGCCAAGAAGTCTGTGCTTAAGGTGAAGATCATACAGAGTATCGACAGGCATGTGGCGCTCGATGACATTGCCGAAGCCCAGGGACTTGAATTTGATGAACTCCTTGACGAGGTTGAGGCAATAGTCTACAGCGGAACTAAAATCAACATCGACTATTTCCTTGAGGAAGTGATGGACGATGACCGCATAGACGAAATCTACGACTATTTTAAGGAGAGCGAGACTGATGACCTTGAGGCTGCCATGGACGAACTTGGCGAGGATTGTACGGAAGAGGAGATAAGGCTCGTGCGTATTAAGTTTATGTCTGATATGGGTAATTAATCATTCTTATTATATTGTATTAAACGGCTCCGACACATGTAAAACAGTGTCGGAGCCGTTTTGTTTTCAGCTTTTTGTCATGATTGGCGATTACCTTCGGAAATGTCGGTCATGGTGTATTTTATATCCGTGAAAAGCCATTTTTAACATGTTTATGGGGTTAATAACTTACGGAATGTATTATATTTGCACGCGGAACATTAACTTTTGTGACATAGGTGAGTGTTTTTTAGCTTTACTGCAACGTGTTGCCGGTTATTGTATGACTGCTTACTAATCTCAAACTAATTATAAACATTTATTTAAACTACTATGAAACTAACCGTAAAAACAAGACTCGGCATGACTTGTTCATGTTTTGTAAAATCATTGATGACAGTATTCGCCGCGTGCGGTGCGCTGCTTTCGGCCAATGCCCAGGAAGCCGACGGTCGCAATTTCGGCATTGACGGCTTTGCGGCTGTCAGCGGAACGCCGGGCACCCCTCACTATCTTGAGGGCGGAACCACGGGCGGAGCCGGCGGCAAGGTGGTGTATGCAAATACGTTCCAGCAGCTCCAGGCATATCTCCAGGCCAAAGACCCATACGTGGTGATAGTCGACAAAGACATGGATACGGGCATTAAGTGCTGGGTTGACGACCTGTCTACAGGCCATCTTTGCAACAACCAGGACGGTTCCGAGGGCGTTGAGACCACATACGGCGAGCGTGTGATGATAGCGTCCAACAAGACTCTCGTCGGCGTTGTCAATCCCGAGACGGGCCGGGCGCCGCTGTTTTCGCGCATTACGTTCGTGATGCAGTGCGCAAGTAACGTCATCATACGCAACTGCCGCTTCACTATGGAGGGCGCGCCGATACTGAAGTCGGGCGAGAACAAGATTGTGGCGTTCCGTGACGGGGTGCAGAAGGAGGTGGGCGACCCCGACTGTATCAGTATACAGGCCGACGAAAACAGCGTCAAGACTGATTGGGGCGGGCACATCTGGGTAGACCATTGCGAGTTCTTCAACGGCGACGCGGCCGACAAGGACAGGTACGACGGGCTGCTGGACTGCAAGAATAACGTTCAGTGGATGACGTTCAGCTACAACCACTTCCACCATCACGACAAGGCCTGTCTGTTCGGCAAGGGCGACAGCGACGTTTTCGACGACTGCCGTACAATCTCGATGCACCACAACTGGTTCGACAACATTGCCGGTTCGCGCCTTCCGCTGCAAAGGGGCGGTCACCTGCATTACTTCAACAACTACATGGTTGGCAGCGAGGACGGCTGGGACGTGCGTTCAAAAGCCGTCGGCTACATCCAGGCATGCTACTTCAAGGACAGCAAGGCTCCCGTCCGTTCCGACCGTGAAGGCTCGTTGAACATCGACAAGACAGAAGGCTATGGCGTGACATACGAGAACTGCCGGCAGCTGATGGAGGGCTACGCCAACATCGACGGGACTAAGGCTGACAAGTCGCTGACGGTGAATTATACCGACTGGACGCCGGAAAAGACCGACGGCGGATACTTTGTGAACACTCTCGACAAGACCGCCGACGTGCCCGGAACCGTGCAAAAGTATGCCGGGGCGGGGAAAATAGAGATATGGACGGCTTATGCCGACGCGGTGCCTGCCGAGGATATTGACGAATACGCGGCGGCGATAAAGGACAACCCGACGGAACCTACGTATGACGCGAACGGCGACAAGATAACCGGCATATCCGCAGACGTGGTACAGGTTGAGGCCGGCGGTGCCGTCGCCATGCAGTATTATTCGCTCGGGGGAGTGCGTCTTGACGCCCCGGCGGCGGGCATCTGTATAAAGAAAAGCGTTGACGGCAAAGGCCGTCTGAGCGCGATGAAGGTTATGGTAAAGTGATGCCGGGGCGAAGTTTGCGCCCGCGCATTTTTCCGAAAGGCCGCATTTCACATGCTGAAATGCGGCCTTTCAGCGTGTAAGAGGCCGTATTTTGCAGCGTAAAATGCGGCATATTGCCAACGTGTTAATTGTCAGTCGGTTACGCGGTTGTCCGACGAGGCTTTAGCGTAGCCCTGTTAGTGTGCTGCCACCTGCTGCCTGACGCAAGCCGGAACGCTGCTAATGTTTATTAAATTTAAGTATTTGCATACGCACTGTGCGTATTGATAATTTGTCCGAATATGATGTATAATGGTTATAAAAAGATTTTTCTACGTATTTTGTATAAAAATATATAATTTAATTTGCATTTATGCTTTCAATTGCTTATATTTGCAGAGTGTCTAATTTAATAAATTTTTACTATGAAACATCTGTTCATCTACATTTTGTGCGCTTTTATGTGCTGTGGCGCATACGCACAAAGCACTATGACTTCACCCCCTCCTGCGGGTGTTAAGATGAAGTCATTGAAGGCCGCCGAGGCCCGCATCACCGGCAGGCCCGGCCTGCTTCAGAAACTTCAGAAGCAGCAGATGGCTGCAAAATCCGTGCGCAGCGACGACGGCAAGCTGTATGCCGGCCTGCGCCGCATGGGCCGGCCCATGCGCGTGGCCGCCGTGAAAGCTCCTGCGGCAGCCCCCGTGGCTGACGACATGGCGCGCATCACGGTAAATGTTGAGAGCGACTGGGGCGACGGTTCCGGATACCAGATGCTGCTGGATGCCGACTGTACGATACTCGATTTGCAGTATGTCGACGAAATTTTCGCCGAGTCGGAATACATGCTTCCCGAGAATGCCGGTATGTTTGAGAACTGGCTGGTAGCAGGCCAGACGGCTTCCGTTGACATCCCGGCCGGCAAATATGATTACGTAGTGTTCAATCCCACGCCTTCGGACAATACATATTATATAGCCAATGGCGAGTCGTCGGGAGACGCATACGAGTTCAAGGGCGGTTGTGAATACGTGTTCACCATAACGGTTGGAATGAGTGGCGACAATGTTGCGATTACCAGCAATTCGCCCGTAAGCATCGGCGTGAGCGGCATCACGGCGCCCGTTTCGGGTGAAGGCCTCACCGCCGCAGAGGCCGTTACGGCCACGATATTCAACAATGGTACGGAAGCCGTGTCGTCGTTTACAGCCACGCTGACAGTAGACGGAGGCACGCCCGTCGCCGAGACTGTGAGCCAGGAGATAGCGCCGGGCGCAACACTCGACTACACATTCACCGCCACGGCCGACCTTTCGGCTCCCGGCATGCACACCGTCACCGTGGCCGTTGACCATGAGGACGACGCGCTGGCCGGCGACAACACCTTTACCGCAAAGGTGAACCATGTCGCCCCCATACCCGCTCCCTACACATGCAGCTTTGACGAAGAAGCCGACGTAGACGAATGGACAACGGTGGACGGCAACATGGACGGCGATACGTGGAACATACAGTTCACGGAGGGATACGCCCAGATAATTTACAACGCATACATGGCGTTGGACGACTATCTCGTAACCGTCAACCCGATAGCCCTCAAGGCCGGAACCAACAAGGTGGTGATAGACTACAACGCCCAGAGCGATGGCTATTATGAGAGTTTCGAGGTGCTTTACGGCAAGACTTCAAACGTTGAAGACATGACTGTCCTCATGACTGTTGATGACTTTGCAATGTCAGAGAACGGTTACGTGCTGCCCGTTAACTTCGATATTGAAGAGGATGGGGCATACTTTTTCGCGATACACGCTACGTCGGAAGCCGACCAGATGGGCATCCTCATCAACAGCGTTGAAATATCGGAAGGCGCATATAAAGGCACGCCCGACCTTGTAATAGACAAGGTTCAGATGCCGCTTTCGAGTTGCTCGCTTGGCGATGGAGAAAAAGTCGTTGTGGTAGTGTCGAACAACGGTACCGCTGATGCAAAGGGCTTTACGCTGGCGTACACCGTCAACGACGGTCAGGAGACTTCCCGGGAATGCGCTGACGTTGCAGTGCCTGCTGGCGGCAGCGTGGAGGTTGAACTCGCAGGCTTCGACTTCTCCGGGGAAGGCAAGTACACCGTAGCCGTCGAGATAACCGACGTGACGCCCGCCGACGGACAGAATGAAGAGACCGTAACCGACAACAACAGCGCCGAGGGCACAGTGACACACTACACCCCGACCGACGTGCCGTTTACCGTTGTCTTCTCTGACCCCGACCAGCGTGACGAATGGGCAAGCGACGAGTCGTGGGTATATGACGGAGATTATAACTTCGGAATGTACTGCGTTGGCACGACACCGCTCGTTTCGCGTGGCGTCAACCTTGAGGCCGACAAGAGATACCGCATCTCTTACAACTACATGGCCGGCATGTATTACTTCTTCTTCGTCGTTTATGACAGTTATGACATCGTGGTGGGCAAGGACGGTGCGCCGCTGTCTGACTGGGAGACGGTAGCGTCGTTCACCGATGTTTATACCAATGACGCTTTCGCCGACAACGATGTAACCTTCACCGTGCCTGCTGACGGCGTTTATTCCATCGGTTTCAAGCAGGATGTGCCGCAAGGAGTGTTCACGCTCGCAAGCGTAAGCGTTACCGAAGTGACATCGTATGACGTGACCCTGAGCAGCGTGACGGGTCTGCCGTCGATGCTGCCGAAGGCTCAGGCCGAGGGTATGGAGATAGCCGTACCGGTGAAGAACAACGGTGCCGAAAGCGTATCGGGTACGGTAAGCGTGACGTTCAACGGCACAGCCGTAGGTTCGGCTGCATTCACTGGCCTTGCTCCCGACGCAACCGAGACGGTCAGCGTGCCTGTTGTGGCACAGGGCCTTGAGGCCGGCAGCGTATCGGTAGAGGTTGAGGCCGTAATCGACGGACAGGAAGACAGCAACCCGGCAGACAATTCCGTGACAGCCGGACTTGAAATAACCGACAAGGTTTACGCTTACGACTACGTTACGGATGATATGTATAACGAGATGTACGCCATCGGCGTAAAGGACGGTGGCGCGGCTACTGCGGGCATACCGTTCCTCATCAATGCCGAGACCACGCTTGAAGGCGTGTCGGTAGGCTGGGGCGTGGCCGACGGCCAGCAGATAGGACTGTGCGTTTACAAGTGGGATCCTACGGCAATATACCAGGATGGTGTAATCGAAGTGGGCGATGAAGTGTACACGACCACAGCCGACCAGGGCACCAGCACGGAGCAGGTGGACTATCTGTTTGACGAGCCTGTGACGCTTGAGCCGGGATATTACTTCATCGGTGTGACTTATGCCGGATACGCATTGGCTGTTGACAATGTAGCTCCTGGCCAGCTCTACTTGCTCGACACGAGCTATGAAGTTCCGTTGGCGATAGACCAGTCTGGCGCAAACCTCGGCACTCCGGCCATCCGCGCGATACTTGACAGCGGTGAACTTTCGGGAATCGGCAATGTTGACGTATCAGCAGGAGCTTCGTCCTTGGTATATGACGAGGCTACCAAGACCGTCACCGCCGTTTCGCCGTCAGGCTCAGAGACAAGCCTTGCCGTTTATGCCGCATCTGGCGCGATGACGGGCGGCGTAAGTTCTGGCAGCGGCAGTTGCGTATTCGACGCGTCAAGTCTCGCTCCCGGCGTCTACGTAGCTAAGATGACAAGCGGTGACTATGCTGAGACAAGCAAGTTTGTTGTGAAATAATCCTTTCATGCAGGCAGTGGCCTGCGATAAGAAAAACATCTGTTCGGGGCCGGCAAAGGGAGTTTCCTTGCCGGCCCTTTTCCGTTGCCGGCGGCATAGCTAGTCAGTAGCCGTGTGTACACGTGTGTCGGCCGGTTTTGTGAAATGAAGACAACATTATTATATAAAGCATTGGTTTGCGCGGCGGTGGTTGCCGGAACGTCGTCGTGTGTCAACGAATGGCTTGACCAAGAGCCGTCGACCGGCGTTGACGCGGGCAGTGCCGTGACGACCACTTCCGACTTAACCAGCGTGCGTGCGGGACTTTACGCCGCGCTGAAGGGCAACTCTTCACTGACCGACTACTACGGACGCCAGATGTTCATATATGGAGACGTCAGGGGAGAGGACGTGCAGTACAACTGGATTGACGGCAGCGGCCGCGGCGACTTCTATTATTACATGACTTACAGCACGGCCAGCGATTTCAACGGTAATGCCATCTGGCAGACTCCTTTCGTGGTGATAAGCCGCGCGAACTACGTTATCGACTATGCTGAGGGCGGCACGATAACCGACGCCGAGGACAACTAGGCCACCATCTCGCAGTATGCCGCCGAGGCAAGGGTGCTGCGTGCCATGGCGCTGTTCGACCTTACGCGTATCTATGGCACTCCTTATACCGAGGACCAGGGCGAATCTCTCGGCGCGCCGATTATCACCGAACCTGTTGATGACGCCGGGGCGAACAAGCCGGAGCGTAGTACTGTGGCCGAATGCTACACACAGATAGAGCAAGACCTTACCGACGCCATCAACTCGGGCGCACTGCCTGAGGACAAGACCCAGGGTTACGTCAACGTGTGGACGGCCAAGGCGTTGCAGGTGCGTGTGTATATAACGAAGGGCGAGTGGGCTAACGCACTGTCAGTGGCCGAGGACATTATCGCCAATTCGCCCTACACGCTGTGGACAACGGCCGAGTATGCCGACGCGTGGAACAAGAACAACTCGGCCCACGAGAACGAGCTGATACTCGAAATGAAGATTACCGACTCTACCGACTGGACCGACCGCGAGGGCATAGCCTACTGCTACGCCGACCTGTACGGGGTAGACGCCGCCGGCGGCTACGGCGACATTATCGTAACGAAGGACTTTTCGGAGATGTTGGCTTCCGACCCCGAGGACGTGCGCAACGACATCTTGCTGAAGCCTGTGGGCGACCCGTCGGTCTATACGTCGTACGGCGACGACTTCGTTGAGCACGGAGTGTTCATCAACAAGTTGCCACAACCTGACGAAAACACCAGCGCAGCATACCAGAACGTACCGCTGCTGCGCCTCTCAGAGGTGTATCTCTCGGCGGCTGAGGCCGCCTACCAGGAGGGCGACCTTAGCCGTGCGGCCGAGTTGCTTAACGACATAATAACCAACCGCACCACCGACGCAACGAAAACCGTGACCGCCGGCGACATAACACTTGACCGCATATACGTCGAAAGGCGCAAGGAACTTGTCGGCGAGGGGCAGAGATATTTCGACGTGCTGCGCCGCGGCGAGACCGTAACGCGTTATACCGACGTGAACAACCGGGGCTGGCACGACGCGCTGAGCGAGGAAGCGCGCACGTTCAGCCGCGACTCGGAGAAGGCGCTGCCGCTCATTCCGCAGAGCGAGCTTGTCGTTAACCCGAATATGCAGCAGAATCCGGAATATTAATATACTCTCTCTAATTAAATAAATAAATAAATGAGGTTGCGGCCTCGGCCCTGCCCATCACCTGTGACAGTGACTAAGGTGCGGTACTTTTTAAGTCCCCCGGCGGATACACATCCGCCGGGGGCTTTTTCTTGTCAGGGAAGAGTTCCGCCCACCAACACCTGAATTATGGGTGGACTCCAAAAGGGGTTCATCCGCAGTTCAGTTGGATGGACGAATCGTGAAGCGCAAAGAGTCTTA
>ERZ827423.3653-NODE-3653-length-10328-cov-2.491385_pt1 | contig 10328 bp, 6 predicted proteins | sample MGYA00519775_ERZ827423 | MGnify/ENA primary metagenome ERZ827423 (study PRJEB31778, sample SAMEA3449296) | human gut metagenome | biome: human gut; feature: human-associated habitat; material: faeces | place: United Kingdom | collected 2010/2012 ...
CACGAGGCTGACGTTGTTATCGGCGTCGGCACCCGTTACACCGACTTCACCACCGCTTCCAAGTGGCTGTACCGCACCGACGCAAAGTTCGTCAACATCAACCCGTCTGAGTTCCAGGCTTACAAGATGGACGCTACTCCGGTCGTTGCTGACGCGAACGAGGCTCTGACCGCGATCGGCGAGGAGCTGGCTAAGATTGGCTACCACACCGACAAGGCTTACGCTGAGGAAGTTGCTGCTCTGCGCAAGGAGTGGTGGACTGAGGTTGAGCGTCTGGACGCTGTTGAGTACACCGACAAGGAGCACTTCACCCCGGAGATCAACGACGCTAACCGCGAGTGCGTTGAGAAGTACATCAAGGATACCGGCTGCAAGCTGTGCCAGACCACTGTTCTGGGCACCATCAATCACATGATCGACGACAACGCGATCGTATGTGCAGCAGCAGGCTCTCTGCCGGGCGACATGCAGGGTCTGTGGCGCGCACGCAAGGAGAACACCTACCACATGGAGTACGGCTACTCCTGCATGGGCTACGAGGTTGCATCCGCTCTGGGCGCTAAGATCGCCTGCCCGGATCAGGAAGTTTACGCTATGTGCGGCGACGGTTCCTTCGACATGCTGCACTCTGAGCTGATCACTTCCGTTCAGACGGGCCACAAGATCAACGTCATGCTGTTCGACAACGCTTCCTTCGGCTGCATCAACAACCTCGAGGTAGGTCAGGGCAATGCGTCCATCTGCACCGAGAAGAATATGCTCGAGCCGGGCGTTACCAACGGTATCCACAAGGGCAAGGTAATCCAGGTGGATTACGCTGCAATCGGCGCTGCTTACGGCTGCAAGACCTACACCGTCAAGACCCTTGACGAGCTGAAGGCTGCAATCGAGGACGCCAAGAAGCAGACCGTTTCCACCCTGATCGACATGAAGGTTCTGCCGAAGACCATGTCCGCAGGCTACGAGAACTGGTGGCGTGTAGGTGTAGCTGAGGTCTCCACCAAGCCGGAGGTTCAGGCTGCACGCAAGGCGATCGAGGATCACCTGTTCGAGGCTCGCCACTATTAATAGTGCGCGATAAACTCGCTTTAGGTTTACGAAAGCTCCCAACCGTGAGGTTGGGAGCTTTTTTGTCGTCTGCGGGCTGAATAATGGAGAATTAGTGTGGTGGTTTCATTTGTAAGGGCAGCCCGCCCTGCGATAATGGTATAAAAAAACCTCCTATCGATTATAGACAGGAGGTTTTCTCATTTTTACAGCATCTGAAGCAGCTCGATCTGCTCGCCGGACGGGCCGGTGAAGAACCAGTTCTGCAGGCCGCCGAAGGTGTTCGGCAGAACCTTCTTTTCCGGTGCGGTGAAGCTGATGATGCCGGCCGCCTTGAGGTCGGCAGCGGTCTTGTCGAGGTCGTCAACATAAACGGCGAAGTGCGGAATGCTGCCCTCGCCGGACGGCACGAGCGTGCCTGCGGGCGGCTCGATCAGCTCGAGCAGGAAGCCGCCGAACTCAACGAGCGCCAGCTTCTTCTCGCCGTCCGGGGTCTGCACGCCGTCGCGCTTGAAAACGCTGCCGCCGATGTTCTCGTAGAATGCGATGCTCTGCTCCATATCCGCTGTATAAATGGCGATATGGCCCAGGCCCTTGTAATGTTCCTTCATGGTTAATCCTCCTTGCTGTGAGGCTGTACGCGCCTCTATGTAAAGCATAGCATTTTGCGTCCCGTTTGTACAGAGAAACCCGAAGAAAACCTCGGTTTTTCTCAAAGCAGCCGCGCGGCAGCGCGCATATAATAAAAATCGCGAAGCGATTTCAAAAAACCGAGGGCGTGTACCTCGGTTTTTTGACTTCTGGAGGGAGAAAGTTTCTGCATAGGAACTTTCGGACGACTCGTGTTCTGCGTTCGTCAGAACACACCTTGTCGGCGAAACGTCAGTTTCGCGACAGGTAAAAAAAAGAGACCGCCGAAGCGGTCTCTTTGAAGGTCAGTCGATATTGACTTATCAGTCCTGTACGGTGGTAACAACCGAAGCGCTGGACTGGTTCTCGAGGTAGGTCTGGTAGGTGGTCTTCTCGCTCTTGCCGAAGCCAAGGGGAGAGAAGATTACGTAAGCCAGGCACATGATGATCAGGGTTACAGCAGCCCAGATCTTGCCGTTGTGCCACGGGGTCAGATCTACAGCGCCTACGTCCTTCAGCTCGAAGTCCTTCTCGCGCGGATGCTTCTTGACGATGACCCACATCAGGATCATGTCGAATACGAACAGGATTGCGGTGAAGTACAGGTAGTGGATGTTGTGCAGGAACGGAATGACGTTACGCAGACCGAACTGGAGGATGAAGTACAGAACAACGTGTACCGGGATGACGATCTTAGCAGCGATAGCCGGAACCTTCTTCCAGAAGAAGCCGCACAGCAGGCAAACGAAGATCGGGGTGTTGAACGCAGCGAAAGCAGAGTTTACGAAGCTCGTGATGCCGCCCATGTAGAGCATGAACGGGGACATGATGGTGGAAACTACTGCTACGACAGTACCGAAGTTCTGGCCGATCTTAACCATGCGCGCGTCAGACGCGGTCGGGTTGAACAGCGGACGGTGAATGTCGAGTGCGTAGATGGTGGATGCGGAGTTCAGTACCGAGTTGAAAGAAGACAGGATCGCGCCGAACATTACAGCAGCGAAGAAGCCAAGGATCGGCTTCGGCATAACCTGTGCTACCAGCATCGGGTAAGCGGAGTCGCCGGAACCCCAGTCGGTGCCCGGGTAAGCCAGTGCGCAGATAACGCCCGGAACAACGATGATGAGCGGAGTCATGATCTTGAGGAAGCCTGCGAATACGGCGCCCTTCTGTGCTTCCTTCAGGTTCTTAGCACCGAAGGTACGCTGGATGATGGACTGGTTGGTTGCCCAGTAGTACATGTTGTTGACCAGCAGGCCGGTGAACAGCAGCGGCCACGGGAGCCACGGCTCCGGGGTGTTAACCTCGTTGATGGCGTTCAGGTAGGACGGATTGGTGTGCAGGAACTTGTCGAAGCCGTCCACGAAGGAGCCATCGCCGCCCAGCTGACCGGACAGGAACATGAAGCCGAATACCGGAACGAGCAGGCCGCCGACGATCAGGCCGAGGCCGTTGATGGAGTCGGACAGTGCGATTGCCTTCAGGCCGCCGAAGATCGCGTAGATCGAGCCTACGATAGCGGTTGCGACACAGACGATAGCGATCGCCGCAAAGCGGGAGATGCCGAAGATCTCGTCGATGCCGAAGATGTTGACGAATACCTGTGCGCCGGCGTACAGGATGTTCGGCAGCATGATTACAACGTAGCTCAGCAGAACGATGATGGATACCAGACGGCGGGTGCCCTCGTCGTAGCGCTGCTCAAAGAACTGCGGTACGGTGGTCAGACCGGTCTTGAGGTACTTCGGCATGAGTACGAATGCCAGGATAACCAGAGCGATTGCGGAGGTTACCTCCCAGCCCATCGTGGACATGCCTACGCGGACAGCCTGGCCGTTGTTGCCGACGAGCTGCTCTGCGGAAAGGTTGGTCATCAGCAGAGAACCGGCGATGACCGGGCCGGTCAGGCTGCGGCCGCCGAGATAGTAGCCGTCCTGGGTCTCAAGGTTGTCACCGCGGGTCTTCCACCACGAGATGATTGCGACGAGTGCCGTGAATGCCACGAAGGTAATCGCGGTAAACGCCATGGAGTTTACGAAGTTCATCCTTTTCTCCCCTTCAGGTAAAAATTGTTTCGCGCGAAAAAGCGGCTTCCCTCTTACCATTTTTTCGCATTTACTTAAACAGAACTTTATCCCCTTGCGTGTACGCGCACGCAGCGTCTTAAAAAAAGGATCGTCGATTTTTTGTCGATGATCGCTGCGTTCAGGAAATACCGTTCTCGTTTTCCGACAATCATTTTAACACTATATCTACATTTAGGCAAAGATTTTTTTCGTTTTCCGATATACTTTGGTTATTTGCACATAAACCGCATGTCGTTTTTGTGTATTTCGACGTTGGTTGTTATGTTTTTCACAAAGACAGCCCGTTCTTTTTATCACTTTCATCTGAAAAAGTCCGAAAATTCATACTGTAATCAAAAAAATGGATGCCTTCCTTTTCGAGGAAAAGCATCCATTTCTTTCGACGCAAACGGTTGCGTTTTTTACGGCAGATACCACTGCGGAATCCGTTTTTTCGGGTCGAAAATCTGAGCGTACTGCGCACTGCGGTAAGCGGTCAGCGCCTCGCATTCCGACAGCGTTTCATTGTCGTGCCACGAGCCGTCCGCCAGATAATAGCCGTAGCTGTTAATGCGCGGAACGCTCTGCTGCGCCGCGAGACGCAGCTCGTCAAATCCCGAGGTAGAGCAGCCCAGCGCATCGAGCGCGAACGCAGACAGGTAGTTTGCGCTGATTTCCACGCCGGTCTGCGACCCAATGTTGTAATTCGCCCAGATGAAGAACGGCGTGATCAGCTTGGTCTGCTTCTGCTCGCGCGACCGCTCCGCGTCCGTATTGCCGTACAGCTCGTCGTAGAATGCCGACGGAACGTTCGGCTGATGGTCGCCGAAGAAAATGATCGCGGTATCCTCGGAAACGTTTGCAAAATAGCTGATAAGCTCCTGCACCGCCTCGTCCGAGCAGCGCACGAGAGACAGGTAGGTGTCGACCTGCTGATACCTGCCCTCGTACTCGCCGGTCAGGCGGATCTTCTCCTCAAAGGCCGGATATCCCTCGCGCTCATAGCCGCCATGGTTCTGCATGGTGACGTCGAACAGGAAGAACGGCTGTCCCTTCGGCTTGTTCTCGTACAGCTCGATGATCTTCTTATAGCTTGCGCTGTCGCTCACGCGGCCGCGGACGCGCTCGACATCGCTCGGGAAGCTGTCCTCGTAGCACTGCTCGTCGAAGCCGAACGACTGATAGACCTGCGGGCGGTTCCACGAGGTCGACAGATACGGGTGCATCGCGACCGTCTGGTAATTCTGCGCCTCCAGAGCGCCGACAAGGCTCGGCATCTCGCTCTTGACGTACATCTGATACGGTGAGCAGCCGAACGGCAGGAACGCCATGGTGTCGCCGGCCAGGAACTCAAATTCGGTGTTTGCCGTGCCGCCGCCGAAGGTCGAAACGAGCAGATTGCCCGTGATGGTGTTCTTCTGCCCCTTCTGCATACTGTGCACGAAGGGCATATAGTCCTCGTTCGTCTCGAAATTGCCCACGATGCCGAGGTCGGAGAACGACTCGTTCATGATGACGATAATGTTCGGGGTTTTCGTCCCCTGCTCGCCCTTATAATCTTCCGCAAGCGTTTGCAGCCCGTCTGCGCTGTATCCCTCCGGCGCGCGGACGATCGACCTCCCGGCGCAGCGCAGGAAGTAGTAGAACTCGCTGTAGGAGCGGCTCGACGCCCAGAAATTGATGCCGGTACCCGTGATGCCGAGCCCGTAGTGAACGACATACGCCGCGAGCGCAACGACGATGAGCGAGCAGCCGCGCCGCACATACCAGCGGTCGAACAGCTTCCTGCGGCGCTGCATCAGGCAGACGAGCACGCAGTACAGCACCGCCGTGCTCACGCCGCGCAGCACGGACAGCTCGACCGGTGCAGAGTAACCCTGCGCGACGTTGGCCGCCGTGCCGATGGAGAACACGTCGCTCAGCATGACCGGCGTGCCGCGGAACAGCATGACGTAGTGGTCGATGAGGCCGTGCAGCAGGCTGATGCCCATGCCGACGCAGACCGCGAGCCGTCCGCGCGCAGTGATCAGATAGGCGGCTGCGTACAGGCCGATATAGCACAGCCAACCCTGCCAGAACGACTGCTCGAGTCCCACACTGCCGCCCTTGACCATATACTCGACCACGACGACACTGACCGCCGATGCGCTGCCGAGCAGCAGCAGGTCATGGACGAGCGCGAGCGGTGCCGGCGCCTTCTTCCACGGACGCAGCACGAGCGGCAGAAGCGCCGTGACCGCAAGCAGGTTCGAGGTCTTGTCGAGGAAGGACAGCGAGCCTTTGTGCAGGATGGGCCAGAAAACCGCCGCGAAGCACAGCGTCAGCAGCACGTTCGCCGCAAGCAGCGCCCAGTTCCATTTTCCTTCGTCTTTTTTATTTTTCAGTTCATGTTTACCCACAGATTGCCCTCTTTCTCTCGGATAAAAGCAAAGCCGCCGTGTTTTCGGGCACAGCGGCTTTTTCTGTCAGTGGTTAAGTCAATACCGCATAATTGGACAGATTTGCGAGTAAATTTTGTGTACTGACGAGGCGCGGTTTTGCAGCAATACTTTCGTATTGCAAGAAATCGCAACAAAGTCAGGGCACAAAATTTCCGCAAAGCGCCGCAGCTTTCATGATGCGGTGTTACCTTAAGCCTGCGGCTCTTCTTCGACGCGGGTGACTGCGATCGAGAGGTCGTCAAGCTGCTTGTCGTCTACGACATCCGGGCAGTTCATCATGAGGTCGGATGCGTTCTGAACCTTCGGGAAGGCGATGACGTCGCGGATGGAGTCCAGACCGGCCAACAGCATGCACAGACGGTCGAGACCGTAAGCCAGGCCGCCGTGCGGAGGTGCGCCGTAAGAGAACGCAGTGATCAGGTGGCCGAACTGCTCCTTGGCCTTCTCCTCGGTGAAGCCGAGCGCCTCGAACATCTTGGTCTGAAGCTCGGGATCATGGATACGGATAGAGCCGCCGCCCAGCTCGCAGCCGTTCAGGATAATGTCGTATGCCTTGGCGCGGACCTTGGCCGGGTCGGTGTCGAGCAGCGGAATATCCTCGTCCATCGGCGCGGTGAACGGATGGTGCATGGCAACGAGACGGTTCTCCTCCTCGCTGTACTCGAACTGCGGGAACTCGGTGACCCACAGGAGCTTGAAGTCGTCCTTCTTGGCAAGACCCAGACGCTTTGCCAGCTCGCAGCGCAGTGCGCCCAGAGCGACGGCAGCGGTCTGCCAGTTTGCATCGGCGACAACGAACAGCAGGTCGTTCTCCTTCGCGCCTGCACGCTCCTTGATGGCCGCAATCTCGTCCTCGGACAGGAACTTCGCAAAGGAAGAGGTCATGCTGCCGTCAGCGGCGAGCTTCATCCACGCGAGGCCCTTTGCGCGGTAAGTCTTGACAAACTCGCCGAGCTTGTCGATCTCCTTGCGCGGGAACTTGTCCGCATAGCCGTTTACGTTGATGAGACGGACCGTGCCGCCGTTCTCGACGGTATCCTTGAACACCTTGAACGAGCAGTCCTTTGCAATGTCGGAAATATCCTTGATTTCAAAGCCGAAGCGGACGTCCGGCTTATCCGAGCCGTACTTGTCCATCGCGTCCTGCCAGGTCATGCGCGGCAGCGGCAGCTGAATATCAACATCGAGCACTTCCTTGAATACGCGCTGGAGGAAGCCCTCGTTTACTGCGATAACGTCGTCCTGCTCGACGAACGACATCTCAAGGTCGATCTGGGTGAACTCCGGCTGGCGGTCGGCGCGCAGGTCCTCGTCGCGGAAGCAGCGGGCGATCTGCATATAGCGGTCAAAGCCGGAGAGCATCAGCAGCTGCTTATACTGCTGAGGGGACTGGGGCAGGGCGTAGAACTTGCCGGGGTGGACCCGGGAGGGGACCAGATAGTCCCGGGCGCCCTCGGGGGTGGACTTGGTGAGCATGGGGGTCTCGATCTCGTAGAAGCCCTGCTCGTCGAAGTAGTCCCGGGCGATTTTCGTGACCTTGTGGCGGGTGGCGATCATCTTCTGCATGTCGGGGCGGCGCAGGTCCAGATAGCGGTACTTCAGGCGCAGCATATCGTTGGCCTTGGAGTGCTCCACGATCTCGAAGGGGGGGGTCTCCGCCTTGGCCAGCAGGCGCAGCTCGGTGACATATACCTCGATGGCGCCGGTGGCGATCTTGTCCGTCTTGGACTCCCGCTCCCGCACGGTGCCGGTGGCAGCAATGACGTATTCCGAGCGGAGAGAGGACGCCTTTTCAAAGACGGCCTGGTCGGTGCCGTCGTCGAAGGAGAGCTGGACGAGGCCGGTACGGTCCCGCAAGTCCACGAAGATCAGACCGCCCAGGTCACGCTGGCGCTGGACCCAGCCGCACAGAGAGACCGTCTTGCCCGTGTCGCCCAGACGCAGGTCACCGCAGTAGTTGGTGCGGCGGAAATTTTTCAGATTGTCCATAAAATCAACTCCATTTTGTACTATTTTATCTAATTATAGTGATTAGTATTAAAAACTTGGGCTGTTGTCATTCCCGAAAGGTCCCATACTCCTTCAAATATTCCGCCAGCGCCTGATAGGTCGATCCATCAGCGGCGGTAAACAGAAGGGAGTGGGGGGAGCTGGGGAGGGAGAGACGGAGCTGCCCTGTGTCCACAGCGGTGAAAAAGACCCCCTCGTTCCCCTCCAGTCCCAGGACGCCCTGAAGGCTGCTGGAGAAGCCGCTGAAAGAACCGGCATCCAGCCCCAACAGGTTTTTCAGACTGGCCCGCCAGCGGCTTTTTTCCAGGAGGGGAAGGAGGGCATCAAAGGCGGGGGTGCCGGGGGAAAGGTCCTGAAGCTCCCAGATATCCTGTCCTGCTTGGCCGTCATCCACCCAGGACTCTAACAGAAGCAGGGCGGCGGAGCAGACGGCGTTCTCTGAGGTCCCAGTGATCGCCAAAAAGCTCCGGGGCCGGGTGTACCACAGGTATAGAGCGGCCAGAAGGGCTAAAATCAAGGCCAGGGAGAGCAGGGCTCTTTTTTTCATGGGGCGCACCTCCTTGCTTTTTACCGGCAGGGCGGGTCAAAGGACCTGCGCCTAAGAGGAAGGGTAGTAAATGTTTTCCTCCGGCTCGTCCATAAAAATGAGCTCCAGCTTCTCCCCCAGGCGGCCGGGGGGAAGGGGGAGAAAGCGGCGCCAATGAGAGGAGTTCGAGGCCAGCCAGAGAAAGGTGCCGTCCCAGTAGGCCATGCACTCGGGGGTACAGCCGGATGCGGTATAGAAGGCGGTCCCGCCGTCGGGGGCCCCCAGCAGGGCGGGGAGGCGGAGATACCTCTGCCCCCGGAGGGCGGCCAGCAGCTCACGGTAAGTCCGCCCCTCATCAAAGGTGACAGGAGCGTCACTGAGGCCGGGATAGGTGCCCTCGCGCAGCACCTTAAAAGAACCCCCGGGTTTTGCGGGCGGACCTATGCCGTTGCACTGGAAGGCATGGTCGAAGGTGGGGGCCGCCCAATAGTGCAGCACCCCGACGGCCAGGAGCACCAAAACGACCAGACAAAAGCTCAATTTTTTCTTCACAAGGATCCCTCCCGCTCCAGCCGCCGGGCGGGATTGCCCAGGATGTACCCGGCGGTCTCGTCAAGGTCCTGTTGGTTGCGGATGACATGGTCGTAGTAGCCGCGCGGCCAAAGGGAAAGCCGCTTTGCGTGTTGTCAAATTTTTAGAGGCTTATTATTCTGGGAAGGACAGACGGACCAGATGTGCCGTCCCTACGAGGTGACGATTGCAGTTCCGTCGTATTCCAGGGCCAGCCGTTGGATGGCTGCCTCAAATCCGGCGGGATCGGTGGGCCGATAACCCAGGTAGTGGCCGCCCAGCCAGTTTACCCACAGGGTTGTACCATCCCACAGCAGGGTGGTCTGGCAGTCGCCAGTGGAAGAACAGCCCTCCTGGAAGTAATCGATTTTCACCTTGACCGGCTCCCGGGGCTGGTGGAGGAAAGGCAGGAGGGAGAGGGGATCGGCCAGGAACCGGACGCCTTCCATCTCACTATGGAGATCATAAAAGGCATCCAAGACTTCTTGGTCAATGCCAAAGCTGAGAGAAGCGGTGAATTCTGTCTCGGCGCAGATTTCCGGTCTTTCTCCTGAGACATTTACCATCCGCTGAGGAATGATCCAGGCAAGGGGCCGGGGAAATACCGTCCACACCAAAAGACAAACGATTAAAAGCAGTAAAAAGCGTTTGGCATTTTTCTTCATGAGCTTTTCTCTTTCTATATCAGAGACAGCTGGCCCGGGAATTCCATCTATACGGCGTGGGACGGCCCGGTGGGGATATCGGCTCCTGCACAGCCAAAGCGTGCGCACGGCGGCCTCGTAGTCAAATTCCGGCAGGCGGCACAAAAGGCGCTTCAGCTCTGGCACGCTTTGCGGCAGGGCCGTGGTGGCGGCCAGCCTGTCCAGCCCGGCCAGGATGTGGGCGGCAGCCTGGCCGGGAGCAAGCTTCACCTGCTCCCCGGTGGCCAGGTCCTTGACGGCGGCGAGGCCCTCCCGGATCTCGTCCTCTCCCAGGATGACGGCGTAGGGGATGCGGAGCTTGTCCGCATAGGAGAGCTTCTGCTTGAACTTCTTC
>ERZ827423.3655-NODE-3655-length-10323-cov-4.556876_pt1 | contig 10323 bp, 10 predicted proteins | sample MGYA00519775_ERZ827423 | MGnify/ENA primary metagenome ERZ827423 (study PRJEB31778, sample SAMEA3449296) | human gut metagenome | biome: human gut; feature: human-associated habitat; material: faeces | place: United Kingdom | collected 2010/2012 ...
CTCTTCCCCCTACTGTACGGACAAGAAGGGCCGCGGCCCCGCCTGGGCCATGAGCCTGTTCGAGGACAACGCCGAGTACGCCTACGGCTATCTGCTGGGCCAGGATGCCATCCAGCGGCAGCTGCGGGAGAAGGTGCAGATTCTGCTGGACCGGAACGAGGCGGCGGAGGCCTGCCGGGATTATCTGGAGAAGGGCACGGATGCGAAGGAGTCCCGTGCGGTCAGCGACGCCCTGCTGGCAGCGCTGGAGGACAGCGCCAGCGAGGAGGCGGACTTCATTCGGCAGAACCGGGAGTATCTCACCAAGAAGAGTGTCTGGGCCTCCGGCGGTGACGGCTGGGCCTACGACATCGGCTACGGCGGCCTGGATCACGTGCTGGCCTCCGGCAAGGACATCAATGTGCTGGTGCTGGACACGGAGGTGTACTCCAACACCGGCGGGCAGTCCTCCAAGGCCACGGCGGCGGGGGCCATTGCCAAGTTCTCCGCCGGCGGCAAGGTCACCAAGAAGAAGGACCTGGGGATGATGGCCATGAGCTACGGCTATGTGTACGTGGCCCAGGCGGCCATGGGGGCGGACCCCAGCCAGACCCTGCGAGCCATTCGGGAGGCGGAGTCCTACAACGGCCCGTCCATCGTGATCTGCTACTGCCCCTGCATCGAGCACGGCATGAAGGCCAGCATGGGCCTGAGCCAGCTGGAGGAGAAGAAGGCGGTGGAGTGCGGCTACTGGCACCTGTACCGCTACGATCCCCGGCTGAAGGCGGAGGGGAAGAACCCCTTCACCCTGGACTCCAAGGCCCCCACCGGGGACTTCCAGCAGTTCCTGCTGGGGGAGAACCGCTACGCCTCGTTGAAGCTCTCCTTCCCGGAGAAGGCCCAGGAGCTGTATGAAAAGGCAGAGCGGGACGCCAGAGAGCGGCTGGAGAGCTATCTGCGCCTGGCCCAGGGCTGATAGCCTGCGGCTTGCAGAAGTCATAGGAAAGACCGCACTAGCGGCACTTTTGTATCGCTGTTCGGAAGATACCAGAGGATCTGTCAAAAAGCCCGGCCCTCGCTGGACTTTTTTGAAAGACTGAGGGAGCGTTGTAGAAACCACCTCTGCAACGCTCCCGGTTTGCTTACAGATGAAGCGGTGAATGGCCGCACGCTGTTAGTCATTCAAGTGCCGCCTGGCAGCCAGGTCTGCCGACATCACGGGCGCATTTTTGACCGCAACCACGAAGCGGATATAGACATTACCGACAACTCCGATCTGGTGTACCGGCTGTACGCCCGAAAAAGTGGCAGCTACTTTGTAAACAAGGTGACTCGTTTCCAGATGGAGGATCTGCGCCCTGACCTGATTGAACGTGCCAGAGCCATGACGGCCAGCCGCACGGCCAATCACCCGTGGAAATCCCTACCGGATGAAGAACTGCTGCGCAGCGCCGGTCTGTTCTTAAAAGACATCGAAAAGCAGCTCGAAGGCCTTACCCTGGAGGAGATTCATCTGTTCGGGAAGGGCAGCACGATCCTGTCCGTGCTGCCACAGCACAAAACGGACACCATCTTCCGAGTGGAGAATCTGGAGCACTATGATGACCACGACGTTATTATCACCAAGACCTACGACCGGCTGATCGCTTTTGCTCAAAAATACCTCGGCGCCCCCCTTTGTGCAGGAGGGCGTGCAGAGCGTCAGTGCCAGAGAACGCCAACCGTTCCCACGGACATGGTGTCCTGCACTTGTCCTCTTTTGAGCTGTATGCCCAAAATCCGCCCATCTCCAAAGTGTTCCGGGAGATCGGACTGGCAGACGAACTGGGGTTCGGGATGCGGAATACTTATAAATACAAAAAGCTCTACTCCGGCGGGACCCCGGAATTTATTGAGGGCGATGTGTTCCGCGCGGTCGTTCCGCTTGCCCCGATTGCGGTGGAAAAGGTCGGGCCGCAGGACACCGCCTAAGTTGCAATTTTTGCATTTTGCCAAGAGCCGCGGTCAAAGGCAGAAATCATGGAACATTGTAGGTATAAAAGCACCAAGAATTTTACGCAAAACTACCTACGTGCGCTGATTGAAAGCGGACAACTTCAAATGACAATCCCGGACAAACCGAAAAGCCGCAATCAGAAGTATATAACGGTGCAAAGAGGTACGCCTAAAAATTAAACAAAATCAGGGCAAGAGAGTTGGGGGAGTAGCCTTGGGCGATAAAAAGATTTATATTGTGGCAAAGAGCTTTGATAAACCCAGCTGTCTTGCCTACATTTGCAAGACGCCGAACGAGGCTCGGTGCCTTCCGGGTACGTTGGAGGCCCTGCGGGCGGATGGCGTGCAGATCGTGATTCTGGACGATCCGGAGATTTATTCGGAATATGCCACATACACCTATGTAGAGGACATGAAGGATTTCATTGACCGAGTGAGTCAATTGAACCGTGCCGCATAACGCTGACTACTATTTGTAAAACTCCCGGAGTCATTGTGGCACAATGCCTCCGGGCTTTTTATAATGCGCTGAGAATTGTGCAACACCACTGAAACTCTTGCGCCTCAACGGCTACCTCTTTGACGGCCTGATCACTCCGACTCTGTAGGCCACTGGCTCGAATCCAGCCGGGCGTACCAAAATGTGTTGATAAAAAAGATACAAAGCAGAAATGCCGTGCGAAAGTGCGGCATTTCTGCGCTTTTACAAAGAAAAGAGTAAATAGCAGGAAAAATCCAAATAATCAAAAGGTTGCCCCCGCTTCCCCAAAATTGTGCTCCAGAGAGATGCAAATGCGGTAATTTCCGCACAGAAGTGTTTCGAACTCTCCAGCTCTCACACCTCCAAAGTTTGTCAGCATCAATGGTAAACTTTGGGGGGATTCTCCTTTTTGTGGGGCTTAGTGCCTATGCTGCGTTTGTTCGCCATTCTTTATTGTTGGCGTTGGTAATAGCTTTGCCTGCCGTTTCAATTCACACGCCCCCGTCTTTCCCGGTTTCGCTCTAAATGAGAATTCTCGAGAAGTCTCAGGACTTCTCGAGAATTAGTATTAGTATCTCATATCTTCGCCGCCATTTTAACCCGTTCCTAGCCTTGATGCTTACGGCTTTCAGCTTGTTGGCCGAATCCGGGCAGGCCATCAGACACTCAGTCATCGCGGCTCCTGAGCCAGTGGCGATCGCAGAAACGCATTCTGCTGAATGAAGATCTCGTTTTGCAGGATCATCCGGCGGTCCTGGGGCTCTATGCCGTTGACCAGGTAGTCAAACAGGATCCGAATGGGCTGGTAGCCCTGCTTGAACGACTCTTGACCAATGACTGCCGTAATGCTTCCGTCCTGAAGGCCGGGAAGCGTCTCTGTATTCAGGTCAAAGGAGAGGTGGGTCACATTGCCCCGCATCCCTGTATCCCGGATGGCTCGGGCCACGATCTGCACGGGGCCGGCGGCGGTAAACACGGCGGTAGCCTCTGGATGCTGCGCCAGTCTTGCGGCTGCCGTCTGATAAGCCAGCCGCTCATCCGACATCTCCGCACTATCAAAGAGCTTACAGATGTCGATCAAACGGCAGTCGATCCGCAAATTGGTGAGCTCCTGCAGAAATCCCGTGATCCGATTCGTATGACTGAGCATCATGTTGGTCCCTGTAAAAATCAGCAATTCCACGTGCGTCTGCCGGGCGATCAGGCCCAGGATCCCGGCGGCGGTCCGCCCGCTGAACAGATAGTCCGCCCCCACATAGCAAAGGGGAGTGACATGCTCCAGCTCGGAGTTGACAACAACCACCGGGATACCGGACTCCATCAGACTGTTCACCTGGCGCTGGATGGCGGGATCATTGACGGCGGCGATGGCCAGCCCGGAGATGCCCTCGTCCAGAAGCTGTTCCATCAGAGCCAGCTGGCTGGCAGCGGAGTACTTTTCATAGGGCCTGCACAGGACGGTTACTCCATACTCGGACAGTTCCGCCCGCACCGCGTCTAACCCCTGGTAGACATCCTCCCAGAAGCCCCGCTTTCTGGGGGGGAGAATCATTCCCAGCTTCAGCTGGAGCTTTCGAGCGGACAATTGCTTTCCGGCAATATTCGGTGTATAGCCCAGGCTTCGGGCCACAGTTAGAATGCGCTCACGGACCTGCGGATTGACGCCTTCCCGGTTGTGGATCGCCCGGTCCACCGTGCCCCGGGAAACACCGGCAATATCGGCGATCTGCTTCAATGTCACTTTCACAAATCCACACGCTCCCATGCTGGAAGATTGTTACAAAACTAGTATATGCGAGAACATAAAGGTTGTCAAGAAAAACCGTGCATTTTCGTGCGTTATTTTTGGGGACATAGATTGCGAAAACAGAATATAGAAAAAATATATAGATTTCAGCTTAAATTTTCTGGATAAATCAGCGTTATATACAGAAAAAGTGAGGGAAGATTTTACAAAAAGCTGCATTGACATTTAATATGACGATTGTTATTCTGTTTTTAGATCGTGCACGAGCACAATAGGCGTGCAATCAAAAAGAGAAAATAGGAGGGTACCATGAAAAAAATCATTTGTCTATTGCTGGCTCTGTCCATGGCGCTGTCGCTGACTGCCTGTGGCGGTTCTAAAGACACTGACACGGCAGGGGAAGCAGACTCCACTGTGCCTGCCTATGAGACGGCGGCAGATCTGCTGTCCTGGTCCTGGGATGATATTGAGGCTGCCGCCAAGCAGGAGGGGGAGTTGACCTTTGCCGTCTGGCTGCAGGAGGCGGAGTGGAACGAAGTGGCGCGTCTCTTTGAGGAAGAGTATGGGATCCATGTAAATGTCATGGTGGGCGAAAAGACCACAACGATGAACAAGGTCCTGACAGAGCTCTCCGGTCCCGGCTCCATCGACGTTATGTTCCTGGCCGGTGAGACCGTAGAGGGACTGATGGACGCCAACGCCCTGACCCCCGGGATCCTGGACATCATGCAGTACAAGGATCAGCTGGTGCCGGGACTGAGCGCCCGCAAGGAAGGCGTCAGCAACGAGGCTGGCTACTGGGTGCCGGTGTCCACGTCCCCGGCAGGACTGCTCTACAACGCCAATGAGCTTACCAAGGACTCAGTTCCCCAGTCATTTGAGGAGCTACAGCGGTTCATTACGGAAAATCCTGGCAAGTTTGCCATGTGCATCCCGGAAAACGGCGGAACCGGCCAGGCCATGATGGAGAGCATCATCGCCAATATGACAGGTGGCCTGGATCAGTATCTGATCGCCGAGAACGGCTGTGATCCGGCGCTGCTGGAAAAGTGGGGCGTGGTTTGGGATTGGTTCAATGAGAACCGGGATAAGATCACGTTCACCACCAGCAATGCCGACAGCATTACCCGCCTCAACAGCGGCGAGGTCTGGCTGACGACGGCGTGGGACTTCAACGTCTCCGAGAGTGTCAACAACGGCGATTTGACTATCAACCACGGATACTATGTGCCGGATTTCGGCCTGTGCTACTCCGGCGAGGTGATGTCTGTGGTGGCAAACGCCAGCCACCCGGCCGCCGCCCTGCTGTTCATCAACTGGATGACCTCTGACGCGGGACAGAATGCCCAAGCTGAATACACCGGCTATCTGGGCGCCCGGACAGATCTGGAGCAGGACATCTCTCTTCTGACGCCGGAGGACCGGGCCAAGAATACGGACTGGATGGCAGCCTGCTACAAGACCCAGTACATCAAGGACTTTACGACTAACGTACTGAGCTGAAAACCATACAGCATGTGCCAGAGGGCCTACTAGAGCCTTCTGGCATCCATAGAAGGAGATGATTGCTTTGCCGGCGGGATTGACGGTTCGAAATCTGACAAAGCGCTACGGCGATTATACGGCCCTTGACAACATCAATTTTGAGATTCCGGAGGGGCAGTTTGTGACGCTGCTGGGCCCCTCTGGCTGCGGAAAGACCACTCTGCTGCGGATTATTGCCGGATTTTTGGAGTGCGACAACGGAGAGGTCTATTTCGGGGACACGCTGATGAACGACGTCCCGCCCAACAAGCGGGACACCGCTATGTGCTTCCAATCCTACGCTCTGTTCCCCAATAAGACGGTATATGAGAATATCCGTTTCGGCCTGCGGATGCGTAAGGTCCCGAAGGAAGAGCAGCGTCCCCGTGTGGAAGAGGCCATGGCGATGGTCAACCTGACCGGCCTGGGGGGACGGAAGCCCTACGAGCTCTCCGGCGGCCAGCAGCAGCGTGTGGCGCTTGCCCGCTGTATCGTGGTGCGGCCCAGGCTCCTGCTGTTTGATGAGCCCCTGTCCAATTTGGACGCCAAGCTGCGGGAGAAGGTGCGGGTTGAGATCCGGGAGGTTCAGCAGCAGCTGGGAATTACGGCGATCTATGTGACCCATGACCAGGCGGAGGCCCTGGCCATCAGTGACCGGATCATCACCATGAGCGCCGGTCACATCATGCAGAACGCCGTTCCTAGGGATATCTACGACCGGCCCGCCAACCAGTTTGTGGCGGATTTTATCGGCACAGCCAACATCATTCTCTGCGCCATTCTCGCCAGGGAGGGGAATCATTTCACCATCGACAGCGAGTACGGGCGTCTAGAGGCGGAAGACGCGGACTGCCGCCTGGAACCCGGCGCCCAGGCCCATCTGTGCATTCGCCCGGAGGACCTGCGTCCGGAGGACGAGTCCTTCAGCGGAATCAACCGGATCAGCGGCACAGTGCAGACGGCTGTGTATATGGGCAATCTGCTGGATATGTTCGTCCAGGTGGGAGAAGCGCAGCTTCGGGCCGGCATCTCCAAGGATTGGGATGTGAAGGCTGGAAGCGGGATCTCTTTTTCCGTACGGCCAGAAAAGATTCGTCTCCTGGAGGGGTGAATCATGGGGAAACAGAAGAAAAAATTTGAGTGGGGCTATCTGCTGCTCCTGCCGGGCCTGGGCTTTGTGGTGCTCTTCCTGGCGGCAGCCCTTGGGATGATGGTCATTCAGAGTTTCGGCCTGCTGAATTTTACGGGAGAATCAGCCTTTTCCCTGGAGTACTGGAAGGGACTGTTCCTGGGGGACTTCTGGGACAATTTGCTGTATTCCCTGAAAATCGCCATTTGGGCCTCCTTGATCTGCATCGTCATTGTCTATCCCCTGTCCCTGCTGGTGAAGAATATCCCCGGCAAAAAGGTCTGGCTGTCGCTTTTGAAGATCCCGATGTTCATCCCGGCGCTGGTTGCCTGCCTGCTGATCACCAATGTCATCAGCTACAACGGTATCCTGAATGTGGTTTTGGAGGCCTTTGGGATCATCAGTGAGCCGCTGGCCCTGAAGAACGACAGCTGGGGCGTCAGCGCCCTGATTACCCAGGTGTGGAAGAACATTCCCTTCATGCTGTTGATCGTCTATTCCTCCGTGGAGGGAGTGCGGAAGGACGTGCTGGATGCCGGGCGGAACCTGGGGGCGGGGCGGATGCGCCTGTTCTGGGAGGTCACGCTTCCGCTGACACTGCCCTCCGCTCTGGTGGCGGTCATCATGACCTTTATCAAGGTGTTCAACGACTTCACCATCTCCCGGGTCATGGGACCGATCTATCCTACGACGCTGTCCAATCTTATGCACAAGCAGGCATATCTCTACAACGACTGGCACACGGCGGCCTGTATCGGCTGTCTGATGACGGTTACAGCCATCTTGTTTGTGTCCATCTATACCTACATCGGAAACCGGCTGGCAAAGCATCTGTGAGGGGGGAAAAGATATGAATCAAAATCAGGCCGCTCTCACCAAAAGCGCCTCCAGCCGGCTGACGCGAAAACTGCTGAAGCTGATGGTTCCCTTTGGATTCACCGTCATTTTTGTGGTGTGGATTGTCATTCCTTTGGGCTACTCTGTCTTGTGGTCGCTGGTGGATCCCAGTGTCGGATGGTCCTATCCGGACGTACTGCCCAGCAGCCTTTCACTGGACAACTGGAGCTATATCATCGAAAACGCCAATATCGGCGGAGCCATGCTGAACAGCTTTCTGATCGCTGTCTGCTCCACCGTACTGTCTTTCCTGCTGGCCATGCCCACCAGTTACGCTCTGGGGCACCGGCCACTCCGTGGAAAAGAGGCGCTCAAGACCGCTGTACTGCTGCCGATGATCCTGCCGGGTATGGCAATGGCGATCTATGTCGGGCGTGTGATCTACTTTATGGGGCTGTCTGGCACCTATTTGGGCGTCATTCTGTCCCACACACTCATTGGAATTCCCTACATGCTCCGGATTCTGGTGGTCAGTTTTGAATCCATGCCGCAGGACATTCTGGACGCGGCCTCCAACCTGGGGGCCGGCCCCTGGGTGCGTTTGAAAGAGGTGTATATCCCCATGCTGCTTCCCAGCATTATTTCCGGGGCCATTTTCACCTTTATCAACAGCATGGAAGAGTTCACTATGTCCTTTATCATCGGCGTTCCGGAGATCAGAACGATACCAACCGTTCTGTTTACCTATCTGGGAGAGGGATTCTCACAGACCCGCGCCTCCGTTGTGTCGCTGATTCTGTTGATTCCCAACCTGATTCTGCTGCTGATTGTAGAGCGGAACATCAAGACAGAATACATGGGCGCGGCCCTTGGAAAAATGTAAGGAGTAGTGGACATCATGGAAACGAGAGCATGTTATACCGGCCCGATGCGCTTTGCCCACCGGGGATTGGCGCAGGCTGCTCCCGAAAATACGCTGGGGGCGTTTCAGGGCGCCGCGGATCTCGGCCTGGAGGGAATGGAGATCGATATTCAGCTGTCCCGGGACGGCGAGATCATTGTGGCCCACGACAGCAACTTCACCCGCATGACACTGGGCCATCCCACCGCCTTTACCAACCGGCGGATCAGTGAGATGACCTGGGAAGAGATCCAGGCAGTGGAACTGCCGTACGCAAACCACACGCTTTCCATCGAGTTGCCTCCACATGCGGATGTGGAGAGCATGGCCATTATGCCGGAACGGCTGATGGGGCAGGAGGCAGGCAGCGATTATGTGGCGGCGCTGTCCCGGGATGGCCGGATGGCACATTTGATGCGTTTTTTAGATTTTGACAACTGGCTTTCTGCGCAGGCGGGGAGACTTACTGTGGAGGTGGAAGTCAAATCGGCAGGGATCATGGACCGTATGCTGGAGATTTTGGACCGTTCTCCCAATGTGGGGCAGTACATCCTGTTTTCCGGCGTGCCTGACTATATTGATGAGATCCAGAGGGCCTGCCGGATGCGGGGGAAGCCGGAGGGGCTTCGGCTTGGGGCGAATCTCCGCTACTTGACTGAAGAAACACGCCGCCGTGTACAGGAATCGGACTTCTTTGAGGTGGGACTGAATGCGGGGGCATTTACGGAAGAGGATCTCCGCTGGCTGAGAGACCGGGGCGTACAGATATTTTCTAACCTGGGTGATGATCCCAACTGGTGGGGGCGGATGTGCGAACTGGATATCCTGGGGTTCAAAACCAACTACGCCCAGGCTTTTACAAAGTGGTGGCAGCAAAACCACGGCGGACAACAAGGATCGAAGTCCGCCCGCGCGATTCTGTGATTGATCAAAAAAACAGGCAGTTATACCAAAATGTGTTGAACAAAAAGATACACAGCAGAAATGCCGCACGAAAGTGCGGCATTTCTGCGCTTTGAGAAAAAGTGGGCTAAACAAAAGGGCATCAAAAATCCAACGCCGGTTTTCCTAAATTACAATCCAGAAAATGCGCTCAGGGCGGTTTTAGCATTGGAGTGTTTCGAACGCCCCAGATCTCCCAAGCACAGCCTCTCATATCTCACCACGCGCAACGGTAAACTGCGGGGGCGTGGACCATAGACGATTAGACGTTCATCAGATTGTTATCAGCAAAGAAAGCAATGGTTTCCTTGCGAAACAAGTTCACAGCTGGGGAGATATACTGTGGGAAGGCGGTGATGAGACCGATGGTCCGGTAGGGGGCATTCTCCAGGGGATATCGGTGGATCTGGCCATCCTGGGGATAGGTGATAGCGGCGGTGATACGGAACCCAAACCCCTGGCGGATGAATTCATAGCAGGACTCGTCGTTGTCGATACGGAATACGGAGTCCAGCGGAATACCCGCACGGGAGAGGATAGCGTTCGTCTCCTGGTCGAAGTCCTCCGCCCGCAGAATTACCGGCAGATCCCGCAGGTCCTGCGCGGTCATGCAAATACCGTCACGGGGGACATAGTCGCCTGGCGTAAAGCAGACGACCGGTGTCCGGTGCAGGGGGATAAACGACGGCGCATTGAAGTAGGAGTTAAAGACGATGGCCACATTGATCTCTCCGCCGGCGATCCACTGTTTGATTTGCACGTCGTTGGACTGCCGGATGGAGATTTTG
>ERZ827423.3659-NODE-3659-length-10318-cov-4.196239_pt1 | contig 10318 bp, 8 predicted proteins | sample MGYA00519775_ERZ827423 | MGnify/ENA primary metagenome ERZ827423 (study PRJEB31778, sample SAMEA3449296) | human gut metagenome | biome: human gut; feature: human-associated habitat; material: faeces | place: United Kingdom | collected 2010/2012 ...
GCCGGCTCAACCGCGCTCTGGCAGTCAGCGTGGGATTGATTGAAGAAACGTCGAAAAATTTAATCATGTGCCTTTGTCCGGCCTGTGCCAATAACTTCTACGGCACAGGCTCTTATTATTTGCGCCGGGTCCACCCTGGCCGGGTGGAAAAGGACATCTGCACCTACTGCGGCCAGCGGCCCGGTTTTGATTATGAAGTAGTAAAAAAGAAGGAAAGGAAGTGAAGATTGGATATGGAAAAGCTGATTACTCGTAAGGAGGCGGCAAAACTGTTGGGAATCAGCCTTGCCACCTTGGATGAAGCCAGAAACAGCGGTTTGATTTCCTATATTCAATATGTACCGAATGGGTGCGTATATTTCACTTCTGCCTACCTTCAGGAATATGTTGCTAAATGCACCTATCGGGCAAAACCTGTGGAAAAGAAAGCAACCTACCGAAATGTGCGAGGAAACAAATCGCACCTTTGAGCAAATCGTGCGGTTTTGGTAAAACAAAGATACAACACTGATTGCATTTGGAGGTAGAAAAATGGCAGCAAAAAGAAAACGAATTCCCAGGTACAGCAAAGTCCAGATAAATGGGCATGAGTATTACAAAACAGATATTGAGGACGCAGATGGCAAACGGGTGATTCTTTACGGAAAAACCCGCGAGGAAGTTTACGACAAGGAAATGGCGGCTCTTGAGCAAATCGACAACGCCACATTCCGGCGTAAATCCCCCACGGTCGCCGAGTATTGTGAAAAGTGGCTTCTGATGCAGTCCGTCCATATCCGTGCCACCACATTGATTGATTATACATCCAAGGTGCGGCGGCATATTATCAAGGAGCTGGGTGAGAAACGAATGGCCGATGTAACCCTGGATGACATCCAGGTTGCCCTTGTGCCAGTCTCTAAAAAGTCGGCTTCAGTATATAAGTCCGTGGTAATCCTCTACAAGTCTATTTTCCGGGCGGCCAAGGAGAGCCATGTGATTGATACAAACCCGACGATATACCTTGAGGCAAAAGGCGGAGGCGTTCCGCAGGAGGAGCGGCAGGCTTTGACGGATGAACAGGTAGAACGGCTTTTGGACGCCATTCGTGGGTTGCCGCCCTATGTATTTGTGATGATTGGCCTGTATGCCGGGCTGCGGCGGGAAGAAATCCTTGCACTGCAATGGGATTCGGTATATCTGGATACAGATGCGCCGTATTTGACGGTCCGGCGGGCGTGGCACACGGAACATAATAGGCCGGTCATTCTCACAGAGTTAAAAACGAAGGCTGCGGAGCGGAATATCCCTCTCCCGGATCGTTTGGCAGAGTGCTTGAAAGCGGCAAAGAAAAAATCGACATCAGACTATGTAATTGCCAACCAGGATGGAGAGCCGTTGTCTTATACGCAGTTTAAGCGGCTTTGGCAGTATATCGTGACACGGACAGCAAAACCGAGGATAGCTCGCAAACTTGTGGACGGGAAATATGTGAAGTATATGCTTTACCCGAAGCTGGGTGAAAAAGCACGGAACAATGGTCATGTGGTATATAGCTTGGATTTTGAGGTTACGCCACACATGCTTCGTCATACCTACATCACAAATTTGATTCATGCTTCGGTAGACCCGAAAACAGTTCAATACTTGGCTGGCCATGAGAGCAGTAAGATCACGATGGACATTTATGCGAAGGTAAAGTACAACAAGCCGGAGCAACTGGCAGGAGTTTTAAGCGGAGCCTTTGCAGAATGGGATGGCGGTGAATACGAAGCGGCACAATAATTTGACGGAAAACGTACAAAGGGCGGGGAGTGTTCCCCGCCCTTTGCGTTTCCCAGAATCGCACCTTTGATAGAGCCATGGTTTTTCAGTATAAAGAAGGTATCGGCGCTGAAATACATATTAAAATAGAAAGGAACAGAAACCATGGCGAAAAAACAAGAAAATGTTCCCCGGTATGGCACTACCATGCGGAGGGGGATTCAATATTACAGGACTCGGATCACCGATGCCGATGGAAAAAGGGTGGACTTGTATGCTGAAACCTGCGAGGAACTCCAGTTAAAGGAGATGGAGGCTCGACGCCAGGTAGAGGAGGCGGTTTTCCGCAGAAAACATCCAACGGTGGCAGAGTATTGCGAGAAGTGGCTGCTCATGCAGTCGGCAAAGGTATCTTCCGGCACGTTGAGAGGATATACCCAGACCATGAACAACTATATTGTCAAACCTTTAGGCGATATGTATCTTGAGGATGTGACTGCAGACGATATTCGGCTTGCGATGATTCCATTGGCTTCAAAATCTGCTGGATTGTATAGTAAGGTAAATATGCTCCTGAAATGTGTCTTTTATTCGGCAGAGCGAAGCCAGTTACTTGAATATAATCCCTGTGAGGGACTCTCGGCCAAAGGGGGAAAACCGGGGAAAAAGATAAATGCCTTGACGGATGAGCAAGTGAAGCTGCTTTTAGATACTGTCCGAGGACTTCCACCCTATACCTTTATAATGATCGCTTTATATTCCGGCCTGCGGCGCGAAGAAATTTTGGGACTGCAATGGGACTGCGTATTTCTGGATGTTCCTACGCCGTACATCTCTGTACGGAGAGCATGGCGCTCAGAAAATAACAGGCCGGTGATTTCCACAACGCTGAAAACGAAGGCGGCTCGGAGAGATATTCCGATCCCAAAGTGTTTGACAGACTGCCTGCGGGAAGTGAAAGAGAAAACCGAATCGGAATATGTGGTTGCTGACAGAAATGGAAATCCTCTTTCATCTTCGCAGTTTCAGCGGGTATGGAAATATGTAACCGTTCGCTCTACGAAACCCCATAACTATTATAAGTATGTAAATGGCCAGTGCGTGAAGTGTACGGTAACGCCTACCCCTGGCAGTCATCAGAAAAATAACCCGAAGTTAGTGTATGCCATTGACTTTGATGTAACCCCACATCAACTTCGTCACACCTATATTACTAACCTGCTGTATGCAGGCATTGACCCAAAAACTGTTCAATATCTTGCCGGGCATGAAAACAGTAAGACGACTATGGACATTTACGCGCAGGTGAAGTATAATAAACCGGAGGAACTTCTGAGTGTTGTAAATGCTGCATTTGCTCCATCTGTTGGTGTCTAAAATGCCCCCATTTTTATGATTAAATACTGGGGCAACATTTGAGGGCAGAGGCCAAAAAGCCCATAAAATCAAGGAAAACCGGCGCTAAACTGTACGCCAATACGGTCTCAAAGCTGCTCGTCGTGCACCACAGTTCTCAAAGAGATAAGGATTACTACGAATTGCAGAATATGGAAGGAACTCCCGAGTTTACTCGAGGAGTTCTTTTATATTCTGCAATTTCTTGTATTCACAGGAATCTGAAGTTCTTCTTAAATGATGCAGATGTTGTGAGAAGAGTCGAAAACGGGCGAATGAAAAATGTTGAAATGGTAGACATAATGTAATACAATTTAGAGAGGAACAATCGTGTTACAGGGTGTGTTGACCTCATTCTAAAAGAATGGGGGTGATGCCTATGAAAAATCATTTTGATTTTAAGGATTTAATGACTTTTGGTCTTTTCCTTCTGGCGTTGCTTACATTCGTTTTTTCGTTTTGTAAGTAAATCTACATAGCAAAACCGCCCTTGTACTTTGGCGAGTAAGGGCGGTTCTTTAACTTATCTTATGGTCAACCCCTTGTGGGCGGTTGTTCTTTTTCATATTCATAATATAACATAAGAAATCATTTTGTTCAACAGAATTATGAAAATAAAGCAGTGCAGGCGATTCAAAATTTTTTACAGGAAGCGGCAGCCTCATGGACCGAAGCAATATTCTTCATAATATGAAAGCTTTGTGTGAAACGGCCGGAGCGGACAGGAACAAAAGCTTTCCGGTCATGTCGGAGTAGGATTATGAGCGTTTAGGGATGGAGCCATGCCGTTATTCAAGGACAATCTTAAGCGGAGACCTGGTCATTGCCGTGGAGGACCTGTATTCAGATGATGTAGAAGGAATGACATCTATCCGGAAAAGAATGAAGTATTTGATCGAGCAGTAGATATCTTTTAGGTTTTATTGTATACTCTTTATATAAGGAGTAAAGGAGAAGGAACTTATGAGAAAAAAAATATGTTGGTTATTGACAAGTGTGATGCTTCTATCGGCCATAATGCTTGGCGGCTGCGGGGCCAAAACAGAAAAATTGACAGCCGAAGGTATTCTGGAACAGGTCAATACAAATATGGAAAAAGTGAGATCTGTGAGCGGAGACATGGCAATGGATATGGATATGAAAATATCCCAGAGCGGCTTGGGAATGAATCTGACCGCGGGGCTGGATTGTGATCTCGAAATGACGATGGAGCCGGAAGTTCTCCATATGTCCGGTAAGCTGGACATGAGTTTGTTGGGGTTGTCCATGGATATAGAGACATACTCGGTGATCGAAGGAGACAAAGCTATCACTTATACAAAGGCGAACAATGCCTGGACACAGACAGAGGAAGCAGCCGAGGACAGTGAGATCGGCGGTATGGGAGATCTGTTTGATTCGCTCAGTTCAGAGACAGGGCTTACACTTCAGGAGGGAACAGAAAAGCTTGGAGATAAAGAAGTTTATGTGCTGACGGCAGAGGCTTCCGGCTCGGAGATTGATTCTCTGATGGGAGAAATGGATTCTCTGACGGAAGGCGTGGGTGACGTTGATCTTTCAGACATAAAAGCCAATGTGACACTGCGGGTCTACAAAGACGAGATGCTTCCGGCTTCTGTTACTGTGGAAGTTCCCGAAGGTGTTAAGGTAAGTGAAAGTGACGGAACTTCACTTGAAATCAACAGTATGTCCATTGTGATGGACTATACGGAATTTGATACGATTGAAAGTATTCAGATTCCGGAGGAAGCCTTGAACAGTCGGGCAGATGTGCCGGCGGAGACGACAGGAGAAACAGATACCACTTTGGAAGCGGTAGTTAATGAAGATGATCTGGCCGGACTGCAGGGACTGTATGCCAAGGCACCGGAATATGAACATATGGGCATCGGATATTATTTTGACGGGCTGGAAGAGGATACTATCCGGGACGGCTATGTTCCATATGAGGAAGCCTTTGTTCAGAGAGATACCGGAAGCCTCACCGGAGTGAATCACGGCATCAGTATCCGTTTGACAATGATGCGTGCAAACAGTGCTTCCGAGGCTCTGAACGGACTTTTGCAGGATTACACAGCACGTTTGGAGACCAGGGGGCTGTCTGTTTTAGACAGCGATGAGCCATCCACGGGTGATGGCGATACCGTGGGATTGCTTCCGGCGGTATATATAGATGCAGAGGGTAAGCAGATCTTCACCGTGCTCTATGCCGATGTACGGGATGACGGTTCGGTTTACATGTGCGCAGAAATGGAATTCGATGAGAGCGGCTTCGATGATACGACAGAAGCATTGCTGGCTGAGATTGATGATGCTTATGCAATGAACCTTTCCAGTGTGTTTTTTGAAGAATAGAAATTATTTGAAAAAGCGTTTGACCTCGGATGGGGAGAAACGCTTTTTCCTTTATTTTTTGTAAAAAGTGCACGCATGTACTTTCCGGACTTCTATGCAAAAAGATTTTGAAATTGGATACACTAACAACACACAAAAATCAATTTCATGCAGGAGGGAATAGTAGTGAATAGCAGAATCTTAATAGAATCAGACATGAATGCATTTCATGATTATTTAATCCGGGAAGAAAAAAGTACGGCGACTGTAGAGAAATATCTTCGGGACGTTCGTGCTTTTTTTGTCTTTGCAGAGCAGGAATCAGTGAGCAAAGAGATGGTTCTGGACTATAAAAGAGCACTGATAGAAAAAAAATATGCTGTACGTTCTATAAATTCTATGTTGGCCAGCTTAAATAGCTTGTTGGATTTCCTGGGATGGGGAGACTGCAAGGTAAAAAGTTTGAAAATCCAGCGGCAAACTTATTGTACAGAGGAAAAGGAATTGACAAAGGCAGAATACTTGCGGCTTTTGGAAGTATCCAAAGCTCAGCCTCAGCTTAATTTGGTCATGCAGACTATCTGCGGTACCGGCATTCGCGTATCAGAGTTGAAATATTTTACCGTGGAGAGTGTGCAGCATGGAGAAATTGTTGTTAACTGTAAAGGGAAAATAAGAACCATTCTGCTGCCTGGAAAGTTGAAAAAAATGTTAATGGGGTATGCAAAAAAAAGAGAAATACGCTCGGGGGAGATTTTTGTCACGAAAAACGGAAAATCTTTAAACCGCAGTAACATATGGGCACGGATGAAGCGGCTATGCGAAGCAGCCGGAGTCAAACCAAGCAAAGTATTTCCGCATAATCTGCGTAAACTATTTGCACGTACGTTTTATGGCATTGAAAAAGATATTGCCAAGCTGGCAGATATTCTGGGCCACAGCAGCATTAATACCACACGAATCTATATTATAACAACGGGGTTAGAGCACCGCAAAAAAATCGAACGACTGGGACTTGTGGTGTAAGTTAACCGAGATAGTAAAAAAACATAATTTCCATTATGTAGTGAAACGAAATTCGATACATAGAATAGATAAGTTAATGTCCAAATCAATAAAATGATAACACAGAAGCTATAGCAATTCAAGAGGACCAGAGAAAAAAGTGAAAGTACATGGAACACTTCAAAATAAAAGCGGACATCACAAACGCCCCCTGACTCATTTCTTTAAAAGAAAAGCCGGGAGGTGTAATTTTTCATGTCCTGAATTTGCAGATATTAGAGACATGTATTTCAATTATATTCTGAAAAACTACATAATGGAAATTATGTATAGAGCCAGTTGACAGCGAGAAATGCGATTTTAAAAGATAAGTTATATATAACACAGTAATATTTGGGGGAGTGCTTACCGGATGTCCGATAAGAAATTAAAGCGTTTAAGCCGAAGCGAGCTGTTGGAAATGCTCATAGCGCAGAACGAAGAAAATGAAAAACTGAAACAAAATCTTAAGGAAGCGAATATGGATATTTCAGATTGTCAGGCAGCTATAAATCAGGAAGAACTGTGCAGGGAGCTGCGCAGCAAGCGGTACTGGCGAGTGGTGCTCAGCACGTTCTGTACCCTTATAGTGGTGGCGGCTATTGCCGTGCTGGTTGCCGTATTTTTATTGCCGGTGTTACAGATTTATGGAAGTTCTATGAATCCCACCCTGATGGAAGGCGACATTGTGGTTTCTGTTAAGGGGACGGAATTTGAATCCGGAGATTTGGTGAGTTTCTATGTCGGAAATAAGCTGCTGGTGAAGCGTTACATTGCCGGTCCCGGTCAATGGGTTCGGATAGATGCAGAGGGTAATGTATATGTGGATGACGTTTTTCTGGAAGAATCTTATCTGAATGAAAAGGCTCTTGGGCAATGTGATATTCAATTTCCATATCAAGTGCCTGATGGTAGGATATTTGTTCTCGGAGACCATCGTTCCACTTCGGTGGATTCCCGAAGCACTACGGTCGGCTGTATAGCCGATGAACAAATTGTAGGAAAAATAGTATTTCGAATCTGGCCTTTGGCCGGCTTCGGAACTGTAAAATAGAAAGGAGGGTGATGCTCGTATGAAAGAGGAGAGGTTACGTGAGGAATCACAACCATTAAAGGTACATTATTTTAAAAGAAAATGGCAGATGGCAGTGGCCATTTTGGCCGCTGTGGTGGTATTCTGTACGACTTATGCATTGATTTTGCCCGCTGCTACGATGGAAAAGCAGGAGAAAGAGCTAGTCTGTCCAATCAGCGTCCATCAACATACGGAAGGATGCTATCAAGAGGTTTCCACAGAAGATGGGGGGACAGAAAGAGTGCTGACCTGTGGTCAGGCAGATTATGTTGTCCATGTACATAATGCGGATTGTCTGGATTCGGATGGAAATTTAGTCTGTCCGTTGCCGCAGATCGAAGCCCATCAGCACAGCGATGCCTGCTATGAATCTCATCAGGTATTGGTATGCAGTGAGACAGAAAACGAAGGTCATGTCCATGATACGGAGTGTTATACCCGCGAACAGGGCGAACTCATTTGTGAAGATGTAAGTGAGGAACATGTCCATACGGATGAATGTTATAACTGGACAGATATTTTGACCTGCGGCATGGAGGAAGGGCAGGGGGCCATCAGCATACGGAAGATTGTTATCAGACCGAAACGGTGCAGACCTGTGGAGCACAGGAGCTGCATACGCATTCAGATACCTGTTATGACGGGAATGGTGCGCTGATCTGCGGTCAGCTTCAATTGACGGAGCATATTCATGGTGATGGTTGTTTTCAAGTGATTGAAAGCACAGAGAGTACCGAAGAAAATGTTTCACCGCAGAAGACTGCCAGAGCAGGGCAGGACCCTGTTCGCCTGATGCAGTATGCGAGCGATCATGACGGTAAAGTTGAGATTACTATTTCAAATAATAATGTCATTTTGGATCCCGGCAGTAATGGAGAGTATGAGGTTATGGCCGGTGAGACATATAATGTCCGGGTTGCTTATTACTGTGAGAGTGGGTTGGAAGCGGGGCGCTATTATGTCACATTTGCCTCGAACATCGATTTGGCACAGAGAGGAAAGCTGGTCCTGATCGATAATGCGGGTAAAGAAATTGAAGCGGGAGACTGGTATTTTGAACAGAAGGATGATGGCGTTGTCTGGCTGATTTTTGACGTAAAGGATACAATTCAACATCATTCAAATGTGGACTTGATAGCAGACGTGACGTGTAAATTCGATTATGTGGATAAACCTGTCGAATTTGACGGAGGTATTAAAGTCAATATAAAACAGAATGAAGACACGTCAGAAACTGAGGTCAGTAAGTGGGCAAAAGCCTGGGATAGTAGTAGACCTGGAAAGATTGACTGGCGGGTGAACATTCAGGGAAATTCGGCTTCTCGTATTGTTGGTTCTGTTATTACAGATGCGGTCACCAGCGGCAATCACTACTATACTGAGGAGGATATGGCTGACGGTATTCAATTTGAAGCTACACATTCGGGTGAAAGTCACTATTGGACAGTCAGAGAGGGAGACAACGGTCTGACCTGGGAAGAGGACCGATGGAGTTATACCATGCCTGAGAGTATCACATGCGAAAGGTGCGGTCAGACGATTCAGCTTGGTGATGACGATTGGCTGTACTATTTAAAATATACCAGTACGGTAAAGCCGGACAGCACGGAAGGCTATAATCGCTATGAGAATAAGGTGTCTGTTGATGATTTTGAGGCTACCGGAAAAATCCAGTCCGGAGCTGCCGGAAGCAGCGCTAAAATCGTGAAAGAAGGACGGTATAATCACGGAAGCGACAGTGTTGAAGACAAATATGCCGATGATACCATTCAGTGGACCATCACGGCGACTATTCCCGGTATAGAAGAGGGCGGTAAATATGATTATTTCTGGCATCTCTGGGACAGTATGAAAGTGATACATGGGGAAATGGCAGATCGCTACCGGAATGATTTGGATAAAGCAGTTGTCACGGCTACAATAGGTGGAAGAACAATCAGTGTTCCTGAAAAAGAACGGGCTACTGATGGTGACCAGATTTACTGGGAGTGCAGTTATTCCGCAGAATCGTCAAAAGGCAGCGGAGTCTGGTATGGCCGAGAGATTGACCTGTACAGCCGATGTACTTGTACGGAACAGACTTGTGCCGATTGGGATGGAGAAAGTCATACCTGCAAAGGTAAAAATTCAAAGGGGTTCTGCCTCTGCTGGTGCTTTGACCAAGAGGTGACGCTTAACTTTACCTACGAAACTGCAGCTCAAAATCTGGTAAAGAACTATGGTGGCCTGGGAGCTGAAATATCCAACAATGTTGACCTTGACAACCAGCAGAAGCTTTCGAATGGAAAATGGGCCAATGTTAATATTGATTCAAGCAAGGTGAATGTCCCTATACCCGGTGTTTTTGATAAGCAGCTGATGGAAGAACCGGGGGAGAATAATGGTTTTCTGGCGGAATATAGGATTACCGTCAATGAGGCTATGGCGGATTTATCATCCCTTCAGGAGCTTACAATCAATGACACTATGACCAAGACATTGGGATTCCTGTCTGCTACCCTTAAAATTCAGGCAGAGAATAGTGATGGACAAACCTGGTATCTTGCGGAGGGGACAGACTACACTATAAAATATGACACAGAGGCGAAGGACAGCGAGAACGAGGATGTGAATCGGCTGACCATTACTCTGAATAAACCGGCGTTGGGACCATATAAGTATACTTTGATATATGATACCAGTGTCCGGGGCGGCGGTGGATTGGGTACTTCCTATGGAAATGCGGCC
>ERZ827423.3669-NODE-3669-length-10300-cov-12.299463_pt1 | contig 10300 bp, 6 predicted proteins | sample MGYA00519775_ERZ827423 | MGnify/ENA primary metagenome ERZ827423 (study PRJEB31778, sample SAMEA3449296) | human gut metagenome | biome: human gut; feature: human-associated habitat; material: faeces | place: United Kingdom | collected 2010/2012 ...
GGCAGCGAAGCGTCCCTGCCAGTAACTTTGCGCTCCCGCAGGAGCGCCCCCAAGCAGCACATTCGACCACTCGCACATTGTCGCGCCAAATGGGCGCGACCCGATAGCCGCTCTGCCCGCATTCCTCCGATAGTTACCACCCCCATTTCCCCGAATTTCCAAATGCTGAATTTTTGAGGAAACCCCTTGCTTTTTGCCGCAGAGTATGATATACTGTCAAGGCTTGATGTGTGCATACTCCAACAAGGAGGTGGATTTCCATGGGTAAGTTTTGCGAGATCTGCGAAAAGGGTACGCTGAACGGCAACAACGTCAGCCACTCCAACCGTAAGACCCACCGTACCTGGGCGCCCAACGTGCAGAGTGTCCGCGTGGTGGTCAACGGTTCTGCGAAGCGTATGAACGTCTGCACCCGCTGCCTGCGCAGCGGCAATGTGATGCGTGCGCTCCCCAAGACCCACGAGGAAGCGTAATCGTCCGCAAGGGTGATTCCGTCACTTCTCAAGTAGAGTTTGCATCAATTTCCTCCGTCTGTTGTGCGACAGGCGGGGGATTTTTTGCATGGGGAAAATCCTCCTTGGGGGCAAAAGGCAATGATGTTTGCGGCTTTGTGGGTTTGAGCAAGTTGATTTTTGTGTTGCAGAGGGTTTCGCCTCTGCGGAGGCGACCAGAGGGCAGTGAGAACAGACGAAGTCTGCGGTCGCCCTCTGGATTGCTTCGGATGCACATTTTCATAGTTGATTTTTTGTGTTGCTGGGGGATTCCGCTCCTGCGGGAGCGGGAGTTTGTGCGCAGGGACGCTTCGCTGCCTGCGACCAAGGTGCCATGCTTGACTTTTCTCTTTGAGTAGGTTTAACGGTGTAACAGTTGGGGCGTTGCCCCAAGCCCCAGCAGGGACGCTGTCCCTGCACCCTGCAAGGGGCAATTGCCCCTTGACCCCTCCGCGCGATTGAGTTGGTCGCTTTTCCCTGCATTGCCCGCGTGTTTATCCTTTTTTTCTTTTCCCCTATCCCCCTCCCTGTTCGCCTTTACAAGCGAACAGAAATCTGCTATCATGAGGGGGAAATGCAATCCTTGTCGGGAGGTGCTTCCTATGAATGTTGACCAGCTGGCGGAATCCCTCCGCAGTGACCCTATGTTTATGCAAAATGTTGTCCGCTGGGATGTCCTTCCGGCGCGTCCGGCGGTGTATGAGCCGTTCCCGGATTCTCTTGATCCGCGGCTGCTTCCTGTGCTGGAAAAACGCGGGGTGCATCAGCTGTATCGCCATCAGGCGCACGCAATCCGCGAGGTGCTGGCAGGGCGGGATGTTGTGGTTGTCACGCCGACGGCCTCCGGCAAAACGATGTGCTATAACCTGCCGGTGCTGTCTGCCATTTTGCAGAATGATGACGCACGGGCATTGTACCTCTTCCCGACGAAAGCGCTCTCTGCTGATCAGGTCAGCGAGCTGTATGAGCTGATTGAGGCGATGGGCGTTGATATCAAGACGTATACCTATGACGGCGATACGCCCGGCGCGGCGCGAAAGGCGGTTCGGCAGGCGGGGCATATCGTCGTGACGAACCCGGATATGCTGCACAGCGGGATTCTGCCGCACCATACGAAATGGGTCAAGCTGTTTGAAAACCTGCGGTATATCGTGATTGATGAAATTCATACCTATCGCGGCGTGTTTGGGTCGAATCTGGCGAACGTGCTGCGGCGGCTGCTGCGCCTGTGCGATTTCTACGGCAGTCATCCGCAGTTCATCCTGTGCAGCGCGACGATTGCGAACCCGAAGGAACTGGCGGAAACGCTGACGGGGCGCGAGGTCAGCCTGGTGGATGATAACGGCGCGCCGATGGGCGTGCGGCACTTCGTGTTCTACAATCCGCCGGTGGTCAATCGGCAGCTGGGCATCCGCAAGGGCGTTTTGCAGGAGACGCGGCGGATTGCGGGGCTGCTGCTGCAGAATGGGATTCAGGCGATTACGTTCGCGCGGTCGCGGCTGGCGGTTGAGGTGCTGACGAAGTACCTGAAGGACATGGTGCGCGACCCACTGGGGAATGCCGGGCGGGTGCGCGGCTATCGCGGCGGGTATCTGCCGACGGAGCGGCGAGAGATTGAACGCGGGCTTCGCGCGGGACGGGTGGACGCGGTGGTGTCCACGAACGCGCTGGAGCTGGGCATCGACATCGGCGCGCTGGATGCGTGCGTGCTGTGCGGCTATCCGGGAACAATCGCGAGCGCGTGGCAGCAGGCGGGGCGCGCCGGGCGGCGCAAGGGAACGTCCATCGTGTTCTATGTCGCGTCCTCGGCGGCGCTTGACCAGTACATCGTGTCCCACCCGGATTATCTGATGAAGCGCTCGCCGGAGAACGCGCTGCTGAATCCGGATAATTTGTATATTCTGCTCAACCACTTCAAGTGCGCGGCGTTTGAACTGCCGTTTGAGGACGGCGAGGGCTTGGGGAATGCGCCCGGAGCGCCGGAGCTGCTGGAATACCTTGATGAAGCGGGGATCTTGCGGCACGTCGGCGGGCGGTATCACTGGTCGGCGGAGGACTTCCCGGCAAGCGAGATTTCCCTGCGGTCGGCGCGGGCGGAGGAGAATTTCGTCATCATCGACACGACCGATCCGGCGAACCACCGCGTCATCGGCGAAATGGACCGCTACACCGTGCCGATGCTGCTGCACGAAAACGCGATTTACATGCACGAGGCGCAGCAGTATCAGGTGGAAAAGCTGGATTTCGATGCCTGCAAAGCGTTCATCCGCCGCGTGGACGTGGGGTACTACACCGACGCGAACTTGAACGTGACGCTCTCCCTGCTGGACAAGGAAAAAGAGGAAGAGCAGGACGGCGGGCTGACGGCGCTGGGCGAAATCCGCGTATCGACCTTGGTGACGATGTTCAAGAAGATTAAATTCGATACGCACGAAACCTTGGGGTTCGGGCATGTGCGGCTGCCGGAGACGGAAATGCACACAACCGCCATGTGGTGGACGCTGCCGGATACGCTTGCGGCACGGTTCGAGAGCGACACGCTGAAAAACGGCATGATGGGCGTGGCGAATCTGCTGCGGATTGTTGCGCCGCTGTCGCTGATGTGTGCGCCGCAGGACCTTGCAATCGTCTATCAGGTGAAAAGCCCGCTGACGGACAAGCCGACGCTGCTGCTGTACGACAACATCCCCGGCGGCATCGGGCTGGCGCAGAAGGCGTATGCCATGCGGAAGCTCCTGCTGGAGCAGGCGCTGCAAGTTGTGCGGGACTGCGCGTGCCGTCAGGGCTGTCCGGGGTGCGTCGGGCCGGTGGGCGAAATCGGCGAGGACGGCAAAGCGACCGCCATCGCCCTCTTGGAGGCGCTGACGGAATGAATCTGCGAGACAAACTCAAGGCGATTGAAAAGCCGAAATCGCCCCCGAAAGCGTCGGAAAAGCAGTTCACGGACTGCTACCACGGGCGGGAAATGCGCGAGTTATCCGAATTTCCCGGCGCGTTTGACCTTGACCTGTCCGCCCTTCGCCTGATGACGCAGGAAACGCTGCTGGACGATCTCGACCCGCGGAACATCCTCTATCTGGACACCGAAACCACCGGGTTTATGGGCGCGGGGACTGTCGCGTTCGAGGTCGGCATGGGCTGCCTGACGGATTCGGGATTCCAGATTCATCAGCTGGTGATGCGCGATTATCCGGAGGAAAAGTTTCTGCTGCAATCCATTGCGGATACGCTGATGGGCTACGACGCGATCTGCACCTTCAACGGACGGACATTCGACGTGCCGCTGCTGCGCGACCGCTTCCTGATGAACCGTATGGATGATTCGTGCCTTGACAAGCCGCACATTGACCTATTGCACATTGCGCGGCGGGTGTTCAAACTGCGCCTGCAGCGGTGCAATCTGGGCAAGCTGGAAGAAGCGGTGCTGGGCATTCCGCGCTTTGATGATTTGCCGGGCGCGCAGGTGCCGCAGCGCTTCTTCGACTACCTCAAGACGGGAAATTTTGACCTGCTGACGGACGTGCTGGAACACAACGCGCAGGATGTGGCGAGCCTCTGCGTGCTGCTGACGGCGATGGTGGAAATGTACCGCGCGCCGGAGAACGTGCGGCACGACGAGGATGTGTTCTCAATGGGCGTGGCGCTGGAACGCTTTCAGCATGTGCCGGAAGCGCGGAAGTGCTATCAGCTGACGAGCGGCAATCTTCATGCGCAGGGGCAGGAGCGTCTTGCGCAGAGCTACCGCCGGGGCGGCGAGCGAGACGAGGCGGTAAAGGTCTGGCTGGGAATGATTGCGCGGCACGAGGGCGGAACGAAGCCCTACATCGAGCTGGCGAAGCACTACGAGCATTACGAGCGGGACTACGAATCCGCGCTGGACATGACGCGGCGGGCGATGGCGCTGTCCGCCGAGCCGTCATTATTCGATCCGCCCTCTGTACAAGAGGAGCAAAATGCGCTACAATATCGGTATGACCGCCTGAAAAAGAAGGCAGCCAAAAACCGCTGAAGGAGAAACGACAATGGGATTCATGGCGACCATCAAGGCGCAGCAGGCCATGCGCGCGCACGGAAAAGGCGATCTGGAACAGGCAAAGAAGCTCTATGAGGAAGCTATTGACAAGGGGCTGATGTCCGCGCGCCCGATGCTGGGCTATGCGATTCTGCTGATTCGCGAGGGCAGCTACGACAAGGCGATGCCCCTGCTCATCAAGGCGCAGAAGTGCCCCGATCTCACGCCCGACCAGAAGAGTCAGCTTTTTGTGGATTATGCGGCGTGCCTGATGAAGAAGGGCGAGCTGGACAAGGCGATTCACCTGCTGGAAAAGCAGCACAACCGCGCGCCGATTGGCCTGACCTATCAGACGCTGGGATATATGTACGTCGAGAAGTATTCGGGCGCAAAGCCGGTTGCGGAAGCTGTACCGGAGAAAGCCGCCGAAGCGCCGGAAACGGAAGCATCCGCCGAAGAAGCCGCCGAGCAGCCGAAGGTCAAAACGCAGGAGGACATTGACCGCGAATGGCAGGAGGGCATCGACAAAATGTTCGCCTTCATTCAGGAGTCGGTGGACTATGACGACGAAGACCCGGTGTGCCTGGACAACTTGGGTCAGGCGTATTACCGCGTGACGGGCGAGAAGGACGAGGCGAAGGAATGGTTCGAGAAGGCGCACGCGGAGAAGGATTCGCAGATTGACACGCTGTGGTTCCTGTCGCGCTATGATTTGGAAGCGGGCGACAAGGCAGCGGCGATTGCAAAGCTGGAAAAGGCGCTGGACGGGCGCTTCTCCCCGCTGAATTTCTGCACGAAGGATATGGTGCGGGAAGAAGTGGAGAGACTGAAAAAGTAAAGCGAAATCCCTGCATAAACACGCGAAAACATTATGCAGATGTCGCCAACTGAATCGCGCGAAAGGGTCAAGGGAGAAACTCCCTTGCAGAGGCAGAGCCTCTGGGGGCATATGATGTCAGCGGAGGGGGTGTATATCCTCTCCGCCAAGACCTGTTTTGGAGGAATCACCATGGAAAAGGAAACACTGATTGTCGTGGGGCTGGGGAATCCGGGCACGCAGTACGCCCATACCCGCCATAACGCGGGGTTCGATACGCTGGAAATGCTCTGCCGCAAGTGGGGTGTGACATTGAACAAGAACAAGTGCAAGGGACTGCTGACCGAAACGAATGTGGACGGCAAGCGCGTCGTCCTCTGCGCCCCGCAGACGTTCATGAACCTGTCCGGCGAGTGCGTCAGCGAACTGCTCAATTGGTATAAAGTGCCGCTGGAAAATCTGCTTATCATTTATGATGATATTGATTTGCCCGCCAGCCGCCTGCGCGTCCGCAAATCCGGCAGTGCCGGGACGCATAACGGAATGCGCTCCATCATCGCCCATACGCCGGGGCAGAATTTCCCACGCGTGCGGGTCGGCGTGGGCGCAAAGCCCGATGGCTGGGACTTGGCAGACTGGGTATTGAGCAAGTACACCATCCGCGAAGAGCAAATCGCCATGCAGCAGGCATTCGAGCGCGCGGCGGACTGCGTGGAGGACTGGGTCAAAAACGGTATTGACCATGCCATGCAGGAATACAATAAGACCGTGTAAGCACAGGCGTATTTTTCGTACCACGACTCATCCCAAGGAGCGCATATGAATCAGGCATTATTATCCGGCATTGCGTCGAAAGCGTATGACAAGCTGCTGAAAGCAACGGAAAGCAAACAGCCCATCGCCGTGACGGGGCTGCCGGACACGATGGCGGCGTATATCGCGTCAAAATTCTGCGCCGATACGGGCAGGAAAGTCCTGCTGATTTCCGGCAACGACCTCAAAGCGGCGCACGACGCCGAGGACGGCCAGCAGCTGCTGGAATCGGGTGTGGCGTGTCTGCCGGGCGGCGAAATCGACCTTACGCGCGGCGCGTCGAGCCACGAAAGCGCGTGGCGGCGGCTGGAAGCGCTGGCAAGGGCGCAGGAGGGGGATATCCGCCTGCTCTGCACGAGTATGGATGCCGCCTTGCAGCGCATGGGCAGCGCCGACCGCTTCCGCGAAGAGACGATTCGCCTTGCTCCCGGCGACCGAATCGACCTGAATGACCTCATCCGCCGCCTGACCGCCATGGGCTACGAGCGCGTCAGCATGGTGGAGGGCAAGGGGCAGTGTGCCCTGCGCGGCGGCATCATCGACGTGTACCCGCCGGCGTGCAGCCAGAGTTTGCGCATTGAGTTCTTCGACGACGAGGTGGACTCCATCCGCGAATTTGACTGTATCAGCCAGCGCAGCCTCGATTCGGTGGAGAAATGCACGCTCACGCCCGCGACGGAGGTATTGCTTCCACCGGTGGATGCGGAAAAGGCAGCGCGGCGGATGCGGGACGCCATCGAGCGGCAGGGGGGCGACCTGACGCCCGCGAGCTCGACGCTCTTTTCGGATTTGCCGCCGCTGCCGGAGGATGACGCGGACGCGCCGGACTTTTTCGATAAGAACATCACCCCGAAGATTCGCGAAAAGCAGCAGACTGCCGCGCGCAAGGCGGAACTGGAACGCCGCCGCGCCCAACTGATGGCGGACGCGGACATGCTGGCGGAGGGGCTGCCGTTCAAGCGCATTCGGGCGTGGCTGACCGTGCTGACGGACGATACTTACACGGTGCTGGACTGGTTCGAGCCGGAAATCGTCGTGCTGAGCGACCCGAATCTGCTCAGGAAGCGCGCGGAAGAACGCCGAGCGGGCTTCGCGGAGGATCTCGAAGGCGCGATGAGCCGCGACGAAGCCGTCAAGGAGCAGGAAACCCTGCTGATGGACTGGGACGAGCTGCTGCGGCATGTGCAGGGGTATGCGACGGTCGCTGTGACGGAATTTCTGGAAGGCATGGCAGGCGTGGCGGTGAAGGATGCCGCCGATCTTGGCGTGCAGCGCGTGGCAGGGTATTCGTCGCAGATTCGCCCGCTGGCGGAGGACTGTGACGGCTGGCTGCGTGAGGGCTACCGCGTGGCGGTGCTGTGCGGCGGCGTGGCGCGCGGTCAGCGTCTGGCGGCGGCGCTGGAAGAACACGATGTCGCCGCGTCGTTCGCGGAGAAAATCGACAAACTGCCGGAAGAATGTGTGCAGGTGCTGCCCGGCACGCTGACGCACGGCTTCATCTGGGAGGAAGCGCGCCTGATTGTCGTCAGCGACACGGACGTGTACGGTACGGGCTACCGCAAGGCGAAGAAGCGGCAGGCGGCGGGCGAGAAGATTGCCGCGTTCACTGACCTGAAGCCCGGCGACTTTGTGGTGCACGAGGAACATGGCGTCGGCATTTATCTTGGCACGGCGCAGATGAAAAACGGCGGCACGCGCCGGGATTATCTGCAAATCCAGTATCAGGGGAGCGACAAGCTCTATGTGCCGATTGAGGCGCTCAGCCGCGTGCAGCGCTACATCGGCAATCCGGCGAATCCCCCGAAGCTGAACAAACTCGGCGGCGGCGACTGGCAGAAGCAAAAGGCGAAGGTCAAAGAGGGCCTGAAAAAGATGGCGTTTGACCTTGTGAAGCTCTATGCGCGGCGCTCGCAGGAGACGGGCTTCGCGTTCAGCGCGGATACGCCGTGGCAGCGCGAATTTGAGGACATGTTCCCCTACGAGCTGACCCCGGACCAAGAGCAGAGCGTGAAGGAAATTACGGCGGACATGGAGTCGCCGCGCAACATGGACAGGCTGCTGTGCGGCGACGTGGGCTACGGCAAGACGGAGGTCAGCCTGCGCGCGGCGTTCAAGGCGCTGATGGACTCCAAGCAGGTTGCGATTCTGGCGCCGACGACGATTCTGGCGCAGCAGCACTACAACACGGTCTTGAAGCGCTTCAAGGGCTTCCCAGTCAAGGTGGACGTGCTGAGCCGCTTCCGCACGGCGAAGGAAACCAAGGACGTTTTGCGCCGCGTGAAGGAGGGCGAAATCGACATCCTTGTCGGTACGCACCGCATTCTGGGCAAAGACGTGCAGTTCAAGAACCTCGGTCTGCTGATTGTGGACGAGGAGCAGCGATTCGGCGTGCAGCACAAGGAAATCATCAAGAATATGAAGCATCAGGTGGATGTGCTGACGCTCTCCGCCACGCCGATTCCGCGCACGCTGCACATGTCGATGGTCGGCATCCGCGATATGTCTGTGCTGGAAACGCCGCCGGAGGAACGACTGCCGGTGCAGACACGCGTGATTGACTACAACGACGGCGTGATTCGCGACGCGATTCTGCGCGAGGTGTCGCGCGGAGGACAGGTGTACTTCCTCTATAACTCTGTGCAGACCATCGGCGCGTTCTATGAGCGCTTGAAGCAGCTTGTGCCGGAAGCGCGCATCGGCGTGGCGCACGGGCAGATGCGCGAACACGGCTTGGAGGACGTGATGATGGACTTCTACGGCGGCAGCTACGACGTGCTGCTCTGCACGACCATCATCGAAAGCGGCTTGGACGTCCCGACGGCGAATACGCTGATTGTCTTTGACGCTGACCGTTTCGGGCTGAGCCAGCTCTATCAGCTGCGCGGGCGCGTCGGGCGGAGCAACCGGCAGGCGTATGCGTACTTCACCATCCGCCCGGAACGGAGTCTGTCTGAGACGGCGGAGAAGCGCCTCGAAGCCATCAGGGAGTTCACGGAGTTCGGCGCTGGCTTCCGTATCGCCATGCGCGATCTCGAAATCCGCGGTGCGGGCAATATTCTGGGCCCGGAACAGCACGGGCATTTGGCGACCGTCGGCTACGACATGTACTGCAAGCTGATGGAGGAAACGCTTCAGGAGGCGCGCGCGGAGCAGGAAGGTCTGCCGCCCGCGAAGCCGCACCTCGAAACGCGCGTGGACATCAAGGTGGATGCGTATCTGCCGGACGACTATGTACACGACGACCGACAGCGGATGGAGATGTACAAGCGGATTGCGAGCCTGACGACGCAGGCCGACCGCGAGGACATCACCGACGAGCTGCTTGACCGCTTCGGCGAAGTGCCACCGGTGGTGGAGACGCTGCTGGACGTGGCGCAGGTGCGCGTGCTGGCAAATCAGCTTGGTGTGTCGCTGGTGACCTACAAGCGCGGCGGCTTCCTCGTGATGAAGTTGAACGCAGAGTACATGCCCGATCAGGCGGCGTTCATTCCCGCGATGGCGATGACGGACAAGCGCTTGATGCCCTCGACCACCGCCCCGGACGTGCTGCTGCTGGTTGACCCGACGCTGGGCGAATACGCGATGCTGTCCGAAGCGGTGAAGGTGCTGGGGAAGCTCAACGAGAATATTGAGACGATGCTGAAAAAGCAGAAGAAGGGAGAAAAACATGAAAACACTTGATAAGCTGATGATGACGATTGTGGGCTTGCTGTGCTTCTGCGTCTCTGCGGCGGCTCTGATTTTCATGGATTTCAGCACGGAACACGGCGTGGTCTATGCAGACGTGCTGTACTGCATTCCCGTCTGCGTGCTGCTGCTTGCCTTTGCCGTGCTGACGATACTGAAATTCCGCACGGGCTATGACGGTAATCTGAAACTTGCAGGAATTGTCTGGGATGTGTTGTTCGCGCTTGCCTTTCTGCCGATTCTGGGCGTTCCCGCGATTGCGCAGGCAAGCGGCGCCTATGGATTGCTCTGCAAGGTACTGTTCGTGCTGGTGCTGCTGATGCCGAAAGTTTGGATTCTGCTGCCGAAACGGGGCGAATGAGCGCATCAGTCGCGCTGCGTGCGAATCTCCCTGCAACATAAATAACCAAGAAACATGGGCGTGTGCTGCGAAGGGGTCAAGGGGGCGACCGCAAAGCCCCCTTGTCGCCTCCGCAGAGG
>ERZ827423.3673-NODE-3673-length-10294-cov-3.856334_pt1 | contig 10294 bp, 10 predicted proteins | sample MGYA00519775_ERZ827423 | MGnify/ENA primary metagenome ERZ827423 (study PRJEB31778, sample SAMEA3449296) | human gut metagenome | biome: human gut; feature: human-associated habitat; material: faeces | place: United Kingdom | collected 2010/2012 ...
GGCCGGCGGGGCGCCGTAACCGGGGCCCTGCAAAAATTTTGATGAGCGATGCAACAAAACCCGCCGCAGGCGACACTATTATGGTGAAAGCCGGGTGGGAATACCGCAAAAGGAAGGTGCCGTTATGACCATCACCCAGCTGGTAACCGAAGCGCAGCAGGGCAGCAGGGCCGCTTTCGGCGAGCTGTACGAGCATATCGCCGCAGACCTGTACCGCATGGCGCTTTATACCCTCGGCAATCAGGCGGACGCCGAGGACGCCGTGGCGGATACCTTTGCCGAGGCGTGGAAGGGCATTAAAAACCTGCGGGAGCCGGAGGCGTTCCGCAGTTGGATGTTCCGTATCCTCTCGGCCAGGTGCAAGCGGCAGATCGGCAGGATCGTGGCCCGCAAAAACGAGATAGACCTGGACAGCTACTACGAAACGTTGGAGGAGGCCATCCCCGAAAATGCGACCCGCCGGGCGGAGCTGCGTGAGGCGCTGGCAAGCCTTGCAGCGGAGGAACGGCAGATCGTTCTGCTTTCGGTGCTGGAGGGCTACACCATGCGGGAGATCGCCGGGATGCTGGGGCTGCCGCAGGGCACGGTGAGCAGTAAGCTGTCCCGTTCGCTGCACAAGCTGCGGAAATTTTTACAGGAACCTGACGGAAAGGAGGGCTTATCATGACGGACCGTAAAAAGAAACTGAATACCGACCGGGAATGGCTGGCCGACGAGCTGATGCGTGCCGGCAGTCCTGCCCTGCCCTCCTCCCTTTCGGCGGCGGCGCTGTTTGAGCGAATGGACGCCGAGGAGCAAAGGGCTGCCGAACCGGCGGCTCCCGCCCCGAAGAAAAAGGGCGGTGTGATATGGCTGCAATGGAGACGCTGGGGCAGCGCTGCGGCGGTGCTGGTGCTGGCGGTGGGCGTGGCGTTCCTGCTGCAAAACGGTACGCTGCAGAAAAAGTCCTTCAAAGAGCCTGCGCCGGCTGATCCGGGCTATGACATGGCGATGGCGCCGAATGGTGCGGAGAACCGCGACCTGTGGAACGGCTCCACCGGTGAGGTGCCGGAGACCGGCGGCCCGGGACCAGGCGGCCTGATGATGGCTCCCCCACCGAACCCTACCACAGCCGGTGGCGACAACAAGAAAACAGAGAACCGGCCCGACGACGACTTCGGAGCTTTGCAGAGCGAGATCATTGCGCCGACGGGAGAGCTGCCCACCCCCGACCTGACGGATTTTGACGCGATGGCTGCGGTTTCCTCGCAGCTTTTCGGGGGGGACTATGACCAGGCGATCGCCATGTTTTACGATAGCGGCGAGCGCTGGGAGGGCTGCGAACTGCCCGCAAGCTGCGCCCACTATTTTATGCTGGATAAGACGCTGTACGGCTTCTTCCCGGAGGAGCGCCGGGTGGTGGATTACGGCGGGGCGTGCGCCACGGTGCTGAATGAGGACGAGGCGGCGATGCTTTCGGCGATTTTGCAGCTTGAGTTTAACGCCAAAACCGAATAAGAACCTTCCCCTGCGGCGGAGTGAGCGATCCCCCCGCCGTATTTTTTGCTACCCTACTGCATATAGTCGGGGTGTAGGGACAAGTACAGGGTACGGGGCGCGCCCCACACGGGCGGCCCGCAGGGCCGCCCGACCCGCCCCCGCAGGGGGCGGGCAGCGTGGGCCCCGCAGGGGCCCACGCCGGCGGGGCGCGGCGCATCGCCGGACTGTGCTGCTGCAGAGAGGGGGACGGAAGATGAAAGCGGACTGGGGGCTTTTGGGGGGCGCGGCGGCGGCCATGCTGGCGGTGCCGCTGCTGGTGCTGGCGTGGAGCGGCACCCCGATGGGGATCGGGTATGCCGGGGAGGAGAAAACCGACCCGCAGCAGCAGGTGACAGTCCTGCCGGGCAGCAAACGGGAGGAGCCCGCCCCAGACCCCGAAAAAAGTGATGCCTTCCCGGTGCTTTCGGCCTTTCGCATCCTGGATGAAACGACCGGCGAAGTGGCGGAGGTGGCTGCGGCGGATTATGTGGCGGGGGCCATCGCGGCGGAAATGCCCGCCGGCTACGAGCCGGATGCCCTCATTGCGCAGGGGGTTGCCGCCTACACCAACGCCCACTATCTGGCGGCGCTGCACCGGGCCGACCCGCCTGCCGAGCTGAAGGGGGCGGATTTTGCGGCCGACCCGCAGAAGCGGCTGGGCTATGTGACCGATGCCGCCATGAAGGCCATGTGGGGAGACCATTATGAGCTGTACCGCAAAAAGGTGACGGCCGCCGCCGAGACCGCCATGCAGAGCATCCTCACCTACGAGGGGCAGCCCATTGTGGCGGCGTATTTTGCCATTACGGCCGGGAAAACCACCGAGGACGCCGGGAATGTGTGGGAGGGCTCGCTGCCCTATTTGACCCCAGTGGACAGCAGCTGGGATAAAAACGCACCGGGCTATCGCAGCACCGTCACACTAACTGCCGCCGACCTGCGGAAAAAGCTGACCGGGGCTTCGGTGCTGGTGGGACCGAAGCCGGAGGAATGGCTTAAAATCATCACCCGCAGCGAAGCGGGCTATGTGACCGCCGTACAGGCGGGCGACCGGGTCCTGACGGGGCAGCAGCTGCGCCATCTGCTGGGGCTGCGCAGCGCAGCCTTTACGGTGGATTATAAAGGCGGGCTGTTCACCTTCGAGGTGCTGGGCTACGGGCACGGGGTGGGGCTTTCGCAATACGGGGCGCAGTATATGGCGCAGCACGGCAGCGGCTGGCGGGAAATTTTATCCCACTACTACCCCGGCACGGTGCCGGCGGCGGTGAAAAAATAATCCCAAATTGGCTTGACGAACCGCCCTGCGATGTGGTAATATACTGGAGTACGATATAAGCCGTGGAGAGGTGTCCGAGCGGTTTAAGGAGCCGGTCTTGAAAACCGGTGACTCGTCAGAGCCATGGGTTCGAATCCCATCCTCTCCGCCAAACACCTCCGACAGAATTCGTAGCCCTTGGAGATGTACCCAAGTGGTGAAGGGGCTCCCCTGCTAAGGGAGTAGGGTGCGAAAGTGCCGCGAGGGTTCAAATCCCTCCATCTCCGCCATATGTACCATAGCGGGAAATCGCAAAGGAATTTGTGATCTCCCGCTAATGGTGCATAACTAAAGAAGTCGTAAAAGCGGTAAAAAAATATTTTTTAGTGTCGCAGGGTGCAGAATAGTTTGGCCAGAGGATCCGGACGCCGGCGCAACACACGCCTTTTCCCTGATCTGTCTTTCATCCCCGTTTCTGCTGCCGGCCTGCTCTCCTATTGCTGATAGGGTCATGGCAAGCTCCTTGTGGCAACAAAGGTATCTTTTTCTGCTTCGACTATGCCAAAATACCACCGTCAGCGTTCTGTGCTCTACTAACGGGCTTCCGGAGCCATCATGTGCAAATGGGTTCCGGTTGCAGCGGGCTATCTGGTACATGGCCCGCGGTCATGGTTTTTTCAAGGTTCTGACACATGGAGCAAAAAGAAAAGCCAAGCCCCCGTTCTCTGTGGAAACGATACGCTTGACTTTTGGTATTCCATCGTGCTATGATAAGCACGAAGATACGGCACTCTCGTGTATAAAGTCTGCGTGATCCTATCTCGATCACAAAGATGGGTGGCGGAAGGCTGGCCGGCTTTCCCCACCCCGCAGGGTGTATTTTCTTTTATGCTATTATTGTAGCTCACAATTTATTGGTTGTCAATGGTATTTTCTTGTTTAAGTTGAATAATGAAAAGAGAGAAGCCTTCCGGATGCGATGCCACTACCGGAAGGCGCTTATTATTTATACCAGTCTTTTCTTGTTCAACTTGAACACCGGGCATCAGCGGCGGCGCCCTTCGGTGGGGTCCTGGGTAATGCTCCGGAGCCGGTCGGCGGCTTCCTGCTTTGCTTCGGCGATGATTTGGGCGGTAAGGTTTTCACTCTTGGGGGACAGTTTATCTAACTGCACAATTCGTTCACCGGTACTTATCCGAACTTTTTCTTTGTACAGCAAGGCATATCTGGCTTGCCCCTCGGTATAGTCCTTTCCCGTCTTTGGAAAAAAAGAACGGCAAAAAAATTGATCTCCGTTCCCTATTTTATCAAGAAATATATACACTATATCTTGGTTATAATCAGTGGAAAGCAGGTATTCAGCGTGAATAAGAGAGAACGAATTTGCTTTATTATTGTATCTGAATATCAGGCGATTGTCATCTAATATGTTTTCCATGTTGGTAAGAGGATCAACTCGCCCTTTGATTTCTCCAAAGGAGCAGCTTTTTTCTATGTCGGAAAATGAGATGCGCCCAGCAAGAATATCATCAAACACTTTTTCCCTTTTATGCGAAAGAGCCTCTATGTCTCTCAATTTATGCAATCCCAAAAGATGATGGAAATGCTCTGCCTTAAATGCTATATCAATCGTAACAGTATTTCCTTTTCGTCCAATTACGATGTGATATGTGGTATCAAGTAAATGTTCAAATGCCTTTGCACAATCTTGCAGTCTGTCCATATATCTCTCCAGTTAAAAAAGCTGCCTTACAAATGCAAGGCAGCTTTGAGTATTTTCTTTCGGCTTACGCCTACTCCGGCTTGAGGTTTCACTACACAACCCCTCCCGAAAGCTCCGCACAGCAAGGCTTGCCGGTACCCTCCTGCGTTTCATCGCTTGGGTAGACACACGCCGTTGCCTACCGCTACTATTATTGTACTCATGGAGCCGGAATATGTCAAGTGTTTTGCAAAACTCCTTACAGGAAGCATTGAAATGAGGTCGCTCTCGATTGATGGCACCTCAATGAAGGATCTCCGAACCTTATTTAATCAAAAATCGATCTGAATTAAGCCAACATCTTTCGTATCTCTGCCGCTTGGCACAAAACATCTTCTTCGGTATCTTCATCAAAGAATACACAAGAAGCAGCGCATCTCACGAACCAATCAGCCTGTACCAGCCCAAGAAGCACATTCCACATCTGGGCGTAATCATTCTCTCCACCATTGTCCTCAAAGGACAGCAGCTCATTCTCGGAGGTGCAGCGCAGGCCACGGCCGGTGAGCGCCTTTTTGATCGTCCAGTAAATATCCTCTTTACGGTAACCCGCTGCCGTGATAGCTGCGTCATTGAAGGTCATTTCTACTCTCATACGATCCACTCCCTTCTCTCTGCAAAAGTTAAGGCTCCGTAAAAACTGCCGTCAAAAAGGGACGGCCTTGAAAAAGCCCGTCCCTTTGCTTTTTTAGCTCCCACTCATGGTAGGGTACACCGCTTTTTGAGGCATCTCTGCCCTGTACTATTATTGTACTCACAAACGGGGATTGTGTCAATACTGCCGCAGAAAATGTACAAACTTCATCTGTTGTTCAAGTTGAACAGTAAAAAAATGTTAGCCCTTTACCGGGGAAAATGCCGTCTAAAAAGATGGTTATTTTGATGGCATAATTTTCTTGTTCAACTTGAACACCGGGTATCACCGGCGGCGCCCTTCGGCGGGGTCCGGGGTAATGCTCCGGAGCCGGTCGGCGGCTTCCTTCTCTGCTTCTGATTTTATCCGGCTGATAGGGTCAAGCGTCTTAATGCAGCGATCCAAACACCGCATAAGAGGGCCCGGATCTGCGGTATCATAATAATGCAGCAGCGTTTCATTGAAGTCTACCGCTTCCGCTTTTCCAATCGTTAGAACACCGGTACCGGCTGCTATCAGTATCTTACTGGAAACGATGGTTGAGGTTCGTTTATTTCCGTCCCAGAACAGTTGAGACCGGACACCATAGCAGAAGTATTTCTCTGCCCGGTCCTTCGAGTCGGGGCATCTCATTATCTCCTCCAGTGCCAATTCAACACTTTCTTTCTTTGGCACGGGCGGCTCGTAATCCGTGCCGCTGACACCCACTCGGCCGGTGCGGAGCTTACCCCACTCAAGGCTTTCATTTCTGCTGACACGCTCATTGATTGCGCAGATATATTCCAGCGTCACAGGAGCATCCAAAGTCTCCAAGCAGTATTTCCATGCGTCACGCAGGTTCAGCACCGTTTGGATATCCGACACCGGCACATTGTTGACAATGCTGCCATCCAAAATCGCTTGCGTCTGCGGGAAGGTTACATTGACACCCTCAATGTACGCTGTATTGAACACCAGCTCCGTAAAGAGCTTTTTTGCCAAAAAGACACACTGCTCTTTTGTCATATTCCGCGCCTCCTTTCTTGGGAACAATCTTATCATACAGGTGTAAAATATGCAAGGAAGGATAGTTGTTCATCCTTTTCCCAAATAAATATCCCCCGGCAAAGCCGGGGGTATTTCAGTTTCGATCATAGTCCTTATACTACAAGCTGCGCACAAGTGCGCCTTTGGGTGGCTGACGGGATCGGGGTTTATCCCGGGGAGGTTGAACACTTGCGGCGGGACTACGACGCACCTTGGGAGCACACGGGCGAGGTTTTGAGGCAGCTTGCGGAGATAACGGCAACATAAAAATCCGGATTAGGGGAAACCCCTAAACCGGATTTTGCAGAATACTATAATTCGGCAGCATTGGCCATTGGAAATGGAGGAAGCGGCAAATTAGAAATCAATAATTCTTGTCCTTGCGTGCGGACCTTTGATGCGCAGGTATAATCCAAAAAGAATGGCTGATACCTTGCTCCGGAATCGCTATATAAACCACAGATAAAAGGAGCGTCGTCGTAGCTTATGATCCAATCAAGATTGTGGACACCTCTCACATATTTTGCAAGATCAATATGCCCTTGATTGGTGTAATAGTGCCGGTAAATTCTTGAACCCTTTTCATAATACGGCGGATCAAAGTATGCGAAGCAGCTTTCTCTTAAAAAACGATTGTTTTGCGAGGCCATAAAATGCAGCGCATCATCGCAATACACATTTACATTCTCACGATGCGCAGATAACTGCCGGATTATCTCTATAATCTTCTCCTTATTGAAACGGCAATCTATCCCATATTGAGACGTTTGCTGGATTCCTCCAATCGGGTTTGCTTTTAAGATTCCAGAGAAATTTGTTCGGTTGAAAAACAAACCTGCAAACCCTAATTCAAGTAATTCTGCCTGTGATAAGGAAGTCATTTCTCGATACGGCAATTCTCGCTGCCAAGTTTCAATACTAATAACGGTATTGTCTATTTTATCTATTAAGTTCTCTGTGTCGTTGAAAACACATTCCCAAAATGCATACAACAATATGTCTTTTTCACAAAGAAGCAAATGGTCAATATGGCCTCGTTGCAACAACTCAAGCCCTACAACTGCGCTTCCAGCATAAGGCTCAAAAAAGGTGCAGCCATATAAATGATTTGCTTCTAATAGCGCGTCAATATAGTTTACAAGTAATCGCTTTGCCCCCGGATAGCGGAGCGGATTTATTGTTTCTGGCATGATACCTCCCCCTATCAAAGTAGATTTATTATTCCTTGAATTACTGAAAACATCCCCCCAGCAGCGATAGCCTCTAACGAATCTGCCGTAACATTGATGTTGCCAGGATAATGAATGTTTGCGTTTAGGAACTCTCTGTGTGTAGCGGCAATTACACGGTCATATGCGAGCAGCAATCCTTGATCCGGAAAAACTACTGACTTATTTGCGCCTGCACAAATGAAGTTCTCCATACTGCTAAGGGTTGGAAACTCACGGTTTATCTTTTGCATATATGTACCCCATAGCCCCACCTGATTCAAGCGCAGCCTCAATGCCTGCTCATATACGGTTCGTAAAACCATGCCAGTAGCAATCGGGAAAGTGCAGTATGCCTTTTGACGACTGCAATTCTGTGAGGACAGTCCATAGAGCTCATTTATTGCATAAAGCAAACCCTGGTGCAACGAATTTGACGGACTTAATTTGCCACGCCAACTGATAGTTTCAAAGAAAGAACGCGGTGCTGGGCCACCGGGGCGAGGACCGCCGCTTAAATCATCGGAGCCAGAACCACTATTGGTTTCGCCTTCGCTATCACGGGGAGGGATAGGACCACTCCCATCTTGTCCTGCTTCTGGCGTAGAGGATTCCTCATCATCGGGAGCATGTTCTGTAGTTGGTGCAGGCCCATTTTCCTCTTCATCAGTTGTGCAATCTGCTACAGCCTGCAAAAGAGGCATGATGCCATCTACATCCGTTAAAACATTTCGGGTTGTAACAGCTTCTTCGACAATCGTTTGCTCAAAAACCAACTGTGTTATCTGCTCAAAGAGAGTCGGTGGCAAACTGCTAATCGTATTAAATGTGTCATCATAAGAGATTTGGAGAAAATCCTTGGGGCTGATCCTATGCCCGATAGGATACTCAAATTTTGCCTTAAAGATGCGCCAAAACGGGTCGGTCTTTAGTACAATAATCTCTCTATCAAACTCGGGATGATTGGATGCGTATTTTGTATACACATCAGAAAAGAACTTGTAATCCCGGATATCGTCCTTAATTTCTCCTTCTCTTATTCCTGTAATTCGAGATAAATCTTGAACAGACTGTCCCCGCCCATCTTGATAGTTCGCTGCGAAGAATTGCTTTTTTGCCAAAGGCTTCCACTGCTTAACGCCTTGAATATGGCGTTTCGTCATCAATTCAAGCGCGGAATTACGGTCAGGTAATACATCGACCTCAATATTGCTGCATTTTTCAATTACTGCGGCTGATGTGTGTGGGATACGATGAGCAAACCCCTCGGGGATTAAATCGCGTGACAACAAAAACTGTAATGAGCAAGTCCGTCGATTACCTTCGACTACAACATACTTATCATTTTCTCGCAATACCACTATTCGCTCACCCGGTAAAAGGCTGCCATATTCGTTAATGGCGGTTGCAAGTTGGCAGACATCTTCATAAGTAACTAAATACTTTCGGATGTCTGCCTGTTCCCGGCTCGCTAATATAACAAAGCGCGGATTCTCTACATCCAAGGCTAATTCTAACGGAGAAATTGTTATCACCATGCCAGGACCTCCTTCCGATCAGGTTTTTTTGCCTTAGTATCTTGAAATATAATTATAGCATCCGGTGCGCATCGCAGGCATTCAAGATAAACATCTACAAAACATGAGGCTATTCATTATCATACTCATCAGAATAGTGCACCGACAGAACATTGCCATGTGCATCATACTCGATAAGAACGGCGGGCTCCTCATCCCACATCTCCTCCGGAAGCGGGTCCTCCGGAATGGATTTCAAAAAGTCGGTCAGCTCGTGGTCCTTCTTTTCGTTTGTCATGTTCAGCATCTCCTCTCTTCACAATAATGGGTTCACAGTGCTTTTCGGCACAGCTGCTTCTCGCTCATTACGATGGCATATTTTTCTTGTTCAACTTGAACACTGGGCATCACCGGCGGTGCCCTTCGGCGGAATCATGGGTCGCTCTTCGGAGCCGGTCGGCGGCTTCCTTCTCTGCTTCTGACATTGACATAATATCAATCGGCAGAACAAAGCCATACATCAATTCCTTATAAGCCTTTTGCTCGGAGATGAAAAAGCTATGAAGCAGATCGTAGCAGCAGTCCGTTTGTGCCCTGTTCAGTGCAGAATAATACTCTTGTTTTCTGGTGTCAGAGATAATAAAAGGCACGATCCCGTTCTTTAGGCACTCCTTGAACAGGATAATCCTTCCGGTTCTACCGTTACCATCCTGAAACGGGTGGATCGTCTCATACTCGACATGGAGCTTTACAAGGTCCATAAGGGCAGGAGAGCGAATAGCGTTATACCGCTGCAACAAATCGGTCATTCGCTGGGGGACGTCCTCCGGGAGCGCAGTTGTAATATTGGAAACGATATTCCTTCTGCTCTTGTACTCTCCTATTGGATAGCCGTTTGCGATATCCTCAAACACCCCGCTCTTCAGCTTGAAATGATACTCTTTAATAAGTTTGTGTGACAGGGGCTGATCGTAGGTTTTCAGCATTTCATTAAACATAAGAAAGTGCCCGGTCATTTCCTCGACATCCTTTGCTCGGATCGGTGCATCTTCACCGGATAACAAGCCAGTGTCAAAGAGGGAGGCCGTTTGTTTCTCGGTTAGCGTGCTGCCCTCAATTTTATTGGAGTTGTATGCCATCAGCCGTTGTGTATAGGCATAAACACCGCTGCGGTCATTCCTCTTAAACTCGATTTGAAACCGCCCAATAAGCTGCTGTACAAAATACCTGTCGCTGTCCTTCATTGCTGCGCCTCCTCTCTTGGGAACAATCTTACCATCATGGCAGCCCTGTTTTGTATTATTATAGCATCCGTTTGACTGTTGTTCAAGTTGAACAGTAAAAAAATGTTAGCCCTTTACCGGGGAAAATGCC
>ERZ827423.3682-NODE-3682-length-10256-cov-2.390746_pt1 | contig 10256 bp, 9 predicted proteins | sample MGYA00519775_ERZ827423 | MGnify/ENA primary metagenome ERZ827423 (study PRJEB31778, sample SAMEA3449296) | human gut metagenome | biome: human gut; feature: human-associated habitat; material: faeces | place: United Kingdom | collected 2010/2012 ...
GTGCCGCTCCAATAAACCACTGCAATTTTACTCATAAAAAATTCCTTCTTTCTTTTATTAACAGCTTACTATAAGCTTATTAAATGAATTGTGCCTGCTGTACGCCTTTTTATATAAGCCCGTACATTTATTATAAAGCGCAAATTTCTTCTTTGCGGTTTCGCAGTCGCCGTAAACGCGCCATACGCCGTTGTACTTTGCGTTTTTTGCGCCGTACTTAATAAAGCCGTTTACATCCTCTGCGGGATAGCCCAAAAACAAACCCACCTCATGCGGAAAATCCTCGCCGGACTTAAGCCGCTTTATAAGCTCCGCCACACAGCGGTCGGCGTTATCCGTGGGGTAATTTTTTTGCAAAAGTATATTTTCGGCAAGCGAATTTTCAAGATCGCGTTTAAGTCTATTTGGCCGGTAAAGATAAATCAACACACGGTTTTTAAGCTGCTTTACGGGTATAAGGCGAAGTCCGCGCGGAACCAGCACACTGTTTAACCGTTTAATATTTTCCTTAAATTCCTTTTTATCCTCGTTCGGCACCGAAAAAAGACTGCCGGTTTTTATGCCCGCAAGTGTAGGCGAGCATTGTTCTATTATCAGCTCATAGGACATTGAGTTTTCTCCCTTGTATGTATATCAAGCACATTTTTAAGTGCCGACATACTACTTGTATGGCAATGCGCCACCTTTATATTCTGCCCCTTTGTTTCACTTATAACCGAACGCAGCATTTTATGCGACATCGTGCTTGTAAAAAGTACTAACAGATCCGGAGTTCCGATATTTTTCATACTGCCGTTCATTTTTGTGTATACCTTGGCTTTGCAGGAATATTCACGGCAAAGCTCCTTATATCTTCTTTCCATACATTCGTTACCGCCTACTATTACTACGCTCACGGCAAGCTCCCTTTCTTTTAGTTAGCATATGCTAACTAAACGTCAAAATTTAAATGCTCTAAGGCATTTACAATTTTATATTAGCAAATATGATGAGCCTTTTCCGCTCCGAACGGAAAGAAAAAGGCTCCAAAAAGACCGAATTACAGCAAATTCGTCATACTTTTAAGGCTGATTGCAAGCGTAGACGTATTATGCAGCAATGCCGAGGTTGAGGCTGGCAAAACGCCCGCAACGCCCAAAACTATAAGCGCCGTATTGAACGACATTATAAAACGGTAATTCCCGTGTATACGCCGCATAAGATTATCGGCAAGTCGTTTCATAGTAACAAGAGAGTAAAGATCATCGCCCGTTACGGTAATATCGGCAATTTCTTTAGTTATTGCGGCGCCCGAATTTACCGCAACGCCTGCGTCCGCCTCGGAAAGAGCGGGCGCGTCGTTAACGCCGTCCCCTATCATTACAACGCGGCTGCTGTTTTTATGCGCCTGTTTTACAAACGCCGCCTTATCTTCGGGCAAAACCTCGGAATAATATTCTTTAATGCCGAGCTTATCGGCAACCGACCTTGCGGTGCGTTCGCTGTCGCCCGTCATCATAACAATATGCTTAAAGCCTTCGTTATAAAGCGCTTTTATAACTTCGGGGGCTTCCTCCCTTATCGGGTCTTCAATGCATATAACCGCCGCCAGCGAGCCGCCTATAGCCATATACAGGTGGGAATATTCGTCCGGCAGCGAATTGAAAAGCTCTTTATCTGGTACGGTACAGCCCTCGTCTTCAAACACAAAATGATGACTGCCTATAACCACGCGTTCACCGTCTACAATGCCTATAATGCCGTGTGCAACAACATATTCAACCTTTGAATGGCATTCCTCGTGGCTTATTCCCCTATCACTTGCCTCTTTCACAACGGCGTTTGCAATAGAGTGCGGATAGTGCTCCTCAAGACAGGCGGCTATGCGCAAAACAGAGGTCTCGTCCCCTCCGCCGAAGGTAACAATGCGTGCAACGCGCGGCGTAGCCTTTGTAAGCGTGCCCGTTTTATCGAAAACTATTGTATCCGCTTCGGCAACGGCTTCAATAAATTTACCGCCCTTAAACGAAATGTTAAGGCTGCTGCCCTCTTTCATAGCCGAAAGCACCGCAACCGGCATAGAAAGCTTTAAAGCGCAGGAAAAATCCACCATTAAAATTGCAAGCGCTTTTAAGGGATTTTTAGTTATTAAATATGTAAGAGCGGTAGCGCCGAGGCTCAGCGGAACCAATTTATCCGCAAGGTGAGAAGCCTTATCCTCGGTATCGGATTTAAGCTTTTCGGATTCCTCTATCATTTTAACAATACGGTCGTACCTGCCGCCGCCTGCGCCCTTCTCAACACGTATAACGCACTCGCCGTCCTCTACAACCGTTCCGGCATACACAATACCGCCCTGTTTTTTCGGCACGGCGGCGGATTCGCCGGTCATTGAGGCCTGATTAACCGTCATTTCCCCGGAAATAACCCTGCCGTCAAGCGGAATCATATTGCCTGTTCTTACAACTATTTCGTCGCCCACGGCAATTTCCTTTACGGGTACAAGTATTTCCTGTTCCCCGTTTTTAAGCCATACCTTATCTACGCCGAGGGACATTGTACGCGCTAAATCGTCAACCGATTTGCGGTGGGTCCAATCGTCAAGTATTTCGCCCAATTTAAGCATAAACATAATTGAAGACGCGGTTTTAAAATCGCCGCGCAAAAGCGAGACCGAAATTGCCGTTGCGTCAAGCACGGGAACCTCGATTTTTCCCCTTATAAGGCATTTAATGCCGTGTTTAATATATTTTGCGGCATAAAATACCGCAAGTATACTTCGCACCGGCATAGGCAAAAACAGCGATTTTAAAGCTCTGCCAACCGCGGTAAAAAACAGCTTATCCTCAAATTCACGGTTAAGCTGCCTGCCCGTATGCTCGGGAACCAACGATTCGGCAGCCGTATCGCTGAACGAAAAGCGTGCAAGCGCCGTTATAACGCTTTCCCTGCCGCTTTCAAATACAATTACCGCGTCGCAGGTACGGTCGTATACCTTAACCTCGTTAACTCCGTTTACCGCGCGCAGATAATATTCAAGTATATCGGCTTCGTTAAGCGTCATTCTGCTTTTTTTAATATGAACGCGCATTCTGCCGCGCGTTTCGTGCATAATTACACATCTCATACAGCATACCTCGATTAAAAAACCGCCGGAAAAACTTCCGGCGGTTTTCTTTTCTATTCTTCCGAAGCTTTATCGGAACTATCCTCGATTTCCTCAGCGGCAACCGCACGGTCTTCGTTGATTTTTTTAGCATCTGCAAGAATATCGTCGGCATTTTCTTTAATAGCAGTAGCAGCGGTCATTACACATTCCTTAGCGCGCAGAGCCGCGGCAGTAGTATGAGTATAAACCTTTTTAGCGTCCTTGCTTGACAGTATTTTAAGCCCTGCCGTTCCGAAAAGCACTCCGCCTGCAAACAAACCTAATTTACCCCATGACATATCGGTAATACCTCCGTACATTATTGTTTACTGATAATTATATGTTTACGGAATTGCATTTTCCGCTCCATTTAGACAAATTACCCGTTTTTTCGATATGCAAGCGGAGACATACCCACACAGTCGCGAAATGCCTTGGCAAATTTAGAACCGTTGTCATAGCCGTAGCTGCCTGCAATTTCAAGCACGCTTTTATCGGTTGTTTTAAGCTCTTTTGCGGCGGAAAGCATTTTTTGTTTTCTGATATACGCATAAACCGATTCGCCGTAAACCGACTTAAAGGCGCATTTAATACCCGTACCCGAAACGTGAAAGCGCTCGGAGAGCATTTGTATAGTTATCCGGCTTTCCATATGCTCGGTTAAATAACGGCATATTTCGTGCGCTAATTTTTCATTTGTTTTACTTTTGTTTTCCATAGCTTTATTTTTTGTGAAAGAAACCGGAAAGACCTTTTTTCTCTTCTGCGGCGGCGCTTGTGATCCCTTTAAGCTCGTATCCGGTTTCGCCTATAACCTTTTCTATCTGCGATTTATCAAGCTCTGATTCGGATAAAATTACCGTCTCGCCCTTGGTATGCGATGAAGAAACCTTTTTAACATTAAAATATTTACGAACGGCGTCGTTAATATGCGCTTCGCACATTGAACACATCATACCGTCAATTTTAAGTACAGTTTTTATCATAACAATTCTTCCCTTGTATTTTTTTTAAAGGCAGGTGAATTATATATCTTGAAAGGAATGAAAACCGTGAAATATAATTCCCTGCACGATTTAATAAACGAAAGCGCAAGCACGCGAAAATACTTTTTATCGCTGCCCGCCGATATGCAGTCGCAGCTTCGCAAAATTGGCGACTGCATACATTCCGCGTCAGAGCTGCATATAACGGCAAGCCGACTTGAAAATCATATGAAGGCGGTGGCTCTTTCGAACGATCTCGACCGATATTTTTACTGATTATTCCGCGCCCTTAAGCGCTTCAACCATATCTATTTTTTTATTTTTGCGTGCAACCATAAGACTTACCAAAAGCGAAACCCCGAAGGTAAGGGCAATACTTACTATGTAAGTAACAGGGCCTATATACATTCGCATTTCATATTCGGAAGCCATTTTTTTAAGCAGATAATCAAGCGTAAACGCGCCGAGCGGCAGACCGGCAATAATGCCCAAAAGCGAAAGCCACATATTCTGACCTATAAGCAATCTTCCGATCTTTCCGTCCTTAAAGCCCACAACCTTTAAGGTTGCCATTTCGCGGTAACGCTCGGTATAGCTCATAACGCCGAGGTTGTAAAGCACAACAATTCCGAGTACAAGCGCTCCGCCCACAAGAACAAAAATCATTGAATTCATTATTTCAAGAAACGAATCAAACGAATCCATAATAGCCTGCTTTGACTGCACGGTTTTAATTGCCGCGTCGGATTTAATATCCTTCTTTACGGTTTTAGTATATACAGAATCGGGCGTATAGTCAATATTAAGAGTATCGGCATATTCTTCGGTTATAACCACACATTCAGACGTGCTTCTTATAATTCCGTTAAGCTTTAGGGTGTATTTTTTATCCGTTCCGTAAGGACTTAATACAAACGTATCGCCTGCATCAAGCTCAAATTCTTCCGCAAGGCGTTCGCAAATATATGCTCCGTTATCCTTTAAATCGGTGTAGCCGCCTTTATCGGAGGGAAAACGCACCGTATTGTTTTTAAGCCCGTAAATATCAAGCGAAACTGTTTTGTCCTCTATCTGCACCCCAACGGTAGCGCTGCGGTCTCCGCCGTATTCCTCGCTTATTCTATCGCGCTGCTCGGCGGTTGCGTCCTCTGAAAAATATATTCTTGAAGAGTACCTGAGCGCGCCGTCGTAATACATACTTAAAAACTCCGCCATTGTATCGCGCATACCAAGCGAGCCTACCACCAATATCGTGTAGCCGATAATACCTACAAGGCTCATAGCCGTTCTTGATTTATGGCGCATAATATCGCGCATATTCCACCGCGTACCGAAGGAAAGCTTATGAAAAGCCTTTGTTTTTTCAATGGCAAGCGGTTTCATTTTTTTAGGAGTGTAAGGACGAAGTGCGTCCGCCGCGGTGCCCTTAAGCATCTGCTTTACCGAAAGGAAACCGATAAATGTAAGCAGCACTATTATAGCCGCCATTACAATTATACAAAAGCCCAGCATTTTAAGGCGCCAATACGGCATATCAAAATATGTGCCCATTGTACCGTTCGGATTCATTATAAAATAAGCGACCGAATAGCCAAGGCCTATACCTATTGCGGTGCCTAAAATACCGATCATAAATGCGTAAGAGGTATAATGCCTTAATATGCGCCTGTTTTTAAAACCGAGCGCTTTAAGGGTTCCTATCTGAGTCTTTTCCTTTGCGGTAAGGCGGTGCATTGTGGTAACCATTGTAAGCACGGCTATAAGCAGGAACAGCACCGGCAAAACGGCTCCCATTGTTTTGCCCTCGTCCGCCTCGCCCTGTGCTAAGGAATACGAGCCGGACTCTTCCTTTGTTAAGATAAGGGTGGTTTTACCGAGAGCCTTTTCCGTTTTTTCGGTAAATTCCTTTTTATTCAAATCGGAAATAACATTTATTTGCGGATAAAATTCCGCTCCGGCGCTCTTTCTATATAGCGCAGGCGAAATATAAGCAAAGCCGAACGTATCAAAATCGGGCATAAGCTGGCTTGAATCACGCACGCAGATAAGATATTCCGAAGCCTTTACAAGCCCCCTTATTTTACACTTTATTTCAAGATTTTTATATTTGAATGTAATGCTGTCGCCTACCTTAAAGCCGTTGGCGGCGGCATATTTATCCGAAAGCCATACTCCTTCGGTATCGTCCTTACTGTATTTTTCTCCCGAAATCAGCATCATACCCGAAACATCGGCGTTTTCGGTTACGGTAAGCGCCGCTCCGTCGCCGCTTTTTTCCTTAACGTCCGCGTTAACCGAAAGAAAGCGCGACGCATTTTCAACGCCCGAAATCTTTTTAATGCTTTCAAGCTCTTCCTTTGAAAAGCCCTTTTCCGAGGAAATGCGGTAATCTGCAAAGCCTGTTTCTTTAAAAAATTCCGAAGTATTTTCGTCAATGCTTACCCATTCCATATTAAAGCCTACGAAAATACCCACACCGAGCGCTATCATTATTATCATTGAAATAAACTGCGCTCTGTAAAGCCCCATTGTTCTGATAAGTTTTTTAAACAGCATTTAAACTACCGCCTTTACCAGTCAATGTCGTCGGCAGAAACGGGATTTTTCTGCTCCTCGCACGATAATATTTTCCCGTTTTTAACACGCATTACCACATCAGCCATTTTCGCAATGTTTTGGTTGTGGGTTACAATAACAATTGTTTTGCCGTAATCCCTTGCCATTTTTAAAAGCAATTTAAGCACCAATACGCCCGTTTGAGAATCAAGCGCGCCGGTAGGCTCATCGCAAAGCAGAATTTTCGGATTTTTGGCAAGCGCACGCGCAATAGACACCCTTTGCTGCTCGCCGCCCGATAACTCAGAAGGGAAATTTTTAAGGTGGTCCGAAAGTCCAACCTCCTCAAGCATTTTGGTTGCGGAAAGCGCGTCGGGCGCTATTTCCTTTACAAGCGCGACGTTTTCGTGCACGGTAAGCGTGGGCACAAGATTATAAAACTGAAATACAAACCCCACCTTAGCCGCACGGTATACCGCCAGCTCATCGCCAGATAAATCCGAAATATCCTTACCGTCTACAATAATTTTACCGCTTGTGGGGCTGTCAAGACCGCCGAGCAGGTTTAAAAGCGTGCTTTTACCTGCGCCGCTGGGTCCCAAAATTACAATGAACTTACCCTCGTCAAGCGTCAGATTAACATTATCAAGCGCCTTTAATTCGTGGTCGCCGCTTGTATATACGCGGCTTACATTTTTAAATTCTACAATAGGCATTTTTATACTCCCTTCGGTTAGCTGTTGCTTACTTCTCTTTAAAAGGCAAGGGAGACCGCAAAACGCGGTCTCCCTTTAAAATTATTTCTTGTGGCAGGAGCCCGCCATAGCACAGTGAGCACAGTTGCAACCGCAGGAGGATTTGCCTTTTTTCTTATTCTTAACTATCGACACGATAACCGCGGCAACCACGGCAATAAGTATCAAGCTTATAATTATGGTTGCTGCATTTGCTTTTAACCACATCAGCATAATGAGGACTCCTTTTTCACAAAATCAGGGGGTAAATTAAACCTTAACCTTAGCAGTAAGCTTTGTAGCCTCTTTATAGGGGCGAACCAACATATAAACTATAAGCGCCAGAGCCGCAACTGCGAAGATAAGACCTATAACATTTACGTTTCCTGTGAACAGGCCGCCGAACTGGTTTATCATAAGAGCTATAAGGTAAGCAAAGCCGCACTGATAACCGATTGCAAACCATGTCCACTTCTGGCTGTTCATTTCACGCTTGATTGCACCGATAGCCGCAAAGCAGGGCGCGCAAAGCAGGTTGAACACAAGGAATGAATAAGCTGTAATTCCCGTAAATGCAGCGGCGATATTGTGGTAAACGCTTGCGTCTCCGCCGCCGTAAAGTATACCGAGAGTACCAACAATGTTTTCCTTAGCAACAAGACCGGTGATTGAAGCAACAACCGCTTTCCAGTTGCCCCAGCCGAGAGGTTTGAATATCCAAGCAATGGCTCCGCCGATCTTAGCAAGGATAGAAGAGCTTATCTGATCCTCCTCTAACATTCCGAACGAGCCGTCTGCCCAACCGAAGTATGTTGTGAACCAAACAAGTATGGTTGAAAGAAGGATTATTGTTCCTGCCTTCTTTATGAAGGACCAGCCGCGCTCCCACATTGAGCGGAGAACGTTGCCGAGGGTCGGCCAGTGGTAAGCCGGCAGCTCCATAACGAACGGAGCGGGATCGCCTGAGAACATTTTTGTCTTTTTAAGCATAATGCCCGAAACGATTATTGCAGCCATACCGATAAAGTAAGCCGAGGTTGCAACAAGTGCGGAACCGCCGAAGATAGCGCCTGCAATCATTGCAATAAACGGAACCTTAGCGCCGCAGGGAATAAATGTTGTTGTCATAATAGTCATACGGCGGTCGCGTTCGTTTTCAATGGTACGCGAAGCCATAATTCCGGGAATACCGCAGCCTGTACCGATAAGCATAGGTATGAATGACTTTCCTGACAGTCCGAACTTACGGAAAACTCTGTCCAGTACGAAAGCTATACGAGCCATATATCCGCACGCTTCAAGGAATGCAAGAAGCAGGAATAATACGAGCATCTGAGGTACGAAACCAAGTACCGCACCAACACCGGCTACGATACCGTCAAGGATAAGACCGTTTAACCAGTCTGCTGCTCCTGCGCTTTCAAGGCCGTTACCGATAAGCACAGGAATACTTGGTACCCATGTACCGTATGTTGATGTATCAGGAGCGCCGTAGCCTTCCTTGTAGTCAGTATCAAGATACTGATCTACAGCAGCCTCTAAGTCAGCCTTTGTAGCTCCCGGAACCTGAGTTACTTCGAGTGTTTCTTCATCTTCAAGTTCATATGTGACGCTTGCATCTGCAGGAGTCAGTTTCTCCAGCTCCATAAGAGCTGTCTTTGCCGCAGCATCATCGTAGTCCTCGTTTTCGAGGTCGATTGCATCTGCAATGCTGTCATTACCGTATTCTGAAATGAATGCGTCTAATATCTGGTCAGTATCTCCGTATGTTTCAGCAGCTTCTTCATACTGTCCCGAACCGCTTCCGAACAGGTGCCAGCCGTCACCAAACACACCGTCGTTCATCCAGCCTGTCGCAGCCGAACCCACCGTTACCATTGATATGTAGTAAACCAGGAACATAATAGCTGCGAATATAGGCAGTCCCAGCCATCTGTTTGTAACAACCTTATCTATCTTATCTGATGTTGAAAGCTGTCCAACGTTCTTTTTCTTGTAGCATGCCTTGATGATTGATGCTATGTAGATGTATCTTTCATTTGTTATGATTGACTCGGCATCATCGTCCATTTCTTTCTCGGCAGCTTTGATGTCCTCTTCGATGTGTTTTTTAACCTCTGCATCGATGTTAAGTCCTGAAAGAACCTTGTCGTCTCTTTCGAAGATTTTGATTGCATACCATCTCTGCTGTTCTTCAGGCATTTCGTGTACTGCAGCTTCTTCAATGTGAGCGATTGCGTGTTCTACACAGCCTGCAAATGTATGCATAGGCACTGTCTTTGCATTGTTTGCAGCGTCTATTGCAGCCTCTGCGGCCTCCATAACGCCTGTACCCTTGAGTGCTGAAATCTCAACGATTTTGCAGCCAAGCTGTCTTGAAAGTTCTTCTGTGTTTATCTTGTCGCCGTTCTTTCTGACAACGTCCATCATGTTGATTGCGATTACAACCGGAATTCCCAGCTCTGTAAGCTGTGTTGTCAGGTAAAGGTTTCTCTCAAGGTTTGTACCGTCTATAATGTTAAGTATTGCATCGGGTCTTTCACCTATAAGGTAGTTTCTTGCAACTACTTCTTCTAATGTATATGGTGATAATGAGTATATACCCGGAAGGTCAGTGATGGTAACTCCATCATGCTTTTTAAGTTTACCTTCTTTTTTTTCTACGGTTACGCCGGGCCAGTTACCTACAAACTGATTAGAACCGGTAAGCGCATTAAACAGTGTAGTCTTACCGGAGTTGGGGTTTCCCGCAAGAGCTATTCGTAAGTTCATTGTCTAAGTTCCTCTCTTTCCTCAATTAGCACAAGCTAACCTGTGCCCTAAAAATACAGGGGATTAAACCCCTTTTGATTG
>ERZ827423.3684-NODE-3684-length-10251-cov-3.465477_pt1 | contig 10251 bp, 10 predicted proteins | sample MGYA00519775_ERZ827423 | MGnify/ENA primary metagenome ERZ827423 (study PRJEB31778, sample SAMEA3449296) | human gut metagenome | biome: human gut; feature: human-associated habitat; material: faeces | place: United Kingdom | collected 2010/2012 ...
CAAGAAGCGGCGCATTGATATTGAGCACGGTGTGAGGCGGCGTATCTGCGCGGGCATACTTTTCCGCCACACGCAAAGCATAGCGCGCCAGATGATCGATCATGCCCTGATCCGCATGGTGATGGATGGAAACGGCCATCGCAGGCAGATGGTTGAGCGCACCCTCCATGGCCGCGCCCACGGTGCCGCTGTAATGCACCGCCATGCCGGCGTTATAGCCGTCGTTCACCCCGGAGAGGACGATGTCCACCGGGCGGGTCACCAGCTGCTGCAGCCCCACGCGCACGCAGTCCACCGGAGATCCCGTAATGGCGTAGGCCTGGCATCCCGGCCGGTCCACGGGCCATTCCTTCACATAGATGGGCTCGGTCAGCGTAAAGCGGTGGCTGGCCGCGCTCTGCTGATACCGGGGCGCACACATGGTGACCTCGTGGCCACGCTCTACCGCCGCCTCCATAAGCGCCATGATGCCCTTGGAACCGATCCCGTCGTCATTGACCAGAAAAATATGCATTCGTTCCATCCTTCCCCATGTTCACCGCTTCAGGTCGCCGCCCGCCGCATCTACCAGCGTGCGCGCCACATTAATGATGACCGCCACGGCAAGCGCCCACCAGTAGTTGTCAAACACCACGCTGTTTTCCACCAGTCCCGCGGCGGTCCATACCAGCCATGCATCCACCGCGATGTAGAGCAGCCCCAGCGTGCAAAAATTCAGCACCGACAAAATCAGCCGCATCACGGGCCGAAGCACCGTGTAAATCGCGGCCAGAATCACGCCCACAACCAGCGCGTTGGTCAGATCCAGCATCTTGACGCCGTCAAGGTATTCGGCGCACAGCGGCACCGCAGCCACCGTGACCGCAAACCTGACAAATGCCGCAAACATGGCATTCCTCCCTCCGACGCGCCCGCTTTCCACACATACCTTTTTATTATAACACACTTTTCCCGCTTGTGCATGCCCTTGCGCTGCCGGGGGCAACCTATGGCGAACCCGCCGCGCAAAAGCGCATATCCTGACCCATGACGGGATGTGGCCCCAAGCCCGATCCTCCCGCCCAACTGCCCGGAAAGGAGGGCCATGCGCATGAAAAGCAAGTTTTTCAAGGATACGCAGGGCCTGGAATCTGCCTTTGAAAGCTGCACGCCCGACAAGGTGAGCGTATGCCTCCGGCTGAGCCGGACGGCCTACGAACTGGCCCTGGCCGAATCGGCCCGCGAGGGCCTGACCAGCGGCGAATACATCGAGCGCCTCATCTGCCAGCGCGCTCCCCGCCGGCCGGAGGCAGACGTCTGGGCCGGTACAGCACCGCCGTCGTACATAGGTAGCCAAGCGCCGCGCCCTCGGTAAGCACCACCTGTCCGTTGATGGACAGCACGGCGCGCAGCACCGGCACGCTGACCAGCCCCTCGGTTTCCAGGTACTGATAGGCCAGCGCCACGGCCAGGATGCCCGCTCCCAGCAAGAGCCACCCGGTCAGGCCGTTGGTGCGCGCCCGGATACCCGCCAGCGGCAGGGTGAGCGCCAGCGCCGCACCCAACAGCGCGCCCTTGAGGAGAAAGGCCAGAAAGCTCGCCGCCCCGATCATGCCGTCCAGCCAGCGGAATACCGCGCACACCAGCACGCACAGAAGCAGCGGCCCCAATGCCGCCACCAGCCTGCGAAGCAGCATGTCATTCCTCCTTTGCAGCGTCCAGCGCCCACAGGCGTTCCCTGTCGGTCATGGGTGCTGACGCGAACAGATCCGGCCGTGCACGCAGCGTGGCCAGCAGCGCCTGCCGTCTGCGCCAATCGCGGATCTTGGCATGGTCGCCACCCAGCAGCACCTCCGGCACCTCCCGGTCCTCAAACACGCGGGGGCGGGTGTACTGCGGATATTCCAGCAGGCCATCGGAGAAGCTCTCCTCCTCGGTGCTCTCCCCGCTGCCCAAAACGCCCGGCACATAGCGTGCCACCGCGTCGATCAGCGCCATGGCGGCCACCTCGCCCCCGGTGAGCACGAAGTCGCCCAAAGAGATCTCCTCATCCACCACCAGGTCAATGGCCCGCTGGTCCACGCCCTCGTAATGCCCGCATAAAAGAATCATGCCCTCCTTCGCGGAAAGCTCCACGACCTTTTTCTGGGTAAGCGGTGTGCCGCGGGGGCTCAAATAGATGCAGGGACCGGCGTAGCCCTGCGAGCGAAGGTCGCGCACCGCGTCCACGATGGGCTGCGCCATCATGACCATGCCCGCGCCGCCGCCGAAGGGGTAATCATCGGTGTTCTTGTGCTTTTTGTCGCTGTAGGGACGGATGTCCACCGGCCGCACGTCCAAAAGCCCCTCCGTCCGCGCCCGGCCCAGGATGCTGGCGGAGAGGAAGCTGTCAAACATTTCGGGAAACAGGCTAAGAACGGCGATCTTCATACAGCCCGACCTCTTCCAGGCGCTTTTCATCCAGCACGATTCTGCCGCCTTCCGCGTCCAGCTCAAGCAGCACGGTTTTGAGCGCGGGCGCCATCAGCGTGCCCGTGGGCGTGTCGAACACAAACACATCCACCCCGCCGGGGGTGAGCACCTCGCGCAGCGTGCCCACGCGGCCTCCCTGGGTGTCGTAGGCTTCGGCCCCCAGAATATCGGCGATATAGACTTCATCCTCGCCCAGCTCCCGGGCATGGGCGCGGTCCACCCACAGCTTGACGCCGCGCAGCGCCTCGGCGGCGTTGCGGTCCCGGACGCCCTCCAGCATCAAAAATACATCATCCTCGCGCACGCGCGCGCCCGTAACCCCGATGGGCTCATAGCGGCCTTCCCGCTCGCGGTACACGGTTTTCAGCTCCAGAAAGCGCTCCGGGTCGTCCGTGTAGTGTCTGAGCTTCACCTCGCCGTGAATGCCCTGCGGGCGCACCACCTCGCCCAAAAGCAGATAGTCATGCTTCATATGCCGCTCCTTGGCTCCTACAAAGATTGGGCGCAGCAGGGCAACCTGCCCCGATGCGCCCAATGCGTTTCAAAAGATCACTGAATCTCGACAAATACGGGCTTTTGGTCCTTGGCGGTCGCAGCGCGCACGACGGCGCGGATCGCCTTGGCGATGCGCCCCTGCTTGCCGATGACCTTGCCCATGTCCTCGGGCGCGACATGCAGCTCAAGGATCGTGGCCTCGGGTCCGACGGTCTCCTCAACGGTCACGGCGTCCTTGTTGTCCACCAGCGACCGCGCCACGTATGCAACGAGCTCTTTCATGCGCTCAGCCCTCGATCACGCCGCTCTTCTTGAGCAGCACGCGGGCCGTGTCGGTGGGCTGCGCGCCGTTCTTGAGCCACTGCTTGGCGCTCTCCACGTCGATCTTGACGGTAGCGGGCTCGGTCATGGGATCATAATAGCCGATTTCCTCGATGAAGCGGCCGTCGCGGGGGCTGCGCTCGTCAGCCACAACCACACGGTAGAACGGCTTTTTCTTCATACCCATTCTCTTCAGGCGAATTTTCACAGACATGGTTTGTTTCCTCCCTATATCGGTTGCATTGGTTTGTATCTGAAATCACACGAGGGTGATGTCAGGCCGGTTCAGAACGGCAGGCGCATGCGGCCGCGTTTGCCGCGGGCGTTCATCATCTGCTTCATCATGCCCTTGGCCTGCTCAAACTGGCGGATGAGGGCATTGACGTCCTGCACGGTGGTGCCGCTGCCCGCCGCGATGCGCTTGCGGCGGCTGGCGTTCAGAATGCCGGGATTGCGGCGTTCCTTGGGCGTCATGGAGCGGATAATGGCCTCAGGCTTCTTCATGGCGTTGTCGTCCACCTGATCGATGGCCGCCTGATTGTTCATGCCCGGCAGGAGCTTCAGCATCTCCTTGATGCCGCCCATTTTCTTCATGGACTGCATCTGCTCAAGGAAGTCCTCCAGCGTCAGCTCAGCGTTCTTGGAGCGGTTGGCCAACCTGTCCAAGTCCTTCTCATCGAAGGCTTCGCTGGCTTTATCGATCAGCGTCAGCACATCGCCCATGCCGAGGATGCGGCTGGCCATACGGTCGGGGTGGAATGGCTCGATCTGGTCGAGCTTCTCGCCGATGCCGGCAAACTTGATGGGCTTGCCGGTCAGCGCCTTGATCGACAGCGCGGCGCCGCCGCGGGCGTCGCCGTCGAGCTTCGTGAGCATGACGCCGGTGATATCGAGCGCGTCGTCAAAGGCCTGCGCGGTCGCCACCGCGTCCTGGCCGATCATCGCGTCGATGACGAGCAGGATCTCCGCGGGGTTGACGGCGGCCTTGATGTTCTGCAGCTCGGTCATGAGCGCCTCGTCGATGTGCAGGCGGCCGGCCGTGTCGAGAAAGACGAGGTCGTTGCCGTGCTTTTTCGCGTGCTCGATGCCGGCCTTGGCGATCTCGACCGGGTCGCCCTGCCCCATCTGGAACACGGGAATGTCGAGCTGGCGGCCGACGGTCTCAAGCTGCTGGATGGCCGCGGGACGGTACACGTCGCACGCGACGAGCAGCGGGCGCTTGCCCTGCTTGCGCATGAGGCCGGCGAGCTTGGCGCCGTTGGTCGTCTTGCCCGCGCCCTGCAGGCCGACGAGCATGACGACGCTCGGCGACTGGGAGCTGATGTTCAGCTTCTGGTTCTCGCTGCCCATGAGGGCGGTGAGCTCTTCGTTGACGATCTTGATGACCATCTGCGCGGGCGAGAGGCTCTCGAGCACATCCGCGCCCGTGGCGCGCTCGGTCACTTTGCGCACAAAGTCCTTGACGACCTTGAAGTTCACGTCCGCCTCGAGCAGCGCGAGCTTGACCTCACGCATGGCCTCCTTCACGTCGGCCTCCGTGAGCCGGCCCTTGCCGCGCAGGCGTTTGAACGCCTCGGTCAGCTTGTCCGACAGGGATTCAAATGCCATGGTATCTATCCTTTCAGATCCTGAAGCTGCCGCAGCGCCCGCTCGGCCAGAGGCCTGGCGTCGCCGCCGACGGTGTCACGCAGCTTCGTGAGCGTATCCTCCAGCGCGGCCGCGGCTGCACGCTGCGCGGCGAAGCGCCGCACCAGGCCGAGCCGGGCCTCCGTATCGCGCAGCGCGGCGTCCGCGCGGCGGATGTTGTCCCACACGCCCTGACGCGAAATGCCGCTGCTGGCGGCGATCTCCGCCAGAGAGAGGTCCTGATTATAATGGAGGTCGTAATACTCCCGCTGCTTGTCCGTGAGCAGATCGCCGTAAAAATCGAACAGCATCGTGCGCCACACGGTCTCGTCCGGCATGGTGGGGTCCCTCCTCGCTGTAAACCATTTTTCCTTTACAGCACGAGTAGTATACGCGCATTCCGCGCGGGTGTCAAGTATTTTTTCTTGTCACCGCATAGTTCTCGCGCCGGATGGGAAAAATTCCGGTATTGCAAACCGTTTCTGGAGGGATCTTCATGGCCGAAACCAACACTGCCGCCCTGCGCGCACGGGGCGAGCGCGACGCCCGCGCCCTGACCGTGACCGGCCGGCGGCGCGCGGACACCGGGCACATCCGGCGCGCCGGAAAAGCGCTCGCGCGCATGGCGCGCACCGTCACGCCCGAGACGCCGAACGGCCAGTGGCTGCGCGACAACCGGAGCTTTGCCTGCGCCGCGGCGGGCGATGCCGTGGCCGCTCTGCGGCACGCGCGCGTGCGCGCATCCGGCGGGCAGACCGCGCTGGGCGCATGCTGCGCGGGGCTGCTGCGCGCGTGCGGGGGGGCGCTGACGGTCAAGGCGGCGGAGGCGTATCTGGAGGGGTTTCAGGACGCGCTGCCGCTCGAGACGGCGGAGCTTGCCCTGCTCGTACCGGGGCTGCAGGCGGCCGTGGTGTGCGCGCTGGCGGAGAGCTATGCCCATGACGGCGCGGCCGCGCCCGCGCTCTTCACCTCCCTGCGCGCGCTCGGCACGGCGGCGTGGGGCATGCTCGCCGAGCGGTGCGACCGCGTGGGGCGCATCCTCGCGCGCGACCCGGTGGGCGTCTACCCCGCGATGGACGCAGCCACGCGCGCCCACTACCGGCAGACCGTGGCGCGGCTGGCGCGGCGGACGGGCCGGACGGAGATCGAGATCGCCGAGGACGTGCTCGCGCGCGCGCAGAGCAGCGAGGGCGCGCGGCGGCACGTGGGCTGGTTTTTGCTGCGCGAGGTGCTCGGCGCGCCGGAACGTCGCCGCGACGGCGGGTGGTACATCGCGGCCGTCGTGGTGGGGGCGCTGTTTTTGTCGCTGCTGCTGGGCTTTGCGACAAAGAGCGTGTCGGGCGCGGTGCTGCTGCTCATCCCGGTGTCGGAGGTAGTCAAGGGCCTGCTCGATGCGGTATTGCTGCGCGTGACGAAGCCGCGCTTCGTGCCGCGGCTGGCGCTGCGCCGGGGCATCCCGCCGGAGGGGCGGACGCTGTGCGTGATCGCGGCGCTGCTGACCTCCCCGGACGATGTGCACGCGCTCTGCGCGCGGCTGGAGGAATACTACCTCTGCAACCGCGACGCGCTCGGGCAGCTCACGTTCGGCCTGCTGGCCGACCTGCCGGAGGCGGACATGGCGCACGCGCCCATCGACCCCGCCATCCTGCGCGCGGCGCGCGCGGAGATCGCCGCGCTCAACGCGCGCTGGGGCAGCCGGTTTTATCTCTTCACACGCCCCCGCGTACAGACCCCCGACGGGAAATGGAGCGCGTGGGAGCGCAAGCGCGGCGCATTACTGGAGCTGGCGCGGCTGGTGCTCGACCGGCCGGGCACGCTGCAGTGCGCCGCCGGGGACGCGGCGGGCCTGAGCGGCACGGTATACCTGCTGACGCTCGACGCCGACACGCGCCTGACGCCCGGCGCGGCGCGCGCGCTCGTGGGCGCGATGCTCCACCCGCTCAACCGCGCCGTGGTGGATGCGCAGCGCGGCGTGGTCACGCACGGCTACGGCCTGCTGCATCCGCGCATGGCCACCGAGCTGCAGAGCGCGAACGCCACCGACTGGGCGCGCGTGTTCGCAGGGCCGGGCGGCGCCGACCCCTACGGCGGCGCGTGCGGGGAGCTGTATATGGACTGCTTTGACCGCGGCGGCTTTCCGGGCAAGGGCATTCTCGACGTGCGCGCGCTGCTCGACTGCTGCGGCGGCGGGGTCATCCCCGAAGGGCGCGTGCTGAGCCACGACGCGCTCGAGGGCGCGTACCTGCACGGCGGCTTTCTCGGCGACGTGGAGCTGACGGACACCTTCCCCGCCGCCCCGCTGGCCTGGGGCGCGCGGGCGCACCGGTGGATCCGCGGCGACTGGCAGAACGCGCCGTGGATCTTCTCCCGGCGCGCGCGGGCGCTGCACCCGATCGACCGGTTCCGGCTGGCGGACAACCTGCGGCGGTCGCTCGTCGCCCCGGCGACGTGGATTTCCATCTTCCTCGGCTGCGTGCTGCGCTGGCCGGGGCTGCGGCTGGCGGCGTATGCGGCGCTGCTGGCGCTGGCGCAGGGGCTGATCCGCGCGCTCGGCCAGCCGATCGTGCACCCGGCGGACACGCGCGTGCGCTACCACAGCGACGTGCTGCACGGGCTGGCCAGCGCCGTGGCGCAGACGGTGCTGCGGCTGATTTTGCTGCCGTGGGAGGCAATTTTGAACACCTCCGCCATCGTGACGGCGCTGTGGCGCATGGCCGTGTCGCACAAAAACCTCCTGCAGTGGCAGACGGCGGCGCAGCGCGCGGGCAGGCGCGACGGGCTGGGCGCGTACCTGCGCGCGCTCTGGCCGGCGAGCGCGCTGGGCCTGCTCACGGCCGTCCTGACGCCGAGCCCGACGGGGCTGGCCGCCGGCATCGTGTGGATGCTCAGTCCCTTCGTGCTGGCGGCGCTCGGCGCGCCGAACGCGGCCGGGGCAGCGCCGCTATCGCGCGCGGCGCAGCGGGAGCTGCTGGGCTGGGCGAAGGCGACGTGGCAGTATTTCGAGACGTTCTGCACGGCCGAGGATCACTACCTGCCGCCGGACAACGTGCAGTCCCAGCCGCCGACCGGCACAGCGCACCGCACGTCGCCGACGAACATGGGGCTCGCGCTCGTGTCCGCCCTCGGCGCACACGCGCTGGGCATCGACGACGGGCGCGGGCTGGAGCTGGCGGAGCGGATGCTCACGACCATGGAGCAATTACCCCGCTGGAACGGGCACTTTTACAACTGGTATCACACGTGCACGCTGCGACCGATGCCGCCGCTGTATGTGTCCACGGTGGACAGCGGCAACTGCGCCGCCGCCCTGCTCACGGCGGCGAACGCCCTGCGCGGCTGGGGGCGGGACGAGCTCGCGGCGCGGGCGCAGATGCTCTGCGACGGCATGGACTTTGGCCCGCTCTACGACCCGCAGCGGCGGCTGATGCACATCGGCATCGACACCGGCAGCGGCAAATGGTCGGAGAGCTATTACGATCTGCTCTCGAGCGAGGCACGGCTGACGTCTTACTTCGCCGTGGCGCGGGGCGACGTGCCGCGCGAGCACTGGCGCGCCCTGTCGCGCGCGCAGGTGCAGAAGGACCACTACCGCGGCTGCGTGTCGTGGTCGGGGTCGATGTTCGAGTACCTGATGCCGGAGCTGTTTCTGCCGCCGGTGCGCGACTCGCTGCTGTGGGAGAGCGCGAAGTTCTGCCTGTACGTGCAGCGGCGGCGCGTGCATCCGGGGCAGGCGTGGGGCGTGTCGGAGAGCGCGTACTTCGCGCTCGACAGCGCGCTGAGCTACCGCTACAAGGCGCACGGCTGCGCGGCGCTGGCCCTGCAGCCGGGCATGGACAAAGAGCTCGTGCTCTCGCCGTACAGCAGCTTTCTCGCGCTGGCGGTCGAGCCGCGCGCGGCGATGCGCAACCTGCGCAGACTCGCGGCGCTCGGGCTGCTGGGGCAGCACGGATTTTTCGACGCGCTCGACTGCACCCGCGCGCGCACGGGCGGCGGCGGGCAGATCGTGCGCTGCGTGATGGCGCACCATCAGGGCATGAGCCTGCTGGCGGCGTGCAACGCGCTGTGCGGAGATCAGGTGCGGCGGTGGTTTTTCGCCGACCCCGCCATGCGCGCGCACGCGACATTGCTGTCCGAGCGGCTGCCGCTGGGCGCGCCGGCGCTGCGGCGGCGCGCAGAACAGCCGGCCGAAAAGGCGCGCCGCCGCGCCCTGCCGGACTATGCGGCCGAGGGCACGGCCATCGACGCCGAAGCCCCGCGCTGCGCGCTGCTCTCCAACGGCACGTACTGCCTCGCCGTATCGGAGGCCGGGCAGAGCTTCGCGCGCTGGCACGCACTGAGCGTCTGCCGCCGCGGCACGCGCTCAGACCCCGCCGCCGGGCCGGTCGTGCGGCTGGAGACGGACGATTTCTCCGGCCCACTGCTGCCGGGCACGGCCGCGGGCGCGCAGTGGCGCTTTACGGTGCGCGCAGCGCAGTTCACCGCCCGGCACGGGGACGTGACCGCCGTGCAGACGCTGACCGTGCCCGGCCGCGCCAACGGCGAGGTGCGCGCGCTGACGCTCTCGTCCCCGCGTGGGATCGAGGGCACGGTGCGGTTCGTGTTCGAGGCCGTGCTCGCACCGTGGGAGGATTATGTCAACCACCCGGCGTTTGCGCGGCTGGGCTTTCAGAGCGTGCTGCGGCGCGACGCGCTGCTGCTGCGGCACCTCGGCCGCGGCGAGAAGCCGGAGGCGTGGCTGTGCGCCGCGTGCGACCGGCCGGGCACGTGGCGGGCCGAAGGGCCGGTGCCGGGGTGGCTGCGCGCGGGGCGCGTGGAGCTGAGCGTGCCGGTGCACACAGCGCCGGACACGCCGTCGAGGCCTGCGAGCACTTTGAGCTTGGACACGGCAACTGCGTGTCGATCGGCATGGGCATCATCACGCGCGCCGCGGCCCTGCACGGCGTCTGCGACGCCGAACTTCCCGGCCGCATCGAGGAGCTCTGCGCCCGCCATGGTCTCAAGACCCGCTGCGAGCTTTCAGCCGACGCCATCTTTGCCGAAGCGCTGTACGACAAAAAACGTGCCGGTGACACTATCGACCTGGTGATTCCGCACGGCATTGGCCGCTGCAGCATCGACCGCACGCCGCTTTCCACTTTCCACGAACTCATTGCCGAAGGCCTCGGCCAGAAGGGAGACGCATCCGCATGCTAGCCCGCATCACCCCGTCCCCGCTTAAGGGCACCGTTCCCGCCATCGCGTCCAAGTCGATGGCGCATCGCCTGATCATCTGCGCTGCGCTTGCCAACGGCGAGACGCACGTTACCTGTAACACCACCTGCGCCGACATCGAGGCCACGGTGCGTTGTCTTACGGCCC
>ERZ827423.3685-NODE-3685-length-10250-cov-2.798725_pt1 | contig 10250 bp, 9 predicted proteins | sample MGYA00519775_ERZ827423 | MGnify/ENA primary metagenome ERZ827423 (study PRJEB31778, sample SAMEA3449296) | human gut metagenome | biome: human gut; feature: human-associated habitat; material: faeces | place: United Kingdom | collected 2010/2012 ...
AGTTCTGGCTGCACATCGACCAGGACGAGCAGTTACGCCGCTTCAACGACCGCCAGAACACGCCCTCCAAGCAGTGGAAGATCACCGACGAGGACTGGCGCAACCGCGAAAAATGGGATCAATACGAAGAGGCGATCGACGATATGCTCCGCTATACGTCCACGGATTTTGCCCCGTGGCATATCATTGAGTCCCAGAACAAAAAATATGGCCGCATCAAGGCTTTGAAAATCCTGATCGATGCGATCAAAGACCGTTTATAAAGTAGGAGCATTCCCGGAAAGAATAGGCTTTCTTTGAGGAATGTCCCGTTTGGATAAGGATGGCAATAGGAAAGGACCGGAATCCAGATTGGATTCCGGCCCCTTCCCTGTTTAAGAAATTCTGCCATAATCGCAGGTGTACGCAAAAGAATATCCATCACACCCTCTCGGGTATGGTTCTATCATAGCATTCTTTCGGTCCTCCATGGTGATTATGTCAAATCTTTTCACCGATTATTCTTGTTCCGCCGTGGCATTCCAAAAAGCCGGTTGAGCGAAGAGACCAGCAAAATGCCGAGCGCTAGCGCCCCCGCAATACCCAGGGTGTGCAGGCCGGTCTCCAGGAACATCTGCGTATTCCCGGCGATGCAGTATTCCATCGTGTAGTAGATACCGCCCCCTGGCACCATGGGCAACAGCGCGATGAGCAGATAGCCGGTGACCGGCACTTTGTGGATGCGCGCCATCACCTCAGAATAGATGGTGATCACTACCGTGGCGATAAAGAACTGCACAATGTCGTTCTGCAAGGGGCGGCAGAGCAGGTAGACAAACCAGCCGATCGCGCCGCCGAGGGAGGTAAAAAAGATCAGCTTCCCGCGCACATTGAACACCAGGCAAACCGCCATACAAGCGATAAAACTATAGAAGCAGGGCAAATACACGTCCATCCTCACACCCCCCAGATCAGGCGCGGCACCATCAGCGCAATACCGGCGCCGATGGCAATCGCCGTGGCCACAAGCAGCGACTCCACAAAGCGGATCAATCCCGCGATCAAATCGCCGCCCATAATGTCGCGCATAAAGCTGGTGATGACGATGCCGGGGACCAGGTTCATCAGGGCGCCGATGATGATTTTATCCAGATTCGCGCCGAACCCCATTTGGACTGCCAACATGGCGATCGTCGCCGCCACGCAGCTGGCGACGATATTGGTAAAGAAGGCGTTTGCCTGGAACCGCCCCATGAAGTGGTTGACCAGCTTGACCCCGGCGCCGCAAAACAGGGAACAAAACGCGTCCGACAAGGTTCCTCCATAGAACAGGGTAAAGGAAAAGGCGACCATGGCAAACGCGGCAACCTGCGTCCAGAAATCGTAGACCGGCCGCCGGTTGATCTTCTCCACCTCCGCATGGATGCTCGAAACGTCCGGGCATGTGTGGCAGATCCGGCGGCAAAGGTCGTTCGCCTGGTCGACCTTATCCAAATCTGTCCCGCGCGTATAGAGGCGCTTGATCTTGGTGATGGATTTCCCCTCCGGCGTGGTGATGGTCACAAAGATGCAGGTGGGAATGGCGAAGACTTCCCCCGTCTCCACTCCATAGGCGCGAAAAATGCGCTGCATGGAATCCTCCACGCGGTAGATTTCCGCGCCGTTGCGCAGAAGCAGATAGCCCACGTCTGTTGCAGCGCTGATAAGGTCATCGTAGTTCATGCTCTCGCCCCCTGATCATGCGTTTGTTGCAGTATAGCACAAAACCGGTGCGGAAGAAAGGGGATCGCGCAGCTTTGGCCGTTTTTCAGGTGATGCTATTGATCTTTTTGGCATAAAAGATGATTCTATCTTTAGAATCCCACGCCGAACTCGTTAGGAGGAAGTGCCATGAAAGCGAAATGGATTCTCAGCTTTTATATCATCATTGGACTCTTTGCGGTCTATCTGGCCGCGATCCTTCCCAACTACAATTTTATAACGCTCTCCCGTTCCACTGGGGACGTCCGTGTCGAATACTTGCGCAACTACAATGGGGAAATGCCGCGCTTCTCTTCGGAGCTCGCCCATTTGTATACGGAAGAGGAAGCCTTTGAAATAAGCCACTCCCCGGCCTTCCAAGGGAAGATCCTCTCCATTCGAAACATCCGCGCTCTGTTTCACGGGGAAAGCTCCCCCTTTGATACCTTTGCGATTGCAAACGTTCGCGTTGAAAAAGTCTTCTCCGGGGAGCTCTCCGCGGGGGATACCGTCCGTGTACTGCTCCCCTGCCCAATCGCGCGGAACATCTGGGTGGAGCATATGGACATCGTCTCCCAATGCCGGACCGGTATGCGGGGGATTTTCCTCCCGCAGGCGCTGGGCGATTCCGATTTTCGGGAAAAGGACGGAGCGATTCTCTATTTTTCCGACCTGGCAGACTATGCGTTCCACGCCGGATATATGGATCTCTTTTTAGAGACGCGGGACGGGCTTGTGTTCAATCAAGAAATCTACACGTCCCTGTCCCCGGACGCTACACTGGAAGAAGCAGGGGAATATGGCTGTGATCTGTATGGGAATCGATCCGGGTGTTGTAAATGTATTTGCAAAATACGCGGCGACAGAGCTTTTGGATGAAATAACAGAAGTTCATGTAAAAGACGGCGGAAATCTGTCTGTTCCGGGTGCAGATCCGGATGACATTATGTTTGGATTCAACGTGTGGACCGTGCTGGATGAGGTAATGAACCCGAATGTTGAGTATGATAAGGAGAAGGGCGGATTTATCGTAGAAAAAGCATTTGCAGGGCAGGAAGTCTATGAGATGCCGGAAGGAGTAGGAAAAAATACTCTGGTAAAGGTAGAGCATGAGGAGGTTGTGACGATGGCACGCTACTTAAGCCAGTATGGATTGAAAAAGGCAACCTTCAAGATCAGTCTTGATGAGAATCTGATCACGGCACTTAAGGTGCTGGATAAGCTGGGACTTCGCAGTATCAAGCCGGTGCAGGTAGGGGATGTGAAGGTAGTTCCAAGAGATGTGGTTGCAGCCTGTGCACCGCAGCCAAAAGATATCGGAGATGAGATGACCGGAAAAATGCTGGTCGGAGTACAGTGTATCGGAAAGAAAGACGGAAAGGAAAAAGAATACTTCTTGTATCAGCCATTTGATAATCAGGAGTCTATCGAAAGATGGGGAACCCAGGCTGTTACCGCCCAGACAGGATTTGGAGCAGCACTTGCACTGGAGCTGATCGGAAGAGGAATCTGGAAAGAAGCTGGGGTCTATGCACCGGAATATTTTGATCCGAAACCATACCTTGAATTAATGAAAGAAAGTGGTTATAAATACGGAATTATAGAGAAATAATCTGGATGCGCTCAGAGATGGTCTGAGAAAATAAACAAAATAAAGTTACGCGCAAAAACGGTACAAAGTCATAGAAGAACTTTGTGCCGTTTTGTGTGTGACAGGAAATCAGATCAACTTACACTCTTTGGCCCATTTGGTGACAAAGGTAAGAAACTTATCAAGTGCAGGAGAGAGTTCAGGTGTATCCAGATAGGCTACGGACAGATTCCTGCGGAAGTGTTCGGTAAAGGAACGGACACAGACGTTGAAGGGAATATTATGGAGCAGAAGTTTGGGAAGTACAGTGATGCCAAAGCCCTGTTCCACCATTTTAATCGCAGTATAGTCTTCATTGATCCGAAATCTTACGTTAGGCGTGATATGGTTTAATCGGAATAATTTTCCGGTTTCATAATCAAAATCATCGGCGGAGAGAACAAAATCCTGTCCGTCAATATCGGCAAAAGATACCGTCAGCTGATCGGCAAGAGGATGGTCCAAGGAGGTAACCAGAACCAGTTCGTCGGTGCCGACAGGCAGATTTGGGAAATCCTTTGCGACATATTGCGAAACAAAGATACAGTCCAGTTCTTTTTTGCGAAGCTTTTCCGTCAGGTTCTGAAATCCGTCAACATAGAGCCGAAAGGTGATATTCGGGTATTCGGCAGAAAAATTTTTCAGTACTCCGGGGAGCCAGTTATAGGCAATGCTCTGCACCGTTCCGATGCGGATAAAGCCACTGTCCAGATTGTTGATATTTGAGACGATCTGATCGATCCGTGTATTGGCGGAGCGGATATGCATAAGTTCTTCAAAGATGGGTTCTGTTCCGGGAAGTGCTTCCATTCCGTTTTTTGAACGCTTGAACAGCTTAAGACCAATCTCTTTTTCATAATTGCGGATAGTCTGGCTGACAGCTGACTGTGTGTAGTTGTGTTTTTGAGCAGCTTTTGAGATGCTCTGATTCTCATAGACATCAAGAATCACATCGTATTTAGACATGATGAAACCTCCCGTGGTGTTGATAAACAATGCTCTTTTACTATCTTACTTAATATAAGGAAGATAATCAATATCTGTGGGATTTTATTATAAATTTTTTTAAAATCAAACATAAGAAAAAGTGAAAATATAAGCGCAAATCAAAGAGTTAACAATGTATTAAGAAAAAGTGAAGTCTGATATCAGTTTTACAGACTTTTCAATGACCGGAAACTGGAATAGCATAGAACAGGGGAATGAAATTCAAAGGATTTTAAGTGTATCATGAATTAAAGGAGAAGAATAATGGGATACAATTACTGGAACGGAACAGAAGCGGCACACCGCCGTGTTATGATGAAGGCGGCAGGATATTCGGATGAAGATATCCGTCAGAAACCGCATATCGGAATACCGAATTCTTACATGGCAGGTTCTCCCGGAACTGCGCATCTTCGCCAGGTGACAGAAGCTGTAAAAGAGGGAATCTGGGCAGCAGGTGGAATCCCGGTAGAATTCGGAATCCCGGCTACTTGCGGAAATGTGGCAAATGGTGCGGATGAGATGAAGTATGAGCAGGTAGGAAGAGATATCGTGGCAATGTCCATCGAATTTGTATCCAGAATACATAATTTCGATGCGATTTGCTGTGTGGCATCCTGTGATCTGATCATTGCCGGATGTTATCTGGCAGCGTGCAGACTGGATATTCCGGCTCTGGTAGTGACCGGGGGATCAATGCAGGCCGGAAATTACTGCGGGAAGACAGTTGTAGAGGCAGATCTGGATGCGGCAAGATTCTCAGGTGCTTCCGAAGCTGAGTTATTTGAAATGGAAGAAAGCGTCTGCCCGTCATTCGGTGCCTGCCCGTCCATGGGAACAGCGAACACGATGCAGATGTTAGGTGAGGTGCTGAACCTGGTTATGCCGGGAACATCTACGATTCCTGCATCAGATAATGCAAGACTTCGTGCTGCAAGAACAGCAGGAAAATACATGGTACAGCTTGCCAGGTCCGGAAAGACACCAAAAGATCTGATCACCAAAGATGTTCTGGAAAATGCGATCATGTTTGATATGGCAGTTGCAGGATCAACCAATGCGGTACTGCATATCCTGGCATACGCATATGAACTTGGTATCAAGCTTACACTGGCAGATTTTGAAAAGTATGCGAAGGAAATTTACTGCATCAATGCAGTGATTCCAAGCGGACCGTATACAGTTGTAGATTTTCATTATGCCGGCGGTGTAAAGCAGGTCATGAAGCAGCTTGCCGGTAAAATCCATACCGATGCGCCGACGATTTACGGGGATACAACTTGGGGTGAACTCCTCGATTCTGTGAAAAGCGCGCCAAATAAAGTCATTCATTCGCTGGAAGATCCTGTAGCAAAAGAACCGGGACTTAAAATCATGCGGGGAAATATTTCTCCGGCAGGAGCGATCGTACGTCCGACAGCAGTATATGAAGAAGTAAAATACATCAAAGGTGCGGCAAAAGTGTATGAATGCGATCAGGATGCATATAGAGCCATTATGGCAGGTGAGATTGTTGCGGGGGACATTCTTGTTATCCGCTATGAAGGCTGTAAAGGAGCACCGGGTATGAAAGAGCTGATGCTTAGTATCGATGCGCTGATCGGACTTGGACTTGATAAAAAGGTCGGGCTTATCACAGACGCGCGTTTCTCCGGATTCAACTACGGAGCAATCGTCGGACATGTTTCTCCGGAAGCTTATGACGGCGGTGTGATCGCTTTGATCGAAAATGGTGATGAAATTGAGATGGACATTGCAGGGGGAACCGTCAATCTTCTCGTATCCGATGAGATCTTAGCAGAAAGAAGAAAATCCTGGGTACGTCCGCCGCTTAAGCAGCAGAAGGGTGTTTTAAATATTTACGCACAGAACTGCAGACCGGCAGAAGAAGGCGGTGCAATGCAGCCATGGGCACTGGATGCAGACTACGGATATCATCACGAATAAAAGTATTGGTATGGATAAGGAGAGAACGGGTATGTTATTGCTTTCAAAAGAGGATATTAAAAGTGTAATTACAATGAAAGATATGATCGAGGCGGACAAGCAGGCATTTAAGATGGTTGTCGATGGTACGGTAGATACACCGCTTCGTACAGTCATCAATGGAAAATATGACGGCGCATTTCTGTTTATGCCGGCCTATGCTCCGGAATTAGATGCAGCAGCCATGAAGGTGATCAACATTTTTCCACACAATATCGATAACAATCTGATGACATCACCGGCGCAGACCATGCTGATCGACGGAAAGACGGGATATGTGATCGCGATGCTGGATGGAACTTATGTGACACAGCTTCGTACGGGGGCCTCTTCCGGTGCAGCATTTGATCTGCTTGGAAAAAAGGAATGTAAAAAAGGTGCAATGATCGGTACAGGGGGACAGGCAGCAGCTCAACTTGAGGCAATGCTCGCAGCAAGAAAGCTGGAAGAAGTAAAGATCTTTGACCTGAATGAAGAAAGATGCAAAGCATTTGCCGAAGAAATGCAGAAGGGACTGGCTAAATACGGTGCAAAAATCATACCGGCCAAGGATTCAGATGACTGTATCGAAGATGCAGATCTTATTATCACAGTGACTCCTTCCGCAAAACCGGTATTTGACGGAACAAAGGTAAAAGCCGGTGCAACCATCAGCTGCGTAGGTACTTATGAGCCCCATAAGCATGAGCTGGATCCGGCAGTTTTACCGAGAGCATCTAAGATTATCTGTGATTCAAAAGAGGCGGCGCTTTCAGAGACGGGGGATCTTCTGATTCCGATCGCAGAGGGAATCATTACAGAAGAGGATGTGCTTGGAAGTCTTGGAGATGTGATCAATGGAAAGATCAAAGGACGTGAAAATGACGAAGAAATTATCGTATATGAAACCGTAGGAGTTGCTGCGCAGGATTTGGTGGCAGCAAAGGTGATTTATGATAAGGCAGTAGAAGCCGGAAAAGGACTTCGCTGGGGAGAATAATCTAAAAAGAGGATGTAAATACAAAAAACACGGAATATTTCCGTGTTTTTGGTATTTTAAAGAATAGCTTTGTGATAAGATAAACAAGAACAATAATTTAAAGAAAAGGAAACAAGAGAAATGCTAACTACATGGATTCAGGCAGTATACCAATTTTTATGGGGAGATCTTTTAAGGATACCACTTCCGGGAGGTTCCTCTTTTGGTGTGTCACTGCTTATTATTTTACTGATTCCCACAGGAATCTATTTTACGATCAGAACAAGATTTTTGCCGGTTCGTCTTTTTGGAGATATGGTTCGCACGCTTACCGGGAAAAAGAAGGAAGATGGCAGTCTGTCGACCTTTCAGACACTGATCGTCTCAACTGCAACGAGAGTCGGAATGGGAAATCTGGTAGGAGTAGTCGCTGCCGTTTCCGCAGGCGGTGCCGGTGCGGTATTCTGGATGTGGATCACAGCAGTCATCGGTTCTTCAACCGCATTTATCGAGGCAACGCTTGCACAGCTTTATAAAGAGAAAGATCCGCTTTACGGAGGCTACCGCGGAGGTCCGGCATATTATATGCATCATTATGTAGAGAGACGGACAGGAAAGACAAAGAAACATGTCTGTATTGCGGTGCTCTTTGCAATCTCAGGGCTTATCTGCTGGGCCGGGATCAGTCAGGTGATCAGTAATTCGGTTGCATCTTCTTTTGAAAATGCGTTTGGGATTCCGCCAATTTTAACGACGGTGATTCTGGTAGCCGTTGCGGCAGTGATCGTACTGCGAAAAAATGCCACAGTAAAGGTGTTGGATATTCTGGTTCCAATCATGGCAGTCTGCTATTTTGTGATTACGATAGTCATTATCTTGTTGAATATCCGAAGCCTTCCGGGTGTATTTGAGCGGATTATCCAGGAAGCGTTTGGGATCCGTCAGGCAGCAGCCGGAGGGTTCGGAGCAGTTCTTATGAATGGTGTAAAAAGAGGGTTATTTTCCAACGAAGCGGGTTCGGGATCAGCACCATGCGCAGCTGCGGCTGCAGAATGTGATACGCCTGTAAAAGCAGGATTTATACAGGCATTGGGTGTATTTATAGATACAATTGTGATCTGCAGCTGTACGGCGATGATCATGCTTCTTGTGCCGGAAAAGATGATAGCAGGACTGGAAGGAATGGAGCTTTTGCAGACAGCAATGAATTATCATCTCGGTAAATTTGGCGTGATCTTTATTGCGGTTACGTTGTTCCTTTTCAGCTTTTCAACGTTTCTTGGAATCCTGTTTTATGCAAGAGGAAATGTGGCATATCTTTTAGGGGATAAGTGGTGCTGGCAGACAGCATATAAAATCCTCGCACTTGTGATGCTCTTTATCGGAGGAATTGCGGCTTATCATATTGTATGGGATCTTGGCGATGTGGGAATCGGACTTATGACGATTTTTAATATTGTGACTTTGTATCCTATGGGTGGAGAGGCACTGGAGGAATTGAGGAAGTACGAAAAAAATAAACAGTAGGAGAAACTGGAGAATGTCAAAAGATGAATATTTAATTACAGATGCGCCTCTTAAAGCATTAACTGTTTTTGCAATGCCTATGATTTTAGGCAGCTTTTTTCAACAAGTATATAATATGGCTGATTCTATTATTGTTGGTCAGTTTGTTGGCTCATCTGCACTTGCTGCAGTTGGTGCCTGCGCCGCACTTACGAATGTATTCATTTGTGTAGCATTGGGTGCAGGTGTAGGTGCAGGGGTTCTTGTAAGCCGTTATTTTGGTGCCCGGGATTATAGCAAAATGAAAACGATTGTGTCAACATCATTAATTACTTTTCTGATTCTAAGTATACTTCTGGGTCTGTTTGGATTTTGCTTTTCCCATCCAATGATGAGTTTATTACAGACACCTGCTGATATATTGGATGAAGCGGTACTGTACCTTCGAGTTTATTTTGTGGGATTTCCGTTTCTGTTTATGTACAATATCCTTTCAACGATGTTCACTTCAATCGGCGAATCAAAGATTCCGTTAGGTCTTTTAATGTTTTCTTCGGTTTTAAATATATTTATGGACCTTTGGATGGTGGCTGGACTTGGTCTTGGTGTGTTTGGTGCAGCCCTTGCGACTCTTATTGCACAAGGAATTTCTGCAGTATTTTCACTTTTGATTTTCTTTAGTCGGATGCGCCGATATAAAAGTCACTTTAGCTGGTTTGACGGGCAGGAGTTACGTTCAATGCTTCGAATTGCTGTACCTTCGGTTCTTCAGCAGTCTACAGTGTCAATTGGGATGATGATTGTACAGGCGGTTGTAAATCCATTTGGTACACAGGCACTAGCGGGTTATTCGGCAACGATGAGAGTAGAGAATGTATTTTCACTGATATTTGTATCTATTGGAAATGCAGTTTCACCGTATGTTTCCCAAAATCTTGGTGCAAAGAAAAACGAACGTATCAAAAAAGGATATCATGCTGCACTGGTGTTAGATTTATGTTTTGCAGTTCTTGCTTTTATAGTTATTGAGACATTGCATACGCAAATTTCTTCGTTATTCTTAGGAAAAGACGGAACTGCTTTAGCTTATCAGGTATCAGGGGATTATATGAGATGGCTAGGCTACTTTTTCATTTTCATGGGTATCAAGATGGCAACAGATGGAGTCCTTCGTGGGCTTGGAATCATGTGGCCATTTCTTATTGCAAATATGGTAAATCTTGCAATAAGATTGTCAGTTGCCTTAATCTGTGCCCCTCGTTTTGGTATTGCATTTGTCTGGCTTGGTGTACCGGCTGGCTGGCTCGCAAACTTTTTGATTTCTTATGCGGCACTCAGAAAATTATGGCCGATTGATAAGGTGGATTCAATTTGATATATAATTTGACAAAACAGCCGTTGGAGCTCTCGTTTCGACGACTGGATCGATAATTTGGAACAGTAAAAAACAGGGTGTTGATCAGG
>ERZ827423.3692-NODE-3692-length-10234-cov-2.905295_pt1 | contig 10234 bp, 9 predicted proteins | sample MGYA00519775_ERZ827423 | MGnify/ENA primary metagenome ERZ827423 (study PRJEB31778, sample SAMEA3449296) | human gut metagenome | biome: human gut; feature: human-associated habitat; material: faeces | place: United Kingdom | collected 2010/2012 ...
CCGCCGCCAGACGGCGGCTCTCCCGGCCGCCGAAGGCGGCCATTAAAGGACCTTCGACAGAAAGTCCTTGAGTCTCGCGTTCTGCGGATTTGCAAAGAACTGATGCGGCTCGTTCTGCTCAACGATATTGCCGCCGTCCATAAACAGCACCCGCGTCGCAACCTCGCGCGCAAAGCCCATCTCATGTGTGACAACGACCATGGTCATGCCGTCGTCGGCAAGCTCCTTCATGATCTCCAGTACCTCGCCGACCATTTCCGGGTCGAGTGCCGAGGTCGGCTCGTCAAACAGCATGACATCCGGGTTCATCGCGAGCGCGCGCGCAATGGCGATTCGCTGCTGCTGACCGCCGGAAAGCTGCGCCGGAAACTTATTGGCATGTGCGGAAAGCCCGACGCGCTCCAGCAATTTCAATGCTTTTTCACGAGCCGGCGCTTTATTGCGTTTAAGCACTTTCACCTGCGCCAGGGTCAGGTTTTCGATAATCGACAGATGGGGGAACAGCTCGAAATGCTGAAACACCATCCCGACGCGGGAACGCAGTTTCGCCAGATCGGTTTTCTTGTCGTTAACCACGATGCCATCGACGGTGATTTCACCTTGCTGCACCGGTTCGAGGCCGTTGACTGTTTTAATCAGCGTTGATTTACCGGAACCAGACGGGCCGCAAACCACCACAACTTCGCCTTTTTTCACTTCGGTTGAGCAGTCGGTCAGCACCTGAAAGTGACCATACCATTTTGAAACATTTTTCAGGGTAATCATTATGCTGTCCTTCTTTTCAAGTAGCTGACCAACAACGACGCGCTAAGGCTAATAACGAAATAAACAAATCCGGCAAACAGGATCATCTCAACCTGCGTACCATCACGCTCACCAATGGTTGAGGCGGTACGGAAGAAATCGGCCAGAGATAACACATACACCAGTGAGGTATCCTGAAACAGTACGATGCCCTGAGTGAGCAACAGCGGCACCATCGCGCGGAACGCCTGCGGCAGAATAATCAGTTTCATCGACTGCCAGTGAGTCATTCCCAACGCCAGCGCGGCGCTCGACTGACCACGAGAAATACTTTGAATACCAGCACGGATAATCTCTGAATAGTAGGCCGCTTCAAACATCGAAAACGCCACCATCGCCGAAATTAAACGGATATCATTTTTGGGTGATAATCCCAGCACGTTTTGCAGAAAACCCGGTACGATCAGGTAAAACCACAGCAAAACCATAACTAAAGGAATCGAGCGGAATACGTTAACGTAGGCTTTGGCAAACCACGCTACGGGCGCAAAGCTGGACAAGCGCATCACCGCCAGCATGGTGCCCCACAAAATACCAATCACCACTGCCGTGACGGTGATTTTCAGCGTGATCACCAGCCCGTCGAGCAGATATGGCAGGGAAGGAACAATGGAACTCCAGTCAAACTCGTACATTATTTGCCCCCCATGTTGCCGGGCAGGCGAACTTTACGTTCAACCAGCGTCATCACCAGCATGATAAAAGCGTTAATCAATACATACGCCAGCGTGATGGCGGTAAACGACTCCCAGGCGTGGGCCGAGTAATCGAGCAATTTACCCGCCTGCGCCGCCATATCCACCAGACCGATAGTCGAGGCGATGGCCGAGTTTTTCACCAGGTTCATCATCTCGGAGGTCATCGGCGGGACGATAACGCGATAAGCATTAGGCAGCAGTACGTAGCGGTAAGCCTGCGGTAGCGTCAGACCCATCGCCAGCGCGGCATTTTTTTGCCCACGCGGCAGCGACTGAATAGCGGCGCGTACCTGTTCGCAAACACGGGCGGCGGTAAACAGCCCCAGGCAGAGCATGGATGAAAGGAAAAATTGAATATTAGGGTCCAGCTCGGCCTTAAACCACATGCCGATTTTCTCTGGCAGCAGCTCCGGGATCACCAGGTACCAGGTAAAGAATTGCACAATCAACGGCACGTTGCGGAACAGTTCGACATACAACGTACCCAGACCGGAGAGAAAACGGTTTGGAACGGTACGTAAAATGCCGAAAAATGAACCGACGAGGAAAGCGATAATCCAGGCGCAGATCGACAAAGCGATCGTCACCTGAAAGCCACTCCAGATCCAACCAAGATAGGTGGTGTTGCCGAACGGGGCTTGTTGTAAAAAAATACCCCAGTTCCAGTCTATAGACATAAATCTACTCCAGAAAAAAGAGGGTAGCAGCGTTAACTGCTACCCTCGAAGATTGTTACCCAGCGTATTGCGGTTTTCTGGCCCGATGGGGAACGACCACCAGGCGTATAGTCTGTCCGTGCTACGTAACAATCGAGAGGGCTGGAATTTCCGCCCCTGGTTCTTGTAATTAGTTCAGTGCCTTGTCATTCGGTTCTTTGAACAGTGCTTTCATTTCGTCTGACAGTTCGAAATTCATGTTCAGGTTTTTCGGCGGAATTGGATTTTTGAACCACTTATCAAACCATTTTTCCGCTTCACCGGAGGTCTGCACCTGAGCGATGGTGTCATCCATCAGCTTTTTGAACTGCGGATCGTCTTTACGCAACATGCAACCGTAGGCTTCCTGAGACTGCGGCTTGCCGACGATTTCCCAGTTGTCTGGTTTCTTCGCTTTCGCACGTTCACCAGCCAGCAGAGCATCATCCATCATAAAGGCAACGGCACGACCGCTTTCCAGGGTACGGAAAGAGTCACCGTGATCTTTGGCGCTGATAATTCGCATATTCATTTTTTGCTCTTCATTCAGTTTGTTGAGCAAAACTTCAGAGGTGGTGCCGGAAGTGACGACTACGGCTTTGCCTTTCAGGTCGGCAAAATCTTTGATATCGCCGCCCTTTTTGGTCAGCAGGCGCGTACCGACCACGAAAATAGTGTCAGAGAAAGCCGCCTGTTTTTGGCGTTCGGCATTGTTGGTGGTAGAACCGCATTCAAAATCGAAAGTGCCGTTTTGCAGCAGTGGAATACGGTTTTGTGAGGTGATCGGAATCAATTTCACCTGTAAGTCTGGTTTGTTGAGTTTCTTTTTCACTGCTTCAACAATGGCGTTGGAGTAATCCTGCGAGTAGCCCACCACTTTTTGCTGATTGTCGTAATAAGAGAAAGGTACTGAAGATTCACGGTGACCGACGACAATCACGCCGTTTTTGGCGATTTTGTCCAGCGTGCTGCCTGCTGCCGGGGCGGCGTCATCTGCCTGTGCCAGTCCTGCGGAAAGCGCCAGGGCCAGGATTGCTGTGGCAGGTTTACGTAATTGCATATCCAACTCCTTTATCTTCTGCGTTAAAAACGCATGGATACCCGTTGTGAGTGTTTGTGTTGTTATCATCTGCGACTTTATTGTGCAGTGTTGTGTTTGTTAGGTAACATTTAGTTTGGATAAATGTAAAGATATTGCTGTTTTATTGTTTATTTTTGCGAGGTGCGCCGCACCATTCCGAAGCAAAATTCTTAAACCGCACCTTTTTGGTGCTACCGCTGATTTGTGGTGGTGCAACCCGTTTGCGTTGCGGCTGATTTCATTGCTTACACAGTAAATAAAGCAACTTACATGCCAAAAAATACTTAGGGGTGAATTAATTACGATTGTAATTTCAGTTTGAAAAAGTCATATTTCGGACAGTGTTAACTTTTCGGTGTGGGACGTTTGCCGGGATGATAACTACACACGGGAAAATGCTTTTTACTAGTCTTTTCAAGGAAGAATCACCTTATGTCTGCATCTTCGGTTAAGCCGTTAAATGTTCAATTACCCGCAATAACCCTGATCCTTTTTGCGCTCTGTGTTGGGATATTTTGTTACCTCGCACAATGGATGAGTTACGAAGAAGTCGATCAATCCGCACTCATCCATCTCGGCGCTAACGTTGCTTCTCTCACGTTGTCGGATGAATCCTGGCGCTTATTGAGCAGTGTTTTTCTGCACAGTAGTTTTTCCCATTTGCTGATGAATATGTTTGCACTCCTGGCGGTGGGGACAGTAGCGGAACGGATACTGGGGAAATGGCGACTCCTGATTATCTGGTTATTCTCCGGCATCTTTGGTGGGCTGATCAGCGCCTGTTATGCGTTACGCGAAAGTGAGCAGATAGTCATCAGCGTTGGGGCATCCGGGGCAATTATGGGAATAGCGGGCGCTGCGATAGCAACACAGCTTGCTTCAGGTGCGGGCACACACCATAAAAACCAGCGGCGAGTATTTCCTCTGTTGGGTATGGTGGCGCTGACACTGTTGTATGGTACCCGGCAAACAGGAATAGATAACGCTTGCCACATTGGCGGCCTGATTGCGGGGGGCGCGTTGGGTTGGCTGAGTGCGCGTTTAGTTGGGCAAAATCGGCTCGTTACGGAAGGCGGGATTGTTGTTGCGGTCACTCTTCTTCTGACCGGGACTATCTGGTTTGTGCAGCAGCAGATTGATGAATCAGTTTTACAGGTCAGGCAAAGCCTGCGTGAAGCGTTTTATCCGCAGGAGATTGAACAAGAGCGACGACAAAAAAAGCAGCAGTTAGTGGAGGAGCGCAACGCCCTCAGGGAAACATTATCCGCTCCGGTAAGTCGTGAGCAGGCCAGTGGTGATTTACTCGCTGAGATTGCCGATATCCATGATATGGCGATCAGTCGGGATGGTAATACGTTGTATGCCGCAATTGAAAACACGAACAGCATTGTTGTTTTCGACCTCGGACAAAAGAAAATCCTGCATACCTTTACAGCGCCCATAGCGAAAGAAAAGTCAGTCAAACATTGTGGTGGCTGTAAAGATCAGGGCGTCAGATCGCTGGCATTAAGCCTGGATGAAAAGTTGATTTATGCGACTTCATTTGAAGCGAATGCGTTATCGGTCATTAACGTGGCGACGGGGGAGATTATTCAGTCGATTACCACCGGCGCACATCCTGACAGCTTTATCCTCTCGCGTGATGGCACAAAAGCCTGGGTGATGAATCGCACCAGTAATAGTGTGTCAGCGATTGATCTGGTGGCTTATCAGCATGTGGCGGATATCCCGCTGGAGAAATACGACGGGACGGGGATGAGCGGTAAACCAGGCGCCTGGGTTATGGCACTTTCCCCGGATGAAAAAACATTACTGGTTCCGGGAGCAGGCAGAGGTAACATCGTGCGGATCAATACCATCACGCATCAGAAAGAAGACTTTCCCGCAGGTAATGCGCGTGGTGTCGTTTCTGCGATGGGATTCCGACCAAAAAATGGTGAGATTATTTTTGCCGATAGCCAGGGGATTTCACGTATAAGAGCTGAGGATCAACAAGCCAGCATTATGACGCAATGGTGTAGCAGGAGCGTTTATTCCGTTGAGGGTATTAGCCCGGACGGTCAGTATTTAGCGTTGGTGTCATATGGCCTGCAAGGTTATGTCATCCTGCTCAATATTAATGCCGGGCAGATTATTGGCGTTTATCCTGCCAGCTACGTTAATAATCTTCGTTTTTCAGCGGATGGTAGAAAGATATTTGTTATGGCGAAGAACGGGCTAATACAATTGGACAGAGAAAGTTCACTTGATCCGCAGGCAATTATTCGTCATCCCCAATATGGCGATGTGGCTTGTATCCCTGAACCGTAAGAAAAAAGGGCATGATAATCATGCCCCACAACTCAATGAGAAAGTATGTTTTGTTCATGCCGGATACATCAGGCACATTAATGTTTACGTGCTCGCAGACTCATCAGTACAGCGGCAAAACCAAACAGCGCCGTCAGCACCCACAGCGGCCAGTTGCCGGTTCGTGCGTACGGTGTGAGTCCGGTGGTTGGTGTCACGTTAGTGGTCAACACCTCGCGGGTGAACTGCGGGATCATCGCCTGAATCTCACCCTGCGGGCCAATCACCGCCGTAATGCCGTTGTTGGTGCTGCGCAACAGTGGGCGCGCCAGCTCCAGCGCACGCATTCGCGCCATCTGGAAGTGCTGCCATGGACCAATAGACTTACCAAACCACGCATCGTTGGAGATAGTCAGCAGATAGTCGGTATCCGGGCGGAAGTTATCGCGCACTTGCTCGCCGAGAATGATTTCGTAGCAAATGGCCGCAGTAAGTTGAATGCCATTCAACGACAGCGGTGGCTGAATATATGGTCCGCGGCTGAATGAAGACATCGGCAAATCAAAGAACGGTGCTAACGGACGCAGTATCGACTCCAGTGGGACAAACTCGCCAAACGGCACCAGATGGTTTTTGTTATAGCGATCGGCTGATTCATAGCTGTACGGTGCGCCTTTACCCAGTGTGATGATGGTGTTGTAGGTATCGTAGCGGTTCTGTTTATTGAGACGCGCGTCGACAATCCCGGTGACCAGCGAGCTACCTTTATCGCGCAACTCACCGTCCAGAGCTTTGAGGAACGGTTGCTGATTAATTTCCAGATCGGTTATCGCCGACTCCGGCCAGATAATCAACGATGATTTGCCCATCAGCGGTGCCGTTGCGTTGTAGTAAATCTTCAGCGTATTAAGTAGCTGGTCTCCGTCCCATTTCAGCGATTGCGGAATATCGCCCTGAACCATCGAAACCTGAATAGTTTTTTCCGGTTGCGGGGTAAACCACTGGATGTAACGCAGCGGGAAGGGAAGGGCAAACAGCACGACGGCCACCACCAGCGGACGCCAGTTGCGTTTGACCAACGCCAGTGCCAGCAGGCCGCTAACCATCATCAGCAGGAAGTTAATGGCTTCCACGCCCATTATCGGTGCCAGCCCTTTTAACGGGCCATCAATCTGGCTATAGCCGAACTGTAACCACGGGAAGCCTGTTAGTACCCAACCGCGCAGAAACTCGGTCACTTGCCAGAGAGCAGGGGCGGCAATCGCCACGCGCAGCCAGGTGGTTTTCGGCCACAGACGCGACAGCACGCCAGCAAACAGTCCGGTATACAGCGACAAATACGCCGCCAGCAGTACCACCAGGAAGATGTTAACCGGGCCAGGCATTCCGCCAAAGGTCGCGATGCTGACATAGACCCAGTTAATACCGCTGCCAAAGAGGCCAAATCCCCAGCAAAAGCCAATAGCGGCAGACTGGAGTGGACGGCGGTTAAAGGTCAACGCCTGAAGCCCCATCAGCGAAATAATCGCCGCAGGCCAGACGTCGTAAGGAGAGAAGGCCAGCGTTCCGCAGGCACCGAATAATAACGCCAGCAGCAGGCGAATGCGCTGGCGTTCAATTAATGAGGCAAAAGCCATGTAGTTATCTATCCAGTTTCGGTTTTATTCATCCAGCTTCGGCTGGGGTGAGTCATCCGGGATTTTGACATGAACCTGAATAATACGCCGACTGTCGGCCATCGCCACTTTGAACTGGTAACCGTCGATGTCGATGGTTTCGCCACGCGCCGGAAGATGCCCAAATGCCTGCATCACCAGACCACCGATAGTGTCAACCTCTTCATCGCTAAAGTGGGTGCCGAACGCTTCGTTGAAGTCTTCAATAGAAGCCAGTGCGCGCACGGTCCAGGTATGACGACTCAGCTGACGGAAGTCGATATCATCTTCTTCGTCATACTCGTCTTCAATCTCACCAACAATCAGTTCCAGGATGTCTTCAATGGTCACCAGACCGGAAACCCCACCGAATTCGTCAATGACGATCGCCATGTGGTAACGCTGAGAGCGAAACTCTTTCAGCATCCGGTCTACGCGCTTACTTTCAGGAACGACAACCGCCTGACGTAACACTTTGTCCATGCTGAAGGCTTCAGCATCGCTGCGCATAAACGGCAGCAAGTCTTTCGCCATCAGAATCCCTTCAATGTGATCTTTGTCTTCGCTAATCACCGGGAAACGTGAGTGGGCGGACTCAATGATGACATCAAGGCATTCGTCCAGCGTCTGGTTGCGTTTCAGGGTAATCATCTGGGAGCGGGGGATCATGATGTCGCGAACGCGTTGGTCTGCGATGTCCATCACCCCTTCGAGCATATCGCGCGTATCTTCGTCGATAAGGTCGTTCTGCCCGGAATCACGGATCAGCGCCAGCAGTTCGTCACGGTTTTTCGGTTCACCGTGGAAAAGTTGGCTGAGTAACAGGGAGAAAAATCCCTTCTTGTTGCTTATCGTGTCACTACTGTGTGAATTGTCGTCGCTCATGGCGTCGTATGGGTTCTCATGTTAGTTAATCAAAACGCCGTCGTTAATCACCAACGGCGGGGACGTCTGCCAGTCAAATGCCTGGCAAATTATTCTTTCTCGGCAATGTACGGATCCTCATAGCCCAGAGCAAGCATAATCTCTGTTTCGATGGCTTCCATTTCTTCTGCTTCGTCATCTTCGATGTGATCGTAACCTAACAAATGCAGACTGCCGTGCACCACCATATGCGCCCAGTGCGCCTCCAGTGGTTTGCCTTGCTCCTGAGCTTCCTTCTCAACCACCTGACGGCAGATAACCAGATCGCCCAGTAGCGACATTTCCATGCCAGGCGGTACTTCAAACGGGAAGGAGAGCACGTTGGTCGGCTTATCCTTACCGCGATAGGTCAGATTCAGACTGTGGCTTTCGGCGGTATCGACCACGCGAATAGTCACTTCCGATTCTTCCTGAAACTGCGGGATCACCGCATTCAGCCATGTCTGAAACTGGCTCTCTTCCGGTAACCCGGAATTATCTTCACATGCCAGTTGTAAATCGAGGATCACCTGACTCATTTTTGTTCCTGTTCTTCGCGCTTGCGTTCTGCTGCCAGCGCCGCTTTACGTTTTTGTTCGGCTTCTTCCCAGGCTTCATAGGCGTTAACGATACGCGCCACCACCGGGTGACGAACCACGTCTTCGCTGTGGAAGAAGTTAAAGCTGATCTCTTCGACATCAGCCAGCACTTCGATGGCATGACGCAAACCAGACTTGGTATTACGCGGCAGGTCGATCTGTGTGACGTCGCCGGTGATAACCGCTTTTGAGTTAAAACCGATACGGGTCAGGAACATCTTCATCTGAGCCGGTGTTGTATTCTGCGCCTCATCCAAAACAATAAACGAATTATCAAGGGTACGCCCTCTCATATAAGCAAGAGGCGCTATTTCAATGGTGCCCTTTTCCCGAAGCCGTTCGGCCTTTTCAGGGCCGAACATATCGTATAAAGCATCATAAAGGGGCCTCAGATAAGGATCCACTTTCTGAGCCAGGTCTCCCGGCAAAAATCCAAGGCGCTCCTCGCCTGCTTCGATGGCCGGCCGGCTCATGATGATCCTCTCGATTTCCCCGCTCTTCAGCTCCTGAACCGCCTGAGCCACCGCCAGGTAGGTCTTTCCCGTTCCCGCGGGGCCGATACAAAGGGTCACCACGTTTTCCCGCAGGGCCCTGATATATCCCCGCTGTCCGGCGGTTTTGCACCTGACGGGTACGCCCTTGTAGGACATGGTAACCACACTTCCCATGGCCTGAAAGGTTTCTTCTATTTCCCCCGAGGCGACATCCTCCAAAAGGCGGTATAAAATCTGTTCATCAATAGGCTGCGCTTTATCATAAAGCTTTTGCAGTCCTTCCATCACCTGGGCGGCCTGTTCCACAGACGCCCCGTCATCGCCTCTGATTTCTCCTTTCCCGGCCCTGAGCACAATGCTGACGGAAAGCTCCTTTTCTATGATCCGCACCAGATGATCCTGGGCGCCGAATACGGCCTGCTGCTGGCCGATGGTGTCAAATTCCACTTCTCTGACTTGCAAATAGCTGTCCTCCCTTATTTCCTCTTTGCATGCTGTCCTTCAATTATAGACAAAGACCGCCTGTTTTTCAAGTCTTGCCGGGAGATCCCGGCCGTCCTTTTCTTATTTGCTTTTCTTTTTTACCGCTGAGCCTTTTCAAGGCGCAGGATCCGGTCGCAGCCGGTAAGGGTAGAGGGGCGGTGAGAGATGATCATAAGGGTCATATGAGGATACTCCTCCTTGAGAGTTTGCAAAAGCTCCATTTCATGAAATACATCCAGATTGCTTGTGGGCTCATCCATGAGGATCACATCCGGCTGCATCAAAAGTATACGAGCGATCCCTACCCTCTGACGCTCGCCCCCGGAAAGCCGCATGCTCATCTGTCCTACAGGCGTATCGTAGCCCTGAGGCAAGGACCGGATCATTTCATGTATGCCGGCCCCTTTTGCCGCCTTGACGATAGCCGCCTGATCCGCCTGAGGCCTTCCCATGGCGATGTTTTCCCTGATGCTTGCGTCAAAGAGAAAGGTCTCCTGTTCAAGGACCGCGATGCGCCGGTAAAGCTCCGAAAA
>ERZ827423.3699-NODE-3699-length-10215-cov-3.878839_pt1 | contig 10215 bp, 11 predicted proteins | sample MGYA00519775_ERZ827423 | MGnify/ENA primary metagenome ERZ827423 (study PRJEB31778, sample SAMEA3449296) | human gut metagenome | biome: human gut; feature: human-associated habitat; material: faeces | place: United Kingdom | collected 2010/2012 ...
AAGGAGATGGGCGTACCGGTGAAGTACGTGGGCCTGGGGGAGGGGATCGACGATCTCCAGCCCTTTGACCCGGCGGCCTTCGCCGAGGCCCTGGTATAAGTCATTGGGGATTCCTCGGAGACGGGGAGTCGAGGATAGAAAGGAGCAACCAATATGGCTCGTATGGATGCAAGGGCGCAGGATGCGTTGCGCCCTGTGGAGATCCTTCCTCACATCAACAAGTTTGCCGAGGGCAGCTGCCTTATTCGCTGGGGCAACACCCATGTGCTGTGCACCGCCAGCGTGGAGGAGCGCACCCCGCCCCATGTGCCCGACGGGGAGGGCTGGGTGACCGCAGAGTATTCCATGCTCCCCCGGGCCAACCGGGAGCGCAGCCGCCGGGACATCTCCAAGCTCAAGCTGGCGCCCCGGTCGGCGGAGATCCAGCGGCTGGTGGGCCGGGCCCTCCGGGCCGCGGTGGACAGCAGGAAGCTGGGGGAGCGGACCATCACCATCGACTGCGATGTGCTCCAGGGGGACGGCGGTACCCGGACCGCCTCTGTGACCGGGGGATATGTGGCCCTGGCCCTGGCGTGCCGGAAGCTCATGGAGGAGGGGGTGCTCCGGGAGATGCCGCTGACCACCCAGGTCGCGGCGGTGTCCGCGGGCATCGTGGACGATGTCCCCCTGCTGGACCTGTGCTACGAGGAGGACTCCAGCGCCATGGTGGACCTCAACTGCGTGATGAACGACGACGGGCAGCTCATCGAGCTCCAGGGCACCGGCGAGGGCCGGGCCTTCACGCCCCAGGAGCAGCAGGAGCTGGCGCGCCTGTGCGCCAAGGGCAACCGGGAGCTGCTGGCCATCCAGCGGGAGATTTTGAAGCGGTAAGGCCGCAGGCTGAAAGGGAGCTGGTTTCTACGGCACAGGTATTCGAGATGATCATGCTGATCTGCTTTGGACTGTCCTGGCCCTTCAACATCGCCAAGTCCCTCCGTTCCCGCACCGCCAAGGGCAAGAGCCTGTGGTTCGAGGTGTGCATCATCGTGGGCTACCTCTGCGGCCTGGCGGGGAAGTTCATCAGCGGGAACGTGACGTACGTGGCGGCATTTTACATTCTGGACATTGCCATGGTCACCACCGATCTGGTGCTGACCGTGCGGAACAAGCGCCTGGATCAGGCGGCGGAACAGGAGGAAACCGTATGAAGTTCGTATTGGCGACCCATAACCCCGGCAAGCTGAAGGAGATGGGGGAGATCCTCTCCGGTCTGGGCGTGGAAGTGGTGAGTCCCGCGGATGTGGGCGTCACCGTGGACGTGGAGGAGACCGGCACCACCTTTGCCGAAAACGCCATGCTGAAGGCCAAGGCCATCTGCGCGGCCAGCGGGCTGCCCGCCATCGCGGACGACTCCGGCCTGTGCGTGGACGCCCTGAACGGCGGCCCCGGCGTCTACTCCGCCCGCTACGGCGGGGAGGGGCTGGACGACAGGGGCCGGTACACCCTGCTGCTGCAGAACATGCGGGGGCAGACCACCCGGGCGGCCCACTTCGCCTGCGCCATCGCCTGCGCGTTCCCCAACGGCGACGAGCTGACGGCAGAGGGGCGCTGCGACGGCGCCATCGCCTTCGCTCCCATGGGGACGGAGGGCTTTGGCTATGACCCGGTGTTTCTGGTGCCGGAGAGGGGCAAGACCTTCGGCCAGCTGACGGCGGCGGAGAAGAGCACCATCTCCCACCGGGGACGGGCCCTGCGGGCATTTTCTGAAAAACTGGCAACTTATTTGAAAAAATAACGTCTATTTTATTGAGAGAAAAATGGACTGCCCCCTGCGGCCGCAGGGGGCGTCAGATAAAAGACAACTGGGCCCGGCCGGGCCCGGGAAAGGAATCGTATGGAACTGACAAGCAAACAGAGGGCCCAGCTGCGGAGCCTGGCCAACAACCTGGACACCATCCTCCAGATCGGCAAGGACGGCATCGGGGAGAACCTCATCAAGCAGGCGGATGACGCCCTGGAGGCCCGGGAGCTCATCAAGGGCCGGGTGCTGGACAACAACATCGACTACGACGCCCGCGCCGCGGCGGAGGAGCTGGCCCGGGCCACCCGCAGCGAGGTGGTGCAGGTGATCGGCTCCAAGTTCGTGCTGTACCGGGAGAGCCACTCCAAGCCCAGGGAGAAGCGGATCCAGCTGGTGAAGCCGGGGAAAAAACGCCCCCAGTGACCGCGGGAGGGGCACCATGGACGAGCTGATCTTCCGCATGGCGGATCTCGCGGATCTGGAGCTGCTGACACACAGCCGCCTCCGGGCCATCCGGACCTACCGAGGGCTGCCGGAGCGGGCGCCTCTGCCGCCGGAGCTGGAGACCTCCGTCCGGGACTACTACCGCCGGGCGCTGCCAGCCGGCGCCCACACTGCCGTTCTGGTCATGGCGGGGGATCGTCTGGTGGCCACCGGAGGACTGGATTTCCGCCGGGAGATGCCCTCTTACGGCAACCCGACGGGGCGGTCCGGCTATGTCATGAACATCTGGACGGACCCGGATTTCCGGGGCCGGGGGATCGCCCGGCGGGTGCTGGACCTGCTGACGGCGGCGGCCCGGGAGCGGGGGTGCCTGTCCGTCTCCCTCCACGCCACCGACATGGGCAGGCCCCTGTACCGGCGGTACGGCTTTGCGGCTGAGGAGGAGATGGTGCTGGATCTCCGCCCGGGGGAGCAAACAGATACGGAAAAGAAGGAGCGCATATGAAAATCGGCGTATACGGCGGGACCTTCAACCCGCCTCACCTGGGCCATGTGACAGCGGCCCGGGCGGTATTTGAACTGCTGAAGCTGGATCTGCTGCTGGTGGTGCCGGACCGGGAGCCGCCCCACAAGGCGCTGCCGGCGGGCAGCCCCACCCCGGAGCAGCGGCTGGAGATGACCCGCCTGGCGGCGGAGCAGCTGGGCCTGGGGGACAAGGTCCGGGTTCTGGACGTGGAGCTGAAGCGGGAGGGGCGGAGCTATACCTCCGACACCCTGAAGGCGCTGCGGGAGCAGTATCCGGAGGACGAGCTGTGGCTGCTGATGGGGACGGATATGTTCCTGACCCTCCAGGCCTGGCACGCGCCGGAGGAGATCCTGTCCCTGGCGGGGATCGCCGCCTTCGGCCGGACGGAGGCGGACACGGAGGAGCTGTTCTCCGCCCAGCGGGACTACTTGTACCGGACGTATCCCCAGGCCCGGATCTTCACGCTGACCATCCCCGGCGTGGTGGACGTGTCCTCCACGGAGCTGCGGGCCCTGCTGGCCAGGGGAGAGGGGGCGAACCTCCTGCCGCCGGCGGTGTACGGCTACATCCTGCGGGAGGGGCTCTACGGCACGGGGGCGGATCTGAAGCACCTGCCCTTCCGGCAGCTGCGGCCGGTGGCACTCAGCTACCTGAAATACAAGCGCATCCCCCACGTGCTGGGGACGGAGCAGGAGGCCATCCGCCTGGCGGAGCGGTACGGCGCCGATGTGGAGAAGGCCCGGGTGGCCGCGCTGCTCCACGACTGCACCAAAAAGCTGGACATGGAGGAGCAGCTGGCCCTGTGCCGCCGGTACGGCATCCAGCTGGACGAGCTGGAGCAGAAGGCCCTGAAACTCCTCCACGCCAAGACCGGCGCCGCCATCGCCCGGGACGTGTTCGGCGTGGATGACGAGATCTATCGGGCCATCTGGTGGCACACCACCGGACACGCCCACATGACGCTGCTGGAGAAGATCATCTATCTGGCGGACTATATCGAGCCCTCCCGGGATTTTCCGGGTGTAGACAAATTGCGCAGTGTGTGTTATAAAGACCTGGATGAGGGCCTGCTGCTGGGCCTGGAGATGACCATCGAAGAGATGACCAGCATGGGAAACCCTGTGCACCACGCCACCATTGAGGCGCGGGACGCATTGAAAGGATAGAAGAGACCGTGGACAGAGAAACCGGAAAGCATTTGGCGGGTGGGACGCCAAAAAAGACAAGACCCAAAAAACAGAAGCGGCCCAGCCGCCTGACCCGGCAGCAGAAGCTGCTGATCGCGGTGGCGGCGGTGCTGGCGGTGGTGCTGGTCGCTGTGGTGGCCTGCCAGAGCCTGTTCGTCCGGCCGGACCTGCCGGGCACCGGCCTGGAGGACGGCGCCGAAACAGAGGAGATCGACTGGGGCGAGGGCAACCGGCCCCACAGCGGCGGCGAGCGGAAGAGCGAGGACTACTACACAGTGCTGATCCTGGGCCGGGACACGGGAGGCGGCGGCAACACGGACACCATGCTGCTGGCCAGCTACGACGTCACCAACCAGAAGGCCACCGTCATGTCCATCCCCCGGGATACCATGGTGAACGTCCCCTATGACATCAAGCGCATCAACGCCGTGTACAACTATGGCGGCGGTGGGGATGAGGGCATCCAGTACCTCTACAAGGAGATCTCCCAGCTGGTGGGCTTTGAGCCGGACTACCAGGTGGTGGTGGAGTGGGACGCCGTGGGCGAGATCGTGGACGCCATGGGCGGCGTCTGGTTCGATGTGCCCCGGAATATGAACTATGACGACCCCTATCAGGACCTCCACATCCACCAGGAGAAGGGCTACCGCCTCCTCTCCGGGGACGACGCCATGCAGGTCCTCCGTTACCGCCATGACAACGATATGCACTACGGCTATCCGGACGGGGACCTGGGCCGCATCAAGACGCAGCAGGCCTTCCTCTCCGCCATGGTGGAGCAGCTGCTCAAGCTGGAGAATGTCACTAAGATCAATCAGTTCATCCAGGTGTTCCAGAACAATGTGGAGACGGATCTGAGCTTCCAGAACATCCTCTGGTTCGCCCAGCAGGCGGTGTTCGGCGGCCTCTCCATGGAGAATGTGGAGTTCGTCACCATGCCAAACAAAAATGTCTCCGCATGGAGCCGCACCTACCAGAGCTACCAGTCCTATGTGGTGCCCATCGCGGATGAACTGCTGGAGCTGGTAAACACCAAGCTGAGCCCCTTTACCAAGGTGTTCACCCTCAGTGACCTGGACATCATGTCCGTGAACAGCGACGGCTCCCTCAGCTCCTCTACCGGCCATGTGGAGGACAGCCGCGCGGCCCAGCCGCCGGTGCGCCCCTCGAAGCCCAGTACGGAGGAGCCGGAGGAGGAGACGCCCACGGTGGATGAAAACGGCAATGTCATCGATCCAGACACCGGTCTGCCGGTGACCGGCGGCGAAACCACAGACCCCGGCACCGGGGAGACCACTCCAGGCACGGGCACCACAGACCCCGGCACCGGAGAGACTACTCCGGGCACGGGCACCACAGACCCGGGCACCGGAGAGACTACTCCAGGCACGGGCACCACAGACCCGGGCACCGGAGAGACCGCCCCGGGCACCGGCACCACAGATCCCGGCGCCGGCGGGACCACGGACTCTGGCACGGGGACCACGGCTCCCAGCGGCGGCGACAGCCAGACCGCCGGCACCGGGGACACCGGCGGCTCCACAGCGGCTCCGGATGATGGCTTTGTCATTGTAAATTGAGTGAACTGACGGACCGAAATCGATAAAAAGAGGTGGCAGGATGGCGGACCAGACAGGTGGGAAGAAGCAAGACGGAAAGCAGAGGCGCGCCAGATTGACGCGGGGCCAGAAGGGATTGATTGCGGCCGCCGCCGTACTGGCGGTGGTGCTGATCGGCGTTCTGGCCTGGCAGAGCCTGTTTGTCCGGCCGGAGCTCAATGCCGGAAAGGCAGAGCAGACAGAGGATCCGGAGACCGGCGAAGTGGTGGAGGAGATCGACTGGGGCGAGGGCGTCCGTCCCCGCAGCGACGGGGAGCGGAAGAGCGAGGACTACTATACGGTGCTGATCCTGGGCCGGGACACGGGAGGCGGCGGCAACACGGACACCATGCTGCTGGCCAGCTATGACGTCACCAACCAGAAGGCAACGGTCATGTCCATCCCCCGGGACACCATGGTGAATATTCCCTACGATGTCAAGAAGATCAACGGCGTCTACAATTACTATGGCGGAGGAGAGAAGGGCATCCAGGCCCTGTACAAGGAGATCTCCCAGCTGGTGGGCTTTGAGCCGGATTATCAGGTGATCGTGGAGTGGGAGGCCGTGGGCGAGATCGTGGACGCCATGGGCGGCGTCTGGTTCGACGTGCCCCGGGATATGGATTACGAGGACCCCTATCAGGATCTGTCCATCCACCTGGACAAGGGCTATCAGCTGCTGAATGGGGAGCAGGCTATGGGCGTGGTCCGTTTCCGGGACGGCGTCAACGGCTACAAAACCGGCGATATTGGACGGATCGAGACCCAGCAGGCGTTTTTGAAGGCCATGGTGGAGCAACTGCTGAAGCCGGAGATCGTTCTCAAAATCAATCAGCTGATCGAGGTTTTTCAGGATAATGTGACCACGGACCTGAGCTTCCAGAACATCCTCTGGTTCGCCAAGGCGGCCATCCAGGGCGGGCTGAAAGTCGAGAACGTGAAGTTTGTCACTATGCCTGCCAATTACAATGCCTACGCGTACAGCCGCTCTTACAGCAAGGAGTTCGGCCGATTCTACCAGCTGGCCTATGTGACCCCATATCCCAATGAGCTGCTGGAGTTGGTCAACACGGCATTGAGCCCTTACAAGGAGGTATTCACCCTCAGCGACCTGGATATCATGACTGTGAATGCAGACGGCTCCGTCAGGTCCTCCACTGGCTATGTGGAGGACAGCCAGTCCACCCATACAAATGCCTATTGGCAGGCCCAGTGGGCGCCCCAGGAACCCGTGGAGGAAGAGACTACACCTGTGGATGAAAACGGCAATCCCATTGCCACGGATCCCAATACCGGGGAGCCGGAGACCGGCGAGGAGACCCCCGGCACCGGAGAGCCCGTATCCCCGGAGCCGGGCGGGACCACAGACCCCGGCACGGGGACCTGGGAGCCCGGTACCGGCCAGCAGATCGACCCGGAGACCGGCGGCATCATCGATCCCTCCACCGGCCAGATCCTGGACCCCGGCACGGGGCAGGTAATCGGCCAGGTGGGCGGCGGTTCCCCGGACGACGGGGAGAGCGGCCAGCCGGAGACTCAGGAGCCCTCTGGTGAGGAATCCGCCCCGCCGGAGGAGCCCGCCGGCGGAGAGACCGCCCCGACGGAGGAGCCCGCCGGCGGCGAGCCCCAGGCCCCGGACGAGGGGTTCATCATCGTGAACTGAGCGGCACAGGCCGCAGAGACATCAACAAATCAGAAAGGATGAGTCCATGACACCGAAAGAACTGGCCCTGATCGCGGCCAAGGCCCTGGACGAAAAAAAGGGCGGCGACATCGCCGCTATTGAGATCACGGAGCAGACCACCCTGGCGGACTATTTCGTCATCGCCACCGGCTCCTCCAACACCCAGATCAACGCCCTGTGCGGCGCGGTGGAGAAGGCCATGAAGGAGCAGGCGGGGGAGGATCCCCTCCGCCGGGAGGGCTACCGGGACGGCACCTGGGTCCTGCTGGACTACGGCTGCGTGGTGGTCCACGTGTTCTCCGCCGAGGCCCGGGAGTTCTACTCCCTGGAACGGCTGTGGCACGACGGCAAGCCGGTGGATCTCTCCGGCGTGCTGACGGAAAACTGAGCGATCTGCCCCGGCGGCTAATGGCCGCCGGGGCATTTTTTCAGCAGGCCGCCGGGATTCTCTGTTGGTCAACGCAAAGTTGCGCGATAGCTGGTGGACGCAACCGCCCCCTTCCGGTATGCTGGAGCCACCAAAACAGAAGGAGGAATTCCACATGACATTCGCATCGATCATTATGATTCCCCTGCTCCTCATCTGCCTGGCGCTTTTCGCGGGCGGCGTCTATCTGCTGATCCTGGTGATCCGGGCCCTGCGGAAGTATCTGCGGGGCGGGGAGGCCCGGCGGGAGAAAGCGGAGACCTGCCGCACCCTGGGGGAGGCCATCAAGACCCACCGGATGCGGTGCCAGATGACCCAGGAGTTCGTGGCGGAGTCCCTGGGGGTCAGCCGCCAGGCGGTCAGCAAGTGGGAGCGGGGCGCGGCAGACCCCAGCACCTCCAACCTGCTGGCCCTGGCCAAGCTCTTCGGCGTGCCGGCGGAGGAGCTGCTCCGCCAGGCCGCCGGCGGCGGGGAGGAGACGTGAGCGCCCCTGACGGGACCTGTCACCATTTGTAACGGGACTGCCATGGAATTGAGGTGGAAATTTCCATGGGCCGGGCCTATCCTGTTCTAAAAAACAGAGTGGGGAAGAGGCCGTATGAGAAAGAGAATCATGATGATCGCCCTTGCGGCGCCGCTGCTGCTGACCGCCTGCGCCGCCCCAGCGGCAGACACGCCGGAAGAGCCGGAGAGCGGAGCGGATGCGGGGCCCGCTGTAGAGACGGTGTCCCCGGTTTCCCCAGAACCCCGGAACATGCTGCCGGACCTGGACGTCTCCGGATTGGAGGAGACCATGCCGGAGGCGGACTTCGCCGCCTTTCAGGCGTATCTGCCGGTGCTGACCGGGGAGGAGACCTTCCGCTGGGTGGCGGGGCCCTACGACGGCTATCCGGATGGGGACTGGGAGCCCTTTGACGCCGACATGGCGGCGGTCTATGACCATTTCTGGAAGAACGACGGAGGAATCAAAAATCCGCCGGAGACGCTGACCCTGGACCGGCTGGCGGTGGCGGACATCGTAGGCGATGAGGAGCCGGAGCTGGTGCTGCTGCTCCAGGACAGGGGCTACTATTATCTGGTGTTCCACCGGGAGGACGGCGTGACCTATGGCACGTCCCTATACATCCGCTGGCTGATGGATCTCCAGAAAGGCGGCATCCACATGGGCTCCGGCGGGGCGGACGTCAGCTACTACGACCAGCTGTCCTTCCACGACGGCCGTTTTTGGGACGAACAGTTGGGGGAGAAGGTGCTGGACCGCTGCTGGCTGAACGGGCAGGAGGTCAGCGAGGCGGAATTCGACGCCTGGTACGCGGAGAACATGACGAACGACGTCACCTGGTACAGCCCGGACGGCACAGTGCAGTCATAAAATCCGCACCGCTGGGGGAAGAACTGCGGGATTTCTGGAACTTCAGGAAGTTTGTGCGCTTTTTTCCTTGACAAAACGGGCAAAGCCACATAAAATAAACCCGTTAACGACTTTGATGGGAAGAAAGGCGAAACGTCCCGCCTTCAGAGAGCCGGCGGATGCTGCGAGCCGGCGGGGGGCCTTCGCGGATGACTGTTCCCGGAGTCTCCCGCCTGAACTGTAAAGTAGGGCGGGACGGCAGGCCCCGTTACCGGCCGAGGCCCTTTGGGCCGCAGAGCGCCATCCGGCAACGAATGGCGAAAACAGGGTGGTACCGCGTATTTTACGCCCCTGACCGCAGAGCGGTCAGGGGCCGTTTTCATCCTGCCGCATATTGAGAGAAATCCATTCACAGGAATGAGGAGAAGCATATGAAGTACGATTTTGCCAGCATTGAGAAGAAGTGGCAGAAGAAGTGGCTGGAGGAGAAGCCCTTTGCCGCTGTCACCGGGGACAAGACCCGTGAGAAGTTTTACGGACTCATCGAGTTCCCCTATCCCTCCGGCCAGGGGCTCCACGTGGGCCACGCCCGGCCCTTCACCGCCATGGATATCATCTGCCGGAAAAAGCGGATGCAGGGCTACAACGTGCTGTTCCCCATCGGCTATGACGCTTTCGGCCTGCCCACGGAGAACTACGCCGTCCAGCACCACATCCACCCCGCCAAGGTGACCCACGACAACATCGAGAACTTCCGCAAGCAGCTCCACATGCTGGGCTACTCCTTCGACTGGGACCGGGAGGTGAACACCACCGACCCCAGCTACTACAAGTGGACCCAGTGGATCTTCCTGCAGATGTTCAAGCACGGCCTGGCCTACAAGGCCTCCATGCCCGTCAACTGGTGCACCAGCTGCAAGATCGTCCTGGCCAATGAGGAAGTGGTGGACGGCGTCTGCGAGCGCTGCGGCGGCGAGGTCATCCGCAAGGAGAAGAGCCAGTGGATGCTGGCCATCACCAAGTACGCCGACCGGCTCATCGACGATCTGAACGATGTGGACTATATCGAGCGGGTGAAGATCCAGCAGCGCAACTGGATCGGCCGGTCCGAGGGCACGGAGGTGGACTTCACCGCCACCAACGGCGACAAGCTGACGGTGTACACCACCCGGTGCGACACGCTGTTCGGCGTGACCTATATGGTCATCTCTCCCGAGC
>ERZ827423.3700-NODE-3700-length-10208-cov-2.354969_pt1 | contig 10208 bp, 9 predicted proteins | sample MGYA00519775_ERZ827423 | MGnify/ENA primary metagenome ERZ827423 (study PRJEB31778, sample SAMEA3449296) | human gut metagenome | biome: human gut; feature: human-associated habitat; material: faeces | place: United Kingdom | collected 2010/2012 ...
ACACCTGAAAGCCATCAAGCTTTGGCAGCATTACGTCAAGAAGAACCACATCGTATTCTGTGTTTCTTGCCATCTCGACTGCCTGCTCTCCGTCATAGGCGCAGTCTACTTCCATTCCATCCTGCTCCAGGCTGAAACGGATTCCTTTCACAATTAATTTTTCATCATCCACTACTAAGACTTTTTTTGCCATCTGCTCTGCCTCCACAAATTTTACAGTTATACTGTAATATCATCCTTGATTTTTCCAAACACTCCTTCTTTAATTCCGGTAATGTTCATAATGTCCTCAATTTTCTTAAATGCACCGTTTTTTTCCCGGTAGGAAATAATCTGTGCTGCTTTGGATTCCCCTATCCCGCTTAATTTCATCAGTTGTTCTGCGGAAGCGGTATTCAGATTGATTTTACCCGCTTCATCTGCTGATGACATTCCGTGGGAACTTTGTTCCTCTTGCGCGGCTTTCCCTTTCCTCTTCTTTTCAATCGTAAGTTGTGTTCCATCCTTGACAACCTCTGCTAAATTAACAGAAAGTTTATCTGCTTTTTTGGTAAAGCCGCCTGCTTTTTGCACAACATCGATAAAATGGGGTTCTTCTGCAAAAGTATATACCCCCGGATTCTTCACTTCGCCACATATGTAAATATACACCACAGCTTCTGTTTTTGAATCCGATGTTTCTTTTTTACCCTTTGTTTCTCCCGACTGATCAGCAAACGATTCCGTCACAACTGCTTCTTTTTTAGAACCGGCATTAAGCGAAAAATACAAAATGCCACATAAAAAGAAAGCTCCAATCAAAAGAACCATTTTTAACTTATTTTTGTTATCTTTCATCACTCTTTCCTTTCTGGCCGGAAAAAAAGAGTGCTACTTAACTATTTTACCAATGTTATTCCATTTTTACAATGGCAAATTTACTTATTTTTTACTTCCACTTGAAAATGGCAATTCCAGCAACAATCGCAGCTACACCAATACACTTTCTCCACTCAAACGGCTGTTTATCAATCCCAAACAGCCCAAAAAGTTCAATCAAATACGACATGACGATCTGAACCGACACAATAAACATCGCAGAACGGGCAGGACCAATCGCATTAATGCTGTAAATTACTGTATAAGTAATAAAAGCCCCCAGTGCTCCACCTAACAGCATATATTTAGGCGAAACATGCCACAAACTGCTGATTGCACCATCTCTTCCGGTAATAAACCAGGCCAGTACACAGACCACAAATGCACTAATCTGTACAAATGCAGATGACAGCCAGATACTCGTCTGTTTGGTCACTTCCGCATTAAATACACCCTGTACACTCATAATGGCACCTGAAATGGCAGCCACTAAAATTCCCAACATAAAAGCACCTCCTTAGTAACTTCACGGTAAACGATTCTACCGTAAAGTCTTCCCAAGAAAGGTGCAATTATTCATCCATTTTTAATCATCCAGTACAGAATCTAAAATCGCAATCATTTTATCCACATCGCTTTTTTCAATAATAAGCGGCGGAATAAAACGAATGACATTTGCGCCTGCGCTCATAAAAATGACGCCTTTTTCCAATGCCTTTGTAATATAAGGACCGGCAGGAACGGAAAGTTCCAAGCCACGCATCAGTCCCATACCACGTGTCTCAACAGCAATTTCTTTTTTCTCCACCAATTTCTGCAGACATTCATTAAGATACTCTCCAACTTCTTCTACATGGTTCGGAATTTCTCTCTTTTCAAAAATTTCCAGTGTCTTTGCCACCGCTGCGCAGGCAAGTGGATTTCCGCCAAATGTCGTGCCATGGTCTCCCGGCACGAGGCATTTTGCCACTTCTTCTTTTGCCGCAATTGCTCCTACCGTAATACCGTTTCCGATTCCTTTTGCCATTGTCACGATATCCGGCACAATATCGTATTTCTGGTACGCAAACATCTTACCGGAACGTCCCATGCCACACTGAATTTCATCACAAATCATAATGATGTCATTTTCATCGCACAATTTGCGGATTCCCTGTAAAAATTCAGCATTTGCAGGATAAATTCCACCTTCACCCTGAACGGCTTCCACAATGATGGCATATGTATTTTCTGTAACCGCTGCTTTTACACTCTCTAAATCGTTGTAATCAGCAAATGTAACACCCTGTAACATCGGTTCAAACGGCTCTCTGTATTTTGCCGTACCGGTAACGGACAATGCTCCCATGCTTCGTCCGTGAAATGCTTATTCATCGAAATAATCTCATGACGATTTTCATGTCCCTGCATAATGGCATATTTCCGTGCCATTTTCAAAGCGCCCTCATTGGCTTCCGTACCGCTGTTTGCCATAAATACACGGTCAAGTCCGGTTGCTTTTGCAAGACCTTTGGCGGCCTGCAATAATGGCTCCGAATAAAAATAGTTAGAAAAATGAATTCCTTTATCAATCTGTGCTTTCAAAGCATCTGTGTATTCCTTATCCCCATAGCCCAACGCACAAACGGCAATTCCGGCACCAAAATCCAAATACTCTTTTCCGTCTGTATCGTATAATTTCACGCCTTCTCCATGGTCTAATACAACCGGATAACGGTTATACGAATGAACTAAATACTGTTCTGATTCATCTATCATCTGTTTCATATCACATGCTCCTTCCTAATCCTGCTCATGCGGATACAATGTTGTGTGGTTATCAATAATCGCTGTACCAATACCTTTTCTGGTAAAGAACTCAAGCAAAAGACAATGCTGTCTGCGTCCGTCCAGAATATGGACGCGGCTTACACCTTCTTCTACCGCTTCCACACAGTTTCTTATTTTCGGAATCATACCACCGCCAATGGTTCCATCCTCAATTAACTGTTTTGCCTCATCTGTTGTCAATACAGAGAGCAATGTTTCCGGGTCTTTCGGGTCTTTGCAGACACCCTCAATATCCGTCATAAATGCCAGTTTTTCTGCATGAATACACTTTGCAACTGCACTTGCCGCATCATCAGCATTGATGTTATATGCCTGATAATTTTCATCCATACCAATCGGTGCAATAATCGGAATAAAATCTTTGGCAATCAAAGTATCAATCAAATCAGAATTAACGGATTTTACTTTTCCCACAAAACCGATATCTCTTCCACCGGCTGTTTTTTTCTCACAGAGCATTGTGCCACCGTCTTTTCCACTAATGCCGGCTGCCTTTACTCCAAGTTTCTCCATCATCTGAACTAAATGCTTATTTACTTTATTTAAAACCATTTCCGCCACTTCAATTGTATCGGCGTCCGTCACGCGAAGTCCTTCTACAAATTCGCTCTCTTTTCCCATATAACCAAGCCATTTGCTGATTTCTTTTCCACCGCCGTGAACGATAATCGGCTGCATGCCAACCAGTTTCAACAAAGCAACATCTTTAATCACTGATTCCTGCAATTTTTCATCCAGCATTGCGCTTCCACCGTATTTTACAACTACTTTTTTTCCGTTGAAATCACGGATATAAGGCAGCGCCTCAATCAGTGTTTCCGCCTTAAGTACAACTTCTTTCATCTTGTCTTCCATCTTTTTGTCCTCTCTAACTTCTGTAATCGCCATTTATTTTTACATAATCATAAGTCAAATCACAGCCCCATGCAGTTGCTGACGCATCTCCCTGCTTCATGTCACAAATGAACGTAACCGCATCTTTTCCTAATAAAATAGTCGCCTCGTCTTCACTGTAATCTGTCGGCACACCATCTTTTACTAAAACAATCTGCTCATCCTCAGCTTCTAAAATCAAATCGATTACATCCGGGTCAAAGTCTGCACCGGAATACCCCAGTGCGCACAAAACACGTCCCCAGTTCGCATCCTTGCCAAACACCATTGCTTTCACGAGGTTTGAAGTCACAACCGATTTACTAAAAATCTTTGCCTCTTCTTTATTCTTACAGTGAACTGCTCTTACTTCCATCAGCCTCGTAGCACCTTCTCCATCCGCTGCCATCTGTTTTGCCAAATCCGTTGCAACAAAACTCAGTGCCTCCTTGAATTTTACATATCCATTCGTTCCTGCTTTAATTTCAACACCGGATTCGCCATTGGCAAGCACCAGATATGTATCATTTGTTGATGTATCGCGGTCAACCGAAATCATATTAAAACTATCTGACACAATTTCGGAAACCATTTCCTGCAGTAAATCATGTGAAATTTTTGCATCTGTTGTCGTAACGCTAAGCATCGTTGCCATATTCGGGTGAATCATACCGGAGCCTTTGCTCATGCCACCAACTGTTACGGTTACTCCGTCCACCTCAAAACTGGCTGCCGCTTCTTTCGGAACAGTGTCCGTTGTCATAATTGCCTTAGCCGCAAGCAGACCTGCTTCTTTTGTATCTGCCAGTGCATCCTTTAAAAGTTTTGCACCTTTTTGTATCGGTTCTTTTTTTATCTGCATTCCGATAACGCCGGTTGAAGCTGTCAAAACCTCTTTTGTCGAAACGCCAAGTGCCTCTGCAATTTGTGAAGCCATGTACTCATTAATTTCTTTACCTTCGCCTCCGGTACAGGCATTGGCAATTCCACTATTCAATACGACCGCATGAACATCCTTTTTGCTCTCAACAATTTCTTTATCCCACCAAACCGGTGCTGCCTTTACTACATTCGTTGTAAAAGTTCCTGCACAGACCGCCGGGCTTTCTGTATAGACAAGGGCCATATCTGTACGGTTTTTATATTTAATTCCTGCCTCTGCGCTCGCCGCCATAAATCCTTTTGCTGCGGTAACGCCGCCTTCTATTGTATTCATCATATTTTCCTCCTTTACGGAACCATCGGTACAAGCCGGAGCCCCTCTGCCTCATCAAATCCAAACATCAGATTCATGTTTTGAACTGCCTGTCCGGCAGCACCTTTTGTGATATTATCCATTGCTCCCATCATAATCACGCGATGCGTGCGCTCGTCAACTTTTACATTTACATCGACAAAGTTGCTTCCCTCAACCCATTTGGTCTCCGGACACACACCCTCATCCAGCACGCGCACAAAATATTCATCTTGATATGCTTTCACATAAGCCTCTCGAATCTGCTCTTTTGTCACACCTTCTTTATATTTTGCATATGCCGTAACCAAAATACCACGGTTCATTGGAATCAAATGCGGAGTAAAATTAAGTGTAACATCTTTTCCGCTAATATAGGAAAGCTGTTCTTCAATCTCCGGTGTGTGGCGGTGCGTGGCTACTCCATATGCCTTAATATTCTCATTTACTTCGCAGTAAAGATTTGGAACTTTTGCACCTCTTCCTGCTCCTGATGTTCCGGATTTTGCATCAATAATTAAAGTATCCATATCAATCAGTCCTTCTCTTGCAAGCGGTGCAATCGAAAGTGTTGAACAGGTTGGATAGCATCCCGGATTAGCAATCAAACGTGCCTTTTTAACTTGCTTGCGGTTTAACTCACACAATCCGTATACAGCCTCATCCAAATACTGAGGGCTTTTATGTGTGATGCCGTACCATTTTTCATAAACCGCAACATCTTTTATTCGGTAATCCGCACTCAAGTCAATCACCTTTGCCTGGGAAAGGATTTCGTCATCCAGAACACCTGCCAAATACCCCTGCGGTGTTGCGGTAAATATCACGTCTGCCTCTTTTGCCAAAGTATGTAAATCATCACTTTTACAAATATTTTCTACAATCTGAAAAACATTTCCAAAAACGGAACTAAATTTCTTATCCACATAACTTCTCGAACCATACCATACAATCTCAACTTCTTTGTGCTGCAATAATAATCGAACCAATTCCTGTCCTGCGTACCCTGTAGCACCGATAATTCCAGCCTTTATCATAGCATCCTCCATTCCGCCGTACTTTGGCAGCTCACTCTTTTTATTCATCATTTATGCATATTTATACATATTATACACAAACCTCAATTATTATACATCTTTTCCGATAAATATGCAATACCTAACTAGAATTTATTCGTCATTCTTTGAAAATAATTGATTTTATGCTTGCATAATATTCACTTGTGGTGTATATTAGAAAAAGGTTAATACCAAAAAATACATACGGAGGTTCTATTATGAAAGAAAAAGTTATTTTAGCTTATTCCGGCGGCCTGGATACAACAGCAATTATTCCATGGCTTAAAGAGAATTTTGATTATGAAGTTATCTGTGTCTGCATCGATTGTGGACAGGGTGAAGAATTGGACGGTCTGGAAGAAAGAGCTAAGTTCTGTGGTGCATCCAAACTTTACATTGAGGATGTTGTCGATGAGTTCTGTGATGAATATGTAGTTCCTTGTGTACAGGCTCATGCTGTATATGAGAACAAATACCTTCTTGGTACTTCGATGGCTCGTCCGGTTATTGCAAAACGTCTTGTTGAGATTGCAAGAAAAGAAGGCGCTACTGCTATCTGCCATGGTGCTACCGGAAAAGGAAATGACCAGATTCGTTTCGAACTCGGTATCAAAGCACTTGCTCCTGATTTGAAAATTATTGCAGCTTGGAGAAGTGATAAATGGACAATGGATTCCCGTGAATCCGAAATTGAATACTGCAAGGCACATGGAATTGATCTTCCATTCTCCGCAGATTCCAGTTACAGCCGTGACCGCAACTTGTGGCATATCAGCCATGAAGGTCTTGAATTGGAAGACCCGGCAAACGAGCCAAACTTTGACCATCTTCTGGTTCTTGGTACTACACCGGAAAAAGCACCGGATGAAGGTGAATATGTAACTATGACATTTGAAGCCGGCGTTCCTAAGAGCGTAAACGGAAAAGAAATGAAAGTTTCCGATATTATCCGCACTCTGAATGAATTAGGTGGAAAACATGGTATCGGTATTGTTGATATCGTAGAAAACCGCGTTGTCGGAATGAAATCACGTGGCGTTTATGAAACTCCTGGCGGAACAATTCTTTACGAAGCTCATCAGCAACTGGAAGAATTAATTCTTGACCGCGATACAACAACATTGAAAATGGATATGGGTAATAAACTTGCTCAGATTTGTTACGAAGGCAAATGGTTCTCCCCTCTCCGCGAGGCAGTTCAGGCATTTATCGAGTCCACACAGAAATATGTAACCGGCGAAGTTAAATTCAAACTGTACAAAGGAAACATTATCAAAGCCGGAACTACTTCACCATACAGCTTGTACAATGAAAGCATTGCAAGTTTTACAACCGGAGATTTGTATGATCATCATGATGCAGAAGGCTTCATTAACCTCTTTGGTCTTTCTACCAAAGTTCGTGCAATGAAGATGGCAGAAGTAGAAAAGAATAATAAGTAAACAACCGTATTGTTGTAAATAACAAAACAGCCTTCCATCCAATGATGTGAAGGCTGTTTTATTATCTTTTTATATCACTTATATATCAGAAGATTTTATGCATCTTCATTGGTATCTTCTTCTGCTAACTGTTCGTATTCATCCGTAGAACCAAACTCAGCAAATTCAGAGAAGTCCTCATCCTCATATGATGCTGCCGCTTCATCTGTCTCTTCTGTCTCTTCTGTCTCAGCAGAATCCTCAACTTCATCAGTCTCAGTTTCAACCGCATCATCAACAGTCTCACTTTCCTCTGCATCGTCCGGAATCGTAAGATAAACATCATCATCTACCTCAGTTTCCGCATCCTCTGCTGCTTCCGCTTCCTCATAGGATTCTTCTGCAACATCTTCATAATCACTTGCAGTCAATCCTTCCTCATCTGCATCTGTTACAAACTTAGCAACTTCAGAATCCAAACGACGGCTTACATCCTCTGTTACACGAATGCTTGTCTGAATATCCATCATACTATCCGTCAATGTAGTTACAGACTCAGATACACCGGATACCTGATTGGAACTATCATTAATCGTCTCTGAAATTTCATGTATCAGTGTTGCCATCTCATGCATCGTATCTTTCAATGCGGTTGCACTGTCAGCAAACTGAAGCATCAATGTATCAATACGATTTGCATCGTCGTTATACTGGTTACCGGTATTTACAAGATTATCATAATCCGGCATGACCTCATTTTGAATAAACGTCAGCATCTTATTAGCATTGTCTGCAAGCTCTCCTACTGAAGAATTTACTTCCAAACTGATATCCTGAATGTTATTTGCTGTCTCACGGCTCGAATCTGCCAGTTTACGAATCTCATCAGCCACTACAGCAAATCCCTTACCAACCTCGCCGGCACGTGCTGCTTCAATGGATGCATTCAATGCAAGCAGGTTTGTCTGAGAAGAAATCTCCAAAATATCATTTGTCAATACATTAATCTTTTCAACATCTTTACTCTTTTCAAGAGAACTCTGAAGCAGTGTATTAATTTCACTTGCCATCTCTGCCGTCATCTTACGGCGTTTCTGACCACTCTCCTGCAATGCATTCGCACGGTCTTTAATTTCCTTTGCGAAATCAGAACCATTATTTGCCTCACCGGCAATATGCTCCATTGCTTCATAAACACGTCCTGCCTGGTCATTCAAATGGTCGGCATGGTTTGCAACCTCTTCCATTCCGGCAGAAAGTTTTTCCATTACCTCAGATACCAGTTTGATATCGCCATTCGATGTATTTACACCATTAAACACCTGCTCAACATTACCCTGCAGCTCAACGGCATCGGATTTGATTTCCATAATAATGTCGCGGAGTAAATCAATAAACTTATTAATTCCGACAACCAGTGTTCCCACTTCATCTTTTGTTTTTACCTGAATCTGGGATGTGAGGTCACCGTGGTCTTGTTCAATACTTCGTACAATACCGTTCAAGTGACGAATTGCATGTTTGGTTGGACGAAGGATTGTCGCTACAACCATTAAAATACAGAATACAATAGAAACAACCAACAAAGCAATCAAAACAACAAATGCTAATGTACTCTGTGATGCAGCTGCACTAAGTGCTCCCTGCGAATCCTCTACTTTCTGGCTGTTCACCTTCTGCATGTCATCAATAGCACTCTGAAATTTCTTGTAGATAGGCTCTACCGCTTCATTCAAATTCTTCATGCCATTCAGTTCATAATCATCAATTGCCTTTTTCGATTTCTGGTAAGACTCACTAAATGTTGCATACGCAGCTTTATAGTCTTTTAAAGCATCGGCTTCACCACTGTCAGAACTCTTCTCTGCAATAACAGAAATATTCTTATCCATGCGTTCTGTGGCTTCTTTAATATCCTTTGATAACTGTTTTAAATCATCGTCATCAAATGCAGTCACATAGCGAGCCAGCTTATACTGAAGCAATATAAAATCTGACTCCATCTCTCCTGTCTTCTCCGTTATCGTCATGTAATTGTCGCTAATCGACTTGGTTGCCCGGTTCATCTGTGCAATCTTTGAATAAATCAATGTAGAACACAGTCCACATACAATTGCAAGAATACAAAACGGCACCATGATTTTCAATCCAATTGACTTCCTCATAACAAATCTCCTTTTTATGTAATTATATAGTTATACACTCTATTCAGATTATAACATCATACCTTAAAAAAAACAAGAAAGAATGTCTTAAATCGACACTCTTTCCCTAAAAAAATTCATTATTAACTTTTTATTTATTAATGTCTCTCACATCATATGGCGTACTCTGATATACATAATAGTTAAGCCAGTTACTGTAGAACAATTGACCGGCAGAACGCCAGCGGACAACCGGCTTTTTCTCCGGGTCATCATCCGGAAAATAATTAGCCGGAATACTCGGATTCATTCCCTTATCTAGGTCACGAAAATATTCTTTTGCCAGTGTATCTGAATCATACTCCAAATGTCCCGTCATAAAAAACTGTCTGCTGTCTTCTGTTTTTATAACCGCCACACCTGCTGCGTCTGATACGGCAAGCACTTCCAGCTCCGGAATTTTCTCAACATCTTCTCTGTTTACCGTCATCGCACGTGACTGCGGACAGTCAAAAATATCATCAAAACCGCGAAACAGCGGAGAACTTTTTTTCAGCACCCGATGTTTGTACACGCCGGATAATTTTTCCTCTCTGTCGACTCTCTCAATACCATAGTGATAATATAAACCGGCAAATGCAGCCCAACACATGTAAAGAGTACAATGAACATGCTTCTTTGACCACTCCATAATGTTTGTTAACTCATCCCAGTAATCCACATCTTCAAATTTGGTATAGTCAAGCGGTGCTCCTGTAATAATCATACCATCAAAATTACGGTCTTTGAT